>Ga0163154_10003455_pt1 | contig 21880 bp, 20 predicted proteins | sample OliLakLV19MP9P1_FD_148649 | JGI IMG/M metagenome (GOLD analysis project Ga0163154, IMG submission 148649) | Freshwater microbial mat bacterial communities from Lake Vanda, McMurdo Dry Valleys, Antarctica - Oligotrophic Lake LV.19.MP9.P1 | ecosystem: Environmental > Aquatic > Freshwater > Lake >... | reverse complement strand
GTTATATTATAAAGTAGATGGCAGATCTTCAGAAAGAATGGCTGATCTGATAAATGAATTGGTCAATGAAAAATTCAAATTGGGAAATTCAAAAGAAGAAAAGAATTTAAAACTTCAAAATGTTTTGGATAGAATGGAATCTGAAAAGAATGCATCTAATAGTTCTAAATTGAAAAAAGCACTTGGTATTCCACAAAAGACATCTTTGAAATTTTGGAAATTAAAAGCCAAGAAAGAGAGGAAAGGTCAAACGGGAGTTGGGGAAATGGAAATTACCCAAGATATGGTTGACCAACAATTCGAACTTTATGATAGTTGTTTAACAGAGATTTTTCTGCAATAAAAAAATATAAAGCATTAAACGCTTTTAGTAGCCGTAATTTTTAAATTAAGTTAATAATTGTGTACACCGATTAGGCTTTTATTAATCTTTTAACTTTGCATATACACAAATAAAAACTTATATAATGGATATTAACGAAATTGGATTACATCTAAGTAATCAGTGGATGAAGTCTGGTATTGTACAAGGTGATTTAGTTTTGGTTCACTCGTCGGCTAAACCATTAATGATTAAGATACAAGAAGAATTTGAATTAAAAATAACTCCTCTAGAAATATTTCAATCTCTACAATTAGCTGTTGGTAGTTCTGGAACACTTATATTTCCCTTGTTCAATTTCACAGCATGGCCTCAAAATAAAAAATTTGATATTAGAAGCACTCCTAGCGAAATGTGGGGGCTAAGTGAGTTATCTAGAAATCATCCAGATTCAATAAGAACAGGGCACCCTATTTACAGTTTTTCAATAATTGGAGCTAAATCTGATTTATTTAAAAATATAGATAATGTTTCAGGCTATTGTCAAGACTCCGTATTTGCATTATTAAAAAATTTCAATGGAAAGATTGCCATAATTGGGCTACCAGATCAAACCAGTATGACCTCATACCACTATGTCGAAGAAGCAAATAATGTCCATTACCGGTATTTCAAGAATTTTATCGGGACATATATAGATGCACAAGGCAATGAATTAGAAAAAACTTATAAACTTTTTGTAAGAAATTTAGACATAGGTGTACATAAATACAAACCCTTTTTGCGAACCTCAATTAGGTAAAAGAGGTCTATATCCCAGTTTAGGATCTCAAACTAGTAATTTACAAGTAGTTGATAGCCTAATGTGGTTGTTAAATATGTGCGACGGTATAAATACATTAGTAGATATTGCATTACACAGCAAGCAGGATTTATACTATTTATATAAAGCATTAGACTCTGCTACAGAACAAGGTTTAATAGTCAGAGCTGGCAATAACTAACGTCAATTGAAATATTATGAAATACACGGTTTTAGGTAATAGCGGTCTAAGAGTATCAAGACTTTGTCTAGGAACTATGACATTTGGTACTGAGTGGGGATATGGCGCTGATAGAGAAGAAAGTAAAAACCAATTTGATGCCTTTGTCGGGGCAGGTGGTAACTTTATAGATACTGCAAACTATTACACTAAAGGCACTAGTGAAAAGTATGTGGGTGAATTTGTACACAGTAATAGAGAGGAGCTGGTTATTGCTACCAAGTACACTCTGAATACAAATGCCGCAAATCTAAATACTGGTGGTAACCATAAGAAGAATTTGGTACAAGCTGTTGAGTCTAGTCTTAATAATATGAAACTGGATTACATTGATATATTATGGGTTCACGTATGGGATTTCACAGTTAGACCACAAGAATTAATGCGTTGGCTTAATGATTTGACTGCAACTAGTAAAGTATTACATATCGGTATAAGTGATACGCCAGCTTGGATTATGGCAACTTGCAATACTTTAGCTGAGTGTAATGCGTGGGAACAGTTCAGCGCTATACAGGTAGAGTACAGTCTATTGCAAAGAACTCCAGAACGTGACCTTTTACCAATGGCTAAAACATTCAATATGGGAGTAACTGCTTGGTCTCCATTAGCTGCTGGATTATTAACAGGTAAATATTTAACTAATAGAGAAGAGAATAGCAGAATAGCAGAAGACAGCAATAGAATAAAAAACAGAAATGTTGCTGTAGAGCAGGCAGTAGTTGATGTAGCAAATGAAATAACCGAAGAACCTGCCAACGTAGCTTTAGCTTGGATATTACAACAAAACAACTCGTATATACCAATTATAGGTGCAAGAACTGGGGCACAAATAGCAAGTAACACAAAGGCTGTTGAACTTGTTTTAGATCAAAATCACATTGACAAATTAAACGAAGTAAGCAAAATAAGTATGGGTTTTCCGCACGATTTCGTAAGTACAGATAGCGTAAAAAATGTAATATTTGGTGAGAAAAAATTTGATTTAAATAGATAAAAAAGCTTTTAAATATCAAAAAGTCTTTCATAAAAAAAGCCCTTAAAAATTTTAAGGGCTTTAAATTTATTATTAAAATAGTTCTATTAATACAGCAGATGTATAACACCTTTTAATTCTTTAAAATCAATATCATAGACGTCTGTAGTTTCTATTTTGTAAACATATGTGCCAATAGGACATCGTTTATCACTTTTTAGATAAGTTCCTTTCCAAGCTTCCTCTATATTATTAGATTCAAAAACTTTTTGCCCCCAGCTGTCAGTAATTATTATTTTGTATCTATTGTAGCCAGCACCAATTGGTTTCCACTCATCGTTAGTTCCATCATCATTTGGGGTGAACGCGTTAGGTGCAAACAAAGAGTATACTTCGTAAACTGTGTATTTCATTCTAAATGTATCTGTACAGCCTTTACTATTAATAACAGCAAGCGTAATTATGTAGTCACCAGTATCTTCATAAATGTGTTTAGGATTAATCTCTATTGAAGTTTCATTGTCACCAAAATCCCATAAATATTGAATTGCGCCTTTAGAAGTATTTTTAAATGTTACAGTTGGGTTTAATATGTCAACCAATCTTGGGTCAGCAGTAAATGATGCTATAGGAACAACTTTCACTTCTACTATTGTATCAAAATCATCAAAACAACCTTTATCTGTATATACAGTCATTTTAATTGGATAACTGCCTGATACATCATATCTGTGAACTACTCTTTGTCCTGAAGAGTAAGTTGCCCTAGTTCCATCTCCGAAATCGTATCTATATTCCGATATAGTGCCAAATTCCAATTGGGTGGCATCTGTAAAAATTGTTATATTACCTTGACATACTGGGTTGGTAGTGAATTTAGCAACAGGTAATGGAAATACCCTAATAAATGAGTCTAAGAAGGCAGAACATCCTCCATTAGCTGCTGTAATGGTCAACCTAACACGATATACACCAGGTGTATCAGTATAAGTCACAGTTGGTGTTGCAGAACTAGAAGTAGTTGCAGAAGCATCACCAAATTGCCATAAACGAGTTTGTATGCCACCAGGAACTTCGCTACTATCTACAAAATTAAATTCTTCGTTGAAGCAAGATCCGTTGTAATAGAATTTTACTTTAGGCAACGGATAAACGACAACTATTCTCACCAAACTATCAACACAACCACGTTCTGATTTTACGGTTAATACTACCCTGTAGTTACCAGCAGTATCGAATATATTTGATACATTTTTACCTGATGCAGTTCGACCGTCACCAAATTTCCAATTCCAAGAGATTGGTCTAGCATTTGGCAATGCAGGAGAGATGTCAAAGAAATTATAAGTATTCTTTTCACACCGCTCAGGTGCGTTAAATGCAATTCTAGGTAATGGATTAATATAAATAGTAGAATCAAAAGTTACAGGACAACCTCTATCACTATATACTGTGACTTTAATAGGATATGTACCTCCTACTCTAGGGAATTTGAATTTTGGGTTTTGCAGTGAACTAGTATCCCCATTTACTTCCCACTTCCACTTCACTATCGAACCTGGGGTATCTATAGTAGAAAAATCTGTAAATTGAACCAAGCTATCACCACAGGTTTGAAAATATCCAATTCTAGTTTTAGGTAAAGGAAAGGTCCTAACTAGCTTTACGATAGAATCTACACAACCCTTATCAGTTGTAGTTTTTAATATTACATTCCAATTTCCAGCACGACTATATTTTTTAGTTACTGAACTACCATTTCCTGTGGTACTATCACCAAAGTTCCAGTTCCAACTAACTATATTTCCAGTAATAACATTGCTAGTACTAATGAATATCAAAGTGCTATCGAAACAATTGTTATTGACACTAAATTGAGATTTTGGATTAGGTTGTACAATAACAACATCTGAATATGAAGAAACAGAACCATTAGTTGCAGTTACTGTCAATTTTACTGTATAGTTTCTAGAAACCGAGTATCTATGAATTGGATTGGCTAATGTAGATGTCGAAGTATCGCCAAAGTCCCATAGGTAACTTTGGACGGTAGCTGGTTTAGAAAAAATTACATTACTAGTAAATTGAACATCTCTACCAAAACATACAGGTGCGTAGGTAAAAGTAACTTGCGGTGCAGGTAATATTTCGATAGATTTCACTGAAGTTGAAACGCAACCTCTTTGGGTATAATTTACCTGAGTAATATTAAATGTACCTGCCTGAGTGTAAACGTCTTTAATGACTTTACCATTATTTTGATTACCATTCCCTAAGAACCAAAAATATGTGTTTACAGTATCTCCTAGCAAAACTGTACTAGTTGAGGTTATAGTTACTGTATCATTTTCATAAGCTGTTAATGGATAAGTAAAATTACTTGCCGCCTTTTGATATATTGTTATTGATTTGGAAGTAGTGTCAGAACAACCATATCCATTAAATACAGCTTGCCTAACCGTATAACTACCAGAATTTGCAAATTGGTGAGAAGGGTTTTGTAATGTACTTGTTCCTCCGTCCCCAAAATTCCAAAACCATCTGTTCAAAGTGCCAGCTGGTTGACCAGAATTCGATCTACCTAAATCTGTAAATTTAATTAGAGTATCCTCACAATCATCAGTAAACGAAAAATTCGCCTTAGGTGCGGGATAAACAGTTAGTATCTTAGTAATACTGTCTTGACATCCATTAGTATTTCTTGTAATCAATTTTACCTTAAAGTTCCCAGTCTTATTATATTTATGATTGGGATTAGTAAGTGTGCTAGTATTTGGTACATTGTTAGTACTGTCACCAAAATACCAGAATCTATTAGTTATAGATCCAGGCGTAACATCTGTAAATTGAATTGCAGTGTCTTTACAAGCATTTCTAAATGTAAAATCTGGTTTAGGAAGTGAATGTATAGTTATATCGCTTTTCCATACAGTCTTACACCCAAATTTTGTTTCAAGTGTAAGTGTCACTGTGTAAGTCCCTGCTCCAGGGAATGCGTGCTTTAAAGTATCTTTTCTCTTAGTATATGTTTCTGTATTGCCAGCACCACCGTGACCAAAATTCCATTTCCAAGAATTTAAAGAAAATGCTGCTGAACTTGCATCGTAAAAGATTGCAAGAGAGTCTTCACAATTATTAAAGTAGGTAATTCTAGCTTTTGGATTATCATATTGAATAACGTTGTTTAAAATCAAGCTGTCACCACAACCGCCGGCTACATTGTTTGTTACAATTAACTTGACTTGATTAGATCCAGGACTTAGTCGCTTTGTTACAGTATCTCTATTTACAACAGTACCGTCAGGAAATCTCCATTGATATGATTGTATAGATGAACCTGATGCATTAGATGGTCGAGCATCAAAAAATATAGTACTATCTTGACACTTATTTACCACATTTGCTTTTGCTGTTACTTTGTTATTAACGACAACTGCTACTATAGTTTTAGATTCGCAGCCTCTATTATTTCTGACTGTTAATGTTACATTGTAGGTGCCTGCTGTAGTCCAAGTTTTGGTGGATTGTCCATTATTGGTAGTAGAAGTTCCATCTCCCCAGTCAAAACTGAAAAATTCTACGCTATCAGTAGTTTTATTAAATGTGGGTGTAAATAATTTCTCAGATCTTGCACATACTGGATTTGCAAACGTAAAAGTAGACGGTGGGGGTCTTCTAGCAATTACATTTCTTGTTATACTACCTGTACTGCCATCGCTAGCAAGTACAGTCAACCTCACAGTGTAGGTACCTTGTGCGGCGTAAGTTCTAGATGCTGAAGTACCAGTTGTACTAGTTGCATCGCCAAAATCCCAAGTTAAACTGGTAATGGTACCAACTGTAGTAGTAGATGTACTGGTAAATGTAAATGATGAATCTGAACACTGTTGCGACTTAGTAATGGTGAAACTGGGTGTAACCGCAGCCCAAGTTGTAGTTGCAAACAGACTAAACAGACTTAGCATTAAGAGCCTTGCCGTGAATATTCTGTACATATTTCCTCTAAAAATTATAATAGCAGTTATAGATGATTAATTCCCAATTTTCAAAGATAAACATTTTTAACGTGTTTATTTAGCTATAAATTGGCAAAAAGATAGCCTTACCCGATAACAATACCGACGAAATAAAGCTAAGAAAGGTTGCAATATCTATTAATTGCAATAAGAATAACTATGTTCTTAATGAAATGATACAATCTCAAAATAAAAAACAATGACTAAATACCAAACTTCTCTTTCATAATCTCTTGCAATGCATACATTTCATCTCTTAGTTTGGCTGCCTCTGTAAATTCCATTTCTTTGGCAGCTTTTAGCATTCTGTTTTGAGTAGCTTGTATGGCCTTTTCTATGGCAGGTTTACTCATATACTCAACTATAGGGTCTGCTACCATCGCTAATTTAGTTTCTTCCTCATAGCTCTTATATTTATGCTCCTTTTGCATTTTAGAATCTGCAACACTTGTTTGTAGCATTATTTGCTCTTTTGTTTTTGTTATGGTAGTTGGAGTTATGCCATATTCAATATTATGTGCTATTTGTTTATCTCTACGTCTATTTGTTTCGTCTATGGTCTTTTGCATACTATTAGTTATCTTATCAGCATACATCAATACTTTGCCGTTTACATTTCTTGCAGCACGACCTGCTGTCTGAGTTAATGAAGTTTCACTTCTCAAAAATCCCTCTTTATCAGCATCTAAAATTGCAACTAAACTCACTTCTGGCAAGTCAAGTCCTTCTCTTAATAAATTGATTCCAATTAAAACATCAAACACTCCTAGCCTTAAATCTCTTAATATTTCCACACGTTCTATAGTAAGAACTTCACTATGTATGTATCGACATTTAATACCCAGTTTTGTAAAATACTCAGCTAGTTCCTCACTAAATTTTTTACTTAACGTGGTGACTAATACACGATCGCCATTCTTAACCCTTTCGTCTATTTCATCTAATAAATCATCTATTTGGTTAGTACAAGGGCGTACTTCAATTATCGGATCTAATAGTCCAGTCGGTCTAATAACTTGCTCTACAACTACTCCTTCTGTTTTGGACAACTCGTAGTCACTTGGTGTAGCACTCACATAGACTATCTGATTGGCCATTGCATCAAACTCATTGAACTCTAGCGGCCTATTATCTAAAGCAGCAGGCAACCTAAATCCATAATCTACTAAAACTGACTTTCTAGCCCTATCACCACTATACATAGCCCTAACCTGAGGAACCGTTTGGTGGCTTTCATCTAGAAACATAATGTAGTCTTTAGGGAAATAATCTATTAAGCAAAAGGGACGCATACCGGGGTCTCTTCTATCAAAGTATCTACTGTAATTCTCAATGCCATTACAATATCCCAATTCCTTAATCATCTCTAAATCGAAATTTACACGCTCTTCAAGTCGCTTGCTTTCTAAGAATTTACCAATTTCTGTAAAGTATTTAGTCTGTTCATACATATCGTGCTTTATTTCAGACATTGCATCTTGCAAGGTTTCAGGCGCAGTAACGAATAAATTGGCTGGAAATATGGCAGCTGAATCTGTTTTATTCAAGCGTTTGCCTGATTCAGGATCTATTATTTCAATAGCTTCAACATCGTCACCAAAGAAGTATATTCTTATAGCAGTATCAAGATATGGGGGGTAAATATCGACAGTGTCACCACTTACTCTAAATGTACCAGGGTTTAACAGTGCATTAGTTCGTGAATACAAGCCATCTACCAATCTAAATAATAATTTATTTCTGGTCATTGTTTCGCCTTTCCTAATTAAAGTACTGGCATTGCTAAAAGTAAGAGGATTACCCATACCATATATACAACTCACTGAGGCAACAACTATTACATCTCTTCTACCACTTAACAGGCTGGTAGTTGCACGTAGTCGCAATCTTTCTATTTGCTCATTAATACTTAAATCTTTCTCTATATAAGTATCGGAAGTAGGAAGATAAGCCTCTGGCTGATAATAATCGTAATAACTAACAAAATACTCAACTGCATTATTTGGAAAAAACTGTCTGAATTCTCCGTATAACTGTGCTACAAGAGTCTTATTGTGGGTAAGAACTAGAGTCGGTGCATTTATTTCTTGGATCACATTAGCCATAGTAAATGTTTTTCCAGAACCAGTTACCCCCATCAGTATCTGATGTTTATCGCCATTATTTAGACCCCCTACCAGTTTCTGAATAGCTTGAGGCTGATCGCCCATCGGTTTATAGTCACTAACTAATTCAAAATCCATAACCTTGATAACTATCTATCCACATTAAATGTTACAAACAGCGAATTTATTTTATCTTGTAGAGTGCTCTGACTTATATACTTCAGCTATCTCTTTGATACTTTCGTTTAAAGGCCTGAATGTAAAATCAGGAAATTCATTTAAAAATTTAGCATTTGAATATTGAAATACTTTTTGTGCATTACTTGCTAATTCTCTCGAAATAAATACCTTACCACCAAATATTTTTGCTTTTAATTCTGCCATAAAGGCTACTGCCATACTTGCATTTCGTCCAACCAATTTATAAGGTGATTTTACTCCTAATTCTTTAGCTATAGTTGTAAATAAATCTTTGAATAAAGCATTATGCCCAGCACTTAGAAACCTTTGCCCCTCTATATTGCTATCCATTAACAAGATTAAAACCTTTGCAACATCTCTAGCATCTACAAATGCATTGCCCCCGGCTGTGTAATATTTTAGTCCATTAGCTACAGTATTAAATATTTCTGCTGAGCCGGATTCCCAGTTGCCCCAGCCAAGTATGATACTTGGATTAATTATAATAGTTGAAATACCTTCAGCTTGTGCTCTATATATTTCTACTTCACTTAGATATTTACTTTCAGTATATGGATTTTCAAACTTCATCGATTCTATAAAGTTTTCTTCTGTCGCTATTTCTCCATCTACCCTACCTATTGCTGCTACACTACTAACGTGGGCTATCCGCAATACCCCATTGTTCATTGCAGCATTTACTAATGCTGTTGTACCATTTACATTTATTGTTAAAATTTCATCTCGATTTCTATTTTCAAAATTAACACGACCTGCCGTATGATATATTTTAGTAATCTGATATTCTAGCATCAACTCGTCTAGAAATTGACCATTGGTAATGTCACCCTTCACCCAAATGAGCCTTTCAAAAAAGGATGAGTGAGTTTTTTTCTCAAAACGAGCTAAGTGATTCCAAATTTTCTCTGCAGATTCTTTTCCTGTATTATGATATAGACAAACAATATCATCTGTAGAATTTTGCAAGTACCATAGTAGATAACTACTTAAGAATCCACCTGCACCTGTTAATAACATCATATAATTACAGGCTAAAATACACACTATCGCTGTTCTTATTCAAATATCTTTGCCTAATTACTATTGACTTAGCAAAATCATAGCTTAACACTATCACATCTTCTATGGAAATTCTCCATTTTTTCACTCCTGTTGATCATTCTAAATTTAGAAATCACCCTGTTTTTCACGAGGATAGCTTTTATCAGAGCATTATGTTTTATGATGGACTAAATGAAGATTTTGAAGATAGAAAAATTGCAGTGATAGGCATAAAAAAACCTAATGAAGATAATGAAATAGGTTACGAAGTAAGAAATTACCTGTATAGGCTAAAACGCAAAGAAAATGCAGCTGAAGTAGTTGATTTTGGTGATTTCACAATGGATTATCAACAGAAATCATTTGAATCTTTAGGGTTTACATTAAGTGAGATAATAGCGAACAATATGACACCTGTCATAATAAATGGTATGCAGGAATTGACTTATGCGCAATATTTGTGTTTCGCTTACTTAAGGCAATATACCAACTTAGCGGTTTTTGATAGTAATATAGATTTTGATCTGCAAGAGCAAAATTTTATATCTACAGACAACTATTTGCAAGCTATGCTGATAGCTGAGCCAAATTATCTATTTAACCTTTCTATACTGGGTTATCAGGGTCATTTTGTTGACTTTAGCAACACTGATTTTCTAGGTAAACTAAATTTCGATTTGATAAGGCTAGGCGATTTAAGAAAGAATAGTATAGAAATAGAGCCTTACTTACGATCAGCTCATTTAGCCAGTTGGGATTTAGCCATTGTTAGGCAAAGTGATGCACCCGGTGCTTTTAATCCTAGTCCTAATGGCCTTCACGGAGAGGAAGCCTGCCAACTGAGTAGATATGCTGGTCAGGGAAGCAATATGAGATCGATAGGTTTTTACAATTATGGTAGTGAATCCGATAATAATGGTCAAACTACCCATTTAGTAGCACAAATGATTTGGTATTTTATAGAGGGTCATCTAAATAGGTACGCTGAAAGTCCAAATGAGAACATAGAGGATTTCTTAAAATATATATCTCATTTAAATAACCACGAATACCAAATAGTATTCTATAAAAGTAAACGGACAGATAGATGGTGGATGGAAGTACCTATAGTTGACCAAGAAACAGAGAATAATGTAAAATTCTATTTGCCTTGCAGCTATGAAGACTATCTACAAGCCAGTCAAGACGTGATACCTGATAGATGGCTTAGTGCACTTAGAAAGTTGAGCTAAATGTTATTCTAACTATTGCTTAACTATTTTACCATTATAAACCTCACCAGTTTGCGAAGTGATTGTTAATATGTAATTACCTATTGGTAAGGTTGTAATATCAATATTCAAAGGGGTACCCTTCGCAACGCTTATACTTCTGCTACTAATAGGTTGGCCTAACATATTAGTTATGTTCAATTTACCAGTTACATTGCTTGGTACAACTAATTGAATGTAAGAATTGTTAGTAGAAGGATTTGGGTATACGCTGATTGTAGTAGACCTGCCAAAAAGCTTAGCTATATTGGTTAGAGCACTTGATTTATTTACAAATTTATTTAAATCAAAATAATAGTCGTTTGATTTATCAACGTCAAAAAAGGTATTTCCTGTTGGCCAAACTATTACAATGTTTGAACCATCCTTATGAGTATAATCAGAACCTTCCAATTTGCTAATTTTAGTTTTGGTAGCCGCATAACCACCTTTAGGAATTGCCGGAATTACTATGGTAAATTTCTTACCACTGTCTCTTTTTTCAGAGTTGCTGAGTGTATTTATAGAGTAATAAAAATCATAAGTTCCCCCTGGAAAATCATCAGGTCCGTCATTATAAAATGTATCAATCACCGTAACAGGTGCATTTAGACTCAATGTATCTGGAAAAGATATCTTAAATCGAATATCATAATTTCCACCAGCATAACAAGCAGAGGATGTTACCAATACAGAGAGAAGCAGTGTAAACAGTTTACTCATATAAATTTTATATATATTCAAATATACGAAATATTTAAAAAAAAGTTCTATTTTATGCACTTATATCACACTTACTACCTACAGATAATAATAGATAATGCTAGTATATAAAATTGTTAAGTGCCTAAAGAAAGAAGAGATTAGACACTTTAAGGTGTTCAGCAATAGATATTCTAAAGTTGAAGAAGTCAAAATTTCGAAATTATTTGACCTAGTTAGAGAGAAAAAACATATAACAGATCTGGATGGTGTTATAGCAGAATTATTTGATAAAGATACTCTTGACCACAATGAAAAACATAACGCGTATTACAGATTAAAAAATAGACTTAAGACTGAATTAGAAAAAAGTTTAATTAATCTTCACAACGACGTAGACGACCGTGTTGTAACAATGAATCTAATTACTCTAAGCACGCTATTTGGATATAGATCAGAGTATGAATTAGCACTTTACTACCTAAGAAAGGCTGAAAAATTGGCGGTAAAAAACGAGTTTTATGATTTATTAGATCTTGTTTATAATCATATAATTGCTTTTGGACATACGCTTGATGAAATAGACCCAGAGGTGTACGTAAAAAAAATAGAAGACAATAAGATACAATTAGAGCTAATTAATCAGGCAAACCATACCATTGCCATCATTAGCTACAAGCTTCGCCGTAGTAAGTATAATCCAGAAGAGGAAGACGTATTTGAATCGTTAACAGAAACTTTAAATGAATTGAATCTATCTGGTAGTGCGAAAAAGTCGCCTTCTATTCGATTTATAATCTACCAATGCATTAGAGATATCTATTTGCAAAAGAAAGATTTCCAACAATTACAAGAGTATTTAACCATCACTTTTCACGAATTTGAAAAGGATGAACTGTTTAATAAAAACAATCATACACAAAAAATTAAAATGTTGTCTTGGTTAGTTAATGTGCTAAACATAAATAAGCAATGGGATAAGGCATTAACCTACACTGAAAATTTACATAGTGAGTTGCTAAAATATAATAAGTTACACTATGATAGTTTCATTTGGACTTATAACCAGAGTTTAGTAACTAACTTTATGTCTACAAATAAGTTGTCTGAAGCTGTACAGAAATTAGAGGAAATTAAAGATTTAGCTACACACCGTGGGCAAATGTTTTACGACTATGCTATATTTTTAAACTTAACTTTATGCTATTATTTTATGGGCAAGATTGGAATGTCCATCAGGACCCTAAGTAGTCTATTGTCTAAGGATATGTATCCTAAATTAACCCCTGATTTGCAATACAGTATCAGTTTGCTAGAAGTAATTTTACATTTTGAAAATGCGAATAAGGACTTTGCAGAGTATAAACTAAATGAATTTAAAAGGGTGTTTAGAAAGACAATTGCAAAACCTGAAATGCTGGAGGATAAAAATTTTATAAAAATATTGTCAGGTTTAATTGACAGACCTTTTCCATTCAGAGACAAACTATTGGTAAAGCAAATGAATCAATTTGTAGAGGCTAGTCACGATTTAGAAGTTGGGTCTAACAGACACGTCGATTATAAACTGTGGATTCAAAGCAGATTACAAAAATTAAGCTATTACCAATTATTATTAGCCCAGCTGAACCCAGATTTGAAATTAGTCTAATACTATAAACTTATTTTTTACTTAATTTACTAACTATAGTGTCAAATTCAAACTCTTCATCAGATTATATTTGTGCAATTATAATAGTTACGTAAATAATAATTCTATATGGCCCACACAGCTTTATTCAGTAAGCATCAATCACTTAATGCTAAAATAGTCCCATTTGCTGGCTTTGATATGCCGGTATCTTATACTGGAATTGTAGATGAACATAATGCTGTGAGAAATGCAGTAGGAATGTTTGATGTATCACATATGGGTGAATTTATAGTTGAGGGTGAGCACGCTTTAGCTTTATTACAAGAAATAACCACCAATGATGTTACTCAATTGTTTGCTGGCAGGGTTCAATACAGTTGTTTTCCTAATGGAAACAAAGGCATAGTGGACGATTTATTAGTATATCAAATGGATGAAAATAAATACCTATTAGTGGTAAATGCTGGTAACATAGCAAAAGATTGGGCTTGGGTGAATAAACACAATGAGAAATATAATTGTACTCTAACCGACCTAAGTGACGGTATGAGTCTATTAGCAGTTCAAGGACCTAAGGCAATAGCAACCCTAAGCAAGTTAACAACTGAAGATCTAACTCAAATACCTTACTACCACTTCAAAATAAATACTTTGGCTGGGGTTGACAACGTTATAATCTCTTGCACTGGTTATACTGGTTCAGGTGGTTTTGAATTATATATGCCTAATGATGTGGCAGAACAAGTGTGGGATGCAGTGATGGAGGCTGGTGAAGAATTTGGCATAAAGCCCACTGGTTTAGGTTGCAGAGATACTTTAAGGCTTGAAATGGGATATTGTCTGTATGGGAATGACATTGACGATACAACCAGTCCAATTGCAGCTGGATTAGGTTGGATAACAAAATTCAACAAAGAGTTTGTAAATAAAGTTGAATTTGAAGCAGAGAAACAACATGGTTCAGCTAGAAAATTAGTCGGGCTTAAGTTTGACTCTAAAATTATACCTAGACAAGGCTTTGATGTGGTAAATGATGCTGGTGAAACAGTTGGAACCATAACCAGTGGTACAATGTCACCTAGTTTAAATTACCCAATAGCTATGGCTTATGTTAATGCTGAAACAGCAAAATCTGGTGCACAATTACAGGTAAAGATAAGAGAGAAACTTGCGAATTGCGAGGTTGTTAAATTTCCATTCTACAAGGTATAGTTTTGAAAAAATAGTTTTTTTGTTCTATTTTTAGAAATATATTAAACTGATTAATATTATTTATTATTTTCGGTCGTTTAAAAAATAGCTTTATTTTGTTATTTAATCAAAAACAGAATACCAAATATTGTGGTAGATAGCGAATTAAAACTGCTTCATAACTCTATTAATGAAATGAATTATGTAGAGGTATGTGTCTCACCTGCTCTACTAGATTCTTATCACGCCAATGATAAGTTAGTGGTCGTAATTGATGTTTTTAGAGCAAGTACTGCAATATGTACTGCAATAGGTTATGGTATTCAAAGCATTATACCAGTAGCAACAGTAGATGAGGCATTAACTTGGCAAGATAAAGGGTATATTACTGCAGCAGAACGAAATGGAGAGGTAGTAGCTGGCTTCGAATTTGGAAATTCACCCTTTGCCTTTCAAAAACCTGAATTAATTGGTAAGAAAATAGTATTGACTACAAGTAATTGTACAAAAGCTATAAACAAGGCAGAAAAAGCTGGTGTCAATAACATAATTATATCATCATTTGTAAATCTATCTGCTACTGTAGACAGAATAATTGAGCTAAACACAAACGTGCTATTACTGTGTGCAGGCTGGAAAAATCACGTAAGCCTAGAAGACACCCTATGTGCTGGTGCCATAGTAAATAGACTATTAGACAGAGGACTTAAGACCCGTTGCGATGCTGCAATTATGGCTTCTAGAAACTATCTACAGGCTGAGTCTGATATTGCAGGTTATTTGGTCGGATCATCACATCAACTTAGATTGGGCCATTTAGGTTTGGACGAAGATTTAGAATATTGTTTACAAATAGACCAATGGACTAAAGTACCACAAATGGTCGGAAATGAACTGGTAGCTGGTAGTGTACATAGTTTAATAGCCTCTGCATAAAATTGTTTATACTTTACAAACTTAATTAACTGATATTTCTTAAAATGGGAATCTTACCAAAATCATTTTATGAAAGTAACGACGTATTAAGCCTGTCAAAACAATTGCTAGGCAAAACCCTACATACCAATATAGATGATCAACATACAGCTGGAATCATAGTTGAGGTTGAGGCTTATCTTGGAACAATTGACACTGCTTGTCACGCTTGGAATGGTAGAAAAACTAAGCGAACTGAAATACTATATAGACAAGGAGGCCTAGCATATGTGTATTTTACTTACGGAATGCACTATATGCTTAATTTCACGACTGGCTATTTAGAAAACGCAAATTGTATATTAATACGAGGCATACAACCGATAATTGGTGAAGAAACTATGAAGGAGAGGCGAAAACAATCTAAAGTAAGTTCAGATCTCACAGCTGGTCCTGGCAGATTAACTCAAGCCCTATCTATAAATAAAGATCACTACGGGGAAGATTTAACTAGTGCAGAGGTAATATGGGTTACAGATGAGAAATATTCAGAATTTGAACATATTGAACTTGAAACAGGGCCAAGAATTGGGATTGGTGAATCAGGTCCAGATGTGTTACAACCTTGGCGATTTTGGATTAAAGGAAACAAGTATGTAAGTAAAGCACCTAAACTAAAGCAAGCTATTACTCAAATACAAAACCCAGCCTACTTTCCACCAGTAAAGTTAAATAGACTTAATAAAAAGAAATAAATTTAACTAGTTATACTTTACACTTAGTCTATGCTTACCATCCAGTTATATTTATCTGGAAGTCTGCCCATTCTTATATCTGATATAGTGTTTAGCACCCATTTGCTAACTGGTCTGTCATCAACCGAAGGTAATTCTAAGTCCACTCCATTATATCCGATAGCAGATATAATTGCAATAGTAGCAGCTGTGCCCGCACCAAACATCTCTTGCAATGTCCCTGCAGAGTGAGCTGCAACCAATTCATCTACACTAACTTTACGCTCTTCTACAGTGTAGTTATTATCTTTAAGTAGCGTAATGACGCTGTCTCTAGTTACACCTTCTAGCACGTTACCATTTAGTTCTGGTGTCACAACTATGCCATCTATTACAAAGAAAACGTTCATAGTACCGCTCTCCTCTATATACTTATGCTCTTTACTATCTGTCCACAACAATTGTTTGTAGCCTGCCTCATTACCTAAATTAGCAGGGTATAACGATGCTGCGTAATTACCACCGCATTTAGCTTCTCCAGTACCACCATTAGTAGCCCTAGAGTAATACTGCTCTACCTTCACTTTAAATGGAGCATCATAATAACTAACTACAGGGCAGGCTATTACCATAAATAGGTAAGTATCGCTGGCTTTTACGCCAACGTACTCATCAGTAGCTATCATAAATGGTCTTAAGTATAGTGAAGAGCCCTCACGTTCTGGAACCCAAGCTTGATCTAAACTTACAAATTTGCGAATACCATCTAGAAATATATCCTCATCTATTTGTGGCATTGCCATTCTTACAGCGCTTTTATTCATTCGCTGCATATTCTTTTCTGGTCTAAATAATTTCACCTCTCCATTTGCCCATCTATAGGCTTTCATACCCTCAAAAATTTCTTGACCATAGTGCAGAGAAGTTGTTGCAGGACTTAGCATTAGCGGTCCATATGGTACTATTTTGACATCAGTCCAAGCTTCTCCATCGAAACTTGCCATAAGCATATGGTCTGTGAAGGTTCGTCCAAATGGAGCATTTTCTATATCAACATTAGGTAACTTGCTATTTGATACCTGTTCTATTTTAATTTCGTGACGCATTTGAAATGGCAATTATGCCGAAATATATAATTTGAATGTTACCTGTAATGTTTTTACTACAGAATCTATGAGTAAACTTAACTTTCTTAAATCTTTATATCAAGAGAATATCTATCAAATTGACATACCAGATGCCAAGCAAGATAATACTGAAACAGGTGTTTCTCAAAATATAGAAACTACAAATTTAAGACTTGAAATCGAAGAAAATAAAAATTTACCTGAACCTCAATATGTTAATTTGATAAATAATTCTCAGGTATTAATACTTTTTAATGAGTTACCTAAGGAATCTGAACTAAAATCATTGCTAATTTCGATACTTTTAAACACCAAAACAGATAAAAGTCTAAGGCAATTTGCAACAAAAAAAGACAACCCAAACCATACCTTAAACAATTGGTCTCTACATTATACTGGACCAAATATAATAGCCTTCGGGATAGACGATAGTGAAATGCCCCTACATAGTCTGGTGCTAATAAATGGCAAGAAAATTCTAAGGCTAAATAGCTTATCTAGTATATTAACAGACAACAATTTACTCAATGAAACCATATTGGCTGTACAATCAGCATATAAATAAATCCATCAACAGTCAACTTAGATATTCACTTTCGCATTTATATTTATCACTATGAAACAACTAATATTCGCAACCCATAACCAACATAAACTAAACGAGGTACAACAATTGGTACCAGAGTGGCTAAAAATAATCAGTTTGATAGAAGCTGGCTATCAAAAGGAAATTCCAGAAACTGGAGATACCTTCAGGCAAAATGCATTAAATAAAAGTTACTATGTGTGGCGAGAAATTAAGGAAGACTTGTTTGCTGAAGATTCTGGATTGTCTGTGCAAGCGCTAAATAATGCCCCTGGTGTATTTTCTGCACGATATGCTGGAGAAAAAGCTACAGACGCTGAGAATGTAACCAAACTATTGCAACAACTAGAGGGCGTAGAAGACCGTACTGCCGAATTTACAACCATTATTAGCTTGATATACAATGGTAAAAAATGGGAGTTTGAAGGTACTATGCGTGGCACAATAGCTACTGTTGCTTCTGGAAGTTCTGGTTTTGGCTATGATCCTATATTTATACCCATTGGACAAGAGAAATCATTAGCTGAACTGGGGCAAGATTTTAAAAATAAAATAAGCCACAGAGCCATTGCCGTGCATAAAATGTTAGATTATCTAACTGATAGAGAATTAGGTATTAGCTTAATGTATCAGGGTAAGTTTGCTTAGAACCTATTCTTCCACATCATACTTTCTATAGGCTTCGTGGTTCTGCCATTGTATTTTGCGTTGCCTTTATCTTTATAGGAAGTACCAACCTCACCGTCAACTACAAAGTATATTAATTGTCCTATCGGCATACCTGCATATACTCGTATGGGTTGTACAACAGTTATTTCCAGTGTCCAAGTGTTGCAATAGCCAACATCACCTTTACCAGCTGTTGCGTGTATAAATATTCCCAGTCTTCCCGCACTGCTTTTACCTTCAAGAAAGGGAACGTGACTGTGGGTTTCAGTATATTCCTCAGTTACACCTAGGTAAAGTACACCTGGTTGTAATTCGAAGCCTTCATTTGGTATGTCAAAGTGAAGTATTGTATTATGACTTTTAGCGTCTAATATGTTAGAATCATAAGTAGCTAGGTGTTTACCTAAGTGAACGTCATAACTATTAGTACCTAAACAGTTTCTGTCATACGGTTCTATTAGTATTGTCCCTTTTTCTATTTCTTCTAGTATTTTAATATCTGACAGTATCATATTATTGGCTCTATATTTAGCAATGGTCTTCACTAAACTAAGTGTTCAAATCTCTATGAAATATCTCAATTTACCCATTTGAGTTATCAACTTATTCAGATTCTATTTTCCAAATGCAAATTTTCCTGTCATCGCCGGCACTTATTAAAAGCCCATTCTGCAAAGCCATCAGTTTATTTACAGAATGTGTGTGCATTCCTAAATATTTTGTCTTATCAAGTACTTTTCTTAATTGAATTTGTCCAGCTTCCATTTCCCAAATTTTAATAGACTTATCTCTAGACGCTGTTACAATATGGTTAACTAGTTTTGGCTCGCTTAAGTTTACCATATCATTAATGGTAAATAAGTGTGCTGGAATATTTAGCAAATGGTCTAAACCAGCATCATTGATAGCCCATTGTTTTAGTTGAGCATCTCTGCCGCCACTTATCAGGAAATCTTGCAGAGTAGTTAGGGCGAAAACACTGTTTTTATCAGCTTGCTCTATTATTTCTACATCAATTTCAACTACGTCTTCATCTATTATTTTAAATATTCTTATACATCCGTCACTCCAACCAGTGTAAAGTTTACCTGCCAGTCTGACTATACTTCTGCCACTTTTTCTACAGGGCAGAAGTGCTTTTCTAGTAGTTAGTCCATTCAAATCTGAATCAAACACATAGAATTCACCAGCTGAAGTTAATGCACAAATGGTTTTCGCATTTACTGAATACAGCTTAAAGACATCACCTATCAGCTGAATTTGTTGAATAACTGCACCTGCTAAAGGATCTAATACATACAATCCCCCGCCCCGTGTACCACATATTATTCTATTGTGGACGTCGTATATCAGACTATATATCGTCTCATTCACCTTGGCTACCATTTTGCCAGGTAGATCAGGCTTATTTACATCCCAGCTTATTATATAACCGTCACCACCACCACTTATAATCTCTACATTATTTGAGTAACCAGGGTATTTAGCTAATGCATACACTGCATCCTTATGACCTACTAAGGTATTAATTAGTTGAACGGATTTTAACACGATGCTTTACGATTATAATTTAAATAAATGAAAAATAAGTATTTTGACTTTTGTGTTGGTTTCTGTCCGACATTTGCACCCGCATTTATATTTTTATATGCCACTACTCGCAAATAAAATAATCAGTCCAGGTACCAGTCTTGGAATGTGGGAAATTACAGAAAACTCTGATTCTTTGAAATGGGAATTGCAATGGGGTAAAGATGACATAAAAGCTTATCAAAGTTTGAATGACCCAAAGAGAAGTATGCAATGGTTAAGTAGCAGAGTATTGTTGCGCAAAATGATGAATACATCAGAATTCATTAATCTACAGATAGACGAATTTGGCAAACCGTATTTAAAAGATAGCAAACTTAAATTAAGTATTAGTCATAGCGAAAATTTAGTTGGGGTCCTTATCAGTGAGCACGAGTGTGGTCTAGATATTGAGCATATGAAGCCAGAGCGCATTGAAAAGTTATGTACAAAGTATATGACAGAGAACGAACTGGACAACTGCAATATGAAGGAATTTCGTATGGAGAAATTATACTTATATTGGAGTGCAAAAGAAGCATTGTATAAGTTATATGGAAAGCGCAAAATTGACTTCAAACAAAACTTAAAAATATACCCCTTTGAGTGGCACCCAGGTGGTGTAATAAGGGCTAGAATAGAAAAATCCAACTATCTAAATGAGTTGGTAGTTAGTTATGATGTAATAAATGACTACATAGTAGCCTATGCAGTAGATATGGACAAATAGTTCTATTTCTTTCTTCTGTTAAATAGACTCTTAATATTTAATCTTAAGTCATTGACACGCTCACCTGCTGTCCTAATGGCTATCTTAGTTTCTCTAACAGAATCAACTTCTCCTTTAGACCCGGTAATACTGTTAATAATGCCGTCTATTTTGTTTTTCATAAATCTACGGGCGTAGTACGACCCTGCAATTTTCAATGCACTTAATATGAGACCGCTACCTCCTGCGGCTAATGGGGTTGGAAGTACAGAATTCAATATACCTGCAGCTATCAGTCTAAGTGGACTAGCAATTAGCGCAGCTCTACGAGGATTTTGAGTAAAATCGGTATTCGAATTCCCACCATCTGGATGAAATTTATTGCCAAAGTACTTATTGTCTATATAATCCCAATGACTGGTAATAGATGCGGCAGACTCTTTTCTTATTTTATCTGCGTGTTTTATTCTCAACCTTAATTCTGTTAGGTCTGTAATTTTTTGTCTAGGTAACAATAATTTTATTACTGTACCATCGCTTAATGGCAAATTGTTTCCTAAATTATTTGATGTATTTTCCATCTAAATTATATTATTATTAGTTTCTTCTTCATCTTCATCTAATATAGTAAGATTCGAAATTATGCTATTAATTAGAGGTTTTTCAATGATGTTTCCTCGTAAAGACTTCATTAATACACCCATAATGAATAGTAAGATAGTTATGGACAAGAAACCAAGAAAATTGCTCTTAAACAGTATTCCCAAACCTAGAGCTGCTGATGTTAAAAGGAATAATGCAGCAATTGCCCAACACACGGTAGAAACCAAAATGCTAACAGTTTTACCAGAATTGATAGCAATTAACTCTATCATCTTCATTTTTTGATACTCTATGGTACTTTCAATCCATACTTTTATTTGTGCCGGCAGTTCTCTTAGGGTAGTTAAATCACCAGCCATAGTTGTTTTCTTATGTTGTTCCATAGTTTTAAAGTTTATAGTTGCAGTTGTAAAAATAGCGTTTATCAAAATCAACTTTTTAAAAAATAAGGGAATGAGAACTTAATCCCATTCCCCTTACTATTAATT
>Ga0163154_10003454_pt1 | contig 21890 bp, 22 predicted proteins | sample OliLakLV19MP9P1_FD_148649 | JGI IMG/M metagenome (GOLD analysis project Ga0163154, IMG submission 148649) | Freshwater microbial mat bacterial communities from Lake Vanda, McMurdo Dry Valleys, Antarctica - Oligotrophic Lake LV.19.MP9.P1 | ecosystem: Environmental > Aquatic > Freshwater > Lake >... | reverse complement strand
CCGAATGAGGTCACCGTCGTATGGGTCAGGCGTAGAGACGCGATTAATCGCGTCTCTACCATCTACATCCATAAAATTTTCGTGTTTTAAACCCCCGATTTCTTCAGCGATCGATGAAATCACGATTTGCTAGGGCAATTGCCAAGCGCATCACAGAATCTCTAGGCTAAGATGCGATAAAACTTAACAAATTACTGTTAATACGTGACAGCGATCGCTCCATCTGCACTATAAATCCAGTTCGTCTCAGCTCGCCCTAGTAATACGGAGAACCCATCACATGGACTCGACCACGGAAAAGCAGCTTCATCGGGTCGTCATTGTCGGCGGCGGTTTCAGCGGGCTATACGCGGCCAAAGCTCTGGGTCGTGCCCCCGTCAGTGTTACTTTGGTTGACAAGCGCAACTTTCACCTATTTCAGCCGTTGCTCTATCAAGTGGCCACGGGCACGCTCTCTCCAGCCGATATCTCTTCACCGCTGCGAGGAATTTTGAGCGATCGCAAAAATACCAGCGTCGTCATGGAAGAGGTGGTAGACCTCGATCCGGCGCGACAGGTTTTGGTGCTCAAAGCCGAAGACTTGCCCTACGACACACTGGTGGTTGCGACCGGGGTTAGCCATCACTATTTCGGCAACGATCAATGGCGCGAAACGGCTCCGGGTCTCAAAACAATTGAAGATGCCCTGGAAATGCGACGTCGAATTTTTATGGCATTTGAGGCGGCAGAACAGGAAACTGACCCAGAAAAACGTAAAGCGTGGCTGACGTTTGTGATCATCGGCGGTGGGCCGACGGGAGTAGAATTGGCGGGGGCGATCGCCGAATTGGCCTATCGCACGCTCACCGAAGATTTCCGCAACATTGACACCACCGAAGCCCAAATCCTATTGCTTGAGGGGCTAGATCGGATCTTGCCACCCTACGATCCCGAACTTTCGGTGAAAGCCGCCGAATCGTTGGCTAACTTAGGTGTGACTGTTCGCACCAAGACCCTAGTGACCAACATTGACGGCAACGTGGTGACCCTGCGGCATGGGGATCACACAGAGGAACTCTCGGCCAAAACTATCCTCTGGGCAGCGGGCGTCAAAGCGTCGGGCATGGGGCAAGTGCTGGCTGAAAAAACCGGAGTGGCGCTCGATCGCGTTGGCCGGGTCATGGTAGAACCAGACTTTAGCCTCGCCGGACATCCTAGTATTTTTGTGATTGGGGACTTGGCTCACTATGCCCACCAAGGCGACAAGCCACTGCCTGGAGTGGCTCCGGTAGCGGTTCAAGAGGGCGAATATGTAGCTAGACTGATCCAAAAGCGGCTGCAAGGCGCTCCTATTCCCGCGTTTGTCTACAAAGACACTGGCAGTTTGGCGGTGATTGGGCAAAACGCGGCGGTAGTCGATTTGGGCTTCATTAAATTTTCGGGTTCCCTAGCTTGGTTTACCTGGGTATTTGCACACATCTACTACTTAATTGAGTTCGACAATAAACTAATTGTGCTGCTCCAGTGGGGCTGGAACTACTTCACCCGCAAGCGCGGTGCACGGCTGATTACGGGCGAAGGGGCAATGGCTCAATCCGCAGACGTCGATGCCGATGGCAACTATCGGGTGCCTGCGGGAGTGAAATAACGTTGACATACTCCCCGCCCTGAAGCGACGGGGATGCTTAAGACCATAATTTGAGTCTTAAAGGCGCTGACAAGTCGCCTCTACTGATTCCGCTTAGATTTAACCCAAGCATCATCGCTACTTGTCTGCCAATGTTTGCAGCACCATTACAGTCTGCGTTAATCGTCCATCCCTGAAGTGTCTTAATACTACTCCATCGATCGCGTCTGCGCGGTCTGCAAGATCCAGACGATCAAAATTGCGGTCACAATGCCATAGACCAATATGATGATCGGCGGTTGAGAGATCATGGAGTTCGGTTGACTCAAAGCGATCGGGATTTGTACCGTTCCAGAAATTAACAGAATTGGGACAACCAGCCAAACGATCGCTCTCGCCGAAAACGACTTGAGCAGCCACCACTGAGTGAAGGCTGTTCCCAACCAAACCGCCAGCGACGCAGCGTTGGCTCCGACGCTGGCATCGTTGAAACCAATTCCGACGATAATGGCAGCAGCAATTACCCCACCGCCCAGCGTCGCGCCAAACCACTGGGCGGTGGGCAGGCGATCCTTGAGCAGCCATCCCTGAGCCACGCCAACCGCTGCCGATAAAATTAGCGGCACAAGTGTGTAGAAAACAACGTAGCCCGCAATGCCTTCATTGGTGCCTTCGACCGCGTGACCCACAAGACCCCCGAGGAAAAACCCGGCGTAGATCGCGACAAAACCACCTACAAAGATGGCGGTTGCACTCACCGCACACCACAGTAATCCAAATGCCCAATCGATCGATTGATTCACGGTAGGTTCTCTTGATGACTGTTTTGATGTTATGCAGTTTGATGTTATGCAGTTTGATGTTATGCAGCGACCCGTTTAGGCAGTGCTGGGGCTGTTACAGTTTGCTCGGTGACACGTTTGCTCAATGACAGTTTGCTCAGTCTCACTCATAGATCTTGACGCCAACATTAACTATTAATGCAATCTATATCGGAGAGTGACCATTTTTTGATACTAATTCACCTGAGATTTGCTTTAACTTTTGCACTTCAGGAGAAATGGTTATGCTTATATCCGGTTTACTGGCAACTGTTCCCGCTACGTTGACGTGGAGTCCTAATGTCGCGATTGTCATGATTTTGTGCAATATTGTGGCGATCGCCATTGGCAAATTTACGATTCAGCAGCCTAATGTGGGGCCTGAGTTGCCATCTCCTAATCTGTTTGGGGGTCTGAGTTTGGGTGCTCTACTGGGCACCACCTCCCTGGGACACATTCTCGGAGCTGGGGTAATTCTGGGTTTGTCTAACATCGGTGCCCTCTAAGGTATGGAGTTTAAGTTCACAGTTTTGAGTTTTAAGTTTTGAGTTGACCAACTAACCCAAAATCTAGAACTGATTGAATCTTGGTTCCTGACTAAAACGCCCTGCTGTCGCTGTGGGGCGTTTTATCAAGCCAATTTTTGTCGGCCAATTTTTATAGATTGCATCAGATTGCCTGATTACCTCTCTGACCCCCTCAAAAATATAGAGAAAGATACCTTAAAGATTGGCTTTGATTGAGGAGTCTACATGAAGCGCATGGTCACCGTAACACCTGAGGAAATTGCCCAGTATCGATCTGAGTTGTCGGCAGACAGTGGAGCCTTAGCGGCGTTGGACGTCGCGGAAGACTGTGAGGGTGATTTGGAGGATGCCGCGATCGCCCTAGCCCTGAAGGCTGGCCAAGAACCCGACCAATCGGATCGCTGGCTAGAAGGGTTTGCCAAACGCTGGCGAGCTTACATTTGTCAGTCTGGGTTTCGCCAGAGTGTAAGAACAGGGGCGATCGCTAAGGGAGTGCAGCTGCTGGCCGCAGAAATGGCAATTCCATCGGGCTTAGCGACATTGGTCTTGATTTATATCCATAAAACGGGTGTAGATAATTTTTGCAAGCCGCTTGAAGAAAAGCTGTGAGCAGGACTGGAGTGGTAACCTGCGGAGAAATGCGTAGATCTAGGTGGGATCGTACAGGCACCTTGTTAAGTTTCTTAAATAAATATTTCGTAATCAAGACCACCATTTTGGAAGACATTCGGAAGAAATACCTAAACCTGCCCTGATCCCCGGATGTAGTCAGTACAGTAATAGTTAGGGAGTGCTTAAGACGTCATGGCATTGGCGGCTGAATCACTCGCAATCTGTTACTCAGGACGTATTAAGTTTGTTGTTTACAACCCCCGAACTTTGTTGCGCACTTGGTTGGAATCGAAGGAGGCTGGCGCATGGCTAATTCTGCTCTACCGATGAATTTAGTTTCTGCGGAAAGCGAAACCGCTGCTGTGGCTCGCGCCCAAGCAACGGGGCGAATTCGGTGGCTGGTGTGGAAGTTGGCGATCGCCACGCTGCTATTAATGGCGATCGGTAGCGCTACCCGTGTGATGAATGCGGGGCTGGCCTGCCCCGACTGGCCACTGTGCTACGGCACCCTGTTCCCCGGCGCACAGATGAACCTCCAGGTGTTTTTGGAGTGGTTCCATCGACTAGATGCGGCTCTGATTGGGTTCTCTACCCTGGCATTGGTGGCATTGAGCGCCTGGTATCGCCGCGCGTTGCCCAGTTGGGTGCCGCTGGTGTCGCTGTTTGCCTTGGGGTTAATTTTGTTTCAAGCCATATTGGGTGGGTTAACGGTGACCCAGCTGCTGCGGTTTGATATTGTGACCGCTCACTTAGGGACGGCGCTGCTGTTCTTTACGACGCTGTTGATTATGGGCGTAGCGCTGCTGCCTTACCAGGGCACCGGCACCGTTGGGAAATTGCCCTGGGTTAGCCTGGTTGCCACCGGGTTAGTCTACCTCCAAAGCCTTTCCGGCGGGCTGGTTGGGTCGCGCTGGGCCTTGCATCAATGCCTGGGTGGATCGCAGCTATGCAGCGTCATGAACAGTCACTTACTTGGCGCTGTGCCTGCGAGTGTATCAGTGCTGGCGATCGCTGTCCTTGTGTGGCGCACTCCTGCCTTGCACCCAGCGCTGCGACGGCTAGGCACAATGGCCGTTGGGTTTCTGGCACTACAGGTGTTCTTGGGCGTCGCCACGTTTCGGATGCACTTGCAGGTAGAGCTGCTGGCGATCGCGCATCAAATGATTGGTGCCTGCCTGCTGGGAACGCTGGTCTGCTTTACCACACTGGGAATGCGCGATCGCCACAGCATTAAGCTGGCTACCCCCCCAACGGGCGACAAGTCTTCCTCCGGCATCATGCCGACTGGATTGGTCTAGCTGATTAGAGTCAATTAAGTACTTTCTGGTCAATCTGACTTCAGTCCCAGCGGTTGCCAGGTTTCAAACCACTGCTTTAGGAATTTCAGAATGCAAGAAACGATTTCTCCCAATGCCCCCCGCCATCATGAAAATTTGGGGCAGTTGATCCAAAGTTATTGGCAATTAACGAAACCGCGCATCATCATTTTGCTGCTGATCACCACCGCTGGCAGCATGTGGATTGCGGCAGACGGCCAGGTCGATCCCTTTTTAGTGCTGGTGACTTTGGTGAGTGGGGCGCTAGCAGCAGCCTCGGCCAATACGATCAACTGCCTCTACGACCGCGATATTGACTATGATATGGAGCGCACTCGGCACCGTCCCTTGCCCTCTGGCCGGATTCAACCCCGAGATGCGCTGATTTTTGCGATCGCTCTCGCTCTGATTTCCTTCAGCATGCTGACGGTGTATGCCAATCTGCTGAGCGCTGGCCTTGCCATGTCAGGGATTGTCACCTACGTCTTGGTCTACACGCACTGGCTCAAGCGCCACAGCACCCAAAACATTGTGATTGGCGGTGCCGCTGGCGCGATCCCCCCCTTGGTCGGCTGGGCGGCTGTGACTGGGGAGCTAAGCTGGGCGGCCTGGGTCTTTTTTGCCATCATCTTTTTCTGGACACCGCCCCACTTTTGGGCTCTTGCCATGATGATCCGCGAGGACTACAGAAAGGTGGGCATCCCCATGCTGCCCGTGGTTGCTGGAGAAGTGGAAACCGCTAAGCAGATCTGGATCTATACGCTCATCATGATTCCGGTGACGCTGCTGCTGGTGTATCCCCTGCATGTGATGGGTGCCGTTTATACCGTGATTGCGCTGCTGCTGGCGGGCATCTTTTTGGCCAAAGCTTGGGCACTGCTAGAAAAACCAGGCGATTATGCCACGGCGCGATCGCTGTTCAAATACTCCATCTTTTACCTGATGCTGCTCTGCGCCGGGATGGCCGTGGACAGTCTACCCATTACCCACCAGGTGACGGAAGCGATCGCCCAAAACCTCAATGGATTGGTCAACTCCTCGTTTTTGAGCCAAGTCGTTTTGAGGTAGATCTCAAGACAATCCCTGGTTCAAGGCATAAATCGTTTGCGATCAAAGCCAGGAAACGATTCAACCCACAGGTCTTCTAAAATAAGAAGTGAGACAGGTATTAATCCCACAGGATTCGAGGCAAATGGCTCCCGCAGTTGTAATCGAAAAGCTTCAGAAACGCTATGGCAGCGTTGACGCCGTTAAAGATGTTTCATTAACGATTGAATCGGGCGAAATTTTTGGACTGCTAGGTCCTAATGGGGCAGGTAAAACGACGATTTTGCGCTGTCTTTGTACCCTAGCCACTCCCGACAGCGGCCAGATTGAAGTGTCGGGTGATTCTGTATTGACCCATCCTCGGCTGGCTCGTCAACGGCTCGGCTACGTGGCACAAGAAGTAGCGCTAGATAAGGTGCTGACGGGGCGTGAGCTGCTAGAGCTGCAAGCGGCGCTGTACCATATCCCTCGTGCCCAAATCAAAGGCCGGATTGCTCAGGTCGTATCTTTACTGAGTCTCAGTGAGTGGATCGATCAAAAAACAGGCACCTATTCGGGCGGCATTCGTAAACGGCTAGATCTGGCGGCGGGCTTGCTGCATCAGCCAGATGTCTTGGTACTAGATGAACCCACTGTGGGACTAGATATTGAAAGCCGGGTGGCCGTATGGGACTTTTTGCGCCAGCTGCGCACTGCTGGAACGACGGTGCTAATTACCAGCCATTATTTGGAAGAAGTGGATGCCTTAGCAGACCGGGTGGCAATTATTGACAAAGGACTAGTAATTGCCACAGGTACACCCTCAGAGCTAAAAGACGGACTCGGAGGCGATCGCATCACGCTGCGCCTGCGAGAGTTTACCCCTGCTGCCGAAGCAGAGAGCACCAAGGCGATGCTCCAAGCCCTGTCTTTTGTCCAAGATGTGATCATCAATGAAGCCCAGGGCAATTCGCTTAATTTGGTAGTAGAACCGCAAAGCGATGCCCTGCTGACCATTCAGCAAGCCCTAAAAGAGGCGGGATTACCAACGTTTGGCATTTCCCAGTCGCGTCCTAGCCTAGACGATGTATACCTGGCCGCTACGGGGCAAACGTTACTCGATGCTGATCTGGCGGCTGTGGCGCTGCGGGATCCCAAAAAAGAGAAAAAACAGAGTATGCGTTAGGCTAGTGAGTAAGACATTTAAGCAAACGTGTGTCCTAGCGTAACCGCCTTTAATACGAAAGAAATAATACGAAAGGAATGGTACTCATGAGCCAGACAGTCACCCCGCCCCAGGCAAATCTGGATCAACTGCGTCCGGCTGGAGGCACAGCGGCGATCGCCGCTCAATCGTCAGAATTCAGCGATTTTGTCCAAGAAACAGCGGCGCTGACCAAGCGCTTATTTATCCAGCTCCAGCGGCGTCCCAGTACGCTAATGGCAGGCTTAATTCAGCCCGTCATGTGGCTCGTGTTATTTGGGGCGCTGTTTCAAAATGTGCCACCGGGGCTATTTGGCGGCAGCGAAAACTATGGGCAGTTCCTAGGCGCAGGGGTGATGGTATTCACGGCTTTTGGCGGCGCGCTCAACGCCGGGTTGCCCGTCATGTTTGACCGAGAGTTTGGGTTCTTAAATCGGTTATTAGTTGCGCCACTGGTCTCCCGCTTTTCAATTGTGGCCGCCTCTGCCATTTTTATTACGACGCTGAGCGTGCTGCAAACCGCGATTATTATTGCGATGAGTGCCTTCTTGGGCGCAGGGTTGCCCGGTCTGCCGGGGTTGGCTTTGGTCGGAACCATCGTGCTGCTATTGGTGGTAGCCGTCACTGCGATTAGCCTGGGGCTAGCGTTTGCCCTGCCTGGTCACATCGAATTAATCGCCGTCATTTTCGTTACCAATTTACCGCTGCTGTTTGCCAGTACGGCTCTGGCTCCGCTCAGCTTTATGCCCAAATGGCTTCAGTGGGTGGCATCCCTCAATCCACTCAGCTATGCCATCGAACCCATCCGCTACATCTACAATCATGCAGACTGGTCGCTAGCCAGTGTGGTGATGCAGACTCCTTTTGCCGATGTAACGCTTGCAGGGTCGCTACTGGTGCTGGTTGGGTTTGGTGCCGTTGCCTTACTCAGCGTTCGGTCTTTGCTCAGCCGCAGTTTTGCTTGAGAGCTGAACCAGACCGGGCTAGGTTCGCTACACTCAAAGTACAGGAGCAATTCTTGTCGTTGCTTCGTCGTGATGTAGGGATACATTTCGCCTGCTGCTAACCTCAAAAAAATTATGAAACTACCTGTTTTGGCTGGAATTGGTCTTTTGTCGGTGCTGTCGCTGGCCACAATTCAACCCGTCAGTGCCCAGTCGGCGACTGATTTGAATCAAGGGTCTGCCAACGAAGACTCAAGCGACTTGTTTTCCGAGCGTGACAATGCTGGCGTCAATAGCATCCTGGACTTGATCCATAACGCACAGTTTGGCAGCATTCGCACTCAAGAACAGTTTCGTCAAGATCAAGAGCAAAATATCAACTCTGCGGCTCAAGAATTTCGCGATCGCCAGCAACAGCTACTGCGCCAGTCGCAAGATGCCAGTACGTCAACCGTACCTGCTCCTTCACAGCAAAATTAGAGATTTTCTTAGATCGCTGCTATGTCTCATGCCCAGGATATTCTGCGATTCTGGTTTGGAGAACCACAGACCAATGACGCCGCCTATGCCCAACGGCGATCGCTGTGGTTTGGCAAACGTACTGAGACCGACCAGATTATTCGCGATCGCTTCCTAGGACTGCATCGTCAAGCAGCGGCAGGCGAGCTTGACCACTGGCAGGACAATGCGGCAAGCTGTTTGGCGCTAATTGTGCTGCTGGATCAGTTTTCTCGCAATCTGTTCAGAGCCAGTCCCAAGGCGTTTGAGACAGATGCGAAGGGATTAGCAGTGGCCAAAGAGGCGATCGCACTCGGCTTTGACCAGCAGCAAACGTTCGTAGAACGACTGTTTATGTACTTGCCGCTAGAGCATAGCGAACACCTCGACGATCAGCAGCGATGCGTTGAACTGATGCAACAGTTGGCGATCGCCGATCTTGAACTAGCCGATTGCTACGAGTATGCTGTTCGCCACCTCAAGGTGATTCAGGAATTTGGGCGGTTTCCTCACCGCAATGCTGTCCTTGGGCGCGAAACTACGCCTGCTGAAGCCGAATTTCTGAAGCAGCCCGGTTCGTCTTTTTAACCCGTAGAGACGCGATTAATCGCGTCTCTACGGGATTTACGTCAAGATCTTTTGCCCAACGAGCTGCTGCTCGGCAGAAGAGGTATATTCGGCAACAACTTGGCGAAACTGATCGCCTTCAATCGTTTCTTGCTCTAGCAGCAGTTCTACCAGCCGATCGACCGCTATGCGATTTTCCCGAATTAAGCGACGGGCTTCTTCATAGCAGGTAAAGACAATCGTTCGCACCTGATGGTCAATTTTGACGGCCATCTCATTGGAATATTCAACCGATTGCCCCATCAAATCTCGACCCAGGAAGATTTCACTACCCGATCGCTCTAATGCCAGTGGCCCTAGATCGGACATGCCATAGCGGGTAACCATGCGGCGAGCATAGTCTGCCACTGCTTGAATGTCTCCGGTAGCTCCCTGCGTCACTTCATCATGGCCAAACACTTCTTCTTCAGAGGCGCGACCACCCAAATAAATTTTGATGTTGTCCAAAATTCTGGAGCGACTCTCGATCCCAAAGTCGCTGTCTTCACTGGGCACGGGTTTGGCAAAGCCACCAATGCCGCCTGAGCGCGGGATAATGGTGACCTTATCCAATGGGTCTGTATTGGGGAGCAGCGTCATCAGCAGGGCATGGCCAATTTCGTGGTACGCAATCAGTCGCTTTTTCTTGCTGTCCATCAATGGATTGAGCTTGAGTCCAATGGTGACACGGTCAATGGCATCGTCAATTTCTAGCGGGGTTAGGGCTTCTTTGCGGCGGCGCGCCGTCAGAATTGCGGCCTCGTTTAGCATGTTGGCTAGGTCTGCTCCCGAAAACCCAGGGGTACGGCGGGCGATCGCCTCTAACGAAATTTCTGGCGCTAGCTTTTTGTTGCGGGCATGAACTTGCAGAATCCCTAAGCGCCCCTGGTAGCTAGGCAAATCGACCATCACCTGGCGGTCAAACCGACCAGGACGCAGCAAGGCCGAATCCAACACATCAGGCCGATTCGTGGCCGCAATGATAATGATGCCAGCGTTGCCTTCAAAGCCGTCCATTTCAGTGAGTAGCTGGTTCAGGGTCTGCTCTCGCTCGTCGTTGCCACCGCCAATCCCCGTTCCCCGCTGCCGCCCAACCGCATCAATTTCATCAATAAAGATAATGCAGGGTGCGTTTTCTTTTGCCTTTTTGAACAGGTCGCGAACGCGAGAAGCCCCGACGCCCACAAACATTTCAACGAATTCGGAGCCAGAAATACTAAAGAACGGCACACCTGCTTCTCCGGCGATCGCCTTTGCTAACAGTGTTTTTCCGGTTCCTGGAGGTCCCACCAGCAGCACGCCCTTAGGAATCTTTGCGCCCACTGCCGTAAATTTCTCTGGTTTCTTGAGGAAGGTTACAACTTCTTGGAGTTCTTCCTTGGCTTCCTCAATCCCGGCTACGTCATCAAACATGACGCCGGTCTTGGCTTCCATCATGAAGCGCGCCCGCGATTTGCCGAAACTCATCGCCTGCCCTGAGGCATTGCCCGAGCGGCGCAACACCATCAGCAGTCCCCCAATCAGTAGGAATGCCAGGAGCGCATGAGTTAACAGCCAGGTGGCTGCGCTGCCATCGGCTGTGGGTTGGGCATCTAGATCAACATTGTTAGCGCGTGCAGCTTCAATCAGCGGCTGGTTATTGCGCTCGTCCGCAAAGAGTGCCACCTCTTGAGGGGTGGAATCGCGCTCTTTGAGATAAACCTGGGCCACACCGCGAGCCGTATCTAGCTCAATTTTATTAACCTGCCCCTCTTCGATTTTCTCCAGCAAACCGCTGTACGAGAGAGGCTCTTGCGCTTTTGTCGTTTGTGCTAGTGCCGGAGCACTTACAAGTACACCCTGAAGCATGAGCCAGACAGCGGTAAGCGCGCCTGTTGCCGCAGAACCTGTTGTCCGCGAGTGCCGAACCTTGCCAGCTTGACCCTGCTCTATCAGCGATTTCTTCTGAGAATCATTCATATCAAACTGCCCTTTTCGGCTCCTAAGCCCAACCTGTTGTACTACGGGTTTCAGTAGACGTTTGCGTTGCCAAGCGGATCGAATCTATCTAGAAACGTTAAAGATCGAAGAATCAAATTGATCTACAACATCAAGCAATGACAACGCCCACGCCTTTGTGCACCTTGGTCTATATGCGCCTTCAGATGGTTGCATCTTACAAACTAGTGTAACCTTCCTTATCCTAACCACTCTCACAAGAGAACGCGTAGGACACGAGGTATGTTTCCGCTCTAAAAAAAGCTTAGATAAACTCATAACGAGTTCGCTTTAGTGCTATACTCATCAACATGTCAGAGTAAACCTCTCATCAACTAGATTTTAGAATGGTCTCATCATGGTCAAAATTGTTGGAATTGGCGGCAGTCTGCGACCAGACTCCTACAGCCAAAAAGCACTGGCGATCGCCACTCAGCGGATCGAAACATTAGGTGCAACAGTAGAAATCTTAGACTTGCGAACCATGACCCTGCCGTTCTGCGATGGCGGGGATGATTACACCGCGTATCCCAACGTGGCCAAATTACGCCAAGCCGTAAAACAAGCAGACGGGTTAATTTTGGCCACGCCCGAGTATCACGGCAGTGTGAGCGGCGTGCTCAAAAACGCCTTAGACTTAATGAGCTTTGACGAACTGTCCGATAAAGTTACGGGATTGATCAGCGTTTTAGGCGGCCAATCTAACAGTAACGCCCTCAATGATCTGCGCGTCATTCTGCGGTGGGTGCATGGCTGGGTGATTCCCGAGCAAATTGCGGTGGGTCAAGCCTGGAAAGCCTTTGACGCCAACGGTAACTTAGTAGACGAAGCCCTCTCTAAGCGGTTTGACCAGTTTGCGCAGAGTCTGCTGCAAAATACCCAAAAACTGCGGGGGATTGCAGCCTAGCTCAACGTCCAACCAGGCTAATTCTCACCCAAACGCTGCCTCAGACTACAAGCCCCTTACCGTCTTGGGCTGTCTTGTAAGGAGGCCAAATTGGCATCTACAAGCCGTCCATAGGCTGGGTCATGAGTTCCTAATACCTTATCCCAAAAGGTAAAATACAGCCCGTAGTGGTAGGTGTAGCGGCGGTGGTGGATCAGATGGTGCGTTGAACCAATACAGAATTGACCTAGCCAAGCCCGCAAAGCTGACGGCGGAAAGTGATCAAGCCCTAAATGATTGATCACTGACCATATAGTCATGGTCATAATGATCCCTAGCAGGGTAATGAAATGCAGCGGGATGACGAACACTACACCGACTAAAAATAGCGCTTGAGCCAGAGCCTCCAGCGGATCAAAGGCAAACGATGTCCAAGGCGTTGGATCCCCAGAGCGATGGTGCCCTTGGTGCAAGTGCTTAAATAGGAGGGGGTGATGAAACAGTCGATGAATGAAATAAAAGTAGGTATCTTGGAGAACCAGAACGGCAATGAAGCTAACTCCCAAATACCACCAGCCATACTGCGGCAGGTTGGAATAAAGACGCGTTTCTCCTAAGTCGTAGGCAGAAATGATCAGGGCTGCACAGAGAGCAAAAATGACAGCTGAGACAATCGATAAGCGAATATCTCTACGGATCGAGCGACTCACAGGAGGTTTGAGGTGCAGCCCTTGGCGCATCAGCAACGGTTTAAAAACCTGATGAAGCAGGATATGGGTGCCGCCTGCAATTAGAAAGTAGCGGATAAGAATGATCCCAAATAAGGCAAATCCATAGAACCAAAATGAGTGATCCATTGATTCATTACTCTTCTCTGTGAGGGTAGAAGCTGGGCTACTAAACACCTCTACTAAAAACTCTAAAATTAAAAATAAAGATTGCAAGAAATCTCCAAAGAAGTGTGGGAAACCCCAGAATAAACCCTCACATAAAAATCCAGCGAGTTCTTTTGGAGCTGCACTGGATTGAACCCAATTTTTGGTTTTTGAAATCGAAAGGCTTACCTGGGAAAAGTTGCCTGTAGATTGTCAACCTCAAAGCTTTTGGCTCGTTCTTGAGTAAAAACGGCTATCTTACCCTGGATTAGGTAGGCGTTTCTTGCAGGCAAACCGGATCGACATAGTAGCAGATGGCTTGATCTTGACAAGTCAAAGCCCAACCAGATGGATCAATTTCGATCGACTGATAAACGGTATCTTGAATGAAGGAGCCTTTGTGATTGCGAGTATCAGAATCTACTCTAAGGTAATATACATTAGGGATGATCATGTCTCAGTCCTTGGGTATTAAACGGGTTTAGAACTGTTGTAAGAATTGTTCCGAAAGCCTTGCTCTAATCCCTTGAAAGATACAGCTGTCTCCGCCGTAGCAATACAAATAACTTATTTTCTAGATCTTCTCAATTAAACTAATCTTATCACTAATTCATCAATGCTTTGTTAAGTTAACTAAACGAAGACCAAATCAACCCAGCTGTTGAAGCCGATTTTCTTCAACAGCTGGGTTTCTTACATGCTTTAGATGACCCCATGCGGCGCATGCAGCTGAGTTGAGAATGGGCGATAAAGAGGTGATGCCTAGCGAATGTCGGTGCCTAGGAGTTCGGCGATCGCCTGTCGCTCTACTGGAGTTTCAGTGGGAATATCTCCCCGAGTATCGGCAATCAGCCAGTCTAGTGCGGCGGCTTGTACATCGATTGAGGCACCTGTTTTGTCAACACAATAGCGACCAAAGACGAGCTTGTCTACTAGGCGCACACCGGGACCTAGGCGAGAATATTCGAAAATGACGCTGTTATCGACAGTGGCACCGCTGCAAATATGACAGCTAGGCCCAATCATGGAGGGGCCAATAATCCTGGCTCCATCCTCAATTTTGGTCATGCCGCCAATGTAGACAGGACCTTGAATATCCACCTTATCCCAGTTCACAGCCACATTAATGCCCGTGTAAATTCCAGGAGCTACCTCATGACCCGGAATGGAAACGTTTTTGACCTGCCCCGTTAAGACGCTACGGATCGCGTGCCAGTAGTCGGGCACTTTACCAATATCGACCCATTCAAAGTCCATCGGGATACCGTAGAACGGCGCGCCTTCTGCGACTAGTTTGGGGAAGAGGTCGCTACCAATATCAAATTCTTCGCCTGATGGAATATGGTCAAAAATTTCGGGTTCGAAAATGTAAATCCCGGTGTTGATGCTGGTGCTTAAGGCTTCTTCGACGGTAGGCTTTTCTTGGAAGGCTTGGATGCGTCCCGACTCATCGGTCACAACCACTCCGTAGCTAGAAACTTCCTCTTTGGGTACAGTTTTCATCACGATGGTGGCGATCGCCCCTTTCTCGCGATGCCAGCGGACAGCTTCAGTCAAATCTAAATCAATCAGGGCATCGCCGCAGAGCACCACAAACGTATCATCAAAGAACCCGGCAAAATCTTGAACCCGTCGCATCCCACCTGCGGAACCAAGGGCTTGCCCCACTAGTTTGCCATCTACGATGCGTCCTTCAAACGAATAGGCAATTTCAACCCCAAACCGTTGACCATCGCGAAAATAGCTTTCGATTTCGTAGGCAAGATGGCTCACGTTCACCATAATTTTGTCAAAGCCGTGCTGCCGAAGGAGTTCTAACAGGAACTCCATCACGGGCTTTTGCAAAATTGGGATCATAGGCTTGGGGACTGTGTAGGTAATGGGCCGCACGCGCGTACCTTTACCAGCAGCGAGGATCATGGCTTTCATAGATATTGATCTAACCCTGGGCTAATTTACTACCGTACAAACAAATCTAAGAGATACAGGCTGTCACCAGTGTTCCCTATATTTTGGCGATCGCCAGGGGGAACTGGGTAATTTCACAGAATCTTCGTCACGCCTGACCTATCCTTCACGCTACCCTAGCTCTAATCCGGCTAGTCTAGCAAGGCAATTACGGAGATATCGACAGGTTGCGGCTGCGCTTCGTCCGTTAAACTGCGGACTCGTAAATCTTGATAAAACTCTTCCTGTAAAAGCTCTACCTTAGACTGAGCCGAGAGAAAAAGTAGCGCCCAAAACACACCGACGCGATCGCTCTGGAGCGATTGGTGTTGGTTGGTTTGCTGAATCACCTCACAGGCGTCAGAGCTAACCCATAAATCTAGCAACGCCTCAAACTCCATCCACTCTTCACCTTGGCGGACCTCTTCCCAATGGTCTTGTAAAAATTGCTCCAGTGCTGCTGCAATTTCAGACAAGTTTTCCTGGTGTGCCAGTTCGGTAATGGCACGAACAGCCTGGGTATGCGATTGGGGTCGAGGGCGACGCATCCGCTGCCGGGGTTTTTGGTCGGCTACGGCGGTTGCCATCACTTCCAATTGGGTAATCAGCTCTTTGAGCGTCACCCGACGACTTTGGACTGGCCGCGCCACTGCGCGCCGCCGAATTTGGCGCTCTAGACTAAGTGGCAGCGGGTTACCCACCACTTCATTGTCCAAAAACTCGTCTTCTGGCTCAGTCTCCTCCTGGGTGCCCGAACGCGCCAAGCTGTCTGCTTTCAGCAGCACCAGCATCGACGCATACAAAAACGCCTGCCCCGATTGAGACAAGTCTGTTTCATAGAGTGTTCTCCCTGCTTCAACAGCCTGGACGGGCTGCAACTGGCTCAAGAAGCGATCGATCACCTCAATCACCTTGACATCCCAAGGGTCAATTTCTCCACGCTCTGCCAGATCTATGAGAAGGGCGATCGCATTTTGTGCTAGCGATAGAGCCATGGGCGTTCAAACAACGTAGGTGAACGGAGACGGAGGACAGACGCACGGCAGCCTGTTCTAGAGGAGCACTCATCGGGTACTAGTACGCACCAAATAAACAGCCATGAACACGATCAACCCCAATAAAGCAAATGGTACCCAAAGACTCCAGAGATTGAGCGGTTGAACCTGCATGGGATCGGCTTACCTGTATGAGTTTAGCTCGTCGAGACGGGCAGTCTGTCTAGCTATGACAGCTTGACAAAGAAAACCCCACAGCTCCAGACATTTATTTTGCAAAAATCTCTGTTATTTTGCAAAAATCTCTGTTACTTCTGCATCTTGGGTTTCAGGCTGAGACGCGGGCAATAGTCGCTGCTGTTCTTCCAGATCTACCTTATAGCGCTGCACATCTTGCTCCAACTCTTGAATGCGAACATCGCGACTTTGAAGTTCTTTTCCAGACTCCAACAAATTTTGCAGCTGATTCCACACACTAAAGACCCAAGCCAGTACGGCTCCAAGACCCATTGCCAGCAGCAACTCAATCGACAGTGGTGCCTGTAAATTTGTACCTTCCACAATGTGGATCACCGCTGGCTCTGTATTCTCAATCCCAAACAGTACCAGAGCAAGGCAGATGACAAAGATGACGACAAAGTTAACTTGGCGCATCAGCTAAATCCTTTAATCTTGCAGGCCATTAACAATGTCAATCTTGTCATGAGAGCGCCTGTGATGTGTCCGCTAAGGCGATTAGCGAGCGGCAGCCCCAGTTTAGTGGCGACCCATCACGGCAGCGTTTTGAGCATAGATTGACATGGAACAAAGTGTAACAGCTCAGCCGCTGCAATACAGCTAGGCTGCAATACATCTAGACAGAAACGCTGCTGTAACAGGCGTGAAAAGCCTGTGAGGGCAAGCTAGGCAAGGCGTTGGATAGAAATGGGAAATTTACGGAGTCCAGGTTTGTAATACTGTCCGTAAATTTAATCTGTATCCTGCGGTTGCAAGCAGTTTGGCGCTTAATTTACCGAGTTTTTGCGGGCAAACCAAAAAAATCTCAATCAATTGAACCAAGCCCCTGTTGGAGATGGTTTTAACCTACGCTTGTTGAGGCATTTCTACCGTAAAACTACGGAAGTTTTCCAGGGCGGGTAGAGCTTTTTACAATTACTTCCGTCAAACCTTTAAACAGCCTTGACTTAAATGAAGGTTCAAGCAAAGTCACTGGTTTGCTCTACTCATCGGCCATAGTCGGCTCCTATAGTTGCAAACAAGGCATCCAAACGTTCTGATGTGTATCAGCCATGAAACCCGTGCGATCGCCTTCGCTCTTAAGGTCATGGCTCATCCCCCTTCAGCATTGGTGTCCGTTTTGGGTGCAGGCTAACTGAACTGTAGAGGAACATCAGCACACCGTGATGACGACTATTAAACTCTCCTCCTCACTCTCGATCTGCTTTTCATCGCTCTTAGCCCACTCCTTAATCTACACTCGTGCCGTTCAGTATCCGGACAATCTGACGGGAGTGCATCAATCGGTCAGGAGCAGAGGTAAGCGGTTAGTAGATATTGTGGGTGCGCTAATTGGCTTAATGATGACCGGGCTGATTTTTTTACCCTTAGCTGTGGCTATTTGGCTAGACAGTCCTGGCTCTATTCTATATAGTCAAATCCGCTGCGGCTTGAATGGTCGCCCGTTCCGGATTTGGAAATTGCGCTCGATGGTGGTTGATGCCGAACAGTGGAAGCACTTGGTGCAAAACGAAGCACAGGGCCACATCTTTAAGAACAGCAATGACCCTCGTATTACCCGTGTGGGTCACACCCTCCGTCGCACTAGCTTGGATGAACTGCCCCAGTTCTGGAACGTATTGCGGGGAGAGATGAGTATGGTGGGAACCCGCCCCCCTACGCCAGATGAAGTGGAAAACTATAGTGCCTATCACATTCAACGGCTGCGGGTAAAACCTGGGATTACGGGCGAATGGCAGGTTAACGGACGTTCCCACGTGAAAGATTTCGAAGCTATTGTAGAAATGGATTTGGCCTATCAAGCCAAGTGGTCGATCCGCTATGACATCCAACTGATTTTCAAAACGATCCAAGTGGTTTTGAACAAAAGCGGTGCTTGCTAAACCAGGCATGGCCTTTTATTCAGGCGATTAAAGCTATTCAACGACCCAACATGCTTCGCTAGATACAAACTAATTTGGCTCAGGTGCAGCAAGATAAGGGTATTGTGAACCTTACCTTGATCAACCGTGCGACTTGAGACCGGATGCCAGATTAACTTTGAGGCCGACGAACCAACCCCATTAATTTTGATATTGCGCCCTCGTAGCGGCTTAGGGCAGTGGATCGTGCCAGGAGAGTATGAGTTAGAACCCCCCGTACCCGTCGTAGAATATGCCGACAGCTACGGCAACCTCTGTCAGCGTCTGGTAGCCCCCCAAGGGGCGTTCCGAGTGCGAACCTGCGCTTGTGTGGAAACGGCAGATGCCATAGATGCGCAGCCCGGTGCGCCTTTTGTCCCTGTGGAGCATTTGCCCGATAGCGTGCTGCAATTTGTGCTACCCAGCCGCTATTGTCAATCTGATATGGTGGGTGATTTGGCCTTAACCATTGTGGGCGATGCGGCACCGGGCTATGACCAGGTAGAAGCCATTCGCCATTGGGTTCATACTCAAATCAGCTACCAATATGGCACCAGCAATGCGTCTACCTCAGCGCTTGATACGATAGAAACACACGTTGGCGTCTATCGTGATTTTGCTCATAATAGGGTACACTTTTGACGCTACTCAAGCAGAAGCTAGGGGCAATCGAGTGGCGATCGCCTACGGACGAGATGCCGCTGATGTCGCGCTTGCTACCCAGTTTGGCCCCATGCAATTGCTAGCAATGCAGGTTTGGGTGACAGAGCTGGAACCGTCGTAAGCGCTGCATCGGAACTATCCTGCACCGAAATTATGCAAAATCATTTAGGCGAATTATTTAGACGAATTGCCGGGTACCAGCTCAGTATTGACTTCATTAAACGCTCGACGCTTTAAGTCTTCTGATTCAGTCCGGGGCAGCAAATCAAACGCCTGCCGCAGCACGTCGTCAATTTCTTCGTAGGGCACCATCCCGGTTTTGTTGAGTAGCACCTTCCCAGCTTTGTCAAACACTACCGTTTGAGGCACCAGTCCTTTGTAGTAATAGCCCGGTTCGGTGGGTTCGTAGCGCTCTTTAGGCGGAATTGAATCTGCCGTTACCGGGATCAAATTAGCAGCCCGACCATAGTAAGCATCTAAGCGGGATATGACTGGCGAAAAGGCTTTGCTATCGCTGCTATCGTCTACATAGAGCACCAACACGGCTGGAGTATGGGCTTCTAGCGATTGAGCCAGGGTGACTCGGGGTGGTACTAGGTATCCGTTGCCGGCGTAGAGTGGGAAAATATTGCCATCGTAGCGGTCGTCCGTTAAGCCAGCGATCGCCGTAGGCACGCCCCAACTGGTCAGGCATCCCAATCCCAGCAGCAGCACTACCAGAAACTTGGCAATCTTGACCTGAAGGCGAGACACCTGCTCAAGTTGCCGGGAGCAAACAGCCTGGACGGGAAGCATTTGAAGCAAACGCATTGAATTTTTAACCCACGATAGACGGATCGGTAATCTGTGACCGTTTGCGATCTCCTTTGTTATTTTGGAGCATCAGTGGCCTAAGTGGCCTAAACAGTTCCCTATTTTTCTCGAAAGCTCTGAATCACCTGCTGCATTTCGGGTTGGTTGGTTGCGAACGCAGTAGGCGGTGTCCAAGCGAGAATTTGAACCAGCCGGGTTGGGGTTTCAACAACCGTGTGGAGATATACGACATCAATTTTATTGAGAGAGCCACGGACTTCGTATTGCACTGTGGGGTACGCCGGGTCGCTGCCAATTTGAGTCACAGCGGTTGGCCCTGTTACCTGTGACTTGTCTAGCCGCCCGGTTAAATAGCCCTGAGTAATTTTGGAATAGTCGGCGGTAGTCATGTTATTCAAGTCGCGCCGATTTTGCACCAGTACGATCAGATACATTTGACGGGTGCGATTAGATGCCTGAATTTGAGCCTTGTCATTCAGTTCTGGATCGTTCAACCAGTCGGGCAACAGGTTGATTTCGCTTTTGCCATCGGTGGAGGTTAGGAACGTGGCTGGGGGGCTGGCGGGTGAGGTAGGCGGCAGCGGCGGCAGGCTGGGCAGGGTGACGACCGGATCGATTGCGGCTTGCGGGGCGGGCGGACGGGAGCGATCGACGGCATAACCTGCGATCGCCACCCCTACTAGCAGCAGCAGCGACACCTGCCGCTTTTGCTTTCGAGGTGAGAAGGAATGTAGAAGGTCTTTGATGCGGCTGTCCATAAAATAAAAAAGTGGAATTGAAACTAGGCTAAAAAAGCCAGCAATTCCGTCAGGATAATTGAGATCCGAGTAGATGGTGTGAGGGGGCTTATCGCGGGCGCTCACCGTTGCGGCCATAGCGCCCATCTTGCACGACGCTGCCCACGCCTTTGAGGATGCCGCGACCAATCAGGCCAATGCCACGCCCAATCACCTCTGTCAAAATGTACACCACGCCGCTGCCCACAAACGAAACAGCCGTGCGAAGCCGGGGCGCGACGGCATCCCGCGTCTCTAGCACCAGGGTGACGACTAGCGGAATTCCAGCCAGCTGCTCTAGTTCGTCGCGGCGGGGTGAGTAAATGGTTTCGGGTTTGATGCCGCGATCGCAGAATGTAAACAGCCGATATTGGCTTTCAAAAATATCTCGCGGCTCGACCAGCAGGCGCTGAAGTCGATACCGCCAAGATAAGTCGTTGCGAAACCGCTCAATTTCGCGACTAGAGATCAGACGGCGATCGTAGAAGGCTTGTTTCATGGCTTCTACATCAGCAAAGCGGTTGAGTAAGGGCTGCACGACCGCATTGGCCAATTGAATCACTGTGTGGCTGAGTAAGGCATCGGCTCGCTGCACAGCGGCTGGATTGCCTGCCGTGTAAGGGACGCTGTCAATCATCAGCGGCGACTGGTACAGCATATGCCCCAACAGCTCAGCAAACAGCGGAATTTTCTCCAAAATCTCTGTTTGTACTAACTCAGCATCAAGCAGCAGCTCGCTGGCAATTTCAATGTCTCTGCCCTGTACAGACACGGTGGCATAGCGGCCAAAAAAGTTGATGGTGGTGGCTTGCCACAAGTCTAACAATAGCTGCGATCGCCTCTCAGCTAGCTGATTTAGCGGCACCTGCGCCAAGCGCAAGTCATCTAACAGCAGTTCTAGCTGGCGCAAAATTAGGTAGAACAGCTCAGATTTTTTGTCTGATCGGAGGATGTCGATTTCTAGAGGCGTGCCCGTCAGGTTTTCTAAACCACCCTGGAGGTTGCCGAGAATAGCTTCAAACAGCAAAGAACGTAAGCGGCGCGCGGTGAGGGCAGCGTCTGCGGCCTCAGGTGCCAGGGTCGAAAGCTGCCCAGGGTGGGGCTGGGTTGCTAGAGCGGTTGGGGATGATTGCAGTGGTTGAGGAGAACTAGCAGGGCGATCGCGCCAGTTGGCCGAGGTGGGGTTGCCGACGCCAGACCCAGCGGGTGGAGAGGTCACTTGTGGGTCTGAAATGGCTAAATCAGGAGTAGCCAACAGCCGCTGCACCAGCCAGCGGGCGGTTCGCAGTTCTCGCCGCCGTCCAGCCAGTACTGCTTGATCTAGCAAAGACAGATCAAGGTGGCGCAGTTGGAGGTTGAGAGCGGCGATCGCCTGGTCGATTTGGGCAATGCCGGACTGCCGCCAATGGCGTTTGAGGGCATGGAGCGGGGCTGGGGCTGGAAGTTTGGTTGAGGGCGGCGGTGACGGTGGAGCGGGGGTAGTGCGAGCGGGTGATGCAGCTAGGGGAGCACCGATGGCTTGAGGCCAATAGGTTTGACGGCGGGCAACCTGGCGCAATGCGGTGGCGATCGCGTCTGTTTCAGCGGTTTTGAGGCAGTATCCGGTGGCTCCAAGCTGTTGGGCAGCGGCCACCATGAGCGGCTCGGCGGTAGTGCCTAA
>Ga0163154_10003452_pt1 | contig 21901 bp, 19 predicted proteins | sample OliLakLV19MP9P1_FD_148649 | JGI IMG/M metagenome (GOLD analysis project Ga0163154, IMG submission 148649) | Freshwater microbial mat bacterial communities from Lake Vanda, McMurdo Dry Valleys, Antarctica - Oligotrophic Lake LV.19.MP9.P1 | ecosystem: Environmental > Aquatic > Freshwater > Lake >... | reverse complement strand
CTCCAGATTCAAACAATTCCCAAGCCAATGTGATGAGTGAAATATTTTGCATATCCATGATTATCTTTCATGGACTGTCGGATTTCTAAGTTAACATTGCGCTTAAAGTTAAAATTCCGTCGGTCGTCCCATCCGTCCACACCCCAGCACCGCTCACCTTTGTCCATGCGACCAAAGTTCCCTCATTAGGATTAAGCACACTATTTAAATCACTTGAATAAATATTGACGTTATCATTCGTCCCATCAAACGAAAAAGCCGTCGCACCATGGCCGCCGGTGCCGCTGCTAGAGCCAAGAGTAACGCCGTTGGTGGGTACACCAACCAAAGGTGAAATTTTAGTTATTGAAATGTTGTCAAACTCACAGTATTGCCCAGAAGAGTTGGCACTACAATACAGTGCTACATTTGCATTTGCTGCTACTTTAATCACGTCAAAAAATTGCCAAGAGCTAGAAGATGTTCCCGTGAAGGTTGTGCTTGTGGCAGCATCACCTACTCTAGGTATCGCCGTTCCATCGCCTCGAGCATAGCCAGTGAGTCGGTACGTTTTTCCTATCACTAAAAGCGATTGCGTCGCTCCTACAGTTGTGCCGTTAAAGGTGGTTCTTAACGCTTGAGTGCCACCCTGAGGGTTGGAAGTGTCCTTGGTGAGCGTTGTTGAATTTAATGCAGTGTAGCTCCCCGTCCCACTCGCTTCCATATTCCCATCTTGCAAGAGTTCACCAGAGCGGATAGAGGTATCTGTGGCTACAGTAACGTTATCAAATTCGACGTACTGTGTTCCGGTGTTTGTAGTTGTGCTGAGGCGCACATCGGTTGCTGTTGAGACAAATAAAAGATCAAAGGGTTGCCAAGTGGTACTGGTAGTGCCAGTAAATATTGTTGTGGTGCCGTGCCGCACAATCGGCGTGGCTGAGCCATCACTCCTGGTATATCCATATACGCGATAGATATTGCCACTAGTCAGAACGGTCTGCGCCGCTCCTGGAGTAGAAACGCCATTTCTAGCTACTCGTAATACCTGTGAACCTGCATAAGGTGTCCCCGTGCCTTTTGTAAGAGTTGCAGAATTAATGGCAGTCCAAGATGCTACTCCTGCCGCCTCCATCGTGCCATCGGTTAATAGGTTGGTGGCGGTGGTTTGGGAGGAAGGAATATCAACTTGTTTTACAATCACGTCATCAATACTCCCGGTAAACGCTACAGTACTAATAAATAAGCCACTCCCGCCACTTGGAATAATATACTGAGTGTAAGTGCCAAGACCTGACCTTGATGTACCTGCTGCCCCACCACCCCCGAGCACATTCACTGTTCCAGAGGTGTAGCTAGAAATGGTGAAGGTCATTTCAAATACTACCCCGGTAGCTACCTGGAATTGAATAGTTGCATCTCGCAAAGCGCCTGAATTTGTCGATGCTGCAAAGTTGGCTGTACCACCGCTGATGGTAGTTCCTGCTGCTTTAGTCCAAATCGTATCCGTATCAAAACCCCCATTGGTAACAATATTTCTAGTTGGAGTCGTAGCAGGATTCACCGCTCTAGCATATGACTGCGTCACTGTAGTTTCATCTAACGGCCAGGCCACCGCTGCGGCCTCCATTTCCCTCACAAACGCCGTATCAGCTTGGGAGGCACCAGTTGCACTAGGGTTGCCGTAGTACCAGAAAATATCTGCCCCACTGGTCGGAATTGAAGGGACTTTGGCAAAGACTTTGGTTGTTGCAGTGTTGCAAGTATTGGGTTCTACCCAAAAGGAGAGCACTTTGCCCGAGATGTCAGTAAAGCGAAGGTCTTCACAGTCACTCTGAAGCTTACTGGCGGCAATTAAGGTACTGGTGTCTAAGCTGAGTTCCACTTGAAAATCGGTCTGAGCAGTTCCCGAAGTGTTGGTGATAGGAATCTTCTTCCGATACCCATAACTGCCATCAAACCAAGCAGCAGAGGTGGACTGCTCTCTTTTAAACCACAGAATGGTGGGAACTGTGATCACCACCGCTAAGAGTGCAATAAAAAAACTGAACGGAGTCTACGCCGAGATTTTGATTGATGACGACTCCCTAACCACTGCCACAACTTTTGTTTCTTGGTGAAGTGTTTGGGTGTATTCGTAAAAGGCTGATTAAAATCAAAAGAAAATGACATACAACGTATTGGTTATGATAATGAAAAAGATCGAGGAATGATAGGCGAAGAGAAGGCGAATTCGGCTTAGGAATTAGGCGTGAGGTTTTAGACCGTGCTATACTTTTTTTTACAGCAAATTTATGATGCACTTTCCCAGTTGGAAACCTTCTGCCCTTCAAATGAATCCCTTGGTGCGCGCCTGTATTATCTCGGAAACATTTGTCTGGTCATCCCATAATATGTTGGCTCCCATTTTCGGGTTGTTTGTCGCCAATCAGGTGCCTGGTGGTTCTCTCGAAACGGCTGCCTTTGCCTACAGTATCTACTTAGTAGTGAGGGTGGTAGTGGAGTTGCTAGTTGGTAGAATTTACTCGCAGTCAAATGATATGCGCAAGCTCACTGGCACGATCATTGGCCTCTTTATTGCCAGCTTCTCTTATCTTTGTTTTGCACTCTCAGGTTCTGTAGAAGCTATTTACTTATCTTATGTGGTGGCCGGCATTGGTCTGGGGACAGCCTCTCCCCCAAAGAATGCCCTCTTCTCTATTCACCTTGATAAAAATAAAGAGGCATACGAGTGGAGCATTCACGATATGATGGTTTTTCTGGGTATGGCGGCGGCCTCGTCGATTGGTGGCATTATTGCCACTCACTATGGATTTGGGACAGTATTTTTGATCGCCACCTTTTTGACCTGGGTAAGTATCTTTCCTTACATCTACTATGCAAAACACTTTGCGAAAGGCCAAAAGCTTTCCTTGAGATGGTGGCTTGGGGTGGACTCTAAGCAGAATAAGATGGTCAAGAGCTCGGTGGTAGAAAAAGGGATGTAGAGGGTGAATTAAGGCAACTGCGCAAGTAGTTAGTCGCTAGACTCTTCCCTACATCCACCACATACATACGGGGTTTTTTGTAAAAAATAGCGGAAGTCTGAGAATGGAGCTTGATCTTGTGAATACGACAAAGCTTCATAGCTCTGTTCTTCATAGTTTTGTGTGGAGAGAATCTCGATCATTTGTAATCTGTTAGCCTACTCTTTACGCTAGCAAATGTGCGTCCAGAGGGATTCGAACCCCCGGCCTACTGTTCCGAAGACAGTCGCTCTATCCAGCTGAGCTATGGACGCAGCACTCTCCCCAGATTATAGCACTCTCACCTTGCAAAATACTTACTCGTCACCTATCGACTTTTCCTTCTATTTTTAGTACGCTACTATTGCAATCTAGAGTTTAAGCGACTCAGAAAGGATCAGCTCATGCCAGTAAATCAACATACGTTGATTAATCAATTCATGACCTTCTTTCGAGTCCGCGAAAAACTCGCTACCCCCTATAAATGGCCGAATGAACAACGTTTTCAACGCCCCTTCATTACTATTGCGCGAGAGCCTGGTAGCGGCGGCGCCCTGATTGCCGATGCAGTTGCCAAAAAACTCCACTTTGAGTGCATGGATGAGAATTTTATTGATGAGATCGCCAGAACTACGCGGCTTCGGCGAGAAATTATCAAGGCAGTAGATGAGAAAACTCGCACCCAAATTGAAGACATGGTCAACGGCATGCTGAACCCCGACTACATAGATGATTTAAAGTACATTACTGAACTTACCAAAATCATGATCACTTGTGCTCTAAAAGGGCGAGTTGTGATTGTTGGTCGTGGTGGAAACTTTGCTACCCCATTTGCAAAAGGACTGCATGTAAACATCACCGCTCCCTACGAAGTGCGTGTCAAAAGAGCAATGGATTTTGAGGGATTTAATCGAGAAAAAGCTGAGGAAGTGATCGCAGCTACAGAGAAAGAGCGGAAAAACTTTGTCAAACAGTACTTCAGAAAAGATCCAACCAAAATTAATTCCTACGATTTGACCCTGAACACCAGCTACTTTTCTGTCGAACAAGCTCGTGACGTAATTATTGATGCTTTTTACCACAAGTTCCCGTGGGTGCAGCAAAAAGTAGGCATCCTGAAGGTGCCAGCAATTTTTAAGCGGTAGTTATTTCTGTGACAATTCAAGAGATTTACCAAAAATATCGAATCATGCCTAACTTACAACTGCACATGTATCGTGTGGCGGCTGTTGGGCTAATGATTGTCGAGAATTTTGATAATCCTGATGAGCTAGATGCTGAGGCCATTGCCCAGGCGCTCCTTTTGCACGATATGGGCAATATTTTAAAGTTTGACTTGCAGTATTTTCCCGATTTTTTAGAACCAGAAGGTTTGGAGTATTGGCAAAGCGTGAAAGATGAGTTTGAGAAAGAGTATGGGAAAAATGTCCACGCTGCGACACTAGATATCGCCAAAGAAATTGGAGCTTCTTCACGAGTCGAAGAGCTGATAGATGCAGTGGGTTTTAATCATGCAAGGCGCAACTTGGATTCTAGTGACTTTTCCCAAAAAATTTGTGCCTACGCAGATATGCGCGTTGCACCTCACGGAGTTGTTAGTTTAGAGGAACGCTTAGTAGATGGTCGCAAAAGATACGCCAAAGCAGATTCTAAAGATACATTTTCCTATGTGATGGGAGTGTATCTGCGCAAAATTGAGAAACAGATTTTTGAGCGATGTGGGATTGATGAGGAGGATATTGCTGAGGAGAGTGTGAAGGAGAAAATACGGCAGCTGAGCTTGAGCTCGTTTTAAATCAGATTTATTTTAGTGTTAATCTGGTGAGCAGTATGCGTAAGGAAGAACATATAAGATCTATGCTTTTATTGACAGCCAGCATCTTCATGCAGGCGTAAGAGATTTGGGTTGGAATTAGATGGTAGTAGATTCCGCATTTTTTAAAAGAAAAGTAGGGGTAGAAAAAAGGTACACTCCCTTTTGGTCAACTGAAGATTACTCAGGATGATATCGCTCTCTTGAGCGAAAGACGGGACTCGAACCCGCGACCTTCTCCTTGGCAAGGAGACGCTCTAGCCAACTGAGCTACTTTCGCAATGTTACTTCACGCCTATTCTATCAAATCCACCCACTGTCCACTTTTGCTTCTCCCCTACAATCAGGAGTATAATAAAAAGATGCCATCTAACAACTATTATCAACAACACTTCCAATATGACGCCAGACAAGCTGCTGGTCAAAGTCGGGAAAGAATTGTTAGAAGAATCGCTCTTCTTTCGTATGACTCACTCCGCTTCGTCATCAATTTCTGTGGGTCAATGATCAAAATGGTGATGGGCAAGTAAATTTTTCTCTTTTTATTAAGTGCCAAGCTCAGGAATCGAACCTGAATTTCGTGTTTTTCAGACACGCGCCGTGACCGACTTGGCTAGCTTGGCTTTGTTAATTACTTTTTGCTGTTAATGTACTCACTGCTGTAGCCGCTGAGGGTCTTGAACCCCCGACCTTTCGGATGTAAACCGAACGCTCTAACCAACTGAGCTAAGCGGCCGAAAGCCGACTTCCCACTCTTTGTGCCCAGGAGAGGACTTGAACCTCCATGCCTTACGGCATACGCACCTCAAGCGTACGCGTCTACCATTTCGCCACCTGGGCGTATTTCTCACGGCGTAAGGCTTTGATTATAAAGCACATCCGTCAAAACCAAAAGAATCCCTTGCCTTGAGCCCCGACTTATGGCACTGTGCACCATCTGGGACGATGTTGGAACTTATTTAACCTCCTCTATTGATCCGAAGGAGAAAGCTAGCCTTATCATTGCCTTCGCTCATTTTAAAAAGGAGAATAAGATATGATCAAGAACACTTCCCAGACTGTAACCTATATTTTAGCAGATGAAAATAGCTTTTACCAACGTTTTGAACGAGATCTACGAGATGCTAAAGCGGAAGTCATTATCGAGTCACCGTTTATTACCGTTCCTAAAATGAGAAGTTTGAAGCCCATATTTGAGTCTCTGGATAAAAGAAAAGTTGAAGTATTTATCATTACCAGACATCCAGATGAACACGATCCCCTCATGGCTGAACAATCAGAGGCAGGAATTCAGTTTTTCGAAAGCCTGGGAGTCAAAGTGTTGATGAATAAGACGCATTATCGAAAAATTGCCATGATTGACCGTAAGATCGTCTGGAAAGGCAGTCTGAACATTCTGTCGCATCGTAATAGTCGTGAATTTATGGAGCGGGAAGAGGACGCACAAAAGGTGAAAGCATTATTTCCGTTTTTGAAATACGATCAGGTTAGCGACATTAATAATCATTTACTATACTAAGGAGGAAATATGAATGATATTGTAATCAATAAATCTGAACTGATGATCGATGCGCTTCAATATGCTCATGATCATAATCTGGATATCAACAATATGGATGATGTACGGAAAATACTTGATGTACTTGACCCTGAACATAAAGAAGATCTTGACACGTTTGCTGAACTTCTGAAAACCTCAGACGTATTTATGGGGATGGAAGCCAGGAAAAAAGAAGACGAAAAGCCACCATTATAAAATTAACGCTCAATCTCCTCTTCTAATATATCAGTAATTTATTATTATCTTTAATTGAGGCTTTTAGATCCGAACCAATTATGGTCATCAATTCAGTACAGTAATGGTTTTGCAACTTCTCTAAATTTAGCCTTCAAATTCTCATTTACCATGGTTCTTGCCAGGTTTTTTGTATTTTAGAGGTAGCCTGGAGGGTTTGGGACACTTATGGTGAGCGTCGGACCTAAGTGTATTCTTTGTTTTATTTATTCCCTAGAATTGTATACAATGAAGTAATAAACGATTATGGCTAATTCAAACGAGAAAATAATCAGAGATAGGATAAGGATGTCCTCCGGTAAACAGTTTCAGCAACTGGTTTGGGATATATTGGTTTGTCACTATCCAAATATAGTTCTACCCAAAATGTTGCACGACTTTGGCAGCGATGGCCATGATTTTTCCAGTAAAATGTTTTTTGCAGTTTACGCACCGGATTCTTTGAACTATGACAATAAAGCTACTTTAAAGAAAATTTCTAATCCCAATCCTAGTAAATCAGAGGAGAGTGGAGATTACGAGAAATTCGCTAATAATTGGTTGCAAAAATTTAAGTTTACAAAATGGGTTTTTATTACATCAGATAATTTGATGGGTTTACCCAGCCAAAAAATTGCAGAGTTAAATAGTAACGGCGATGACGTTAATAAGGAACAATGGGGTTTGGAAAAAATAGTCAAGCTTTCTCTAGATTTAATTGAAAAAAACCTTAATAGAATATTTGATCTGAATAGTGCCCCAATTCAAAATATAAAAAACCAGTTTAATGGCAATTTGACGATAGTTGAACCTCAGAATTTAAAATCTAACCCCAATGAAGTAGAGACAATTATGGATCTAATTTGTTATATTTCTGATAACAACGAACTTACTGAAGAAGGGTTTAAAAATACGTTACCTGATCCAGATAAAAAATTGGAAAGATTTCGTGATTATTGTTCTCAACTGAAGAGGGAAATTATGAACAGTTGGATGTATTCAACAGCACAAAAAGAAGCGGAGAATGCCGTTGGTTTGGATAAAATAATGATAGGGAAAATTGTTGGTTTTTTGGAGGAAACTAGTTTAAGGTTTTTGGCTGAGAATAGTAATAATCCCATGGAGGCGTTAAATAAGCTAACAGACTACCTTGAAAATGCTCTAAAACAGACAAACAAACATTACGACCATAATGCGATTAGATATTACCTAATTGCCGAAATACCAAAATGTAACGTATTTCCGAATTAAAATGAATAATTTAATAACCAAAGACGAAACAATTAAGACATCTCCAATATATATTGGGTATTTGGTATTAAAAATACTCAAAACAAAAAAGGACGATAAGGCTTCAATATTTGAAGTAACAGAACATCTTAAAAAGGAATTGAAGGTAATTCATTATCGACAGATTGTCCTTTCCTTAGTTTTTTTACATACAGCGGGAGTCATTAATTTTACTGAGCCGTATATTTACAGAATATGAGAATCAAATTATTACGCCTTTATTCATCTCCGGAAATATTTAACCCCATTGAATTTGGTGACGGGATAAATTTAATAATGGGAGAAAAGGTCGAAGATGAAAGTGTTAAGAAAAGTAAGAAGACAAATGGTGTGGGCAAATCGATGTGTGTAGAGTTTATAAACTTTTGCTTACTAAAGAAAACATCTGACACCAGAGTGTTGAAGATTCCACTCGATAAATTTGCAGAAGACACTCAAATTATATTAGATTTGGAAATTAACTCTAATGGTTTAAAGATTATAAGAACCAAACAAAAACCTGATAATCCAATAATTGTAAAGGATGGTATTGAAACCGAGTTCTCCAACTTAGATGATGCCAATCAATATTTGAGAGAATTACTGTTTTCCGAGATAGATGATGTTGCTTTGAGCTTTAGAGAGTTTTTGGGGCCTTTTGTTAGAGACGAAGAATCTGAATTTAAAGATATTCTCTCTTGCTATGATCTCTCAAAAAGAATTCCGCCTGCAGTTAAACCCCACGCATTCCTTTTTGGGCTTGATATCACTATTATCAATAGTATTGAAAAGTTATTTAGGGAAATCGAAAAAATAAATACTCACAAAATTCAGTTGCAAAACTCATTAACTGAGAACAAAACAAGGAAAATTAGTGACGTTAAGGCAGTCTTAAACTCTTTAAATGATGATTTGCGAAAAATTGACGCTGCTTTAGATAGTTTCAAAACAAACGAAGCATACGAGGTGCTTCAGGATGATTTAGGTAAAATTCAATTGGAAATTGATAACTTACGCATAAAACAAACCGCCATTAAATATGAGCTAAAAAAAGTTAAATCTTTCCCTTCTCTTGAGGTCATTAAAAGAAAAGAAATAGAAATTATTTACGAGCAATTTAAGGCTGGATTGGGAGAGATGGTTGTAAAGTCGATTGATGAGGTTGTCAGTTTTAAGGAAAAGATAGATGAATTTCAAAAAAGACTTCAAAAAGAAAAAGTTTTATCGCTCGAAGAAGAATTAGAAATTGCGACAACTAAATTACAGGAACTTGAGGACACCAAGATCGGTAAATTGAAAGTGATAGATCAAAAAGGAATTCTAAAAGATATTAAAAATGGCTATGCAATTTATCACCAGAAAAGAGACTCATATTCAAACCTTCAAAATAAATATGAGTCTTATGAAAAGGCTGACAGTGATTGGAAAAAACTTAGATTGGAGAAGGATCAACTTTTTATGAAATTAGACGCTCAAATTTTCGAAGCAAGAAAAGTAATTGAACGTTTCAATGACACTATTGTGGATATCCATACATATATTATGGATAGCAATGAAGCGTCGTTTGATATAAAAACTGTAAATGATAGTAGAAGTAAACAAATCCTCTCGTTTGATATGAGAATTGACGACGATGGTAGCCATAGCATAGACAGGACGAAAGTATTTATATATGATTTGGCTCTACTGTTCAATGAATATACAAATAGAAGACATCCGAAAATGTTGATTCACGACAACATTTTTGATGTTGACCAAGATACCTTAGTTAAGAGTCTTAACTATTTAGCAAAGAAAGAAAGTCAAAAGTTCCAATATATTTTGACTCTAAATAGAGATAAAATTGAAAATGAAGAGCAGAAAAAATTACTTGAATTAGATATTAAAGAGCATAGAGTAGCAAATTTCACGAAAAAAGATAGATTCCTTTATGGAGATAAGTATTCTGAAATATAGAAGTGTGAATGGATCAAAAACGTAGTATTACTGAAACTCTTAATACCCATTCGGTTTTTGAGTAAATCAAGATTTAAAACCAGATCGGGAGTAATATAATCAAATAATATTTATAAATACATTGGCAATTTATTTAGTCGTGTTGTTCCCCAAAAACACCCTTGGATTCACCGGTATCCCATACACCCGCGTCTCAAAGTGTAAATGAACTCCAGTCGCCCAACCTGTTTTCCCTTGACCGCCAATTACGTCGCTGGTGGTCATTTTTTGGCCTTTATACACGTAAATCTTGTTCAAGTGGGCATAGATAGTGGTTATATTGTTGCCATGGTCAATGATGACATGCTTTCCGTAGCCCCAAAATATTTCACCTGCATAGGTCACTGTTCCATCCATTGCCGGATTCACTGGGTCACCTCGCTTTCCTGCTAAATCTATTCCTGTATGGAAGACCTGATACTTGCTCGATTGTCCGAACTCAAGGGTGATGACCCCTTTAGTAGGCCAAACGACCGTAGGATTGATTTCTTTGACCACCTCACCGCTTGTGGGATCTTTAATCTGAATATTATGGGTAGTGGGATCTTGGCCTCTACGGTGGTAATTTGGGCTGGAATTATTGTAGTTCTCATATGTTTATTGTCCTTCTTGGCGCTTTAGTTGACCTCGTGCCTTTGTATGCTCTGCTTGAACTAGTGTCTGTACTCATCACATTCATAATTTGACTGCCCATGTGACGGACTGTGCCAACACTACGTGAGAATAATATCAGTTGCATCATAAATGTCGGGATTTTGAGAAGTGTGAGGAGTAAACCAATGGCGACTACGAGAAAAATTAAAAGAAAAATCAGAATAATAAATGGGGCAGTGCCATTGGCTAGTGTTTGTAGAGTCACGGCATTGGTGATCCAAGCATGGTTTAAACCACCGGTGGCTAAGATTACGCCCGATACGAGAGCGTTACTGGCTTGAACTGCCCAATCAGCCAAAAAGAGTGACACACGTTAGCACCTAAGAATGCTAGGTCGATTCTAGGTAGGAGGTGTTTAAATTCTATTTCTTCAAAGCCAAAGGTGGAAGCACTCATAAACTGGAGGCCAAGGAGTGCCACAATCAGGACAAAAGTGTTAAAATTACGTTTAGTAAACAGGATGCATTTTGAGATTTAATACACTATGGCAAAAGACATACATCAAAACACAACTAAAGAACAAGAACGCGCCGAGCTACATCGTGCTATTTGGCAGATTGCCAATGATTTACGAGGAAGTGTTGATGGCTGGGATTTTAAACAATATGTTCTTGGCACCCTCTTTTATCGTTTTATTAGTGAAAATCTAGCCAGTTATATCAATGCTGATGAGCGAAGAGTCTTGGGACAAGAGCAATTTGATTACGCAATGTTGAATGACAAAGAAGCGGAATTTGGTAGAAAAGAAACAGTAATCAACAAAGGTTTTTATATTCTGCCTAGCGAGCTTTTTACCAATGTCTGCAAAAATGCTCGAAATGATGCCAACTTAAACGAGACACTTTCTGCAGTTTTTAATAACATTGAAAATTCAGCCAAAGGTGCCAGTAGTGAGGATGATCTGAAAGGTTTGTTTGATGATCTCGATGTAAATTCTAATAAATTAGGCAATACGGTAGAAAATAGAAATAAAAGACTGGCAAAGTTACTGGAATCTATCGGCAACCTTCGTCTTGGTGATTATGCTAACAACACCATAGACGCATTCGGCGATGCGTATGAATTTTTGATGACTATGTACGCCAGTAATGCCGGTAAATCAGGTGGAGAGTTCTATACTCCACAGGAAGTCAGTGAGCTTTTGGCGGAAATTACAACGGTAGGCAAAAAAGAAGTAAACAAGGTATACGATCCTGCGTGTGGTTCTGGTTCACTTCTACTTAAATTTGCAAAAGTTTTAGGCCGTGAAAACGTGCGTCAGGGTTTCTACGGTCAAGAAATCAATCTCACCACCTACAATCTCTGCCGTATCAACATGTTCTTGCATGACATCAACTACAATAATTTTAATATTGCTCTTGGCGATACACTCCTAGACCCTAAACATTGGGATGATGAGCCATTTGATGCCATTGTTTCTAATCCGCCATATTCAATCCATTGGGAAGGTGACGCAAATCCGCTACTCATTAACGATCCTCGTTTTAGTCCTGCTGGAGTACTTGCACCAAAGAGCAAAGCTGACCTCGCTTTTACCATGCATATGCTTTCGTGGCTTTCGACCAGTGGCACGGCTGCCATTGTTGAGTTCCCTGGTGTTCTTTACCGTGGTGGTGCCGAGCAAAAGATTCGTAAATACCTCATAGATAACAACTATGTCGATGCAGTTATTCAACTACCACCCGATCTCTTTTTTGGGACTACCATCGCTACCTGCATCATCGTGCTTAAAAAGAGTAAGAACGATAATAAAACTCTTTTTATTGATGCCTCAGCCGAGTTTGTGCGCGGTGGAAATAAAAATAAGCTTTCAGAGACAAATCGTCTCAAGATTTTGGAGGCATTTACTACTCGCAAAGATGTAGAGTATTTTGCCAAGTTGGTGGATAACAAAGCCATTGCCGAGAATGACTACAACATTGCTGTATCAAGTTATGTGGTGGGAGAGGATACGCGCGAAGTGGTGGATATTACCGAGCTTAATCAAAAAATCGTCAAGATCGTGGCACGGCAAAATGAACTTCGCACCGCAATTGATGAGATTGTGGCTGATATTGAGGGAAAATAATTTTGAAAATAATTAAAAACAATAGTAATCAAAGCATGAAAAACCCAATGGATGTAGAAAATGTCTTGAATTTTTTTGAGGACAACTATGGGATCAAGTTTATTGATGTTAAGACAAAAAAACCTGTATTGGAAATTATCGCTCAAAGTAAAGTTAATGAAGAAAAATCGGATTTTGATTTGTGGCTAGAACAACAAGACAAAGAAACTCAATTGATTTACAAAATGAGTGAAATATAAAAATAAGTATGACAAATACTCACAATAAAATCGCACTTTTTGAAAAAAAACAAATTCGTAAAATTTGGCATGATGACGAATGGTATTTTTCAGTGGTGGATGTGGTAAGTGCTTTAACAGATTCTACAGATCCTAAGGATTATTGGTATAGGGTCAAAAAAAGAGCCACTGATGAGGAAGGAGCTGAGTTATCGACAATTTGTCGACAACTGAAATTGCCTGCTCCCGACGGCAAAAATTATAAGACCGATTGTGCCAATACTGAAGGTATTTTAAGAATAATCCAATCTATCCCATCCCCCAAAGCGGAACCGTTTAAAAGGTGGCTGGCCAAAGTGGGCTATGAAAGAATCGAAGAAATAGAAAATCCAGAGCTGGCTCAGGAGAGAATGAAAAGCCTCTATGAAGCCAAGGGTTATCCTCAAGACTGGATAGACAAAAGACTTCGTGGGATTGCTATTCGTCAAAACTTGACTGATGAATGGCAGGATAGAGGTATCACTGGGCAAAGAGATTACGCCATACTCACTGCCGAGATCAGCAAGGCAACCTTTGGGATGACTCCTAGCGAATACAAGAAACTCAAAAATATTCCGGATAAATCCAAAGCAAACCTGAGGGACAACATGACTGACTTGGAGCTCATTTTCACTATGCTTGGGGAAAAAGTGACAACAGAAATCTCAAAAACCGAAAAGCCAAAAGATATGCCCGCTAACAAAAAAGTAGCAAAAAGAGGTGGCAATGTGGCGGGCAATGCGAGAAAAGATACTGAAAAGGAGCTGGGCAGAGTGTGAAAGAAAAATCTTTTAAATCTAAAATAAGATTATGAAAAACAAAAAATTATCAATTTATTTAATTAAAAATGATATCCCAGATCACGGAGATATTGTTAAAGATGTAAACAATAAAGAGAATTTTGATGACGGAGCTTTATATTACAAAAAATCCTTCTCGAAAGAGCCGGCGTGGGAGAATAACTTTTTCAATTAAAGATTAGAGGGTTTAAAAAACTCAACTGCTTCAGCAGTATACATAACAAAGATATAGTACAACAGTAAAGATGTTTATTTTGGCATATCCTTCGGCCATGGTTGGCAAATGTTTAAAGACGGCATTATTGTTGAGCAATTTGGTATCAAAACAGCTCTGAGTATTGCCAAAAGAGAGATAAAGAAAATTGAAAAAAGAATTTTTAAAAATGGTTTGAAAGATGTATCAGAAAAACTTGGTAGAATCGGGACAGTTGTAGATTTTTGTTTTGATATTGAGCAAGACATTATGAGGGCAGTTGTCGGTGAATCAGAGAATCACACATTGTTCGGAAAAAATGTCATTGGTAAGGATGCCATAAGTGTTTCTATTAAGAAAAATGTTGACGAAATTAACGACATACTTCTAGACCTGTACAAGGTATATATTTCCAATAAATTCAAAGACAATTTCGATTGGTTTGATAATTTCTCCGCGGTCAATGATAAAAAAATAACATCAGATATAGATAATAAAATCGTTGCAAAAATAAACGATGATAATAAAACCGATGTTATTTATTGGTTGGCTATCCCTGAAGTCGTAGAGTGGGAAACACAAAATGTTTCAAATACAGTAATAAAAATAACGCTACAGCATATCAGGATATAACTTTTGAAGAATTTAAAAGCTCATTAAAAACGATGAGCAAAAAAGCATAGCTATTGATTTGCTTAAAAGCAAAAAGGTTCAAAAAGTAAATGTAAATGATCAAACTATAAAAGAATGGTCTATATATAAGTGCTTATATGCTGAAATTGACTCCAATGATGATAAATATCTATTAGTTACCGGAAAGTATTACAAAGTAGACGCTGCCTATAAAAGTAAAATTGAAAGTGACTACACAGTTGATGCAACTTTCACTCTACCCGACTGGGAAAAGAATGATCGGGAAAACATTTATAATGGGAAAGTGGCAGATAGCGACAATAATTATTTCAGGATCAAGTTAGATGTATAGTGCTAACAATTTGGCACAATGATAAAAATATTTAACTATTATGAATCTGTTAAATCGTCGCTTCCAAATTACCGTTAGCAGGAATCACAATTTCCATTGCAATCGATCTGGATCAGCATGATGCTATCGCAGATAGTATCATTATTGTAGATGAAAAAGATTTCTGCCAATCGCAGACACACTTGTCCCTCCTATAAGATCTTCTAGATTCCGTTGAAATAATCGTTGTTTTCCACTTGTCGAATCAGTTGCAGTTTCAGTGGTTTAGCATTGGCCGATAATTTGACCTTGTATAAGTTACCCGCTTCGGTTTCAGCGAATACATAGTTGGGGCTGACGACTTGAAGTGCTAAATTACCATCTTTGACGTAGAAGTCAAAGTATCCCGTGGCATTGGTTTTACTAACAGCCACTGACAGGCCATCTTCTTGATTAAGCAAGACGCTCGCGTTTGCAATGGGTGTGTTGGTGGCTTTATCTGTTATACGGCCAGACAAGGTAGGTTTCTTGAGCAGTTGCGACACCTGTCGCGCTAGAAGCAAAGCATAGATGGCAGCGATGATAATGTTAAACACAGAAGGCGTGACAGTGACCGCCACAAATGAAAGTGCAGACAAGGGGTAGATCGTCCATCTTAAGACAATGAGGGTGCGACTGATGACTAACATGACTCGGTGTTTAAGCAGCTTCCAATTTGTAGCGGTACTGAGCGTGTCCATGGGGATCAAGAGAGACTGTTGAGTTTTATTTGAGCTAACGGCTACTTCTTCACCTTTATAGAAGTCCATGGCATGTAGATGGCTGGGTCGGCGTAACTTAGTGGGGAAAGAGTGTTCAGTATGAGCAGCCTCAAAAATGAATGTCCCCTTTGGTAAGTATGGTTCAACGTAAATGCCATAGACGTCTGAAACCAGCGTCATAAAAAGCGTCTTCTTGGACCCAATTTCTTCAAAAACACTGATCAAGGCAAATGGAATTGGCTTGCCAGTCTTAGTCTGATGAATAAAGCCTTTCCTTTTCTTGTAGGGTAAAATTCCAGCCGTACGTAAGAGATCAACCATGGTTGCCATATTTAAGGCTGCCAGTGAGGATTTGGCTACAATTGCCCAAAGTAAGAGTCCGGTGAATGTAGCTTGCATGGCAATTAAGATACTCAAAGCTATGGTTGGTACTTTTTGAGCCAGTTGGACTATTCCAGCCACAACGCCGGTTGAAGATGGAAAGATCTCTTGGAGAGTTCTGGCAGTTTGTTGAACTGCTAGAGGTGCTTGAATCACCGTAATTTTAATTATTTCTTGATAGACTTGGTCTCCCTTATAGGCAGTGATGATGATATCTGTATTTTGAACTGGGTAAAAATCAAAGCTACCTAAACTTGAGACATCCTTACCCAGGTAGTCAATGTAGACACGGTCAACCCCAGATGCTACCCAGCTGATAGTTACTTTTTGGCCTTTTATAATTGTTTCGCTGGGACTTACCTTGAGGATGGCAGCATCAGTTTGTGCCCTATCTTGATCTGCCTCTGTTGGCTTAGAAGGGTTGGATAATCTGATGGCTGATGCGCTGGCAGTGGCCGTAGTGGTGGAAACGGATCCGGCGACTGTGATGGTTAGAGTATTAGTTACTTCGCCATAATCTCCAGTGCCGCGTAACACATAGGTTGTTGTTTGAGTGGGAGAAACTTGGGTACTGCCGGAGGCACTAGTCAGGGGAAGGTTCCCAGGATTTAAGGTGAAGGCGTTCAAGTTTTGGCTGGACCAGCGAACGGTGGTAGTCTCCCCTGCCTTAATAGTATAGTGGTCTGCAGTAAAGGTCAGTTGAGGCGAGATTAAAGACGGAGTGCTGGTGACAGTTATGACTGCCGAGTCAGCCGAGTAAGCGCCTTCAGTTGCCCTGATCTTAAATGTACCAGTTCTGTTGATCTGCAAACCACTAATTGTGACCGTGCCGTTAACAATGGCTGCACTACTCTGATTTAATCCGGAAGTAGTAGAGTTGGTATTGGAATCAATTAGTTCTAAGGTGGCTGTACCGGTATGGGTGGGGACTTTGAATCCAATCGTGTCGACGGCTTCAACTGTTGAAGAGAAGTTGGTATTAACTTGGACAGTAGAAACACTATTTGTAACTGTTAAACCAAGCACGGTACTTTGTTGACTGCTAGAAACGTAGCCACCATATTCGAGCTCGTATGAGTTGAGCACAGGCGTACTGCCAGCAACTTCATCCATGGTGATTTTGAATTTAATTCGGTAGTCGTCTTGCTGGAGTTGCTTGAGTTCATTCAGCGTTACCTCATTCCAGGTTATGCCATTATCGGTAGAAAAAAAGTAATGGATGCCATCGGCATCACTAGCCATGACTTGAGGGGTGAGAGCGTGAAGTAAGCCACCAATCGCAGTTTGTGAGTTCTCACTCTCTAAATCATAGGCGATCGGCGTAGCCAAGTTGGCAACTGCTACAAAGTTATCGACAATCAGTCTCTGGGGTGGCTTGGTGGGAAGCCCGACAGCTTGACCGCTATCTGCCCAACCCCGCTGGAGGTCAAGCTTATAGAAGCCTTGTTTCGTGTTAACTGAGTAAGCCGTGTTGTAGTCAGTGACTAGAATGTTGGCTGCACCGGGCCGTACTCCCCCATTGGCAGGCAGCGAGATATAGGTATCATCACTCAAATTGGTATATGTATCATTAAAGTTGAGATACATTGGGTCAGAATCTTCGGTAGTTAAGAAAAGTTGATCACCTACTCCATTCTCTCCAGCAACGTACTGGACACCATAAAAGCTACGGTAAGATGTTTGGATCGGTTGATTTAACTGAGTAACCGTGTCATCGCTAGAATCAAACGGGGTACCTCCGTCATTGGAGACAACAAATATTTTTCCGTTGGAGTTATTGGCAGAAGCAAAGATAAACCTGCCAGCTGGGTCCAATGTCATAGCGTCAAAAATTTCTAAGTAGTCACTACTTGCGTAGAGAGTCGAGATGTCATCGCTGAAGTCGGCAGGGGTATTTTGATCATTAATTTTATAGAAACCTGAGCTGTAAGCGGCAACATAGAGAGCGTTGGTGTTTGGATCTAAGAGTGAGTTGCCAAGGTCAACAAAGTTGAGTTCGGATAGTGGTAGTCTGGTGAGGACATCATCACTCTGATTAGAGAAAGTGCCGTTGAAATTAAGATATGCCAACTTGGAAGTAGGGCCAACGGTGTCAACGCCTAAGTACATCCCCATCCTACCACGGGAAAAATCGAGTGAAAAGTGAGTGGCTCCAGGATAGTTCGGTGAGCTGAATGCTGCTCCATCTGTGAGGTTCACCATAATCAAGTCAAAGTTACTACTGAAAATGAGATACTTTTTCCCTTGATAAACGCCAAGCCTGAAATCATTAATACTTGCTGTCAGATTATTAATACCATAGAGTGTGGCATAATTGAGCCAAGTGCTGGTTTGAGTGGCAATGTTAAAGCTATATATCTTTCCCCCAAGCTGATACCACAGTAAGTTACTATTTTGAGGATCTTTCCTAACCACCATTTTACCTATACAGCTATCATACCTGCCACACTTGCCCGTAGTATTGAGCGAAGTTCTTGTTAGAGTAATATCTTCTTTCAACCGCAATTTGCCATTTCCCCAAATAGTATTTGATGAGTTGGGAACATCTTGATTGGCTTGAGACTCGAAGCTTTCGGTGAAGGTGTAGACACCAGCCTGAGTTTCGGTTTGGGCGATCACCTCGAAAGTATCGCTGGTGGTACTGATTTGACCCGAATCGTCACTACAGCGAATAGTGACGGTATGGCTGCCTACATTTAAAGTTGCTAGCTCAACACTGAAATTTTCTTGATAGCTGTCACTGTAGACACCACTATCTGCTAAGATCACATTTGAGTAACTCCCAGCATCCACCTTGTACTCTAGCAGGGCGATGTATGAATCTGTATCAAGTTGATTATTGTCAATACAGGAACCTGTGATCGCTGGTGTAACATCAGTCGTAGGGTCTGGGGTAATCTGGTCCAGGTTGATAACGGGAACAGTGTCGTCATGAACATCCACGGTGAGTGGATCCTCATCAAAGCTAATGTTTCCTGCTGCGTCAAAGACATGCAGGCGGGGGAAAACTCGGCCATCTATATTGCCATTTGCACTCAGATCTATAGTAAAAGTAAAACTTTCACTAGCCTCATCAAAAGTGCCATCAACTGGAGAAATGTTATTACTCCCGATATCATTTAATCCTCCTTTGAGGTAGCCGTATCCAGCATGATAAAAGGCATAGCCAGCTTCTGCGATGCTTCGGTTGTCAGTACAAGTGATATTAGTGTACGTAAAAAGAGGACTAAAGTGAGGTGTGGTCAGGTTATACCAACCGTCAGTACAGACTGGAGAAGAGGCGTCGATATCTATTGAAAAGCTCTGTCTTGTCTCATTGCCCAGTGAGTCTATGGCCACAAATTGGATGATGTGGGTGCCTTCAGTGACGCCACCCACATTCCCGTTCGCAACGATCTGTTGAGAAAATGACTCGGTCAGCGCATCAGGGTCTCCCGTTGTCAAACTGATAATATCTGCACGGCTGCCGTCAAGCCACCACTCTGCAGTAGTAATGTTCGATTGAGCATCCGTTATTGTGCCGATAAAGGTAAATTCCTTACCAACTAAGCCGGTGTGAGACTGCGTGAAGTTAAAAACTGGCCCTGTCAAATCTGCTGCATCAAGTGTGCCAAGGTTAAGTTTAGCTGTCGCTAGATTACTCGAGAATGAGTAGGTATAAACAAATGTTTTACCTGCCGCTCCAGCCAGTGTGCCAGAGTTTCTACCCATCTCAAATGGATCAAATGGCAGAACTTCCTGATTGGTGGTATTGATTGAAGTTGCTGAGACCGTGTCGGATCCAGCATCGTAGAGAAGGTTCTCGATAGCGTAGCTTGTAGTATTATTGGTACTTGTAGGAGGGTCAATACCATTATCAAGGGAATAAAAGCCACCAACGTAGTACATATCCTTGCCGCGAGCAATCAAGCTGCCCAATTGCGTTGCAACTGGCAACTGACCTACTAGATAGCCGGGGGCAATCGAGCTGTCAGACGCAATCCTATAGGCACGGATGTCATCTTCCGTATCTGTATTTCCAGAAATTCCATCATCTAAATGACCGCCTACAATTACAATGTACTTCTCACCTGCGTTCTCATAATAGATAGAAGAAGTGCTAGTGAGTGTTGGATAGTCTGTGTCGGTCCGAATCACACTACAGTTAGTAATTGCGGCTGTGGAGGTATTAAAGTCACACCGTTGAATAGCAAAGTCATAGTTTCCCGCGTTTAAAGCCTGATAACTCACGTACAAGTAGGTGTTCGCGCCGACCGTGGTAGTAGTAAGGAAAGGCGAGTTCTCTGGTGCTGCAGCCAACACAGCACTACTGGTTGTCAGAGAAGTAATGTCGCCACTCGCATTGAGAAAAAGGGTGTAGACATTACTACTCCCGCCAAACACAACTTGAATACTTGACCCACTGTTTAATGCGCTGTGTGTGGCTGCTGCCTGATACGACTTCTGCGGTAATACCCAAGCTGGGTCATCATCACTCGCCAATGAAAAACTACCGGGTACCCCTGTAGTCTCATTAATAGTAGCGTAATAGATCTCAGTTGTGCTACCGGTAGTTGGCATGAAGTAGTACAAACGATCGTTGTCAGCCCCTGCAATAGGGACTGTAATGAAATCTATAGCCTGATCTCTGCCTGTGGTGCTTGGAACTGAAATTGGAGTCTGAGACCAAATGATTGGGGTGGTTGCAGCAAAGACAGGACGTGCTCCAAAAATAGCGCCAAGAAAGCAAAGTAGGGATAATACTGCGGTTAAGCAAAATTTCATTGGACTGCTCAAAAGTAACGTAGTGTGAGTACTCTAGTGTGTGTAGCTAGAGTACTACTGTACAAATTGGAGGCGTAGTCTGCAACTAGTGAATTGTTTTTTTAGTCAATCAATCTAGGTCAAATGTATTTTTAGCTAAAAGTTGAGGAGTAATCGTAGCTGAAAGCTAATCTAACCTAGATTTAGCATCTGATGTATTGATGTCGCTACTTCTCTTAATTTCGTTCTTAGATAAGTCCTAACAGTTCTAGAGGATTGCTAGATGTGAGGGTAAGATCTTCAATGTGGAATTTTACTGGCTGCAATAGTCGGCAAAGTCTTGCCTCGCCCCAGCAAAGTAAAAATGTCTGCAGATGTAAAATATACCCCCTATAGACTATTCAAATGTGATTTCAACCAATCCTTCATGAAAAGTTACTCTCAATTGCCTGAAATAAATAAAGTACCTACCCAGTTTGCCTACTGTTCTACTTAGCTCTATGAGCTTATTAGCCAGTTCTCCGTGGTACTCATTTTGCAACTCTACTTGTTCTATTTTGTCTAGCTCATACCTTTTATTATAAGGGCTAAATAATTCAGTCACTTCCTCTCCCAATGGTGGTTCATCAGCCGCTAGCGCTTCAAGATTGGTTGATGTATTACAACACCATTCAACCACACCAATCTCTTGACTATATGACCCCAAACAATTATTTAGTACAATTACAGAAAGAAGGCTCATAAAAGTCTCAAATGTCCGTGACTAGGATACTAGTTTTGACAGACGAGGAAAAAATTGATGTAATTAAGTTATGAATGAAGTGAAACAAGATAATTCAGGGGCAGTATTTTTGAACCAGCGATATACCGGACTTGCCAAGAGTCCAGAAGTCATACGGGCGGCTAACCGTACACAGAATTTGACTAAAGAATCAGTCCCTCGTGACCCAGGCGATAGAATTCAAAACTACCTTGATAGATTAAGAAAAACTATTTATAGCCCTGAAGGAGATGCCAGAGTCAAGGCTGTTTCAAGACTTAAAAGAATACTGTTTGAAAAGTATGTCATTGAACTACCAAAACCAAAAAACCCAGAGAGTGAAGGTGAGCAGGGAAATACAAATAACAGCAAGGTATACCCACATTTGGATAATTACTGGACGAGACAGATTGAAATTACTCGTAATCAAGGCAGGGGCGGCGATTGGCAGGATTTAACCGAAGAAGAAAAGTTAGAAATCCAAAATG
>Ga0163154_10003445_pt1 | contig 21934 bp, 8 predicted proteins | sample OliLakLV19MP9P1_FD_148649 | JGI IMG/M metagenome (GOLD analysis project Ga0163154, IMG submission 148649) | Freshwater microbial mat bacterial communities from Lake Vanda, McMurdo Dry Valleys, Antarctica - Oligotrophic Lake LV.19.MP9.P1 | ecosystem: Environmental > Aquatic > Freshwater > Lake >... | reverse complement strand
ATGCCATTTTCTGCAAACCTTCGACCTCTCCGAGGTCAGGAAAACATTGAAATGCTACATTTCTACAAACCTCTGACCTCTCCGAGGTCGTATGACAAAAAGCATTTCAAAGCGGCTGGATAGTTACTCATAAGTTGCACTTACAAGATGGCCTCCTTTTTCTATTCCAAGCGTCGAGTGGAGGTTCGACTTTAAGTCGAACCTCCACTTGGAGCAAATAATTTCTCGCAAAGACACAAAGTATTAATTATCAGAACTTTGCGCCTTTGCGTCTTTTCGAGAAACAAACTACCTCAGCATTCCTTATCGAACGACCGTAACATCCCCTTTGAAGATTTCGACTTCACCGTCCTTGAACAGGATCTCGGCATACCACACGAACACCGCAGGCACCGACTTGTCCCCCTTTACCGTCCCGTTCCAAGCCCCCGTGTCGTTGGCATCCGGCAGGAAGTTCCGCCGCTCGAACACCGCAGCCCCCCAGCGGTCGTATACCTGGAACGAGTTGACCCGCTCCACATCCTGACCCACCGAGATCCGCATGATCTCGTTCCCCTCCGATGACTCCGGGTACACCACGTTCGGAACATACACCAGCCGTGTCTTGTCCACAATCACCACCCGGTCGTCCACCGCCTTGCAGCCGTTGGAGTCCACCACCGTCGCCGTGTACCGGAACGAACGCACCGGATAGATCGTGCTGTCCCGCACCACTTCCGCTGGCTTCACGATCAGGTCCTTCACCCGGCCCGGGAAGTTCACGATGTCGCCCAGAGACAGCGATATGCCGTCCCCCAGGTGGATCGTCGTGTCCGATCCCAGGTCCACCAGCAATTCCTCCGGCTCCAGCACCGTCAGCGTCGTCTCAAACTCGCAGCCGTTCGCATCCTGAATCATCAGCACGTGCGGCCCAGGGGGCAGCGACGCAAAACTTGTCTGGCTGCTGAACGGCCCGTTGTCCAACGAGAATAAAAACGGCGCCGTACCGCCTTCCACAGAATCCACCAGCACCGCTCCGTTCGTGTCGCCAAAGCACGACACATCACGCACCTGGCTGGCAACACCCGAAGGCGTCGCAGGGTCCGTCAACACCGTCACCTCCGCCGACGACGTGCACCCGTTCTGTGTGTTGGTCACCGTCACCACATATTGTCCCGCCTGGCTCGCCGTCGGCGTCGGCGTCGTGCCGCCCGACACGATCGAGCCGGTGGCTGTCGTCCAGTTGTACGTGTAGTTGCCCGCTCCCTGGGCCACAGCCGACAGGTTCACCTGCGTCGTCGTGCAGTCCAGTTCCTCTGGAACTTCTTTCTTGATATCCGGCACCGCAGTGTCGGCGATCACCACCGCAGCCGTCGAGACCGAACAGCCGTTCTGCGCCGTGGCCTGCACCGTGTAGTTGCCCGCCTGCGTCACCACAGGGTTCTGGGCCGTCGAACTGAATCCTCCCGGACCTGTCCACAGCCACGTCACTCCCACGTTCGTCGTCGCCTGCAGCGTGATGCTCAGCACCGCACAACTCACCGTTCCGCCTGCGGCCGTGATCTGTGGCGCGCTCGCGTCCGGAAGCACTTGGGCTGTCGCCGTTGACGTGCACCCGTTTTGGGCCGTGATCGTCACCGTGTAAATCCCCACCAGCGTCGTCGCCGGGTTCTGTAGCGTCGACGAGAAGGTTCCAGGCCCCCCCCAGTTATAGGTCACATTCTGGGTCTGTGTCGCGCTTGTCACCGTCACCGACGGCTGCGCGCAGGTCTGCGTCGCGCCCGTCGCCGTCGCCCCCGGAGGTACTTTGTTTTCCAGGACATTGATGTTGAATGTTGCCGTGCAACCGCTCGAATTGGCTTTTACCACCACCGAGTATGCACCCGGCTTGGTGATCACCGGGTCTTCTGTGGTTTCAGTCGCCGGCGTGATGTCCGGGCCCGTCCATTTCCACGTCACCGTCGTCGGGCTGCCCGTCGTCGCCTGCAGCGTCACCGACGGCTTCAAACACGTGATCGTTTCGGTCGCTACCATGATGTCCGGAACCGTCGGGTCCAGCGTCACCGTTGCTGTTACACTCTCCGTGCACCCGTTCTGGCCCGTCACCGTCAGGGTGTACACCCCGGGGTTGGTCACGTTATTGGGTATTTTTTGTGTCGAGGTATAAGCTCCCGGGCCCGACCAGGCATACGTTGCCCCTGCACTCGTCGAGTTGCCCGTGATCGAGATCGTCGGCGACACGCAGTCAATCTGACCGCCAACAGCCGTTACCGCTTGAGGTTTTTGGATGTTTTGTGTCAGCGAAACGCTCGGCTGAGAGACGCAGCCGTTGGCGGGGTTGGTCACAACGATCGTGTACGCTCCCGGCAAAGTCACCTGTACAGTCGTGCTGGTAGTATTCGTAAAATTTGGACCTTTCCATTCGAACGTCACACCGGGCGTGTTGATCGTCGCTGTCAGCGTGATAGAATCGTTCGAACACGTCAGGATTCCTGCGCCCACCAGTTGGACGTCCGGCGTGTTCTGATTCTTTGCCACCGTCGTCGTTGCCGTGGACGTGCAGCCGTTCGGCGCCGTGATCGTCACTGTATAGACCCCATCGGTTGTTATATCTTTCGGATTCTGAAGCGTAGAGTTATAAGACAGCGGACCACTCCAGGCATAGATCACTCCTGCGGTCTGGGACAGCGCGTTCACTTCCCCTGTTCCAGTGGTGCAGTCCAGCGTGTCGCCCGTGGCCGCTGCCCCCGGTGCTGCGATGTCCTGCAGCACCTCCACTGTGTTCGTACTCGTGCAACCGTTCACCGTACTCGTCGTCGTCAGGGTGTAAATCCCTGGAGCCACCGTTGCAGGATTCTGCTCCGTTTTGTTGTACTGGCTCGGACCCGCCCACTGGTAGGTCACGTCCGCCGAAGGACCGCCCTGCAGCGTCACGCTCACCACCGCGCAGTCCAGATCATCCGATTTGGCCGTCGTCGCTCCCGGAGGAACCGTGTTCTGCCCCATCGTCGCCGAAGACGTCGCCGTGCACCCGTTCACCGGGTTGGTCACCGTCAGCACATACACCCCGGGCTCACTCACCTGTGGGTCTTCCACACTGCTGGTAAAATTGTTCGGGCCTGTCCATCCGAACGTCGCCCCTGTCGTGAAGGAACTGCCCTCCACTGGGACCACCGGGTTGAAACACGTCAAAATCCCCGCAGAAGCCGAGGCATTCGGAGCCGCCTTGTTCTCCTGAACCGTCACCGAAAACGTCGCCGTGCAGCCGTTGGCCGAAGTCGCCAGCAGCACATACACCCCCGCCAGCGTCACCGACGGGTCTTCTAGATTGCTTGTAAAACTGTTCGGGCCCGTCCATTCCAGCATCTGCACCGCAGAAGTAGCGTTGGTCGCCGTGGCCTGAATGTCTACCGACACCACCGCACAGGTCAGCGGGTCAGCCGCCGTGGCCGCCAGCACCGGAACTTCCGTGTCGCTTGCCACTACTGCCGTGGCCGTCGATGTGCAGCCGTTCACTGCGCCCGTCACCGTCACGGTGTAGGTACCCGGTGCACCCACCGTCGGGTTCGGATCGGCAGAACCGCCCGGCAGGCCTGGGCCCGCCCATGCATACGTCGGACCTGTGGCCGGAGTGGTCACCCCGATCGGCACCTGCGGGTTCGTGCAACTGATCGTTGCCCCCGTCGCCGTTGCTCCCGGAGGCGCAATATCCTGGAGCACCGTCACCGTCGCCAGGTCCGTGCAGCCGTTGCCCGCCGTCACCGTCAGCGCATAGTCGCCCGGCACCGATACGTTCGGAGCTGCAATATTTGATATGAATGTCCCCGGTCCTGTCCATTTGAAGGTCGCAGGAAGGGTGGATGAACCGTTCAGGATGATTGATGTGACCGCGCAGGTCAGCGTCCCCGTCGTCGAAGCCGCCACCGGTAGGTTCTGGTCCGCCTGCAACTCCGCTACCGCTACGGACGTGCAACCGTTGCCAGTCGCCGTCACCGTCAGGGTATAAAAACCGGCGTCCGAAGCCGTCGGGTTCTGCATCGTCGAAGAGAACGGCGGAGTGCCCGGACCCGTCCAACTCCACGTCACGCTCGGAAGCGGAGAGAAGCCCACCAAAGTCTGAGAAGGGTTTGTGCAGGTCAACAGTGCGCCTGTCGCAGTTGCACCCGGCACGATCGTGTCCAGGTTTACATTCGCTTCCGCCAGTTTTGTGCACCCGTTTGCAGGGTTGGTCACTGTCAGCGTGTAGATCCCCGAAACCGAAACCGTCGGGTCTTCCACCGTCGAGGCAAAGCCGTTCGGGCCCGTCCAAGCCAGCGTCACGCCCGCCGTGTTCGAGTTGCCGTCCAGCACCACCGAGTTGTTCACGCAGTTGATCGTTCCGCCGCTGGCGTCCGCCTCCGGCACGTTCGAGTCCTGCATCACCTCCGCCGTGGCTGTCGCCGTGCACCCGTTCGAAGCGGTCACTTTGATGGTATAAATCCCTGTGTTCGTCGCGCTCGTCGTCGGCAGGTTGGACATGAAGTTGCCCGGACCCGTCCATGTGTATGTCACATTCTGGGTCGCGCTGTTCGAAGTGATGGTCGTCGAAGAAGACCCGCAGGTGATGATGCCTCCTGAAGCGGTCACACCCGTCGGCACCACAAAATCGCCCGCAACCTCCGCAGAGGCCGTCGACGTGCACCCGTTCGGGGCTGACACTGTCAGAATGTAGACCCCCGTGGCCCCCACCGTTGGGTCGGAAACCGTCGCGTTCGGCGTGAACGTGCCGCCCGTCCATAAATATGTGACACCTGCCGTCGTCGAGCCGCCGTTCAGCACCGTCACCGGTGTGCCGCAACTCACCGTGTCGCCCACAGCACTCACGTTCGGAAGGTTCGTGTCGCCCGTCACCGTCGCCGATGCCGTGGCCGTGCAGCCGTTGCCGCCCGCAGCCGTGATGGTCACCGTGTAGGTCCCTGCGGCATTCACCGAAGGGTTGGCGGCCGTGGAATTGAAGGGGGTCGGGCCCCACTGGTAGGTCGGGCCCGCCGCGTTGGTATTCGTCCCGATGGTCAGCACCGGCGTGGGGCAACTAATCGCCCCGTCCACCTGCGTGGAGGCAGTCGGCACCGTGTTGTTTAGCGTCACCACCGCTGTGGCCGTGGACGAGCAGTTGTTCGCACTGTTTGTGATCGTCACCGTGTAGGTGCCCGCAGCCGTCACGGAGGGGTTTTGCTGGGTAGAGGTAAAAGAGTTGGGCCCTGCCCAGGAAAAGGTCGAGATAGGTGCGCTCGAGGTGGAGGATATCCCGATGCTCGTCACCGCACACGTCAGCGTCGCGCCCGTGGCTGTCACCGTCGGGGGCGTCGTGTTGCCCGTCACTTCGGTGGTCGCCGTTGACGTGCAGCCGTTCACAGGGTTTTGTACCGTCACGGTGTAAAATCCAGCCGTCGACGCCGTCACCGTTTGGCCGGTGCCAGTGAAGCCGCCGGGACCCGTCCAGTTATAGGTTGAGTTGGGTGCGTTCGAACTCCCTGCCACCGACGTGGAAGCGTTGCCGCAGCCCAGGAAGCCCGTCGTAGTTGCGCCCGCCACGGGAGGCGTGGTATTGCCGTCAATCACGATCGTGTCCGCTTTGATACAGGTCGTGCCGCCCAGGGTCTGGGTGGTGGTCAGCGTGATCGTCCCCGGCTGGGTCACCGTGATGCTGGGCGTCACACCCAGCACTGTGCCCGGAAGGCGCCGCCAGATCTTCGTACCTGACGAACCTGTGGAGTTTAAAGTCACGCTCGGGGTCACGCAGGTCAGGGTACCGCCGCCGAGGATTTCAGCGATCGGGTCGAGCACGACCAGTTGGCCGGTCACCAGGGAGTCGCAGCCCTGAAATGAGGTGCACATCTCGCTGATCGGACCACCTGTGTCCAGCACGTTGCCGCACACGGTGATCGTCCCGCCGGCGCACACGTATTTGGCGCCGATATTGGTCGTCAGCGCCGGCTTGATCGTCACCTGCTGCTGCACCACGCTGTCGCAGCCCAGGTAAGAGGTGAGGGTCGTTTTGTAGAGTACTTTGCCCACCGTGTTGGCTTCGTCGCCCCAGGGAAGGATATAAGGCGCGTCTTCGTTGCACACCGTCACGGGCATAAAAGTCGTCGGCGGGATGGGCTGCACGTTTACCGTCCGGCACCTTTGGGTGCCGGCGTTGCAGGAGTTATCAGCGTTCACACAAATCTGTACGTTGCCCGTTACACCGCTCGGAAAAGTGATCTGCACGATCCGTCCGTCCGGCGCATCAAATTGTGCGGGAGAGAATTGGCCATTGAACAACATGCCTGCGGTGGGGCTGCTCCAGGTGTAGGCACCTGCGCCGGTCACGCTGGCCACCTGGTAGGGGACCGTTGCTCCGGGGCAGACCGTGGCAGGGCCGGTGATATTGCCGATGGCGCCTACCGGGGGTGCCTGCACCGCAGAGGCCGGCACGACGTTAATCGTCAAATCGCACACGTCGCCGGAGAGACCGTCAATCAAAAGGAAGTAATTGGTACCAACAACCATACTGGCAACAATCGTGGTGGTGGTGTTACCGCAGCCTGCGCAACCCGGATTACAGGCAATGGGGGCTGTATTGCAGCTTTCATAAAGCGCCACTTGTACCCCGTCACCATTATCACAGTTAGAAGGTATAATATTGAACGCTGCCGAGGCCGATCCTGCGATGAATCCCAGCCACTGGTCATTCTGGATCATACTGCAAAAACCGCCGGGAGGAATGCCGTTGCCCACATACCCCGCTGTGTTGCCCATATAATTGGCGAAGTCACAGTAGATACAAGTGCTGGGGCAATCTTCTGCAGGAGGCACATCGGAAGGCGGGCCGCCGCAGTCGGGGGGAAGTTGGGCTTGCGCCAGATAGGCTACGCAGAACAGTAGACCTGACACGAGGAGTAGTCTTTTCACCATGAGCCGGTATGTTTTTATGTGTTTCAGTAAAAGATTTGGATAGGGCAACTGTGGCACGAAGAGTGAGCGCAGTTAGCCTTAGTTTCAAAGTATGTTTGTTCAAAAAATATGCATGTTTAGAAAAACCACAACCGACTCCCAGAATGAGGAAGGCAGCCAAGGGGCGGGGCTGACTCTAAGGAACGGTGCTAGAATAAAGTGACTGTATTTTCAAACGGCCTGCAAAGGAATGAAAAATATTATTCGGCTGGTCTGTTTGCACCCGGCTTTAACTGTCCGCGCATGACGAAATCTTCCCACAATTTCCTTGCGCTTTTGTTTTATTGAATACTCGTATGGGGAACTGATTATTTTTTTATTAAATATCTATTCCCTTTTTTGGGCCATTTTATTCACAAAAAAAGGCAGAATACGGTTCACCGAACAACCGTTAGGCTCCCGAAAAACGCTTCCGTCCGCCCATCTACAAATCGAATTTGTGCTTGATAAACATAGACGCCTGGTTGAGCATCCTTGCCGTTGGTTGTTCCATTCCAGCCGTGTTGTTTGTCATTTGGCTGGACGCGTTGTCGGCTAAAAACAAGGTCTCCCCATCGGTCGAAAATTTGGAAGGACTCTATTTCCACCACATCATCGCCGCCATAGATCAGGGCGACGTTGTTTTCGCTGCTTTGTGGAGCAATAATATTTGGAATAAAAATCCGTCGGTCGCGGCTCACCAGCACCAGCACTACGTCCGATGCCTTACAGCCCGCAGTATCTGTTACTTCTACCGTGACCCTCAGAGTATTCAGCGGTAAAAAATGTTGTGTTATTTTACCTGCCCAAAGCGTATCCAAAAGTGGTTTCCAGGCGATGTTTTTCAATGCGATGGAGGGGTAAGAAACGTCCACCTCCAGCGTCACGGAATCACCCAGGTGTACTTCCACATCCGGGCCCAGCTCGACGATGAAATCCAGGGGCTGCTGCACCAACAGTGTATCAGAGGTCCATTCGCAGCCATTGGCATCCAGCAGCGTCACTGTATGCGGGCCTGGCACCAGTGATCCAAATATCCTGCGATCGCTAAACGGTGCACCATCAATCGAAAACAATACAGGCAACTCTCCGATCAGGATCGAATCTACTGCAATAAAGCCATTTACATCGCCAAAGCACCGAACGCCACGCACTATAAAAGTAGCTTGGGGTGGTTGGTTGGCCAAATCCACTTGTACCGAATCCGTCGCCGTACAACCGAACTGATTGGTTACTATCAGCATATAGCGACCCGAATCCTGGGCGAAAATCTGGGGTGTCATCCCTACGGTGTCGCTGCCGAAGAACCACGTGTATCTTACGTTGCCCGAAGTGCTGCTGCCATCCAGCAACACTGACAATTGGGTGCAGTTCAAGGCTTTGTTTTCGCCTGCTTCCGCATCTGGCAGGCGGTTGATTGCGACTTCGACCTCAGAGGTATCGGGCGAACAAGGACTTGCAGAGGTAACCGTGTAGTGGAATTGGTAGATGCCAACGGGTAAACCCTTCGTCTCCAACGTTCCTGTAGCAGCATTAAAATTACCCGGAGGGGCCGGCGATGCTGAAGTTTCTGTCCAGGTACCGCCAAAATCCGCATCAATCAATAAATTGCTGAGTTGAACGGGCCATTCCTCTCCTTCACAAAGTGCCAGCGGGCCGTTGGGAGTCCCCGCACTCAGCGGCTGATTGACCACCACTTTAAATGCATCCATCAGGGGTGTGGCGCACACCGGGTTGGTGCCGTCCTCTGCCGCGATGAGCTGATAGGTGGTGGTTACAGCCGGGAAAACCAGCAACGTAACTACTTGCGGTCCTGTGAGGGGTACATCAAATAGCGAAGTGCCATCCGAGTAAGTCAATTTTATAGGAAAGGCTCCCGACCCCATGACGGATAATAATGCCGCGTCCCCTGCGCAAATTGTGTCTGTACCTTCCAGCGTTACGGATGGAAGGGCTTTCCAAAATACCGGTACTCCGGGGGTGACCGATAGACATTGATCGCCTAAATTTACCGTACCAGCCATGGCATTGCCGGCTATCGCCGAGATGTAATACACCACACCCGACTGAAATCCAGGCTGCCAGGCAAAAACAGGCTGCGAATTTCGCGCAGCAATAGTGCCCACTAAACTACCTGGCTGATCGTGTAGGATGAACTCGACTGCATCGTCCGCATCCAGCATCGCATTGTTGTTCCAAATGGCCGACACGGTTTCACCGGCGCAGTACGTCGTAGGCGGTATAACCTGCATCGTGCCTGCGTCGGTGGAGCACACACAATTATGTGAGCCAAAGTTATCGGGGCTTTTACAACCATTTGCATCTGTGACGGTAAACAGGTAGCCCGTATTATTTAAAAAATCTATGGAGGTGAAGGTGGCGCCGGTAAAATTCCCAGCCACTCCTGCAATCGAGAAAGGCGCAGTACCAGTCGTCATGTCGAACTGAATGAAATATCCTGAATTCGTGCTGTTGCACACTTCAATCAAGTTAGCGATTTCAGGCATCGGGTTGAACGCGACCTGCACAACGTCCGCGACCACACAACCATGATTTTGCTCTGTCCACTGAAACAAAAACGTGCCGGATGTCAGTACTTGCACCGCCGTATGGGGATCGCCGGGGGAAGAAAAAATAGCCGGGCCGGGTCCAGTTACGAATGACCATTCACCATCATAGTTTGTTTTAACTGCCTGTAAAGCATAGGTTTGTCCACATATTACTGTGTCTCTGCCAGCGAAAGGCGCGGGTTTTTCATAAAAAACAACCGGCTGTCCGATTGCTACAGAAAAACAAGGGTCAAGCGGATTGGGCAAACCATTTAAAGAATTTCCCGCCATGCGGGAGATGTAATACGTTTTGCCATAAGACATACCTGGCTGAAATGTAAACGCTCCTGACGTATTACGACCAAACACGGTGCCCAACACGGGTCCACTTCCATCGTGAAGCGCGAAGCCGATCACATCGTCCGCGTCGGGCTGCAAGTCCTGGTTGGCCTGCGCTTGTGCTATTGCATCGGCACAGACTTCCAGGGGCTGGGGTTGCATCGTGCCTGCATTAGAAGTACAGTTACAATCATAAGAACCGGAAATGAGCGGCAACATGCAGCCATTGCCATCGGCGACTGTAAAGGAGAAGGGTTGATTGTTGGCAAATTGGCCGGATGTAAATGAGTTGCCTGCCAGCAAGTTGCCGTTCACAGCGTAGGGCGGTGTACCTCCGTTCAAGCTAAACATTACAACATAGTTTTGATTGGCGATGTCGCAAATACGGGTGAGGTCGCTGAGCATAGGTTCAGGGTAGAATTGGACTTCTACCATGTCTTGTCCAATACAACCGTCAGCACTTACCACCGTCCAGGTCAGCACATAGCGGCCAAATTCAGAAGCCGTGATGCCTGTAGCAGGATTTTTCAGGTTATTGACGAGCAAATTGCCCCCGGAAGGTTGCAGCGTCACGGCCCATTGACCTGTTCCTGATGCCGCCAATGTTGCCGTATTGCCGCAGGCCACTAAATCAGCGCCTGCATTGGCCACAGGGTTTTTGTAAAAAATAACCGGCTGCGCATTAGACATCTCATAACAAGGGTCGGTCGGATCCGGCAATCCGTTCAGGTTATTGCCTACAATGTGGGTAAGGTAATAGCGTACACCGAAGGTCATCCCATTCTGAATGCCAAATATGCCTGTTGTGTTTTGTCCGAAAATGGTCCCGAGTGCTGCTGTAGAATCGCTGTGCAGTACGAACAACGTTGCATCGTTCGGATCAGTAACGTCGCCAGACAATTGTGCCGTTACCTTACCGCCTTCACAAGCGGCGAGCACCTGGGGATTGAGTTGGCCCGCCCGTGATATGCAGTTACAGTCGTAATTGCCTTTTATAGTGGTCGAAAAACAGCCGTTGGCATCCGTTATCACGAACTGATAGGGCGTACTATTGGGGATCAGGTTGGAAGTAAAAATGCCATTCACCACTGCACCGCCTGCCACACTGAACGGAGCCGTACCACCCGTTACCTTAAATGAAACCATGTACTGGAGATTGGCCGGATTGCAGCTGCGCACGACTGGTCCCAACACGGGCATGGTGCTGATGCTTACGTTGAGGCAGCGCAGCGGGCTGTTGCCACAGTCGTTCTGAGCGGATGCGCATATTGAGCCAGCAACTACACCACCATCCCACACCACCTGCACATTGTTCGCTCCTTGTCCATTGAGCAAAGTACCGCCTGTCACTGCCCAGGTGTAACTATCTGCACCTGCAATCGGTGGGAAGACGTAGGCCACCGTATCATTCCGACATACGGTGGTATCTCCGCTCAGCGCCAGGGCACTGGGAGAAAAACCTATTTGAACCGTAGCACAACCCGTGGGGCTGGTGCCGCAACTGTTGGTTACTTTCACACAGATTTGTGCCGTCGGCGCATTGCCCCAGGCTATTGTGATAGAGGGTGTATTTTGTCCACTGATAATGGTGTGAGGAGCATTGATCGCCCATTCGTAGGCGGTTGCGCCAGCCAGCGGTGTAATTTGGTAAGTTCCCGGGCTTTCGGCACAGACCTTGGCCAGGCCCTGGGGCACCGACGCAGGTGGCGCGACCTGACCGACCAATATGGTGCGACATTTTGACGCACTGGTATTGCCACAAGAGTCGGAGGCCGTCACACAAATCACGCTGGGGGTTACACTGTTCCACAAGAGGACGATGCTGGTATCCCCTTGTCCGCTTTGGATGGTCACATTGGGCGGCACTACCCAGGTGTAGATACTCGCTCCAGGCACCGAGGGAATGGAATAGGTTGCCGATTGGCCGAGGCATAGGGTACCCAGCCCGACAATCGCGCCCGGCACAGCGGGCGGCGCTTTACTTTTTATGACAGATACCGTTGTCGAGTCACAGCACACGAATCCGCTCGTATCGGTCCGGCATACTTTTAACTGATAGGTACCTGATGCATTGGCCACCGCAAGGAGGCCGTTGACCGGACCTGCGATTTTACCGCCGTTAGTGGCTGTCCACGAATAGGTCACGTCTGTTCCGGTGCTGGAGCCCATACCCGATAACGGTATTGCAGGGATGTTGCAGTACAGGGTGTCAGGAGCAGCAATTTGCACTCCCGCGCTCAGTACATTCAGCGTTAAAATGACAGTGCTGTCGCAGCCTGCAACGCTTTTAAATGTTTTTTGAAATACTCCTGAACTGCAGTTTTGTTCAAAACCGGGTGTAGCCGAACACTGGTTTTTACAAATCGCCTCGTACACTTGTACGGTATCGGGTTGTTCAATCAACAAGTGAATGGTCGCCAAATAAATACAACCGTTTTGGGCCAGGGTATCGGTGTAAATGCCTGAATTACAGAGTGTATCTCCTCCAAATATATAACATGCCGGATAACACACCACTACCGTATCGGTCGTGTTGGGCGGCACGGGATGAATGGTGACATTCACACAGTTGGGTGTCGTATTGCCACAAAACGGCGGTGTCGGGGAATTCAGGCTGGTAGCAAGTTGCTGCGTGGTAAGGATGCCATTGGGCGCGGGGATTTGGGCGACCTGGGCGGTCAGATACGACATTCCGCAGACCGTGTAAGAGCCGGCTGGGCGACTGGTCAGGTCGGGCGTAGCGGCGTATGCCTGGATCGCGCCGCCGTTGCCCGCGATGATGTACCGGTATGAATATTCGGGATCGGGTGGAGCCGTTTGTCCAGGAGCAAATGTAGGCGGAAGGTTCAGGTCCAAAGCACTGGAGCCTTCACAAGCGACGATGTCCGGTTGGAGAAAATTGCCGGCATCAGCGACGCAGGTTTGGCAAGCCACTCCGGTGGGGTCGCAAAAAATGATTTGATAATCATAAAAGTTGCCGATGTCGTTCTCCTGGGCATCCTTGACAGTGAGTTTCCAGGTGCCATTAACGGGGCCGACATTCAGGTTTTCCAAACACAAGGTCATGGGGTAGTAGGACCCGGAGTAAGTGCCAAACGATCCCCAACTCTGGTCGCTGTTCCATTTCGACGTAAATCCTGCATCCGGGTCGGCAAGATCGCCGCAGGGGAAAAACGTGACGTTCCACTCACTAAAGGTTGTTGGACCCCAAAAGCCTTCCGGCCCCACCAATGTAACCGTCTGCCCTGCCGGAGAGGTGAGTTTGATGGTCAGGTCGCCTAGATATTCGTGGTCGAAATTCAATACAACGCCGCATATACCCTGACCGTTCTGCCCAAGCACAGGATTGGCTGCGTTTGCTACCTGCACCAGCAGATCCACCGTGGAAAAATCCTGGATGCTCTGTGGGCAATTGGTGCACCCGCAGGTTTGCGATGCCAGATTTTCGGGGAAAAAGAACACTTCTCCGATGCAGATGGAAGCAAAAATCAGTGCCGTACGAAATGCCAAAAGGTGTGTGTAAAACCGAGCCATGAACTCGCTGTGTTTGTAAAATGAGAACAAAGTCATCGCCCGCATTTTTGAGCGATAACATCAGAATGATGGGATTACATGGATTGAGCGGGTTTGGGAGGATTAAAAAGGTTTCTTGCCAATCGGTTTAAATGGATGAAAATTTGTCCATTCCGTGTTCTCATTGTTGCCCACAGGAACCTTATTAGGGCTTTCTGAAAAGCCAGCGAAGGTACGCTAACGCCCAAATATTTGTATAAAATATACCGAACTACGGTTTTGATCTCAACCTTTAATAGAGTTTCGGACTTTTGCAGGTATGAGATGGACAGGTATTCTACTTACGCTTTTTGGGATTTTCTGGGCAATGCCGCAATTGGTGTATACTCAAACACTTCAGCATGTACCCGGAGAAATTCTGGTCAGTCTGGCACCGGGTACTTCGACAGAGGTATTGCAGCATGGCCTCGAAGCATTTGGCATGGAGGGTACTTTTTTTGAAAAAAGGATATCCAATCTCCTCAATGTTTGGTTGTTACATACGGATCCGCCTACAGAAGAACCAGTAATGAAGTGGCTGGAACGGCAACCAGAGGTACAAATGGTGCAATTAAATGGGTTAGTAGAAGTGAGAAGCGTCATCCCCAATGACCCCTTCTTCACCAAACAATGGCATCACCTCAACGACGGTTCCGGCGGTGGCCTTGCCAACGCCGATTTCGACTCAGACGCCGCCTGGAACATGGCTACCGGTGGCGTGACCCCTGCGGGCGATACCATTGTAGTGGCCGTAATTGACGGTGGCCTTGACGCAACACATCCCGACCTGGTGGCTAACTTATGGCGCAACCGCGCCGAAATTCCCAACGACGGCCTCGACAATGACGAGAATGGTTATGTGGATGATGTGCGCGGCTGGAATGTCCTGAAACTCAACGACGATATTTCCGGACTGCTGACCGCGCATGGAACCCCCGTCAGCGGCATCATCGGCGCACGGGGCAACAACGGAATCGGTGTGACTGGCATCAACTGGGCGGTGAAAATTATGTTCGTGGCAGGAGGTGGTACACAAGCAGGTGTACTGGCCGCCTACGACTACGTGTGGCAAGCCCGCCGCCACTACAATGCCACGCAGGGGAAACAGGGCGCATTTGTGGTGACGGTGAACAATTCGTTCGGCACTAATTACGGATTGCCTGCCAATGCTCCGCTCTGGTGTGCCGCCTTCGATTCGCTCGGTGCAGCGGGCATCCTCTCCGTCGCGGCTACTGCCAACCTGCCGATTGACGTGGACGTGTTGGGCGATCTGCCCACCACCTGTCCCAGCGATTACCTGCTCAGCGTCACCAGCCTCACACGTTCCGACCTGAAGGCCGCTTCTGCTGCCTGGGGGAAAAAAAACGTAGACCTGGGGGCATACGGCGACGGTGTGTTTACAACCGCTACTGCGGGCGGTTATGATTCGTTTGGCGGCACATCGTTTGCTGCCCCGCAAGTCAGCGGTGCCGTCGCACTCCTCTATGCAGCTCCTTGCCCTGCGCTTGTTGCGCTGGCAAAAGTGAATCCCGCTGCCGCAGCGCTCCTGGTAAAAAAACGCATCATTGAAGGCACAATCTCTAATGCAGCCATACAAGGCATTACCAGCAGCGGGGGTCGCCTTAATTTGTACAAATTGTTGCAGAGTTATGAAAACGGCTGTCCCGACTGTCCACCTCCGTTTGCGCTTGAAACCAGCCAGCCCACTACTGCATCCATTGTACTTTCCTGGAATCAAAGCGTTGATAGTGAACAGATCAAACTACGGTGGCGCGAAAAAGGGGCTGTTGCCTGGAAGTTGGAAAGCAATGTACAAAGTCCTTTTTTGTTGAAAAATCTGACTGTTTGTACCGCTTACGAATTTGGTCTGCAATCTGCCTGTTCCAACAACGAGTTCAGCGACTGGTCGTCCACTTCCGCATTTAGCACCGAAGGCTGTTGCGTCCCTCCGACAAAAATCCAACCCAGCCTGCCTGCTCAGCCCACTTCCGTAGAACTAACCTGGACACCTGTCTTCGCTGCACAGGCATACCGCCTTCGGCTGCGGCCACAGAACGGTGTGTGGGCGTTTTATGAGTTCAATATCAACAGCGCGAAGTTGGTAAATCTGTCGCCCTGCACCCCCTACGAAGTCGCCGTTCAAACGTTCTGTGGGTCTTCCAATCCAACTGCTTTCAGTGCGTCCATTTTTTTCAAAACCGCTGGTTGCAGTGCTTGCACGGACGCAAACTACTGTACATCTGGCGCTGAAGAATCCATCGATGAATGGATTGCCGGCGTACAAATTGGATCCTGGTCGCATTTTTCCGGCAATCTGGGCGGCTATCAGAACTTCACTGCGGAGCCGCCGGGGATCCCGGAATTTCACATGAAGAGCAGCATCCCGGTGACCATCATACCCGGCTTTTCCGGGCAGGCATTCAAAGAATTTTTCCGTGTTTTTGTGGATTTCAATGCTGATGGCGACTTTGATGACGCGGGCGAACTGGCATTTGATCCGGGCTTTGCCCACAATGGCCCGATGACCGGCACTTTGTACACACCGGAATTTACTACGTCCGGCCTGACCCGGATGCGGGTGGTGATGAAATTTGGTACCGCTTCAATCGGCTTGCCCAAAGCCTGCGAGATATTCGGCTTCGGTCAGGTAGAAGATTACTGTGCCCGGCTGGTGCCAGGCATCTCCGCCACCACTGCTGCCGAACCGTTGGGGCAACTCCGTGTTTTTCCGCAACCCGCTACGCAGTTTGTTGCCCTTACGGTATCAGGAGAAAAATTGGATGGAAAATGGGAGTTGGCTGCCTGGAATACGGCCGGGCAAGGGGTTGAAGTTATAGCGAGCGATTCGAGCAGCGAAGGAGTGGAGATAGATGTTTCAAGATGGTCGCCCGGTATGTACCTGGTGCGGGCAGAATCAGAAGGTCAGGTGTTCTGGGGGCGGATACTGAAAATCTAGTGCCGCGTCCAGCGATTGACGTATCACCGACTCAAACGTGTCTTGCTCTTTCCAAACACCCGCCGGGATGAACGCTCCATCGTGGTTTATGAGTTGTGTCACCATTCGTTTCTCCAGGTTGACCACCCAATACTCGCGCACCCATGGGATTCATAGATAGATAATTCAAGCGAACGATTTATTCCCATTCTAAAAAACCGGTTTCGGTCTTTGTGGCGCCGCCCGCCGATCTTATTGGCTACTTTTGCCGCCACATTTCAACCGGATTCATGGACAAACGTCAATCGCTCACCCTACTGCTTGAACTCCTCTGGTGGGTCGTCACCGCAATCGTCGTCGCAGCCGTATTGCACCCTATTTACAAGGCGATGAACGTATGGTATTTCAATGCCTGGAACATCATATACGTCATCGTCCTGATCACTTTTGCCCGCTACATTTTTTTATTGCCACACACATTCCTCGCCCGGCGGCAGGTGTTTAAAATCGTGGTTATGCTATTGTTGTTCCCGATCACCTTTGCCCTGATCACCGGAGTGAGCGGATTTATGAACTACATCGAAGAGCATACTTTCGAGCCAATCACCGGGCATTTGCCGCCGTCGCAGAAACGCTCCATCGAACAGTATCTTTGGGTCGAAATGCTGTTTTTCGGCGTGGGCAGCGTCATCGCCGGCCCAACGCTCGCGATTCGTTTATTCATATCGGTATGGCGGGTAAAGAACCGGGGAACCGTTTGAGTTATGAGGTTTGAGTTATGAGTTATGAGGTTTGAGTTATGACTGACATTACGCACCCCTAAAAATTTGGAGAACAGAGTTCTTTGACATGTTGACATTTTAAGTTTTGGACTTCGCCCCAAGCGGCTTTCAATGCAGCCATATAAATCTTTCGTTTCATGGCGAAATGGTTTAGTTGTAACTATACAGCCGCCCCTAAATACTTATGATTTCGGACCTCGGAGAGGTCAAAGGTTTGTAGAAATGCATCGGGTTGACATTAATTCCCGACCTCGGAGAGGTCGAACGTTTGTTTCAACGCTATTTTCTGCAAACCTTCGACCTCTCCGAGGTCAGGAAAACATTGAAATGCTACATCTCTACAAACCTCTGACCGCTCCGAGGTCGTATGGCAAAAGCATTTCAAGGCGGCTGTATAGCTGCCGCTTTTCGCATCCTTTCTGCTTTTTTAGACTACAAATGTCGACATGTCAAAGAACTTTATTTACAAAATTTTTAGGGGTGCGTAATGTCAGTTATGAGTTATGAGGTTTGAGTTATGAGGTTTGAGTGATGAGTTGTGTGTTGTGTGTACAAATCTTATGCCTCAGGTTTTTTAAATACAAACCGATAGACTACCCAGCCAATCACGACTACAAAAATGCCTGCCCATGCCTTCACGGGGTTGTCGAACAAGGTAAAACCGATGAACCACAGGCAGATCGAGACGAAGATCAGCGGCGTGACCGGGTATAACGGCGTTCGATAAGTGGGGGCGGTAGTGGCTTCTGAAGTGTCGGGGTTTCCCGCTTTCCTGGCTTTTTCCCGCCTGTGGCGAAAAACAAAAATGGTCGTTCCCACCAACATCAGGCCGATCCAGTCAATGAATGTGACGTATTCGATCAAGTCTTCGAAGGTCCCCCAAAACAGGAGCAGAAAGACAGACCACGCGCTCTGTATCAGGATGGCATTCACCGGTGTGCGCCAGCGGGGATGAACTTCGGCTAATTGTTTGAAGAAAATACCGTCTTTGGCCATGGCGTAGTAGATGCGGGGAGAGGTCATGCAGTAAATCCCGGTGGTACCAAAGGTCGAAAGTGCGATCAGAAACGCCATCAAAGGTCCGCCCCAGGGCGCCAGTGTATTCATCGCGTCGGCGGCGACGGTTTTGGAGTTGGCGATCTGTTCGATGGGCAGCAAGCGGATGTAGGCAATGTTCGCCAGCACGTACACCACTGTTACAATGGCCGCGCCAAAGAGCATGGCGCGCGGCACCGTCCGATGTGGATTTTGTGTTTCTCCGGCCATGAACGACGCATGATGCCAGCCTCCGTACGACCACAATGCTCCTACGAGCGCCGCTGCAAATGCACTGGGCAGGCTCAACGGCGGCGTATTGGCAAACACACTGCTTGCATTGGCCGCAGCCGCGCCCGGCTGCACAAACCACCAGCCCACCAGGATGATCATCGCCAGTCCCAGCAGTTTCGCTCCGGTGAACAAGTTGGCGATCCACTCCCCTATTTTCACTCCGAATAAGTTGATCACGGTCAAAAACACCGTGATCCCCACGCCCCAAATACCCGCAAGCGTCAGCGTGTAAATATGATCGCCCCAGAGCAGCCAGCGCCAGACGGTATTTTCAATGCCGCCCAGGTACATCAAATGTTCGGCGCACACGACCGACAGCGCGGCAATACTGCCTGCCGTACTAACAAACAGGATAAACCACCCGTAGAGAAACCCGACCGTGTTGCCATAAGCCTCCCGCAGGTACACGTACAACCCGCCTGCTCCGGGGAACATACTGCCCATCTCGGCATACGTCAAGGCGCCTGTCAGCGCAATGACACCGCCCAATACCCAGAGCGCGATGACATATTCCGGCAAGTGCATGTGCTGGGCAATCTGGCCGGGTGTGCGAAAAATGCCGCTGCCAATGGTGCTGCCGACAGCAACCATGGTGAGACCATACAGGGTGAGTGAGCGGCGAAGTTCGGTAGACATAGTGAAGGAGCGGACATGGAAGAGTAGAGGGAAGGCGGGAGCGATAGCACCGAATTACTCCAGCATCACCGTCATCTTCGCTTTCCACTCCTTGTCGGGCTCCAAAGTGACCAAGCCTTGTTCATTGTTGAAAGCATCCACATTGCACGACATAGGCTCCAGCGCAATACTCTCTCGATGGGGTGGCGTAAATACCTGAAAATAAGGAAACTGGCGTGCGCTGGCTTTCACTGACAAGCGTCGGCCGCCGACTCCATCCAATTTCAAAGCGTAGGTACCAGTCTGTTGATCTGCTTGAAAACAGTTATCTAAAAACGTGTCGCCCACTAATTTTTTTCTCGAAAAATCGGAATACCCGGTGCGCTGTCCGGTGGGGATCATACGGTCGCTGATTTCGACTTTCCCGCAGGCGGGGAGTTGCATCCGGTGGGTATCAGCACGATCAGTCAGCCGGAAGTAGGGATGCCACCCAAAACCGATGGGGATAGGGCGATCATGCATATTTCGACACACTGCCTCCAGGGTGAAGGTCCCGTTGTCGTGGATCAAATATTCTACTTCCAGGGTGAACGGGAATGGATAGTAATCCAGACCGCCTTCGTAGGTATAGCTGCACAAGATGCTGGCGTGGTCCTTCGCCAAAAAAACATATTCCACTTCAAACGCTTCGCTGCGCACAAAACCATGAATGGCATTCTCTGTGGCGGCATTGTTGAGCGGAAACTGGTACGTCTGTCCCAGCCAATCATATCGCCCACGGTCGAGTCGGTTGGGAAATGGAAACAGCAGGACACTTTTGCCCCATTTGGCGGCTTCGAGTTCCTCTGGGGTATTGTAGCCGTCCAGAATATTTTTTCCCTGAAAATCAAGGTGCAAGACATTGGCGCCGCTTTCGGGCACCACGCTGAATCCATTGCCAGTGGCAGGATGGTAGAGCCGGTAGCGGATATGTTTGCCAAAGGGGGATTTGTCGAGTTCGTACATGGCGAGTGATAAATTTTTGCGGAAATGTAGAACTTCTTGAAAACATCCCCTCAACTTCAAACCCTCAAACTTCAAACCCTCAACTTCAAACCTTCAAACTCTCGAACTTCAAACCTTCAAACTTCCAGCCCCACTCTCACTCCTGATACAGCAAATAGTGTTGCCGGATGGCCCGGAATGCGTCCAAATCTTTTTCCCAGGAGGCCCGGATTTCCGCTTCTGTTTTACCATCCGCGATTTGTTGCTTCAATACGCGTGTACCGGCCAGTAGGTCGAAGTATTTGTTTTCCAAAAAGAAGCCGTTCTTATTGGGAAGGTCGCGATAAAACCCCAGCAGCCACGACAGGTCCAGGCGATTGCGGTCGCGCAAGGAGTCTATCGGAATTGTGCGCAAGTCATACCCTCTGCATAACAGTCCTTCCTGAGGAGGACGCTTGGCCGCCGGCGTGGAGTGCGGAACAAACGTGAAAGAATCGGATCCAAACTCCGGGTGGCCGATCACCTGAAACGGCATATTCGTACCCCGGCCAAGGCTCACAACCGTCCCTTCGAACAAACAAATCGAAGGATAAAGCAGCACGGAGCGGGCATTGGGCAAATTGGGCGACGGCGGCACGGGCAGCTCATACGGTGTTTGATGGGTATAATTCTGGCAGGGAATCACCGTCAGGCGCAGGCGCTCGCGGGGTTGCCAGACCCAGTTCTCGCCGCAAAAAAGTTGCGCCAGTTCACCTACCGTGCAGCCATGCACGATCGGAAGGGGCACAATGCCTACGAACGACTCCATCTGAGTTTCCAGCACCGGGCCGTCCACATAATGGCCGTTGGGATTGGGCCGGTCGAGCACAATCACTTCCTTGCCCTGCGCAGCACAGGCTTCGAGTACCAAAAACATCGTGCTGATATAGGTGTAAAAACGGGCACCGACGTCTTGAATGTCGAATACCACCACATCTACATTTTCCAAATCTTGCGCTGACGGTTTTTTTCGCTTCCCATAAAGCGATGCGACCGGTGTGCCAGTGCGCACGTCATAACCGTCCTTGATCAACTCACCGGCTTCTGCCGCCCCCCGGAATCCGTGTTCAGGCGCAAAAATGCGGGTAAGGCATACGCCACGGTTAAACAGGGTATCGGCGAGGTGCGTCTGTCCCACGAGTGAAGAGTGGTTGACTACGAGCCCCACCTGTTTATCGCGGAGCAGGGGCAACAGCCGATCCAGTTGTTCGGCACCGGTGACGACCGACTGAGCACGGACAAATATTGGGAGCAAGAGCAGGAGTAAAAACCGGGGTAAAGCCATATTTGAGTGCAAATGTGAGCACCACGCTTCAATTTTTTGGAAATAAAAATTCACTTGTTTGCAAATATTTGGCAACCACTTACTTTCGCCTCATAAAACTTTCACATACATTCATTTTTTCAAAACGAACAACTATGATTTCTGAATTAAAAGCATTCCTCCTGCGAGGTGACGTCATTACACTGGCAGTCGCTGTGATCATCGGTACGGCCTTTGGAAAAATTGTGGAATCGCTGGTCGTTGATGTGATTACACCTGTTCTGGGTATGCTCACAGGGAATCCCGATTTCTCCAGTATCGTGATTGGCGGAACAACTGGAGCCGATGGAAAAGTCGAAGGGGGGGTGATGATTGGCAAATTTATCAATGCCGTCGTCAATTTTCTGATGGTTGGTTTTGTATTGTTCTTCGTGATCAAAGCGGCGGACAAAAAGGGAGAGGATGTAAAATGAAGTAAAGAATATTTACAAAAAACAGCAAAGGAACGCGGCACCAATAACTTAGTCATTTTAGGTCAACCATTTTTTCATCAGACAACACTATTTTTCTGCGAATAGTGGGGCTATTTAAAGAAAAATAGCGGCCGTAT
>Ga0163154_10003442_pt1 | contig 21940 bp, 21 predicted proteins | sample OliLakLV19MP9P1_FD_148649 | JGI IMG/M metagenome (GOLD analysis project Ga0163154, IMG submission 148649) | Freshwater microbial mat bacterial communities from Lake Vanda, McMurdo Dry Valleys, Antarctica - Oligotrophic Lake LV.19.MP9.P1 | ecosystem: Environmental > Aquatic > Freshwater > Lake >... | reverse complement strand
CGGTCCAGAACGTCTCGCCTTCAAAATGGAATTCTACGATCACTTCATCCAGATCGCCGAAAAACTCCGCAAACAAAAACCGATCATCATCTGCGGCGACGTGAACACCGCCCACATGGAAATCGACCTCGCCCGCCCCAAAGAAAATATAAATACCAGCGGCTTCATGCCAAAAGAACGAGTCTGGATAGATAAACTTGTCGCTCTTGGTTATATCGACACCTTCCGTCTCTTTGAAAAAGGCGGCGACTTCTATTCCTGGTGGGACGTCAAAACCCGCTCCCGCGAACGCAATGTCGGCTGGAGAATCGACTACTTCTTTGTCAGCGAAGAATTAAAAAAGAATGTGAAGCGAGCCTGGATCGATAAGGACACCATGGGCTCAGACCATTGCCCGGTCGGTATTGAGCTTAGTATCTAAAACCCTATCGATGAGGATGATATAACCAAAGCGTATTTTTGCTTTGGGCGATTTCCGTTGGCTGAATCTTTTCAAGTCGATATTCAAAGCTCGGCTCCTTATCTCCCGGCCGAAACAATGTCGATTCGCGCTTGCTCGGATCAACCCCATAATACAAGGATCGCTGTACGAACGTCGTACACAAGAATTTCTTTTTATCAATCAAAGAACCACGAAAAAACTTCATAATATCGATGCCGAAATACTTCGAAATAGCACCAACCAAAAAGAAACTAATCAGACGATACCAATCATACGGCACGTCCACCGCATTCAAAAACAAAGCACGAATTTTTTGACGCTCTATCTCTGTTAATCCCGGAAATCGCTTAAACCCAAAATCATAAGTCTCCGGATTCTGGATATATCTTTCCAAGCGATGAATCTCTACCCCATTTTCAACGGCTTCAATCACTAAAATCGTCCGGCCCGCTCCATGTTCAATAATATCAAATACCATTCCCACATGACTCCAATGCGAATGCGTAGCAAAACGAATAAAACGAGAACCTAATGCCTTTTTCGTTTGTAAAAAAACGATATCCCCGATCTGAATCGCAGGAATCAATTCCTTTATGGAGGGATAAACGGCTCTCGTCCGCCTCATGGCCGTTTATTACAAACCCACTTGCATTGCGCAGAAGACGCAATATCCGCCGGAGTGACCAAATCCTGAAGCTCAAGCGGATTGTCTCCATTCCCTCGAAAAACCACCCGATGCCGATCTTCCCAATTAACCGACATATAAAAAGCCTTTTGCACAAAACCCGTACAAGAAAATCTCTGTCGTTCAAGTAAACGCTTCGCATAACTCCTTGAAAGAGTCGCAAGAAAAAATTTAAACGTAGACAATGGATAATATCGCGTATCAACATTCATAAGTACAAATGTCCGAACGCGTTCAAGCAGCTCTCGATTCATCCAGGAAAAACGTTTCACCCCAACATCAAACAACTCCGGATCATGAAGATACTTGGTCAAACGATGAATTTCCACCCCTTTCCGAAGCCGACTCATCGCCCCATGCTGAATCGACTCAATCAAAATATCATTCTCATAACCCAATTTCTTATCTTGAGTATATAAGACCATCGCCACATGATCCCAATGACTTCGCGTAACCGTCCGCAAAAAATACCGCATCGGCCCACCCCTCTTATGACGAATCAATAAAATATCGCCCACACGCAAATCCAAAATTCTTGAGGTAGCTCCCTGCGCATCCGGAACCAGACAACTCTTCATGAGTCGAGTTCGAGAACGAGATGATGCGGAAGCATGAGCCATAAAGATCTAAGTAAAAAAGATTTTAGCATCAATGCGCGGGAAACAAAAAACCGACCTTTCGGTCAGTTTTTTGTGGAGCGGGTAGAGGGAGTCGAACCCTCATCTCTACCTTGGCAAGGTAGCATAATAGCCGCTATACGATACCCGCACGTGTATGTGAAATTGCTCCATTTACTCAACCTTCTCCCAAAATCGACCGTTCAGAAACCGGAAAATCCCGTTCAGAACGTGCCGAGAGACTATCAGACGCCTGCAAAAGATGCAAGCATAGGGTAGAATACCCCTATGCAGACCGCTGCGCTCATTTTACTTATCGCCTGGACATCCCCTTTCGTCTGGCGCTTTGGTCGTGAATTCAAACAAGGTCGTTTTGGAGTAGATATTATCGCCCTGCTTGCGATCGGTTCCTCACTCGCCCTCAATCAATACGCGGCAGCCGCTGTTATTCTTTTAATGCTCACGGGCGGCGAACAACTTGAAACCTATGCTCTTCGTCGAGCTCGCAAGCAACTCACGGCACTCCTAGAACGTGCACCCTCCATCGCGCATCGCAAACAAGGATCAACTCTCGAAGACATTCCCGCCGACCAAGTCCAACCTCAAGACATTCTCATCGTAAAACCCGGTGAAATCTTTCCAGTTGATGGAATCGTCCTCAGCGGCCAATCCACCATCGACGAGTCCATGATCACGGGCGAATCAATGCCCGTCGAAAAACATGTACATGACCATGTTTTGAGTGGCAGCCTAAACCAAGACTCCCCGATAGAAATCCGCGCACTCAAAAACAGCGCTGAGAGTAAATACGGACAAATCATCGAACTCGTCCGTACCGCTTCAGAATCCAAAGCCCCAATTGTCCGTCTTGCAGATAGCTATAGCGCCCGCTTTACGCTTTTAACCCTCACCATCGCAGCCCTCGCTTGGTTCTTCTCTCAAGATCCACTCCGCGCCCTCGCCGTTCTTGTCGTCGCAACGCCCTGCCCGCTCATCATCGCTACCCCCGTCGCTGTCATGTCCGCCGTCAGTCGCGCTGCTGCACGCGGCATCATCGTCAAAAGTGGCGGCGCCTTAGAAATCCTCGGCCGCGCCCGCACCTTTGTTTTCGACAAAACCGGCACCATCACCTTCGGCGCACCACATGTCACCGACATCATTCAATTAGACGGAAAAAATGACAAAGGAATTTTAAGACTCGCCGCCTCTCTCGACCAATATTCAAACCATGTCCTCGCCCAATCACTCGTCGCGGAAGCCAGACGACAACATCTCAAATTATTACTCCCCGATCATTTCAACGAAAACCTCGGCCAAGGCATCAGCGGGATCTTAGACGGTGAAACCTATCTGTTCGGCAAGCAATCTTTTCTAGAAAAAAATGGCGTAACCTTTCACTCTGAAGCAAAGGAACAACATCGTAGACATAAAGAAGAAGGCAAAAAAATCGTCTATCTCTCCCGCGGAACCCGTCTCCTCGGTGGAATCGCCTTCGCCGACGAAATCCGCAAAGAAACCCGCTCCGTCTTCAATAAACTCAAACGTCTCGGCGCTTACAATCTCATTCTCCTCTCCGGTGATCATCAAGAAATCGCCGACCGCATCGCCAAACAAGCCGGCCTCCGCGAAGCCATCGGTGACATGCTCCCCGAAGAAAAACTCGCAATCATTCGCCAACGCCAACGTCGCGTCCCACCCGTCATCATGATCGGTGATGGCGTCAACGACGCCCCAGCCCTTGCGGCCGCCGATGTCGGCATCGCCATGGGAGCCCACGGAGCCACCGCAGCCTCCGAGTCCGCCGACATCGTTATCACTGTCGATGATCTCAATCGAATCCCAGAAGCAGTCGCCCTTTCCAAGCGAATGCTCGCGATCGCGACCCAAGGAATTCTATTCGGAATGGGCTCAAGCGCCATCCTTATGATCATCGCAGCCATTGGCTATATCCCCCCACTTCAGGGTGCACTCCTCCAGGAAATAATTGACGTCGCCGTTATTCTAAATGCATTAAGGATGCACAAGAAATAAAATTTTAATGGATTATTTGACACAACAAAAATTGGAGGTCACAACCTGTGACCTCCAATTTTAAAATCCAATTTCCAATTTCGGCTCATCATCCTCTGTCATCAACCGTCGCATCGCATCAAAAACAATTTTAAATTGTTCATCATATCTAGACTCTAAAGCATCTAACTTGAGACGAAGATCTTCATGCGTCGTAATCATCTGCCGAATTTTCACAAAAGTACGCATAATGACAACATTCACTTGAATAGCTTGAGGACTACGTAAAACAGTAGAAAGCATCGCAACACCTTGCTCAGTAAAAGCATAAGGCAGATAGCGCTCACCACCATGTTTCAAACTTGAGGTCACAATTTGTGACCTCAAGTTTGAGGCTTCATGTAGCGATAATTCGAACATAAAATCCTCAGGGAAGCGTTCAATGTTTCGCTTCACGGACTGCTTAAGAACTTTTGTAGGCACTCCATACAACACCGCCAAATCCCGATCTAACATCACCTGCCGACCTCGAATGATAAAGATTCGTGACTCAATAGGAATAAGCATAAAGTAATCGTCTCTATGTACAGCTGACCGAAAACAGACATTCCGTCAAGAGCCAACATCAAACTCAGCCAAGCATGACATTTATTCTCACTATGCCAAGCTAGGCGCCGTATGCTCCTAAGTCCTCAGACAATGAGGACGGAGTCGCCACCTGCTCTGAACCTACCCATGGTCAACAGGAAGAAAAGACCCCTAGGTCGAGACTGTAAACCAAGAGGTCACCCACCATGGCAAATGTTTCACGGTCTTTCGCCTTTCGATCGTCGCAAGGGATGCAACACGTTGCCCTGCATCGCTGGATACTTAGACCAACAGCACACTGTCCACTCGGGGCTTGAGACGCTTCCCGCGCCTCGCCCAGAACCTACTCCCGATTCATAGTCGGGAGTTTTTAAATTCAAAATAAATACAAAAAACCGATCCAGAGGTCTAGATCGGCAAACTGATCACCTAAAAGATTCAAACTTACGCCGCAGAACCAAGTGACTTCACAGAAGGTGGAGTCGGCTTATGATGCTCAAGGATCAAACGAGCGAGGAACGCTCCAGCCGATTTCGTCCGCTCCGCACGTGTACGACAATCAGCAAAAAGCGAACTTTCCCAACAGAGATCGGCGTAAATCTTCTGCATCTCGGACACCGTAACTGGCCGTCCTGCAGCACGCCCCCAATCATATGCATCCGCATATTTCCCCCACTTCAGACAACGCTCCCGCATGCAGAACAAAGCGAGCTTCTGCTCTTCAGGATCAGGCACAAGCGCTTGATACGCTGACAGAATCTCCGACAAACCCTCCGCCGCCTGATCAAGCATCGCAAGATAATCCTTCGGCCTCAACGTTAGCTTAAACTCTTGCGCCATCGCCTGTGCCACTTTCAATCCTGCTGAGGCACGCCTCTGAATGTACGCATCCAAGATCTCCTCCTCAAGCTCGAGCAAGTCATACTCACGCATCATTCGCGCAGCCTCAGGTGTGTATCCATGAGCTCGAAGCATTTGGAGGCAAGACTCGGTCAGCTCCTTCCGCCCTGGAATATAGCCTAGGTCGGCCCTCACCTGAGCAACGATTCCCTTATCACCCCAAGCTTTCGCGACGAAAAGCAACTGTGCCAAACCACCTCGATCACCTGCTCGTCGAAAGGCCACCAAAGCCTGCCACAAAGGATGAACCGGCCGATGCCGCACAATCACCCGCGGGTTACGCCGATCATCATGGGGTCCGTCCAACCGAGCCCACTTCAGCAGAAGTTGGCCAGCTTGCGACAGCTCCTCAGTCGTCGCGAACATCTCACCACAACAGGAGAGACCATCCTCGATCCTGCCACTTCGCAAAAAATATTCTCGAAGCGCAGACGGATTCCCCATATCATAAGCGACTCGATACCAAGCATAGGCGTCAGAAACACAGCAGTCCTGACGATCCTCCAAATGTCGGAGATAAATCGCCATATCGGAGGTAAACAAGAAACCAAGACCAATCGCCTGCTCAGAAGTAAACAGGCGAGGATCGTAAGAGAACCGCGAGGAAAAATCCCGAATTTTCTCAAGAATCTCCACCTCTGTCCGGGCATGCCTCGCCACCCGTTTCCCCTGCTCGATCAACTCCAGCAACTTGATTACCTGCTCCGGATTCAACCTCCGAAACAATCCAAGATATATCTGTGAAAGAGCCTCATCCGACATCACCGAATACGACTGCGTTTTTGACATGGGACACCTCCGTTAAAAAACCACCAACCGCCTCAGATTGCCTTAAACCCTGCTTTTCCGCAAGCATCCCCAAAACAAAAACCCAGCGCCGAAACGCTGGGTTTTATATGGTGGGAGAGGCGGGAGTCGAACCCGCAAGCCTTGCGGCGAGGGATTTTAAGTCCCTTGCGTATACCATTCCGCCACTCTCCCAAAGCCGAGATACTAATTACCAAATGGAACCTGTTTCTTCAAGAGCCCCTGAAGCTCGGCCTGGGCCTTCAATAAAAGCTCATTCGCCTCATTCGCATGAGCGCATAATGAATTCAGATATTGTAAGACCGGTTCAAGCTTCGCAGATACCTCATAATCATTCTTCAAACCCGGAAACCACTCATGGATCTGAACAATACTCACCGAAAAATCATCCCGAGCAACTTCCGCATCTTCTACCATCTTTTCAACCGCTCGGATACGTTCCTTGAGAGCTTTTTTCTCTTCTACAGAATGCAAATTCTTCGGCCCTTCCTGAACCGCTGGCGCAAAAAAACCTCTTCCAGAAAATTCTCCCATATTAATCACGACGTAATTGCTGACTAATCCAATCCAAACGCGAATTCGTATCTTCTGGAACATTCCGAATATCTGCCACAAGACGTGTCGACTCGGTTCTCAACCACACCACCTTCTCCGCCTCTGTACGAAAATGACCCGCCGTCGCTGAAGTACTCGAATTGCGGATTGGAGGCGTCGCTCCAAGCTGACGCACTTTCATATTCGTCTGGGGATTCATACTCTGAACAAAAGCCTAGCGCACGCGCATCTCTTTGACTACACTATGCATCATGGCTTGGACTTTTCGCAGCATCTTAAACCGCATGGGACCGGGTTTTATCACAGGAGCTTCGGATGATGACCCATCAGGCATCGCAACCTACTCCCAAGCAGGCGCACTTTTCGGACTCGGCATGATCTGGACGGCTCTTTGGAGCATTCCATTCATGATTGCCATCCAAGAAATGGTCGCGCGCATCGGCCTTGTCACAGGCGAAGGCATTGTCGCTTCTTTACGTCGCTATTATCCACGCTGGTTAACGATCAGTTTCGTCGGACTCATCTTTGCGGCCAATACCATCAATATCGGTGCAGATTTAGGCGCTATGGCCGATGCCACCCGTCTTCTTTTTCCAGCACTCCCCTTTCCACTCCTCCTCGTCGGCTTCACAGTCCTCATTTTATTTCTTGAAATCTACATTCCATACAAACGTTACGCAACAGTTTTAAAATGGCTCACCTTTTCCCTCTTAGCCTATGTCGCAACCGCTTTTCTCGTAACCGAATCTTGGTGGCCAATCATTAAAGCCGCATTTGTTCCTCATATCGTCTGGGATCGTGAAAACATTTTATTTCTCATCGCCATTATCGGCACCACCGTTTCACCCTACCTATTTATTTGGCAGGCCAATGAAGAAGTTGAAGAAGAAATTAACGACGGTCGTACAACACTCCGATCTCGCCGCGGCGCAACCAAAGAAGAGCTCAAAAAAATGCGCTCTGATGTAACCTTAGGAATGAGCTCTTCCCAGCTCATCGCTCTCTGTATCATCACCACCGCAGCCGCAACTTTCGCACGCAATGGTATTTCAAACATTGAAACCAGCGCTCAAGCCGCTCAAGCACTGGTTCCGCTCGCAGGACATTTCGCCTTTCTTTTATTTGCGCTTGGAATCATTGGAACAGGTCTCTTAGCTATCCCTATTCTTGCTGCCGCTGGCTCTTATGCCGTCTCCGAAGCTTTCGGCTGGAAAGTCGGTTTAAGCAAAAGCCTTCATCAAGCCCCAGGCTTCTACGCCATCATCAGCGTCTCCACCTTTTTAGGCATGCTCATGAATATCATCGGTATAAGCCCAATCAAAGCTCTTATTTGGACAGCGATTTTAAATGGCATCGTGACTCCCCCACTCCTTTTCGTCATTCTCCTCATCGCCAATAATAAAAAAATCATGAACGGAAAAACCAATGGCCTCATCGGCAATATCCTCGGCGGCAGCGTCTGCCTCATCATGACCCTTGCCATCATCCTAGTTTTCGTGTTGAACTAAAGGCAACAATAATGCGTTTACTCTAAAAAACGCGCCTCAACCCACATGGACCCAAGAATCTTGCTTGCCCTGCTCCCCATCCTCTCCACCTTTATCGGCGGCTATGTCGTCTATCGTTGGAAGCATGATCTCCACCCTTGGCTTTCCCTCTCCGGCGGCATTCTCCTCGGCGTCGCCTTTTTAGATTTGCTCCCAGAAGCTTTAGAAAAAGCCAGCGAAATCGGCATCGGCCCTTCCACCATTCTTGGAGCCTCTCTCGCCACCATTTTATTTTTCCATATTGTCGACACCAGCCTCTCCGTCCACAGCCATCATGAACACCCACATGGCGAACCAGAAGAACATTGCGACAATCGCCGTCATAAAAAAGCCAGCGTCTGGCTTCGTGTTTGCGGCCTAATGATCCACAGCCTCCTCGACGGTCTCGCGATCGGAGGCGGCTTTGCTGTTGATACCAGCCTCGGAATCCTCGTGACCGTCGCCGTCATCACCCACGATTTTTCCGATGGCATGAGCACCGTCACCATTTTAAAAAATGCTCTTGGACACAATCATAAGTCCATCCTCCCACTCTTAGTTGTAAACGCGCTCGCTCCCTTCATCGGCGCCATTATCGGCTTCGCCCTCGCCCCTTCCGTCAACATCATCGCCCATCTCCTCGCCGCCTTCGCCGGTTTCTTCATCTTCTTATCCCTCGCCGAACTCCTCCCAAGCGCCCACTCCGGCGAAAAACCAAGACGCTTCGGACTAGTCCTAACGGTCTTAGGGATTTTGATCGTAATTGGATTCCGTTCAATTGCAGACGTATAAACAAAAAACCCAGCAGACACCTGTCTACTGGGCATAAAAGCGATCATCGCCTCAACAAAACCTCTTCAATAAGCTTCGCCATCACAAAATCATTCATCGTGAGGCCCTTCGCCGCAAACGTCGTCAGTTGAAAGCTGAGCCGACTGTACTTCGTCAAAGAATGATTCGGATGATGCCCCTCTTGCTCAGCAACAATAGCAACTTCATTCAAAATCGCCATCGCATGCACATAATTTCGAGCCCGAAACTCTCGCAAGATCGACGCACGATCTTCAGCAAGCTTCCATTCAGGAAGTTGCAACAGCAGATTCGCGATCTCGAACATCGGCAACGGCTTCAAAAGACCCGTACAAGGAACGCACTTTGCTGAGATACCTGTTTGAACAGAATTCGTCATCACACACCTCCATAAAGGATATCTACCATAACCCCAATAAAGAGATCAAGCGCTCACCATTTAATACCTTTTTTGCCTTTTCCCTCCCTCTGTTCTAATCTTGTTCGTATATGGAGGAAGAACGCTTGATTGCCCCAGAGACGCAAACCGCCGAAGTCGGCTATGAGCTTTCTCTACGACCAAAAACCCTCGCCGAATTTATCGGTCAACCAAAAATCAAAGAAAATTTGTCCGTTTTTCTCGAAGCAGCCAAAGCGCGCAATGAACCCTGCGAGCATGTCCTTCTCTATGGTCCACCAGGACTAGGAAAAACCACTCTCGCTCACGTCATCGCCCGCGAGATGAACAGTAACATCAAAATCACGAGTGGTCCTGCCCTTGAACGTGTCGGTGACATTGCCGCCATCCTCACCAATATCGAAGAAGGCGACATCTTATTCATCGATGAAATCCATCGCATGAATCGAAATATCGAAGAAGTTCTCTATCCAGCCATGGAAGACAATGCCCTCGATATCATCATCGGCAAAGGTCCAACCGCCCGCACCCTCAGACTCGATCTCAAACGCTTCACCTTGATCGGAGCCACAACCAAGATGAGCCTGCTCTCCGCGCCACTGCGTGATCGCTTCGGCTCCATTTTCCACCTCGATTTCTACGGCACCGACGAAATGACCGCCATCATCCGCCGCACCGGCGATTTACTGCGCGTCAGCATCGAAGAAGAACCCGCAAAACGCCTCGCCAGCCGCTCTCGTCGAACCCCACGTATCGCGAATCGCTTGTTAAAACGCGTCCGTGATTTCGCTCAAGTGCGGGGGAATGGTATCCTTGACGGAACGACGGTCGATGCAGCGCTTGATGCGCTCGAAATCGATCCGAAAGGACTGGACGAAACCGACCGCCGCATTCTTCAAACCTTGATCACCAAATTCAATGGCGGTCCCGTCGGTTTAACCACCCTCGCCGCTGGCAGCGGTGAAGAAGTTGCCACGCTTGAAGACGTTATCGAACCATTCCTCCTTCAAGAAGGTCTCCTCGAACGTACGCCCCGAGGACGCATGGCAACAGATCTCGCCAGACAACATTTAGAACACGTATCAAATTCTAGGTATCAGGCTCTGACTCCAAAAATCTAAAACCAGACACCTAATACCTAAAATCTCCAACTCCCTATGTTCCCTCTTTGGATCTTCCTCCTCATCTGGCTCGCTCTCGTCAGTCTCTTTTGTCTGATGGCTTTTATCTCCACCATGCAAATGTTGCGCTACGGTATTCGTGCGCATTGGACCATGCTCTCCACTTTTCTCTTTGTCGCCTCTTCTGTCTTCGTCCTTGGCGGCTCCGGACTCTTTTTCTTAACCGTAGATTGGTCAGAACCGATAGATCTCTTCTCCGGATGGTCTAATTCCATCATGTTTGATCCAAACCAATGATCGATCTCCATCACCTCCCAGGTCCAGACCTGCGAGAAACCGAAGTCCATGTTTTCCGACGACACTGGCTCACGCTTGTGCCGCTCATCTTGAGCACCGGTCTGGTTTTTATCCTACCTTTCGCCGGATACGCTGCACTCCGCATCTTCCGTGCCGAATGGTTTGAAACCCCAACCGGAACCATCATGTTCATCCTCGGTACCAGTATCTTTTTTCTCTTCGGTCTCCTATTTCTCTTTCAAACCTTCATGGACTATTGGCTCGATATCTTTATCGTAACCGATAAACGCATCATCGACATCAATCAAACCGGCCTTTTCCATCGCACGGTCTCCGAGCTCCGCCTCTATCGCACCCAAGATGTCACAAGCGAAGTCAAAGGCTTCCTCGCTTCCATGTTCGACTTCGGTGATGTCTATGTCCAAACCGCCGGCGAAACCGAGCGCTTCCACTTCAAAGACATTCCTCACCCAGACGCCGTCGCCAAACGCATCCTCGAACTCGCCGAAGAAGATCGTAAGAATCACTTAGAAGAAACTATCGAAGAATTCGGCATGCCAGATGGAGACAACCAAGCCATCATCCAAAAAACCATCGCCAAAAAAATGGAATCTTAGAAAGATACTATTCTATGCCTTTTGAAAGCTCAGGTAAAAACATTCCTAAAAGGGATTTTGAAAAAACGGTAGAACTCTACGAAACAAAACGGGGATCTAGTGATTACTTCGAAATGGTAAATGACATTCAAGCCGTCATAGACAATTGGGAAGATCCCTCTTCCGAAAGTATAAAAGAGGGTTATCCAGGCTGGAAAAAACAAGATTTCAAGGATCTCTTAAAAGAACTCGGCGAACAAGAGTTGTCTTCATCAGAAAGAATAGAAGAAGAGAGTCCGGAAGAAGCAAAAATGAGATATCGAAAAGAACAGATAGAACGACAAGACCAACAAGCTCAAGAAATGCGCGATAAAGATGAAATCGTGAGGATACAAAAAAAACTTATTGAACTACAACAACATTCACACGATGCCACACCCTCAGAGCCGTCTTTAGAAGACGTTCTCGCAAAAGCAGAAAAAGTACTTAAGGCCTTGCGGACATATCAAAAGGACATGGGGTGGTTTAAGAGATGGAGAAATCCTGAGGAAGTCGAAATAGTACGTGTCAATATCGAGAAACAACAAGCCAAAGTTACAGATCTACAAGATAAAATCAAAAATTCTCCATTAGAAGCCCGTCTCGCTCAACAAACGAAAGATAAAACAGAAGCTCAAATACGAAGTGAAAAATTAATCGCCATGGAAGAGAAGAGATTAAAAACTCGTCTAGATTTTCTCATGAGTAAACGAAAAAAATAAAAAGTCAGTCCTAACCAGACATAAAAGACGTAAATAAAAAACACGCCCCAATCTGGAGGCGTGTTTTGTTTATCGATAAATCTGTCTCAACTCAATCCCCGTATAGAAGTGCTTCAAGATCTGCTGATAATTCCGACCTTCATTCGCCATGGTCAAAGCACCCGATGCACTCATCCCAACTCCATGACCCCACAATGTTTTCCCATTGTCCTGAGGAACCGGAACCGTCATGAGCCAAGCATAAGAACCACCCCAAACCTCGTTCCAAGAACGCGTCCGACCATCTGAACGCGAGAAGTATGGAGTAATCGCTAACTTGTCTTGATAGGTCACAATCTGTCCGCGCGTTGCATCTACACCAGCCGCAATCTTCGGACTCCGCGCTTCCGCTCCATACCCGCGATACACCTGATCATAGGTCGCGTCTACAATATAGAATTCGTCCGCATGTTTCGTTCCACGTTGGACATGATACATCGCATAGGTACGCGCCGCCGTCATCAAGGTTTTTTGAAACTCACTCGGACTCAAATCCGATGTCTCAGCCAAACCTTTTAAATATGATTCAATCAAGAGTTCATTAATCACCCAAACCCCGTCGGTTGCCGGCGTATACCGAAGTTCAAGCTTTGAACGAAATTTATTATCATTCGCCCCAGGCAACCAAGAAACAGGACGTGAAAAATCCGTCATTTCTAGCGGAGCAATGCCATCATCTGACACCACCACATACCAACGTGAGGACTGCATTGAACAACGCGGCCCATTCGCAATGTATACCTTACTGTTCCGATCAAAACGGACATTCACCGTCTCACCTACAGTAAACTGACACACCACATTTCCATCTTGTTTCACACTAAATCCACCAATCACTCCACGCACCGACATCTGATCATCGTTCGTTCGAAACAAACCAACTCGAATAATTGGCTCCATCGGTAAACTCGACACATCCCCACCAAGCGGCACGACCGGAACCGAAGGCGACGATGGACCAGAAGGTGCCGACGTCGAAGGTTTTGGCGTTGATACGATTGGCGTCGGCACAGACATCACGGGCTCTGGCTCAATCATCCCATCCGCCGTAACCGTAATCGGAATATCAATCAACCCATCATCCACAGGCTGTCCATCTGCATATAAACGAAAGCTCGCAGTATATTTCCCCTTCTTCGTTGGAGCCTTAATTTTAAAATTCAAAAAACCAATTGATCCCGGTGCCGTAAGATTCATCCCATTCACCGGCTCAATCGAATTAACCCAAGACTCATCTCGGACGCTGCTCAATTTTCCAGACAAAGCCGGTAAAACTCCACTGATCCGAAGAGTCAAATTATTCCAAGTTGCTATTCCCGTATTTTTAAATCCGAAGCTAAGCAGCTTACGTCCATTTCCCAATAAAGAAACCTCTTTATCTGAACGCAACATCAATACCGCTTTATACTGACCCGCTTGAATAGACCCTGGAACAATCGTCGCTGGATCAACTCCATTCGGAATACCCTTCGCTATATAATTTGACGGCATGGCTACTCGAATCGGCAAAGTCACGCTCCCACCAGAAATCCAAGCCGTATTTTCACTCGCTAATTCAAAACGTTCCTGATACATCCCCGGCGCATCAGGCGCACGAAGCTGAAGCATAATATGCCCAATCTCCCCCGGCCGAACCGTCGCTTCCTTGAGCATCGCCGCCTGCACGTCACTCTTCCATGAAGAATCCTTAAATAAACTAGAGCGCTTATCGCTCCCTGTATACAAAGATACAAAAGATCCACCTTCACGCGTCCAAACTCTCGTTCCAGTATTCTTAAAAGCCAAAGTGACCATAATATGGTCCTGAGGATTCATCTGCCATTCTATTCCACCCCGATTAACCAACTCCGCCTTCCATTCAGAAGAACCCGTACTCATCGTCGGCATCGAAACCACTGAAGACCCTTGAACCGGAGCCAAAGTCGTAGAAACACTCGCCTGCTGCACCTGCGGAGCTATCGTTCCGGTAACCACAAAATCAATCGTCACCGTCGAACCCTTCACCCATACATTTTTTCCAGCAGATAAAAGAAATTTTTCTCGATATGTCCCCGCTTTTGTCGGAGCCTTCACCCAAAACGAAGCCGTCGCAATCTTACCCGGGCCAACACTCGATTGATCAATCAAAGCCGGCACATCATCCTTCAACCACGCCGCATGGCCCAACACAGAGGAATTTCCATACAAATACACCGCCGTAGACGATAGTCCCGATGTCCAAGTTTTTGTCCCAATATTCGTAAATGAAACAAAAACCCGCTTACTCTCCCCTGGCTCAAGTCGAATCGTCGCTCCTGAAGTCCGCGCTTCATATGATTGAGCCGCCTGCGCCAAATAAGGCAATGACAAATACCCACCACTCAAAACAAAAGCAATCAACACTGCACGCATTGAAACAAAAAAAGATCCGATCCACGATTCGATATGCCGAATCAAGAAACGAATCTCGCCATGTTTCAAACTGCTTTGCCGCGTCCGAATATGCATAAGAACTATATATTTGTTTTTACCGTCAACCTAGCCATTCATTACATAATATAGCATTTTTTAGCCAAAAAGTCAACAGGTTTTTAAGCCAAAAACCGGTTTCTGCTAGTTTGTGCCAAAAAAATTCTTCACCTGTCTGAGCGAATCCAAAAAATTAAATGTTCGCGAGTTTGTTAAGAATTTTTTTGGCACAAACTAGCAGAAACGCCCCCGATCCCCCCAACCTGACAAAACCCTCATTTCTTGCGAGAATACATTCATGAACACCACCCGTGCCCTGGCTTGGAATACAGGCGTCCAAATTGCCGGAAAAGTCGTCTCCACAGCCATCGGCGTCATTATCGTCGGACTCATGACGCGGTATTTAGGAACATTTGGTTTTGGTCTCTACTCAACCGCCAATTCCTATTTCCAAATCTTCGCCATCATCCTCGATTTTGGTCTAAACATAACCCTGGTCCAAATGCTCGGCGAACATGCCGGCGACGAAGCATATGAAAATCGCCTCATCAGCTCCGTCTACACCTTCCGTATCGTCGCAGCCGCCATCCTCCTAACATCAGCCGCGCTCTGTGGACTCACCCTTCCATATCCTTGGGAATTAAAAATGGCCTTCTTTGCGATTTGGGCCTCATTCTTCTTCACCTCCCTTAATCAAATCGTCATCGGCGTTCAACAAAGACATTTAAAGATGCACGTCGTCGCCATCGGTGAAGTTATCGGAAGAATTATTCTCCTTGGTGGAATATTTCTCGCCATGCATAAAGGTTGGGGTCTTGTTCCGATTGTCGGTCTTGTTTCCGTCGGCAGCACGGTCAATTTTCTGATCAATATTTTCGTCGCGCGCCGCTATGCTTCATTCCATTGGAATTGGGATCCAAAACTATGGAAAACCGTCCTGACCCGCTCTTGGCCTATCGGTATTTCTATCATCTTCAATCTGCTCTATTACAAAGCTGACGCGCTCATCCTGTCCTATGTTCGCCCTTTCGCCGAAGTCGGCATCTACAGCGCCGCCTATCGCGTCCTCGAAATTCTCGTGACAATTCCCTTTATGTATTGCGGCATCCTTTTGCCGATGATTTCAAATGCCTGGGTCAAAAAAGATCGTCCTCGCTTCCAAAAACTATTGAGCGATTCATATATCGTCATGCTTTTGATCGCGGCACCAATGGTTACCGGCTCTATCGTCCTCGGTGACCGCATCATGGCCTTTGTCGCCGGAGAAGAATTCGCCGGTTCCGGCATCATTTTGAAAATCTTAATGGTCGCCGTCGGTATGATCTACTTTGGTACCGTTTCCTCTCACGCCATCGTCGCCCTGAATAAACAAAAAGCCATGCTTAAATGGTATATCGCTATCGCGATCGTCACCTGCGCCGGCTATATCCTCTTTATCCCAACCTATGGCATGTATGCCGCGGCTTGGTTAACTGTTTTCGCCGAAACCTGCGTCGCACTCGTGACCACCATCATGTCCCTCATGGCCTCAGGTTCACGCATCGCCATGGCCTCAACCATCAAAATCGGACTTTGCTCGCTTCTCATGGCCCTCGCCATCTCTCCACTTGAAGCCCATTTTCCACTCCCGGTCCCAATTCTTGCCGGTGTCTTCATCTATGGTCTCCTCGTCCTCTTAAGCGGCGTCATTTCTCGCGATACCATCAACCAAATCCTCTCGATCCGCCGCGGAATCCCAACGGCAGAAAACAACTAACATGCTTCAAAAACTCATTCGCTGGTTTCCCTTCATCTTTCCGCTCTACCTCATCCGTTTCACGGTCGGTCCCTTACCAACCACTCTTTTGGAGATTCTTTTCAGCGGAATCCTCATCGCTTCACTCCTTCCAAAAAATCACTCCATCTGGAAACACGGTTGGGAACAATCAAAACCTTGGCATCGCCCTATCGGTCTCTGGATTCTCGCAACCACGATTGCGATCATCGTCGCCCCAAACCATATCGCGGCACTTGGACTCTGGCGTGCCTACATCCTAGAGCCCATCCTTTTCGGAATCCTTCTCCTCGGCTCCATCCATACCAAAAAAGACAAACAAGACACCATCAAAGCACTCATCGCATCAAGCTTCTTAATCGCAATCTATTCAATCATTCAATTCATCTTCAATGTCGGCATCCCTCATCCTTGGAACGTCGACATCCTCCACCGAAGAGCTACCGGACCCTTCGGGTTCCCAAACGCTGTCTCATTATTCTGCGCACCAATCGCTGCACTCTGTGCCGGAATGATTTTATTAAAAGAAACAGATAAGGAACAACGATCAGGACGCATAACAATGCGCCCCTACGCGATCATCGGATTTGTCGCCGCGCTCACCGCAACTCTCCTGGCCAAAAGCGTCGGCGGTCTCATCGCGATCGGTACCGCCACCTTCATCGCTCTCACCCTGAATCAAAGAACAAGAAAAGGAACAATCATATTGTCGCTCATCTTAGCCGCAATCGTAGGCTTCACTCCAAGCCTTCGAACACCCATCGTGCGCGATCTCAGTTTCGGCGACTGGTCCGGAAAAGTTCGCCTCATCATCTGGAAAGAAACCAAAGCCATGCTCGCCGACCGCCCCCTCCAAGGCGCCGGTCTCGGAGCTTATCCAACCGTGATCAAGCCCTATCACACCGCCAAGTGGATGGAGATCTTCCAATACCCACACAATATTCTCTTAAACCTCTGGAGCGAAACCGGCATCTTAGGAATTCTCGCCTTCACCTGGATCTGCATCACCTGGATCAAACTGACGATCAAGGCGCATGACCATGCGCCCCTACAATATCTCCTCCCGCTTATCGCCATTCTCATTCATGGCCTCGTCGATGTCCCCTATTTCAAAAATGATTTAGCCATGAGCTTCTTCACTCTCGCTGCCCTCGCTACCACTTCAATAAAAAAAGACCCCTAGAAATCGGGGTCTTTTTTTATATTACTGAATCCACTGAATCAAACTGTCACTCGGAGCCTGCACCGAGGCTTCAACCCGCACGGGATCGAAATCAGCCAATCCCTTCACCGCTGTTCCAAACAAGTAATTGATAAACAAGGCTTCAGACACCACCTCGATCTCATCCCTCCAATCTGGACCATACATTTGCTCTGCGACCGCTTCAGACACCACCCGACGCAGAATGCCATTATATGAAACAACATATACCGCCGCGCCTGAATAGAAGGTCACCATTTTCTTCCCAGGCTTATAGGTCACATTCGGACCGAGTGGAATCCGAGACATTTCTTCGAGGCTAATCACCTGAACCCCAGAAAAATCTGGATACCAAGTAAAAAAAACCTGATCGCTCGGAAATGCATGGCGTCGTCCATCCATCCCCACATAATACACTGCCGAATCCACCTGAGTTCGAGAATTCTCATCATCTGGAAGTTTAACCAAAAAATGAGGCGACAAACCAGCTTCCTTAAGATTATTCAGCAATGCAATCGTAATCGGTCCCGCAGATGGCGCTACTGGACGCTCTAAAAACGGAGTCACAATCATCGAACGATCTGCAACACCAGCCTCCTCCGCTTCACGCTGAGCCTGACGCTCAGGCTCACTCAACTCACGTGTTCCAGAGATCGATTCTCCCGTACCACGATCACCTGTCTCCTCACTTCGCGTATATGTTTGGTATTCCGTTACGAAGGGGGCCAAACCACTACTCGTACCCCCTGCCCCACTGCTTAAACCTCCGCCGCCTCTGGCAGCAGAATCATTATCAGTGATCTCAACCGTCGTATCAGCCAAAACAAAAGCATCATAATGAAGATCTCCACTGCGAAGCACATACGAAATCGTCGCTCGATGAGCGCCTTCAACTGTCGAATCATCAACCGGCGTCACGGTAATCGTCACCGGAACATTGTATGTTGAGGACGTAAACGTAACCGTCGCTTCTGACAATGTGACCTGGTCAGTTGCCGTCAACACCAAATCCACACTTGAAGTCGGAGCCGTATTCAAAACAATCGTAAAGCTATCCGTTGCTCCACCTTCAACCACTCTCGTCGCGCCATCGCTCTGCGTCACGGTCACACCAGCCGTATCATTATCAGTAATTGTTCCTCCCGTAGAAGTCGTAATCACAAAACCATGGTAAACACTGTCTCCACTAGAAACAGTGTAATAAAGATTATACCCATGATCCCCTTCAGCAATCACATCATCCAATGCTCCTACACTGATTGTCTGGGGGTCTGCAAAATTATCAGCCGTAAACTGAACTGAGGTTGGAGAAAAATAAAGCTGATCATCTGACGAAAAAGTCACCGTTACGGTTGACGTTGGAGCTGTAAAAATAGAAAAATTGAATGTATCCGTTGCTCCACCTTCAGCCAAAACTAAATTATCAGGCTGCGTCCCACTAAAACCAGCGGTATCATCATCCTGAATCGTAACATTTGTTGGATTAACCAATAATCCATTGTACTCAGGATCATCACTCGAAAAAGAGTACGTGATCACCGTCGGATGCGTCCCTTCAGCAATCCCATCATTCACCGCCGTAACAAAAATAGTCGCCGGATTATTATAATCCATTTCCGTAAACACGACCTCGGTTGTCGACAAGCTAATTTGATTCGTCGGAATCAATGTAACCGTCACTGGTGCCGTCGGCTGCGTACTCAAAGCAATCGTATACCCAGTTCCACCTCGACCACCTTCAACAACCGTAATACTCCCAAGTTCACCAAGATTCACGGTCAGTCCTGCAGCATACAGAACATGGATTGAGTAAAAAAATCCAACACTTGTCGCCATAAAGCCCAGAACACGCGCGACGATAGAAGAAGAATAACGCATACAACAATTTTACATCACCAAGCTATCACTCGATGTCATCACCGAGGCTTCAACAGCCGCCGAATTAAAATCCATCGATCCATTCACAACCGCGCCAAATACATAGTTCGTGTAGAAAGCTTCAGAAATATCATCGATCTTCTTATTCCAATCTGCACCATACAAGATAATCGCTACCGCTTCAAGAAGAATTGGGCGAAGCAATCCACCCTTCGACACCGTATAAACATTTGTATTTATCGGAAATTTCACCATCTTCTTCCCTGGCTTATAGGTTATATTTGCACCAAGCGGAATCGTGGCCAATTCCGTCTTCCCGATGATCTGGACTCCTGAAAAATCCGCATACCAAGTAAAATACACCTGAGAATTCGGAAAAGCATGACGCTTCCCATCTGGACCAATTTTAATACTATTAATCTGTCCATACACATCCAATGTGCCCGTCGTCGGCGTCGTCGTACGCGCCAATGATATCTGAGCTGAAAACAAAAAAGCGATAACAGCAAGAAAAAACCCAGAAATCGACAAAAAAGAACGCGGGAATTGTTTTAACATAAAGCAAAGAAAAGTATACAGCCCGAGCAATGGGGTGACTAGACGCAATTGACCCAAACTCCACAATCGGCTACTCTTGGCCCACACAAAAACACCTGGAGAGGTGTCAGAGTGGTCGAATGAGCCAGACTCGAAATCTGGTGTAGCCGCAAGGTTACCGAGGGTTCGAATCCCTCCCTCTCCGCCAAAATTGGAAATCGTTTTTTGAACCCGAAATGGGGTCGGCGCGAAGCGCCGACACAAAAGCATTCCCCCCGCCGAATCCAGAATCCAAAAGGGTTTTCCACGCTCCGCGTGGCTCAAAAAAGACGGTTCGATCCTTAATTTGAAAGTTCGAACCGACTTTTTTGAACAAATGAAGTTTTTCTTCATTTGTTCCCTCGTTTGCCAATTCCATATTGAATTTCAAAAACTTTTCGGTAAGTTCGAACCGATTATTCGCTTTTTGCTCAAAAGCCGATAATTTCTCTTTGAGAAGCTGTTTTTGATTGACTAGCGAGCTTTTAGCGTCCCGATATTCTTCCAGCGACAACGCACTCTCTAAATAGGCGTTCATCAGCTTCTCAATTTTGGAATCCAAAAGAGAAATTTCGGCTTTTGTGTTGTCTGCAAAAAGCGTAGACGATTGGGTTTCCGATTGCCAATCTTTTGCATTTTCGGCAATCATCCAATTTACCCAATCGTCTGGCAAAGAAACTTTTTTGATTTCCTTTTGAATTTCGGAAGTGATGATTTCCTCGCGGGTATATTTTTGTGAACAAGGATTTTTCCGTTTCGTACACCGCAAATAGTTATGACCTTTCTGTGTCTCGGTAGTGATGAAACAACCACACTCTCCGCAACGGAAAAATCCTCGGTACAAAAATGGTTTCAAACCTTTGGAATGTGGTTTACTCTTTTTCATCATCACTTCTTGAACGGAATCAAAAAGTTTCTTTGAAATAATCGGTTCGTGCTTTCCCTCAAAAATCTCTCCGTTGTATAACATCAATCCCGTGTAAATAGGATTTTTGAGAAGTTTTTGATAATTCGACACTGCAAGTTCCTTTCCGCTTTTTCGCTTCAACCCAAGTTCATTAAATTTGTCACGGAGTTGTCGCAAAGTGAAAGACCTAGACGAATATGCCTCAAATGTTTTCTTTATTAAAGGTGCGATATTTTCATCAACGACAATTTTTCCACCCTCGTTCACATATCCAAGCGGAGACATTTGAGGCCATATTCCATCTTTCACTTTGTTTCTCTTGCCACGCTTGATATTTTCGCTGAGATTATCAACGTAATACTTGGATTGCGAAAAAGCGATTGAAAGCATGAACTTGCCTTGCGGTGTCGTATCACACCAGAAAGTTGGAAACTTAAGCTCGGTAATTACGCCCGTATCGAGCAAATATATTATTTTACCGCCGTCCACACTATTTCTCGCTAAACGGTCAGGATGCCACGCGAGAATACCGCTCGCCTCATTTGCTTCGATACGTAGAAGCATTTCATTAAAGACTGGCCGACCCGGAGATTTAGCGGTTTGTTTTTCCACAAATATATCTACAACCTCAATATCTTCTTTTAACGCTAAAGATTTTAATTCGGCCAGTTGATCCGAAATGCTTCTAACCTGCCGATCTTCGGTGTCGGTAGATTTACGGGTATAAATAAAAAACTTTCTGGTGTGATTCATATATTTTGTATTGGCAAACGAGGAGCCACGCGGAGCGTGGAAAACCCTTTTGGATTCTGGATTCGGCGGGGGGAATGCCTTTGTGTCGGCGCTTCGCGCCGACCCCATTTCGGGTTCAAAAAACGATTTCCAATTTTGGCGGTGTGTATTGGACAAAGTTCGAATATATTTTGAATTGAATCCTGATTCCGACTAATCGCACGCGCGGAGCGCGTGGTGGCTTGAAACTGCCTCGTACGCTCCGATTTCGTG
>Ga0163154_10003441_pt1 | contig 21941 bp, 14 predicted proteins | sample OliLakLV19MP9P1_FD_148649 | JGI IMG/M metagenome (GOLD analysis project Ga0163154, IMG submission 148649) | Freshwater microbial mat bacterial communities from Lake Vanda, McMurdo Dry Valleys, Antarctica - Oligotrophic Lake LV.19.MP9.P1 | ecosystem: Environmental > Aquatic > Freshwater > Lake >... | reverse complement strand
GTGTAATCGCGCAAGCCAAAATTACAAACATCCCAACTGTGGCCGCGGTTGTGCGAACGGAGGATGCCGCCGCCAGCCGTGCCAGCCAACAGCGTACCCGTCTCTGTGATGCGCGGGTCAGCGATCAAGCAGAGCACGCTGGCATCCACATTGTCCATCCACGCGGCCTGCCAGTTGCCGCCAGCATCCAGACTAAAGGCGGCGCCATGCGGCAGACCACCCACCAAGATGCGCGCACCATCCGTCGCGCAGCAGGCCAATTCTTGTTGCGGTTGTGGCACCGCTTCCAGGCCATGACCATTCATCCGGAAGAGACCTTCCGGACCGTCGGCCCATATTTCTTTTTCTGTTTTAGCGAGTGATAGTATGATTGGCATAGGATTCTTAATAATGAATTATGAATAATTAATTATTAACTATTAATTATTCACCGTTAACAATTAGTTGTTACTACGGTGTCATGCTCTCTTGTGGCTTGCGGTGATAGACGATGGTGTCGGTTGAGAGCGCCATCGTGGCCCCGCTGGCCGCGATTTGCAGCACTTTGGTGACGATATCAGTTACGTCTAAGACGCCGGCGCTGTATGCATCGACCACACTGCCGCTGAAGACATCGAACGTAGCTTGCGGGCCGGCATCGCGCACGCGTTGCATCATCAACTCGCTGGCATCTACCCCGGCGTTGCGGATAATCTGGCGCAGGGGCGCGGCCAATGCCCGCGCTAGCAACCGGATGCCATGCGCAATCTCTTCTTGGCCGCTCATTTGGTCGGCGGCCTGGCAAAGCGCCGGGATACAGTGAAAGAGCGCCGCGCCGCCACCAGCCACAACGCCACCGCGCTGGGCGGAAGAGAGCACCTTCAGTGCACGTTCGGCCTGCGCCTGGCGCATTTCACGTTCGCCTTTGGTATGCGCCCCGATCTTCAATTCGCCCACACCGCCGGTGAGGGTGCCGAGCCGCTTGATCAGCTTCGGGCGATCTTCGTCATCCAGGGTCAACGAATCGACGCGCATGCGCAGACTGGTCACCTCTTGCTGGATTGCCGCTCGGTTGGCATCGTGGGCCATAACAACCAGACCATTATTGAGGAATTCAACCCGTTGGGTGCTACCTAAATCTTCCGTGCGCGCATGGGCGGCTTTGCGCGGCGTATTGGGACCCAGAATGGTGGCGCCAGAGAGCAAAGCCAGATCGGTCATCGCCCATTTGGCCTCTTGACCGACCGCTTTCAGTTTGACCGCCACGATCGAGAGCTTCTTCTTATCTTCGGGCGCTTGATTATTGGTAACCAATGCACCTAGGGCGCCGCCACTAACTTCTTGCGCAACAATTGTCAACGCTTTGGCACCGGCGCGTACGGCAGCTTCCATCAACGGGATCACTTGTTCTGCCGTTGTTAAGCGTTCTTCGAGCAGCGCCAACGCCGGCGCTGTCAGCACCGCTTTCTTGAGATCCGGCTGAGTGTAGAAGTACATGCTGGAGATCTCGGCCCCAAAGTGGGCACCGGCAATATAGCGCCGGTGCAGATAGGGCGCGACATACTTTTCGATGATCACATGCGCATCTGGCCCGAGCAGATAGCTCATCTCGCCCAACACGGCCGAGAGCGCTTTATCTTTGGTGATGGTGCGGGCGACGGCGGCTAGTTCATTTTCACCAACCACCGGGCGTGCCTGGGTTTGCAAGACTTCGGTGGCAATGCGCACACCTTCGTCGATGCCACGAATCAGACGCATCTGGTTGAAGCCGGCATTGTTAAGCCGCAGACCTTCTTGGTAGATAGCCCGTGCCAGCACGGCAGCAGTGGCGCCACCATCCCCCGCCCGCTGGCCTACACGCCAGATCAGGTTACGCATAATCATCGCACCGATATCGCGCTGAGGGCGACCCAAGCTGATAATACGGCGCACAATGGTCGCGGCGTCGTCGAGGATTTCCACCCGTTTGCCAGCGTCTGGTCCGCTAGCAACAGGGCCACCATTGGGTCCTAATGTGGGGGCAAGTAGATCGGCAATCATATTAATGCCGTGAAGAAATTGACGGTGCGAAGTCGGCTGACCAATAACGCCAGGCCTGTTTCCACGCTCTTTTTTTTGTTGATTTTTGGGCATTCGCATAGGCTTTTTTTATTTCTTTACACTTTGTTGCTATACCGATTGGGTTGGGATGACAGAATTTGGGCGAAAACTCGACTGTACACTTACTACCACGCCTAATTCCGCTCTGCATCGGAGGGCTAGAGCGGAACCGTCCCCTAGCTCCCTTTACCTTGGGTAAGCCGACACGAAATAGATGAAGAAATGGGGTGCACAGGTGCGAGTTAAATCTTTAGCTATAGTCTACACGAATTGGCCGCGAAGAACAAATGGCGTTAATCCGTGATCTAGCGGATTAATGGTATTACAAAAATAGAGAGAACAGAGACGCGTGACTGGTCTGTTCTCTCTACATCTTTATTTACCACTAATTACTATTTACCGCTTACGCCTTCTGTGCACTTTTCTGGGCGGCGCCACTGCCATTGCTGCTAAAGCCCGGATCGCGATGTTTCTTGCCTTCTTCGATCAGCATCACAGGGATACCATTGCGAATGGGATATTTGTAACCATTGCGTGGGTTGAGCAAAAACTTGCCATTGTCGACCAGTTCGAGCGGCCCTTTATCTTCTGGGCAGACGAGGATTTTCAGCAGCTCCGGGCTGATCTGCCCACCCAGCGGGGCGTCGTCCAATGATTTGAGCGGCTCTTTGGGCAAAACACCGCTGCCACTGCTTGCAAAGTCGCTTTCTGGTGGGGCGGTTAGCATGCGAACAACATAGGCAACCGCGCCGATCAGAGCGACAAAAAATAGAAATTTAAATAGTCTTTTCATGGATTTCTCTCCCTAAAATGTTAAGACAATCGCGATCTGAGTTTCAATAATCGTCTAATCTTATCACAAAATAAGAATTTAAGGCAATTGCTCAAGCATTTCAACCCGGTTGCCAAATGGATACCAATGATCATGCTTTTTTCTCCACCAGGCGCCCCACGCGTTTGGCACAAGGGTGATCAAAAACCGTGGCAGTGTGCGGCGCATCGGCCATTTCGGCAGTCAAATCCTGGCCGGGCCAATGCTGATTTTCATGCAGACCGCGCCGCCACTTGGGGCAATCGGTTACATCATAGACAATGCCGGCGTAGGCGATGTACATGCGATAGCCGCGCTCACCGGTGTAATAGCGCAGTTGTTGTTCGGTAAATTCGCGTTCGGGTGTTGGGTGCGACAATCGATCATCCCTTCGGCAAGAATGGGTAGGCAATACCTTGTCACTTGCTGGCCTTGCCTGTATACTGTACGGAGTAATGAAGGGATACAGGTAGACAGGGATACAGGTAAATAGGTTGCACGCCCCTGTCTACCTGTATCCCTGTCTACCTGTTTACCACAAAAGGGCTTAACATTTACCCTATTTTACCGCTGATCGTTAGCGTGGCGAAATCAGTATAGCAACTTCATGCGCAAAACCCTATGAATTCTTTGTTATGGCTATTCATCGGCCTGGTATGGCTGGGGCTGATCGGCTGGTTGCGCCAGCGTGAGCAACGACGCTCCTCACTGTCGGAAACGCAGCACTCTGGAACTTGGCCGGTGGCGTGCTCTTTTTGCTCACCTGTGGCTTCTTTTGGCGTACCCTGAGCGGCGATGTCTACCAGCCCGCCGACGGGGGCGATCTGGTCAGCTTTCTCTTTCCCACCTATCGCTTTGCCGCCAGCCAACTCCAGCAGGGCGTGTTGCCGCTTTGGAATCCCCACCTCTATGGCGGCGCACCTTTTATCAGCGATATTCAAGCCGGTTTCCTTTATCCGCCCAACCTATTGCTCTTTCTGATCCAGCCAGATTTTGACTATCGGGCGATGCAGTGGCTGGCGATTGCACATATTTATTGGGCGGGATTGGGTGTTTACGTGTTGTTGCGGACGCTCCCTTTAGGTGATCCGGGCCCGGTGATGCGCCCGGCGGCGCTGTTAGGGGCACTGGCTTTTCAATTGAGTGACCCGTTGCTGACCCACTTGGGCAATCTCAATCTGATCGCAGTGCTCAGTTGGTTGCCCTGGGTGCTGGCCGCTTATCACGTTGGATTGGCACGGCGCAGCCTGCGTTGGACCGCGCTTGCAGCCCTGCTCTTCACTGTGGCCAACTACGCCGGCCATGCGCAAAGTACGCTCTACATTGGGCTGGCGGTTGGGATTTATACGCTGGCTTGGTGGGGGACGGAGATTAGAGACTGGCAAACGGAGATTGGACCGCCAGCCACGCTCAGATCATCCGTAAAATCTCTATTCTCCAATCGTTCGACTGAGGCTCACGAACGTCTCCAATCCCCTGCCCTCATCTTGATTTTAACCGGCCTACTCACCGCGCCCATCCTGCTGCCCGCGCTAGAGCTAACCCAATACACGGAGCGGAGCGAGTTTACCTATCAAGACACGGTCGGCTTTTCGCTAGCCCCTACCCAAGCGATTGGTCTGCTCACGCCGGGCTTTTTTGGTCATGGCCCTGCCCTGCATTGGGGGCTCTGGCAACGCGTCGAAACTCCGTACGCCGGGGTAGCAACCATGATTCTGGCTCTGGCTGGCCTCGTGTTGGTCGATGCGCGCCGGCGCCGCCACTTGTGGCCTTGGCTCGCGCTGGCGTTGATTGGCTTGATCACGGCGCTGGGCATCTACGCCATCTTTCACGGCTGGCTGACGCTACTGCTGCCTGGCTTCGACCAATTGCGTGCACCGGCGCGAGCCTTGATCCTCTGGACGCTCGGCGTCGCTGTCTTGGCGGCGAGCGGTCTGGACAGCCTCGCTCAAAACGTCGCCACGCCACCTTTAGCCCGCAGCACATCGTACGCCACTCTCCATAATGTACTCAAAATTGTGGCCTTCATCCTCGCCGGCATTGCCACACCCTTGCTCTACACCGCCTTGCTCTTGACCCAACAAGATGAAACCAGCTTTCTGCGCGCCTCTGTCGCCGCGTTGGCCATCACCCTGGCGACCGGCTTTTGGCTGGCAACCTGGGCGCTGATCCAGGCGCGGCGGGCGGCCTGGATCAGCGCTGGCATCTTTTGCGCGCTCATGCTCGGCCTGCTCTTTTTTGATCTGTCGGCCACCAGCGCCTATACCGACATCAGCCCGTCTGACCCAACGGTCGGCTATCAGCATCCCGAAATTGTAGAATTTTTGCAACGCGATCCAGGGCTCTTTCGCATCGACACACGTACGGATATTGAAGGGCTATGGCAACCAGACACCGCCGCGCTGGTCGGGTTGCAAGATGTAGGCGGGATTGCGAACCCGTTGATTTTGCGCCATTGGCAAACGCTGTGGGAAAACACCGGCGGTCGCCAGACGCGCCAATACGACATGCTGAATGTGAAGTATGTGCTCGTCCGTGACGGCACGCCTTTGCCGGAGGGGAAATTTGCACTGGCGTTCGATGCACCAGGCGAACTCGCTGTTTATCAGAACCGAGATTTCCTGGCTCGGGCCTGGCTGGCAGATGGGCAGGGTGACATCAACACGCTGACGCCGCTGCCGGAAGAACAAGCCGCAACAATCACTACATACAGCAACCATGCCATCAGTGGGCAAGTCCAGGCCGTTGCGCCATCTTATCTTGTGTTGAGCGAAGTTTGGTATCCTGGCTGGCAGGCGACTGTCAACGGTGCGCCGGCACCAGTGCTTCAGGTCAACGGTGGCTTGCGTGCGGTGGCTGTGCCAAGCGGCGAATCGATCGTACAACTCTGGTTTGCGCCCAGCAGTTGGCGCATTGGCTTGCTGCTCTTTGCGGTTGGCCTGATCCTGATGGTGGCCTTATGGGTGGTAGGAAAGCGTAGTAAACGTTAGTGGTTGGCGTTGCCAGGGAATCTGCCTCTAGGATGGCAATGTCCAGATCGTTGCAAATCACTTTGCACAGATGCTGTAAGCAACTGTTCCGCAGAGATTACTGTGTTTTGTGAAATAAGTTATGTTGGGTAAACCGTAGGGCATAACCTCTGGCGTGACGGATACAAGGATACCTGGATGACCTACGTTGGCCGATCAGAGCTTATTTCAGAAAAGCGGTTGACATCTGCATAAAAATTCGGTATAGTATATAAAGTGGACCCCATTGTCAAAACAGTGAGCGGGTGAAAAATAGAATCCCACTCCCCCTTTCTTTAAAGAAGCTGTTGTTGTGGATTGGACATTGCAATGGTGTTGGCAAAATAGACCTCAGCTGGCGTCAAATAGTCCAACGACTGATGAGGTCGGTGATGATTATAGAAGTCAAAGTAGGTTGTCAGTTGAGTGCGAGCCTGTTTGGGCGTCTGATAATCGTGCAAATAGACCTCCTCATACTTGATGGTACGCCATAAGCGTTCCGTGAAAATGTTGTCCAAGGCGCGGCCCTTGCCATCCATGCTGATTTGCACATCGGCGGTCAAGAGTCGTTGGGTGTACTGTGGACTGGTGAAGTGACTGCCCTGGTCACTGTTCCAGATGACTGGCTTGTGTTGCGCCAGGGCGCGATCCACTGCAAATAAGACAAAGTCGATATCCAAGGTGTCATCCAATTGCCAACTAACGACGTAGCGCGAGAACCAATCCAGCACAGCGACCAGATAGAGCCAGCCTCCCTGCAGACGAATGTAGGTAATATCGATGCCCCAGACGTGATTCGGATGGGCTGCGGTTACCTGACGGAGGAGATATGGGTAAATCCGATGCGCCTGATTGCGCTGACTCAAGTTCGGGCCGGGACAGATGCCAGCAATCCCCATCTCGCGCATGTGGCGCTGGACCGCTTTACGATTGAGTGTCATTCCTTCACGCCGCAGTTGGACCGTGATGCGGCGCGAACCATAGAACGGATAATCCGTATAGATCGCATCAATGCGATGTTTGAGCGCCACCTCCTCGGCTGAAGGGAGAACCGGCTGGTAATAGAGACTCGAACGGCTCAGACTCAAGAGTTCGGCTTGCACACTGAGGGGCGGGTAAGGTGGACCCCTTTGTCAAGACAGTGAGAGGATGAGAAATAGAATCCCGTTCTCCTTTCTTTAAAGAAGCAGTGGTTGTAGGTTGGGGATCGCAACTGTGTTGGCAAAGTAGACCTCGGCCGGCGTCAAATAGCCGAGCGACTGATGAGGTCGGCGATAATTATAAAAATCAAAGTAGGTCGTCAGTTGAGTATATGCCTGTTTGGGCGTCTGATAATCGTGCAGATAGACCTCCTCATATTTGACGGTGCGCCAGAGCGGGTGCCCATTGGGCGCAGTGAAAATGTTGTCCAGGGCGCGGCCTTTGCCGTCCATGCTGATTTGCACTTCGGCGGCTAAGAAACGCTGGGTATACTGTTGGCTGGTGAAATAACTGCCTTGATCACTGTTCCAGATAAGCGGTTTGTGGTGGCTCAGGGCACCATCCACCGCCACTAAGACAAAATCGATGTCCAAAGTGTCATCCAGTTGCCAACTCACGACATAGCGTGAAAACCAATCCAACACAGCGACCAAGTAAAGCCAACCCTTCTGGAGACGAATGTAGGTAATGTCAATGCCCCAAACGTGATTGGGATAGGCGGCGGTCAGCTGGCGTAGCAGATACGGATAAACCCAATGCGCTAGATTACGTTGACTCAAGTTCGGGCCAGGACAGATGCCGACAATGCTTATCTCGCGCATGTGGCGCTACACTGCTTTGCGATTAATGCCCATCCCTTCGCGCCGGAGTTGGACCGTAATGCGGCGCGAACCATAGAACGGATAGTCGGTATAGAACGCATCAATCCGATGTTTGAGCGCCACCTCCCCTGTGGAGGGCAGTACTGGTTGGTAGTAGAGACTTGCGCGGCTGAGACTCAAGAGTTCTGCCTGCGTGCAGAGCGGCAACTCGCCTTCATCGCGTTCGACTAGCCCCAGCCGTTCACTTCGACTCAGGGGACACCCCGGCCAGATTTTTTTTCAGCCAACTCACCTGGGTCGTCAGTCGGCCTATTTCGCCATATAGTTCATTGACTTGTTGTTCATGCTCCTTGCTTTGCTCGTTTGCTTGCTCGGCCCGACTAAACAGTTCAGGCAGACCCGCCAGGGCGATCTTTTTCCATTCTTTTAACTGCGTGGGGTGGATCCCCAGTTCCGCAGCCAGTTGATTCACGGTCTTTTCTTCTTTCATCAGCTCTTTGACCGCTTCCGCCTTGAATGTCGTACTGTAGTGTTTGTGCATGGCTCGTTAGGACTTTATTTTTGCCCTTTTCATTGTCTAAATTCCTGGGTCCATTAGACATTATCGGGAATAAGGAATTTACACGAGAGCGGACAATTTGCCCACCAGAGGTAGGAGCTTATTCCCGATAATGTCTATTATAGGTTGATCCAAAAAAATCCAGGATTCAAGTGGAATTGAGTTTAGCAGTTTCACTCTTGTGTTCAGAAGGCTCTACTCGCTTTTGGAGTTTTATTCAATGACGATCCCTCACTCTCGACAATTATCAGACCTACGCGAAAAGCTTGACACCTACTTCAATTTGGGAGATTTGCGATCTATTTGCTTTAGCTTGAATATTGACTATGATAATCTTGCCGGTGATACAAAACGCGCTAAAGCTGAAGCTCTGATTAAATATACTGAAAATCGTGGCCAATTAAATGTCCTAACACGCTATTTGCAAGAACTACGTCCTAATCTCGATTGGAACATACAGCTTCCCACGGATGCTGTGTGCCCCTATCGGGGTTTATTTGCTTTTCACGAGCAAGATGCTACTTACTTTTTTGGTCGCGATACTTTCGTAAATACACTCACTACGTCTGTCCAAAGTCAAGCATTAGTGGCTATCATTGGACCATCTGGCAGCGGAAAATCATCTATTGTACTTGCAGGGCTCTTGCCACGTCTAAGATTACAAGGTAACTGGATTATTATTTCGTTTCGGCCAACAGCGGAGCCTCTTAAATCGCTTAGCGCCGTATTGGTGCCGTTTTTGGAACCAGAACTGAGTGAAACTGCTCGGTTGATAAAATCAAACGAGATGGCAAAAGCAATGTCTGAACAGATCATAAGCCTAGTCGATGTATTAAAGTGTATTCTTCAGATGCACTCTATTCAAAGTCGACTTCTACTCATCGTGGATCAGTTCGAAGAACTATACACGCTCTGTTCAGATATAGCACTACGTCAAAAATTCTTAGATGAACTCCTTGCCGTATACCGTTGCCGGAATGAGTTACACGCATTACCGTTCACCATAGTACTCACTTTACGCGCCGACTTTCTGGAGCAAGCTCTATCCTATCGCCAGCTTGCGGATGCACTACAGAATCATGATCTAAAGCTTGGTCCGATGACGCGCGAAGAATTCATGGAGGCGATTGTGCGCCCTGCACTAGATTCAGGCGTTTCGTTCGAGCCGGGGTTGGTTAAACGGATTCTAAACGATGTTGGTACAGAACCGGGTCACTTACCTCTCTTAGAGTTTGCTCTGACTCTATTGTGGGAGCGACAGGTAGATCATGTTCTGACACACGAAGCGTACGATGCTAATGGCTGTATTGATGGCGCTCTTGCTAATCACGCCGATAATGTCTATGCAAAGCTATCAGCCGACAAAAAGGCGCAAACGCAAAAGCTTTTTGTACAGCTAGTTCAACCAGGAAGGGAAAATGAAGATACAAGACGACTGGCAAGACGGGCTGAGTTGGTCGGGATTGAATGGGAACTGGTCCAGTTCTTTGCTGACGAGCGGCTTGTTGTCACTGATCCTATGTTCACTGGTCAACCTACGGTTGAGGTTGTACATGAAGCGCTTATTCAACATTGGCGTCAGATGCGAGCGTGGATGGAGCAAGATCGAACGTTTCGAGATGGGCAAGAACAGATACGTAGTGAATTATTGCGATGGGAAAATGTTCGAAATGAAGATGACTTACTCTCAGGTACGAGTCTGCGCGAAGCTGTCAAGTGGCTAGAAAATCGGCGTGCGGATTTGAGTCAATCTGAGATAGACTTTATCCAGCACAGTCTCAAATCCAACGAGGGTCGTAAACAACGTAACCTTCTTTGGCTTGTGCTTTGGGGTGCTTTAGGTGCGGCATTAGGAACTGGGCTCCTAATGTCAGCGGCGGGTTACATTCTTTGGAAACCAGCCGATCCTCAATTTTATAAGTTACCTTTGCCAATAACAGTATTTGTTTTCGGGTTAATGGGATCCCTGATTGGTGGCGTCCAAGGAGCAGCGACGACGTTTGGCTCTGTGGTGAGCGCCAATATACGAGGGCGCTCCTTGGCATATTGGGTAGTTGGCGGCATGCTTTGCAGCGGTGCAGCCGGAGGGATTCTTTTCCTCATACTTAAGTTGGGAGGCACCTTTATCCCTGGTCTTTCCTATAATTCGATTTTTGTAGTCGGATTTATACTATTTGCACTATCGAGTGGCGGAGCAATCTTTACCATTGCAATAGGCGAGAGGCAGATATCTGTTTTTTTACAGACGATATTTAGCGCTCTTGCGTCGGCTTCCGGTTCGCTCCTAGCTGTTTGGATGGCGTATCAATTATTTGATTTCAGTCAGGGAAATGACTTCGTGAGCACCGCTATTGGGTTTTCTGCGCTAGAGATCATGTTTGGTGCAGGGTTAGCCTTAGGGCTGACGTTTGCCAGCCGGCAAGGGTCACGGTTACAACGTATTAGTTTTCTCGGTGTGTCTAATGAATGAAGTAGTCATCAGCTTGATTTGATAGTTCAGAAGGAGATTCCATGATCAATGTAACGCAGCCGCTCGATATGGAACACCCTGGAACAAAGGATTTTCTTACAAACTTGCAGGGTAATATTTTGAAAAGCCACGGACGTGAACTTGCTCTACATATTATTGTTCGTTTTCGTGCAAACTATGTGAAAACAGCGCGGGTTTGGCTTGCCCATTTTGCAGAGCATGTAGTAACCTCAGCCTGGAATCAACACGAACAGGCCATGCAGAAAAACAATAAACAGCAACTTTTTGCTATGGTTCTGCTAACGGCTGATGGATACCGTTTTTTGGGGTTCAACGACACACAAATCCCTAGTGATGGAACTGACAATTTCGGCTTTGGAATGAAAAACCGCTCGAACTTCCTTCAAGATCCTGAGCCTAACACGTGGGACAAACCCTATAATGACGTAGTTCACGCCATGATTCTGTTGGCGCATAATAAAATTGGTGACCTACAAAAGGTATCAAAGTCAATTTCACTTCAGTTGGGGCGATTTTGTGAACCCATTCACTTTGAAGAAGGCCAGCGGCTCCGCAATAACGGGCAAGTTATCGAATACTTTGGCTATGTAGACGGCATTAGTCAACCTCTTTTCATCAAGCAAGATATTGAGGATGAGCTTACCAAACGTGGGAGTACCAATTGGAACCCGCAGGCTAACCTCGACCTCGTACTGGTTGAGGAAGGAACTGGCCGACAAACCTACGGTAGCTTCATGGTCTTTCGAAAATTGGAGCAGGATGTAGAAAAATTCGGAAAACTAGGGAATGAGCTTGCCGATCAGCTTGAACTAAAGGGACCGGATCGAGAAAAGGCTGGGGCTTATATGATGGGGCGGTTTAATAGTGGTGAACCACTCATTAAGACATCAGTCAATCAAACCGATACATTTCCCAATGACTTCATATTTGATATGGATGCTCAAGGTTTAGTTTGTCCCTTTCATGCGCATATTCGTAAGATGAACCCGCGTTCTCGAACAGGGGAGGATGATGTGCGGATTGTACGGCGGGGAATCACCTACGGGCCACCCCAATTGACAGCACTAAGGACATATCCGTGGGAACTGGCTCCAGCTCCGCCAGTGGGAATGCTATTTATGTCTTTCCAGGCAAAACTCAAGAATTTTGAAACCTTGCAAGCGCGTGCTAATGACGAAAATTTTAGCCAAACGGGCACAGGTGTAGATCCTATTATCGGCAGAGTTGGTCCAAACCTTGTTCCACAATCGTGGCCATCTAAAAACAACGTGAGGTTTGCAATAAATGATGTAGTAACTTTTAGGGGGGGGGAATATTTTTTTGCACCAAGTATTCAAACTTTAAGTAATTTGGAGAGCCTAGGCAAAGCCCATCTTAAACTAAGAGACGACCAGAAAGAGCGATTTAAAACTGCCGCCCGTCGGCTTATGGACAATCCAAGTGAGCTTGCGAGTGTTGGTCTGTTATGGAAGGACAATCGTCGCATGGAAGCCGTAGCTGTGGTAGGAATTGGGCAGGAAGATTTCGATGATTTTTATGCCTACCTGGTTCCTTTTCTACCTTTACTTGATACCCATATTGACATGTCTATCAATCTTCCCGGTAATCCAGAGGTTGAATCACTAACAGACGCGCAGAAGAACCATTTTTATGAGGCTATTACAAAATTGCTAGATCCGGTTGTACTAGAGACTTTCGCTACGAAATGGGCAGCTAGCCGTGAAGAAGGGCTGCAATTTATTGGCATGGAAATTCAAGAGGTTGGTTTGTTATATGCTTACTTGAATAATTTTGAAATCAAGCTTAATTTATTCCTCTGGTTATGATGACTACTAAAAAAGGGTTATGTTGAATTTGATGATGAAACTTTGATATGAACCAAATGACAACAAATTTTGGTATTTCAGAAGGCCCGCAACTCAGGGCCTTATCTATACCGGATTGCGTACCCCTTTCCGAATTGGATAGGCGCTATTTTGCTTTCGTCCATTCGTTGGAATTTCCGCTTAATACGCTAGCGCTAGATTGTCAGCTATTTACCGGGACAGGTGAATCGAAATCGATCACCTCTTTATCGGCTATTCACCCTCTAGCTACATGTCTACCATGGCTATTTATCGATATGTTTTCGACAGTTTCGGAGGCAGAGGTTTTTGATATTTCTGAAGCAGGGACGTTGTTGATGATGGCGCTACTGTTGCAAGATCACTTTCTTGACGGTCAGCTACCTCAACATCCAGGAATACCATTGCTACATCAGCGGATGTATACTGCTGCTTTACAAAAATTTCATGTGCTGTTTGATGCTCAATCACTATTCTGGTCTTACTTTGACAAATACCTTCGCCAATATACAATGGCTCTGCTAAAGGAGCACCAACATGCTGAACAGATAGTTGACTACTCCCTAGAGACAATGTATGAAATTAGCAGTGGCAAGGTCGCTTTATTGAAAACAATGACTACGGCTTTAGCCATAAAGGCTGAGGCAGAGACATGCATTTCTCAGCTTGAGGCAGCAATAGACGCGTTATCGGCCGCACTACAATTGGGTGATGATACTGAAGATTGGGCGGATGACTATGCACAAAGAAGGTTTACTTTACCGTTAACATTAGTTATTCCCAACGAGTTGTGGCCCACACCCAATTTATCTGTTGAGGAAATCAGTCAGATGTTCGAAAAATCCTTTGTTTTAGAAACCTTGGTGCATCAGGTGATAAAGTGGTTTCAAAAATCCTTAGAGATAGTTAACGATTATACCTGCCCATGTTGGGTCGAATTTATTACGAACTGTTTGTATCTCACTCGCCGCTATCAGGAAGCATTAGTAGTAAAAAAGATGCTTAAAATTATGGCGTCGAATTAGGTTGTTTTATATTTGTGAATGAATTCCCTTATTTGCTCCCAATTTTGAGAATTTTATTATGCTTGAAAACATTGAACGTAGGCAGATTAAACAACTCCTCGAAGCTCATTGCACGCTTCGACGGTTACCGGATATGGTGAATGACGCAGGCAAGGATTATGATGTAGTTGTGCAACAACCTGCTAATAAACTTGATGCAATTATGGACATTCTTCAGGACGCCGAGCGTAACGGTTGGACAATGAATCTCCTAGGTGCAATAGTCCGGGATTTTGAAGATCACCTCGACACAGCTGTAAAAGAAACTGAAATTGCTAAAGTCTATAATATCGAAAAACTTCTTATAGAGCGATTGGGACGCGGCACTGCGCTGGTAGACCCATTTAAGTCATGCTTTGTACGCGGTGGTTGGCCGTTTATAAATCGGCCACAAGTAAGCGATGCATTTGCACAATTGGCAAAACCAGCTGGTTTCCGTATCCTCGTCCTAAATGGTCCAGCTGAATGTGGTAAGACCTACTCGAAAGAGTTGCCACAGTTTGTAGCAGAAATCCAAGAGAACAAAACATTCAAAATATATTATCGAGACGTCAGCGAGGGCGACTATGCATTTACAACCGAGAAGCTCGTTCAGAGCATTTTGCGAGAATGGAATCTAGATATTCCGATTCCTGTTCAGTTGTCACAGAGTTCCAGCTATGCTACGGAGTTAAGCGAATGGCTAGCAGCTAAAGTGCCCAAAGACCAAACGTGGTGGATCATCGTTGACGGCTTGGCTAAGATTACTCCTGATCCAGGCTTGCTCAACTTCCTAATGGCGTTAGCGAGGCACATTGCGGATAGCACACATGCGCTTCGGCTGGTGTTGTTGGACTTGGGTGAGCAGAATTTGCTGCCGCTAGCGGCCGAACTGATGACTACTAAAGTAAAGCTCGATCAGATAACAATTAGTGATCTTATGGACCATTACTTTAAGGTGTTACATGGAATTAACGGTGCCCAGAACCCTTTTGACAGCAGCTTGATGACGAACAAAGCTCAATGGGTGTTTGAACAAATACGAGCTCAGACAGGAAGTAAGAAAAAAATGATAAAGTTCAAAGAGTTGCTTCTGCAGGTAACTGGGGAATTGGGTTTCAATTAAGCAAGAGACGGAACGTACAAATACGTGAAAATCTATGGAAGATCAAACGACGCGCACCCCTACATCGACCGCTAATCTGACAATACATGCTGAGGCCGCATTGCGTAGCTACCGTTTTGCTGCTGCAGTATTGTCGCGCTTTGATTCTGAATCGTTACACCCTATCCATAAAAAATATGCAAACGACAGTGATGCAGTGCTAGACTTACTAGAAGAGTGTGAACGCATTCGTACGGAGCAGGGTGATGGGCGCTGGATGTTAAAGAACAGTATACGACAGCAGACATTGAAAGAATTGGGCACGCGCTCTGCCATTGGCCGTGCGTTGCGCGCCAATACATCTCGCCCTACTGACACGTTGCAGCGGATGTTCGAAGCATACATTGCTAGATCTACACCATTACTGGAGCAACAAACTATCGAAGAATTGATTGCCTCACTGCAAATACGAGATTGGCTGGATGGCGTCCTGGATGGCTTATTCAATCGTGAGAAACTGACTAACCGTTTGGAATGGCAGCAACTTTTGCAGCCTTTTCGTCAACTTGTGGGTGAATACTTTCGCGGGCGGAGCAAAGAGTTGGCAGACCTTCGCAAGTTCTTTGCAGTCTCCCAGAAGCGACGCTCAATCTATCAAGCCAAGCCATTGATGATCTTCGGGCCAGGTGGCGTAGGCAAATCAACCTTGCTTGCCAAGTTCATACTTGAAACTGTGGACGAAGTACGCATGGATAACTTCGCTTTTTGTTACTGGGATTTTGATAGGGCAACGCTATTACCTGAAGAACCTGTGACGCTACTGGCTGAACTTGTATTACAACTTGGCCTCCAGTTCCCGCAACTTAAACAGCAGACGCAAACTCTACGTCAGCGGTGGCTAAATGAACTATCCGAATCGGCCACTGTCCAGCGAACGATTCAGACCGAAGCGGGGACACGTGGCACGGTTGCCTATCGTGATATAGCCCAGCGTGCCATTCATGAGGGTCGCAGTGACCTTTCTCGTTATTTAAACGAGTTTGCGACGCTAATTTCTGGGTTGCCCCGCGCCCCAGAAACGCGACTCATGTTAGTGCTAGACACCTTCGAACGCGTGCAGGAGGTGAGTTTTGAATTTACTCTTGCGCTATGGGAATTCCTCAACAATCTCCAATCATTGTTTCCGTTGATGCGTGTAATCGTAGCGGGACGTGTCCAGTTGAGCAAAGAAATCGCTCATGAGCCTTATGAACTCAAAGAACTGGATGAAGAGGCAGCCAATGGGTATCTCGTTGGGCGCGGCTCTGTAAACTCCCAACTGGCCGACGCTATTTATAAGCGCGTCGGCGGTGATCCATTAAGCCTACGGTTGGTGTTGGATGGTTTACGGCAGGAGCACGACGATCTATCAAAACTCACTGAGCTACCGACAGATTTTGACGGTCTGAGTATCGATCACGAATTGAACCAAGGCTGGTTATACCGTCGTTACCTAAGCCGTGTGAATGATCCTGAGATCCGGCGGCTTGCCCATCCTGGGTTGATATTGCGACGGGTAACGCCTGAACTGATTCGAGAAGTGCTTGCTATGCCGTGCAAGGTTGCTGTGCCATCGGATGACGTCGCTAAATCACTGTTTGAGCGATTGGCACAACAGGTATCGCTTGTGACGCGTGAAGGACAATGGACTCTTCGGCATCGCGCTGATGTGCGCAAACGCATGTTGCGCTCATTAGTGCAAACAGAGGGTCCTGTGGTCTTCGACATCGAGCGGCGTGCGATCGATTATTATTCACACCAGCCAGCCAATCCTGATATGCGTGCCGAAGAGATCTATCATCGATTGTTTACTACAATAAACCGGGACGAGATAGACGCACGGTGGATGCCAGGTGTAGCAAAGCTTTTACGCGATGCAGTGGACGAAATTCCACCAGAGATGCGTAGCTACTTAATTTCAAAACTCAAGACCACCTCGCTCAAATTTGATTGGAATGAAGCTGATGCGCGTAGCAAGGAAGACTTCGTCGCCACGCGTGCACAGGATGCCATTACTGTTAACAAGCTAACGGATGCACTTCTCATACTTTCTGAAGTTCGGGAACGGTTGCCGGGCAGTAAGTTATTTCGGTTGGAGGCACAGTCCCTAGAGCGGCTTGGGCGTTATCCAGAGGCGCGTATTGTCGCTAATGAGGGACTGTTTTCTGCTCGCAAAGCAGGTGATGTTGAGCTCGAACTTGACTTATTATTTGTTGCTCTGCGAGCAAATGAAATATTGGGTCAGTTTGATCGCGCCAGTACACTGTTGGAAGAAGCTATGCGACTTGATGTGAAATTGCAGTCACCTGATGCAGAGTTATTGGCTCTTGAACTCCTAATGCATCGGCTACGCATTTGTCGTCTCGACCCAGCTAATTGTAATGCAGATATCTCCACTTTGCGCAGGACAGCCTATGAGTCTCTCAATCCATTATTTGACACAGCAGCACGGCAAAATTCCATCTTATTGCTAAAAGTGATCGAGGAGATCGGTGTTGAGTATTCTGAAATGATAGTACGCACAGTGGCATTATTCAAGTCGATCTTTGATACCGAAACCAGCCAGCAACAGCTTGTAAGTCTACTACGCGAGTGGAGCGATACGCTGGGTGGAAGGCGTAACCCGTCTACGAATACGCTCGTGAACATAGCAAAATTGTTTGAATCTGGCCAACGTGAACAAGCGATGCAGTCAATTGGCCTCACACTGACAGATGGTTGGGCTAGATTCTTCGCCCAACTTTTCCAAGCTAACACTTTAACGCAGCCAGTCGTATCTAGATTGTGTGAATTGATTCGTCTAGCGCTGACGGGTGCTCAACAAACGCAGACCGCAACATCAGCCCTAGTAGCTCAGGTGGCAACAGCACTACTCAGTGCATTTGAGACGCGTGACGAGCTAATGGCATTTCTCCAGGCTGAATTTCCTGAACATGTATCCAACATTGCCTCTATGACGACCTTTAATGACGCGATGGTGAATGTCGCCACTCTTTTTGAAAGGCAAGGACAAACTGAGAAGTTAATTGAGCGCGCACTTGTACATCAACCAGATAACGCTTTATTAAAAACACTACACGAGCAACTATCAAATGTCGTCAGCAGAGAGAGTATTTCTGGGTCGTATGCGAGCACAACCCTTGTTGGTGGTGCGGATATCACGGTCGAAGGCGATGTGATCAGTGGAAACATTGTAACCAGCGGAGGTAACTTTGTGGGGCGAGATTTTATTAGTGGGAACGTTTCAACTAGCGGTGGTAGTTTTGTGGGGCGAGATTTTATTAATTCGACAGTTCACATATTCAACCGTTCAGTTTCACAAGAGGAACTCAAGGGGCTTCCTAAATCCGCGCCCCCTTTCACCATTGGCGATCCCTCTCAACCAGTGTTGGCCGCACCAGAGTTAGTATTTAATTGGGCGTTAGGTATGAGACAAGCTATGCGGTCGGTATGTTTGTTGGAGGCATCAAATGCAATAGGTACAGGCTTTCTCGTAGCCCCGAACCTACTTTTCTACCCTAGTTATTCAAAAGAATGGCGTGGAGTCAGAGCTAGATTCGATCATTGTCATCTGCCAGATGGTTCATTGGGTTCCTCAACAGTATATGTACTCGCTGAGGATGGGTTAGTGATGACTAGTAAGGATCTTGGTTATAGTCTGCTACGATTAGAAGGAACACCAGGTACGGACTTGGTGCCAGGCGAAAATGTTTCTCGCGGTTGGCTGTCGCTAACTTCAACATCGATCATACAGGGCCAAAGTCTCTTTATGTTACATAATGCATTAGGTGGTCCGCAGATGCTTGAATACGCCTACGCACGGTCAGCGAACAATGGCACTGTCGAATTGGCCACACTTTCCGGCATTTTCACGGGAGGAACCGGCGGTGCCCCGATTTGTAACGATGCCTGGCAGCTAATAGCCGTTCGCATTGGAACTAAGGATAAAAGGCTGCTTGTTATCTGGGCTAGCGATTTACTGGCAGATGTTGAGTTCACTCGCACCCTCTTTCAATTCTTACCTGATGTGCAAATTGAAAGAGTTAATGAAAATGCACGCCCTGCGCGCTTGCGACAAACACTCGTAGAAAACTTCGATATAGAAGATTTGATGTCGTTATCGTTTTACCTAAACATCGACTGGGATAAATTAGGCGGCGAAACTCGCTCTGAGAAAGCGCAATCACTCATAAAAACAGCTATAGCTCAAAACAAACTGGATGTCTTGGTAAAACATGGGATGGAACTACGTCCCAGTGCGAAGTGGCAATGATATTCCCAAAAGGAGAGCATTTCATGTCCAAAATCATCAAAGCGTGTCTTGACAAAGTAGTACCGTCCGAATTTGAGGAATTGGCAACAAGACTGGCCATCATCGAAAATCCAGCTAATGCGCCCAAACCGGCTACACCATTCGAATTAGCTGCGCTGACGCGATATTTGTGGCGACCGGGTTCTACGGTGGATGTGCGGTTCTTAGGAGGTGATCCTAAAATTTGTGAAAAGGTAGAGCATTATGCTCATCAATGGGAGCAATATGCGAACATCAAGTTTAACTTCGTGAAAACAGGTAGGGCACACATCCGTGTTGCGTTCATTAAAGGTGATGGCTCCTGGTCGTATCACGGTACTCAGGCGTTACTGTATAGTGATCAACAGATTCCAACTATGAATTACGGTTGGCTAGAATTGGACACCGATGAGCAGGAATACGCACGTGTGGTGCTACATGAGTTTGGACATGCACTTGGTTGTATTCACGAACATCAGCATCCGAAGAACGGCATCCAGTGGGATAAGGAGAAGGCTTATGCCTACTATTCTGAGCAGGGCTGGACAAAGCAGGAGGTTGACTTTCAGGTATTCCAGAAATATTCGGTATCAATCACACAGTTCACCGATGTACCCGATCCTCTATCGATAATGATGTATCCCGTTCCAGAAGAAATTACGCTTGACAATTTCTCTGTGGGCTGGAATAACGAACTCACTGCTACCGACAAGGCGTACATTGGCAAATTGTACCCATTTTCTTAGGAGATCAACATGTCCTCCACCACAACTCTTGAATTAAGCGGTTCTCAGTTCCGACCACTTAGCCAAGCACTACGCGCAACATTAAACTTAAGCAAATTTGACCTCATGCTAAAGGAGAGGCTAAATATCAACCGTGAAGATATTGCATTGGGGAATGATTATGAAGATATTACATTTCATGTAATTGATAGTGCAAACCGAGCAGGGTGGGTCTATAGGCTTGTGGATGCTGCACGTCAAGAGCGACCTAGTAATGCTGTCTTTGTAGAGTTCGCCGGATTTTTGGGTATTGGCCTGCGTGGATTGCCAGACAAAGTACAACTTGAAAGCATTATCAAGAAGTCCAACACGTTGTTCGACATTGCTGTGTTTCGTAGCCGCATTGGGGAACTTGAAGGTCGAGTTTGCCGGGTGGATTTACAAGGCGATGGCATAGGAACTGGTTTTTTGCTAGGGCCGGGCGTGGTGATGACCAACTATCATGTGATTGAGAGTGCAGTAAAGAAAGAACATGATATTCAAGACTTCACGTGTCGGTTCGACTATAAGGTGCGGGAAGATGGCAGTACCGATGGAACCATCGTGAACAAAGGCACGGTCGTAAAAGTGGTTGAATTGGTCACTTATAGTGAGTATGATTCTGCTGACCTTAAGCAGGATTCCACACAGCCTAACCCGAAAAACCTCGATTATGCATTGTTGAAACTTGATACAGAGATCGGCAACGAACCTATTGGTGGCAAGAGTAGCAAAGATCCTGAGATGCGTGGATGGGTGGCAATACCGCAGAAAGAACACGAATTTACACCAAAGTCGCCCCTGTTCATTGTGCAGCACCCAGACAAAAAGCCAATGAAGCTGGGACTGGATACCGAAGCAATCATCGGACTGAATGGCAACAAGACCCGAGTAGAATATACCACAAATACTGAGCCAGGATCGTCTGGCTCGCCTTGCTTCAATCAGAACTGGGAGCTAGTTGCACTGCATCACAGCGGCGACCCAAACTGGATTCCTACATGGAACGAAGGTATTCCTATCAATATGATTCTACAAGACCTTAAAGTGAAGGGAGTTACGGCTGGAGTTGGCTGATGCGTTAGTTGGAGTAACGGAATCCGTTGTAGTATTTTTGCGCTTGCTAGATTATAGAGCGGTGTCGGATGGTGATGTGGTTGAATAGCTCAAAAGAGGTTTCCACCTCTGCTTCGTCACGATGTATGTCAGCCAGCAGTTGATGAACCCGATTTCTTGCTCAGATTATGCGCGCTCCATGTCGGCTGCCCGCTTTGACGTTTGCAGGTTGGCAATTGGATCAGCGGCGCACCCGCAAGCGGGTTATGCGCGGCGTTCGGCTTCATGAGGCAGGCAGTCCCAAACGGCAACCCGCGGCAGAGGCGTGAGCCAGTAGGCCTGCTGACAAAACGGGCGGACGAGGTGCTCGATGAGGGGGTTTTTGCCCAACCGCCAAAAGGGTATACTACGGAGATGTGCATTTCCTATATTCCACGATGAGAGGAGGCTGCGATGCGGTTCGGACTGCTCGTTCAGATGACAGGGTTGTTGGGGTATCCCCAACCGTTGGCGCGCTTGGCGCGTGAGGCGGAGGCGGCCGGTTGGGACGGCTTCTTCATCTGGGACGTCTTCGGCGGCGACTCGGCCAAACCGGCTGCGGTCGTCGATCCCTGGATCGCCCTGGCGGCGATTGCCGCGACGACCGAACGCATCCGCTTCGGGACAATGGTGACCCCGCTGCCGCGGCGCAGGCCGTGGAAACTGGCCCGTGAGGCGGCGTCGCTGGATCACCTCTCCGGTGGGCGACTGATCCTGGGTGTCGGCATCGGCACGCCGCCGGAGGAGTTCGCTCGCTTCGGCGAGGAGCCCGATCCCCGAATACGCGCGGAGATGCTCGACGAGGGCCTGGAGGTGTTGACGGGGCTGTGGCGCGGCGAGCCGTTCTCATTCCATGGCCGCCATTATCGGGTAGAAGAGGCGACGCTGCTGCCGCGCCCCGTCCAGCAGCCGCGCATCCCGATCTGGGTCGGTGGGACCTGGCCGCGCAAGCCGTCCTTTCGCCGGGCGGCCCGCTGGGATGGCGTCTTCCCAGGGGGCCTGCACGGCAA
>Ga0163154_10003439_pt1 | contig 21945 bp, 20 predicted proteins | sample OliLakLV19MP9P1_FD_148649 | JGI IMG/M metagenome (GOLD analysis project Ga0163154, IMG submission 148649) | Freshwater microbial mat bacterial communities from Lake Vanda, McMurdo Dry Valleys, Antarctica - Oligotrophic Lake LV.19.MP9.P1 | ecosystem: Environmental > Aquatic > Freshwater > Lake >... | reverse complement strand
CTTCATTGACAGTGGCTTTGGCTACAAATGTAATTTTTGCCAGACTCAGGACTTGAGATTCACCATTTTGAAAATAAGCAATAATGGCCTTGGTTTGACCAAAACCATGCTTGAGCTCAAAGACAAATTGAGGCAGAAAAGGTAGCAGAAAACCCAAGCCCATGAGGCTTAATGCCTGCAGCTTAACTTTAGTTCTAAATATTAACAAAGCTAAGATAATAATTACTGGATAAAAAATCGCAAAAGCCGCTGAGAAATGAAAACCAAAACTGGCTGCCAAACCCAAACAAAAACCAGTTTTAGTTTCTAGTACTTTGGTCCCAAGGGCTCTCATTAAGAAGATTAAGACCAACCATGAGATTAGGGTCATTGGGAAAGGGTTCCAGGCGCTTCGAGACAGAGTCATCCATAATGGGGCAAAAGCAATTAAAACTGCTTCATATTTACTAAAAAACTTAGCGGCCAAGACGAGTTGCACCAAAACTAAGATCAGCATAGCCCACGCTCCCGCCACGGGATTTAACCCCCAGAAAAGATAAAAAGGAGCCAAGAGATAGTACCAAGCTGGGCCAAAATATAGCCCAGGAATGCTCGTCCAAGGACCAATAAACTTGGGCGACAAATTGACAACCATATCCATAATGGCTAGTGAATCTTTACCATGGTCAAAAGAGAAAGGAATAACTCCGCCAATTAAATACCCCGCCCGCAAGCTAAAAGCTATGAGCACTAAGAATAAGATTGCTAACTGTGGAGCATATTTTTTAAGAGTTAATTGCAAATTCATATGCCGGGTCTGAGATCACAATTTACATGATTTCGCTATTAAATGCTATTAGAGATTGTGTTATTGTAACCATATGGCTAGTACCATCTCGGCAATTGTTCATGCTAAGAATTCGGCTCAGACATTAACTACAGCTTTATCTTCCCTCAGCTTTGTGAATGAAATCATCGTTGTCGATATGGATAGTAGTGATGAAACTCTGAACATCGCTGAAAAATTCAAAGCTAAAGTGGCTCATTTCAAAGATGTAGGCTTTGTAGAACCAGCTCGTAATTATGGACTGAGCTTAGCTACAAAAGACTGGATTTTAATCCTGGATGCCGATGAAGAAATTCCCACTCTACTGCAAAAGACGCTCATCGAGTTGACTAAAACTGAAAGCGAAGTGGTTGGTTACTATTTACCGCGTCAGAACGTAATCTTTGGTAAATGGATTGCCCACAGTGGTTGGTGGCCAGATTATCAATTACGATTCTTTAAAAAGGGCTCGGTTACTTGGCCAGAAACGATTCATGCCAAACCCATAATTGATGGTCAAACTGATATCTTGCCAGCTTTAGCAGCTAACTCTTTTAGACATCATAATTACCAGACTGTCGATCAATTTATTGATCGACTCAATCGCTATACAGCAGTCACTGCCCAGTCCAACTCTCCACAGAAACTACGTGACAAAGATTTTTCTGAAGCTGAGCTCTTTCGCGTCTTTTCCCAGCAGTTTCTGAGTCGTTATTTTGCACAAACAGGTTGGAAAGACGGCGCACATGGCATGGGTTTGGCTTTACTGCAGTCTATGTATGAACTAACTGTCTTACTTAAAAAGTGGCAAGAAACGGGCTTTGAAGCTCCAGCAAGCGACCCTGAAGCCACTTTCAAAGAACTAAAAAGCTTTCAAAAGCAACTTAATTACTGGCTAGCTGATCAACAAGTTAAAAATCATCGTGGATTAGCACGAATTTGGTGGCAAATTAGACGAAAGTGGCTTATTTAAGCTATACTAGAAGCCATGGATCACATCTCCATTATTCTTGTTAATTATAATACTGAACGCGATACTAAAGAGTGTCTTAAGTCTTTAAAGGATCTTAAGACTAAGGGCTTTAAGTACAAAATTATCGTGGTGGATAACGGTTCCAAAAAGTCATTGTCACTTTCTAAAGATCTATCTAAAAACGTGGAACTAGTCAGAAGTGAATCTAATCTAGGTTTTACAGGTGGTAATAATCTGGGTATTAAATTTGCTTTTGATACCTATAACTCAGATTACATCTTGCTCTTAAATAACGACACGTATGTTGACCAAGATTTCTTGGTACAACTTTATCTAGCTGCCCAAGCTAAACCTGAACAAGGTTTGATTAGCCCCAAAATTTACTTTGCTAAAAATCGAGAATTTCACAGGTCTGACTATTCAACTGCAGAACGTGGAAATGTCTTGTGGTACGGTGGGGGAAGCGTTGATTGGCCAAATGTCTTGTGTTTCCATCGAGGTGTTGATGAGGTTGATCGAGGACAGTTTAATGCTCAAACTACTAGTGATTTCGCGACCGGTTGTTGTATTTTGGTTAGACGGGAAGTCTTAGAAAAAATTGGTTTATTTGACCAACGCTTTTTCTTATATTTAGAAGATGTAGATTTAAGTGTCAGAACTCAAACAGCGGGCTATGAGATTGGCTTTTGCAGTTCTGCCATGATTTGGCATAAAAATGCTGGCTCCAGCGGAGGCTCTGGCTCTCCCTTACAACAATACTATCAAACTCGCAACCGCTTATTATTTGCATTGAAACATGCAACTCCTCGCGTTAAATTAGTGATTGCTAAGTATATTTTTAAGTTGTTGCTCTCAGGAACTAAACCTGAAAAATTAGCGGCTTTAGATATGATTCAAAATAAATTTGGTAAAAGAATTGTGATATGACCCCAACTATAACTGCAATTGTGATTGCAAAAAATGAAGCTAAAATGTTAGCCAATTGTCTAGAGACGCTCCAGTGGTGCGACGATGTGCTTGTTGTTGACCATGACTCGAGCGATACCACACCTGAAATTGCTAAAAGAATGGGTGCGAGAACTATTCAAGCAACTGGTAGTTTTGCCGATATTCGGAATGAAGGTTTGCGACTTTGCAAATCTGATTGGGTGCTTTATATCGATGCTGATGAACGAGTCATCCCAGACTTAGCAAAAGAAATCAGAAGTATTGTTACCTTGATGACTCACGCTGCCTACCAGCTGAAGCGCAGCAATATTATGTATGGTCATATTTTAAATCATGGTGGTTGGGAGCAAGATGCGGTAGTGAGACTCTTTAAAAGAGAAGCTTTAGAGATGTGGGCTGGAGAGATCCATGAACATGCCGTGGTTTCTGGAACAACCGGACAGCTTGATACTCAGTTACTCCACTTAACTCATCGCAGCATAGTTCAGGGGTTATTAAAAACAGCTGAGTGGACACCTTTAGAAGCAAAACTTCTTCATCAGGCAAATATACCTCCTGTAAATTTTTTCACCATCCTGCGCAAAGGTGGTCTAGAGATCTTCAGACGAGCTATTTTAAAACAAGGTTATAAAGACGGATTGGTGGGATGGGTAGAGTCACTTGTTCAAGGGATGAATCGGATGTTGGTGTATCTTCAAGTTTGGGAACTTCAACAAAAACCAAGCCTGCCAGAGCGCTATCAAAAATATGAAGTAACAGTAGCTGAGTTGTGGAAGCGTCAAACAAGCTAACGTATGAAGATCTGTCTTTACTCTCACTATCTACCAGGCCATTTTGGAGGTGGAGAAAAATACATGCTAGATGTTGCCACTATCTTGGCTGAAAAGCACCAAGTGGTGATTGCGACGGACACAGCATATTCTGCAGATGAGATTAAAAATTTGCGATTAAAATATCAGACTTTTTTTAATCTTAACTTAGAAAATATTGAGTTTCTTAATTCACCTTTAAAATCTGGTTCTGCTTGGAAAAAACTTCAATGGACTAAGAATTTTGACTGCCTCTATTATTTAACTGATGGCAGCTTATTTTTTTCGGCAGCCCGAAATAATATCCTTCACATTCAAATTCCTTTTACTCATTCTATGAACTCACCGCTTCAGCGAGCTAAACTTCACAATTGGCAGCTAAAAAATACTAATTCTTTATTTACAAAAAAGGTGATCGAAAGTCACTGGCCCACCAAAATTAATGAAGTTCACCAGCCATTAGTAGTCATGCCGTGGTCAGAGGATGAAGTTAGTACTCATTTGGAAAAAAAAGCTAAAGTAATTTTAAACGTTGGTCGGTTTTTCAGGCAATTGCATAGTAAGAGACAGGATGTTTTAGTAGAAGTCTTCAAAAGCATGTGCCAAGAATTACCAGCTCAAACTCGAGGCTGGAAGCTGGTTTTAGTTGGTGTGATTGAAGACCAATCATATGCCGATGAAATCCACCAAGCTGCCAAAGGCTTTAATATTGAGTTTTATCATAATCTCAATCGATCAGAATTACTGGCTTGGTATGAAAAAGCTAGTTTGTATTGGCACGCGGCGGGCTTTGAAATTGATGAATCACAACACCCGGAAAAAGTGGAACATTTTGGAATTAGTACAATTGAAGCGATGAGCTATGGAGCCGTTCCTATCGTGGTGGGTAAAGGTGGCCAAAAAGAAATATTAACCCCAGATTTAAATAGTAATCTATGGCAGACTGTTTCCGATTGTTTAGAGATTACTAAACCTTATTTAACTCATAAAAGCTTCAGACACGAAGTCCAAAGAGTAGCTATAAATCGTGCTAGAGATTTTGACAAGCAGCATTTTTCTCAAGTTCTTTGGAGAATGATTAACCATTAATATGCCTAGAGTTTCATTTATTATTCCCAATTATAATGGTGTCGAGTTGTTTAAAAAAAACCTGACCAGTATCTTGGCTGCAGCTCGACCCGAAGATGAAATTATTATTATCGATGATGCCAGCAGTGATCCTAGTCTTGAATGGCTAACAACTACGTACGTCCTAAAACCTGAAGTTTCGCAGTTAGAGTTTGAAATCCTGGCTGGTTTTGTGAGAGAAACTGATGAACACATTAAACTGAGGGTCATCGTCAATCATCAGAATTTGCGGTTTGCAGCGGCTTGCAACCGAGCAGTCAGTTTAGCTCAACACCCGTATGTTTTCTTACTTAATAATGATGTGCAACCTCAAGCAGATGTCTTAATGTATTTGTTACCTCATTTTCAAGATAGTTCAGTCTTTGCCGTTGGCTGTCATGAAATTGAAGGCCATCAAGGCAATATTTCTGGAGGTAAAAATGTTTTGATTTTTGCTCGGGGCATGTTTATTCATAACCGAGTGGCTGATTTTTCAACTGGCAATACGGCTTGGGCAAGTGGTGGCAGTTCTCTCTTTGATAAACAAAAATGGCAAGCTTTGGGTGGATTTGACCTTGATTACTATCCAGCTTACTGGGAAGACACTGATCTGTCATTTAGAGCACGTCAAAAAGGTTGGCGGGTTATGTTTGAAGCCAGTGCCGTTGTTCAACATAATCACGAAACCACCAATAACACGGTTTTTGGTCAGCAAAAAATTGCTGCCATCAGCTGGTGCAATGCACAAAAATTTGTCTGGAAAAACGGTACTTATTCCCAAAAGCTCCTGAACTTGATTTGGCAGCCGTACTGGTGGCTCAAACGTCACAATATATAAAGTATTAATGTTTAAAACTAAACTCCGCCGCCTCTTCGTTCTTTATTGGTATCTCTGGACTGTGGCTTCCATTCTGATCCTGTCTGCAGCCCTCAGATTGTGTCAATTGGGGGCTGTGCCGCAGAGTTTGAGTTGGGATGAAGTAGCAATTGGATACAACGGCTTTGCCATTTCTCAAACGGGAAGAGACGAATGGTTGAAAATTCTACCGATTTCTTTTAAATCATTTGGTGATTACAAAGCCCCTTTAGCAATTTATTTGAATGGTGTTTTTACTCTGGTTTTTGGGTTAGAAGACTGGGCGGTTCGTTTACCAGCGGCTTTAAGTGGCATCATGGGAGTCCTATTGATAGTTTTTGTGACTCGAGAATTATTGGAATTCTTCTACCGACCAAAATCAAAAGCTGAAGTTTTAAACATTAAATTAATGAGCTTGGGGTGTGGGTTCTTACTAGCCACAACGCCTTGGCATATTCATTTTTCCCGTATTGCCTTTGAGTCAGCGATTGCTTTAACCATCCTCTTAGCCGGTGTCTGGTGCTTTTTAAGGTTTATCCGTTATGGACAATTGTGGAGTCTTTTGGCCAGCGCAGGGTTATTGGCAGCTACTTTTTACACCTATCACACCCCCAAAATCATGGTGCCATTACTTCTAATAACTTTGGGTGGCTTTTTCTTCAAGCAACTCTGGGCTAAAAAAACCAGTGTGGTACTTGCTATTATTTTAGGAGGATTGCTCTTACTGCCTTTAGCCTATGACACTTTTTGGGGCCTGGGCTCACAGCGCTTAGGTCAAGTGACGGTCAAAGCTGGCTCTACTTCAGAAGTAATACATATTATCTCTCAACATTTTGTTGCCCATTTTTCACTTTCTTATTTAATTGAAGGTAAAACTGACACCCTTCGCCATGGTGACGGCCAATGGGGAGTTTTATTACTGCCCACATATGGACTTATTTTGTTTGGTTTAGTGTCAGTATTTTTTACCAAACAGCAAGGTCAGAGAAAGTTCTTTGCCTTGGCTTTATTTTGGATTTCAATCGGAATTTTCCCGGCTTCCTTAGGCATTGATGCTCCACACGCAAATCGTTCATTGTTAGCATTGCCGGGTTTCCTGTGGATCTCTATCATTGGAGGTCAGTGGTTGACCAACTTACTCAGCCAGACTAATCGGGCTAAAAACATTTTAGGAACCCACGGTGAAACACGCCTTTTAACCAAGAGCTTGCTGGGCACTTTTATGCTTGTTCAGAGTTTTTTTCTAATTGCCTACCAGCATCATTACTATACTCAGTTCGCCTTCCAAACTGATGATGATTTTCAAGCTGGTTATAAGGAGCTGTTTCACACTTTGCAAAAGTACGAGACTGATCCGAGTGTCAGACAAATCATAGTTAGTAATCGCTATGGGTCATCTTACATCTATGCACTCTATACTAAAAAAATGAACCCGTTTGTTTACAATTATGGCGGACTTAATCAATATCTGCTCGTGAATAAAGTAGATGCTATTACCTTAATAGAGCCTAATCTGGTGATGGTAGCTACTCGAGATGATGAGATGCCTTTTGAGAAAGCTGATCAAGTCATTTACGATCAACAAGGTCGTCTGAGATTTGCAATTTTCGTGACGCCAAAATAGACGTGCTATTATAGTTACTACGTATGATCTCCGTCGTTTTAGCTACTCATAATGAAGAAAAGAACTTGGCGCAGTGCCTTCACTCAATCAAAAGCTTGGCTGATGAAATCATTTTAGCGGATGGGGAATCAAGTGACAGAACGCTCGAAATTGCCCAAGCTTTCAAAGCTAGAATCATTAAAACTACCAACAAAGCAAATTTTCACATCAATAAACAGCTGGCTATGGATGCCGCACAGGGCGAACTCGTTTTACAACTCGATGCAGATGAAGTTGTGGATACAGGATTAGCTCATTTTATTGAGAATCTCCATCAAGAGATACTTAAAAATAAAAAAAGTCAGGATGGAGCAGTTGCTTGGAATTTAAGACGCAAAAACTTATTCTTGGGTAAATTTTTAACCAAAGGTGGTCAGTATCCAGATCCAGTTATTAGACTCTATGTTGCCGGCAAAGCTCGACTACCTCAGAAAGACGTTCACGAGCAAATGATTGTGGATGGAAAGGTGGGAACTGCAGAGGGTCATCTGCTCCATTATTCCAATCCCACATTTGACGATTACTTGCGAAAATTTCAGACCTATACAACATTCAAGGCTCAGCAACTAAAAACTGACCAAGTTCCGATTTCGGCATCCACGGGAATAAACTACCTGCTGTGGAAGCCTTTAGTTACTTTTTTTCAACTCTTTTTTCGCCACAAAGGTTTTGTGGACGGGATACCAGGCTTTGTTTTTGCGGTATTTAGTGGCCTACATCATTCAGTAGCTTATTTAAAGCTCTGGGAACTATCACAAGCTCCAGTTAGTCCAAGTAATATATGAAAACAGTCGCCTTTGACTTGTCTCCGCTGGAGTCTGGACACGCTGGACGTGGGGTGGGAACCTACACCCGACTGCTCCATCGCCATTTACTAAAACTGGCCGATGAGCTGCAGATCGTACCTTTTGATTCACCCATCGCAACTGAAGCGTCATTACTGCACTACCCGTATTTCGATTTATTTTTTTCGAGCTTACCACTCTTTAAAAAACTACCTACCATTGTCACGATCCATGATGTGATTCCACTGCTTTTTCCACCAGCCTATTCCCGTGGTAAGAAGGGTAGTTTAGCTTTAATACATCAACGACTTGCTCTCTGCAATGTCAAGGCAATCATTACTGACTCCCAAGCTTCAAAGAACGGTATCATGAAACACTTAGGTATCGTCGAGCCAAAAATTCATGTGGTCTACTTAGCAGCCAACCCTGAACTCGAAGCCCAAAACCAGGAGAGCATTGATCGAGTGGCTCGAAAATATCACTTGCCTAAAAAATATATTCTCTATGTCGGTGATATTAACTACAATAAAAACTTGCCTCAATTAATCAAGTCACTCAAATTTTTACCAGACGACCTTCATTTGGTTTGTGTGGGGAGTAATTTCAGACATCAGCACATTCCCGAATGGCAAGCCATTGAAACCCAAATGGCTATGAGCAATGTGTTAGACAGGATTCACTACTTAACTGAGTTACCCATTGATAAATTAGATACTTTGGCGGCTATTTATAGTGGAGCGCTCGCCTACGTCCAACCATCATTGGCAGAAGGATTTGGGTTGCCTGTCCTTGAGGCTATGCAGTGTAAAACACCAGTCATAGCCGCTCATAACTCATCTTTGATTGAGGTAGGTGGGCAACACGCGCTGTTTGTAGAGCCGGCTGCTGAAGCCATTGCCGAAGGCGTAAAGACGGTTTGTGACTGGTCTGTCACTCATAGGCAAGAGGTTATCAGAAAGGCCTATAGCTGGACACAGGCCTTCTCGTGGGATAAAGTAGCTGATGAGACTCTCCAGATCTACCAAAAGTTCTGGTAGGATTGAGGTACTTTCAGCCAAAAACTTAGTTAAGCTCATTGTAGCTAAGAAAGCAGTTATGAAAATTCTAGTGACTGGTGGAGCCGGCTTTATCGCTTCTCACGTCAGTGATGCATATATTGCCGAAGGCCACGAGGTAATTATCGTCGATAATCTATCGTCGGGAAAAAAGGAATATCTCAATCCTCAAGCCCAATATATTGAAGCGGATATAACCAATAAAGACGCGATTCAAAATATTATTAGAGACATTAAACCGGAAGTAATCAATCATCATGCCGCTCATATCCAAGTGGGGAACTCTGTAAAAGATCCTCAGTTTGACGCGCTCAATAATATTTTTGGCGTACTCAACATAATGGAAGCGGCCAAAGACGTAGGTGTAAAAAAAGTAATTATGGCCTCCACTGGTGGTGCCATGTACGGCGATAAAGAAGTGCCTTTCGACGAAACCATGAAAGAAGAACCCGTCTCTCCCTATGGAGTTTCTAAACGGTCTGGCGAACTGTATCTCAATTATTACTATCAACAATACGGCATTCCCTTTATTGCTTTGCGCTATGCTAATGTCTATGGACCCCGACAAAACCCGCATGGAGAATCAGGTGTTGTGGCAATTTTTTCAGAAATGTTTATAAATGGCCAAGTCCCAGTGATTAACGGTGATGGGACGCACACACGAGATTATGTGTTTGTGGGAGATGTTGCGCGAGCCAACGTCCTGGCTCTGAGTCATGATTTTGTGGGTGCCCTGAATATTGGCACCAACACAGAAACATCTACTAATGATGTCTATCGTAAGATTGTTCGCCTCTTAGACCTGAAGGTCGAAGAAAAACATGGAGCTGAGAGACCTGGTGAACAACTCAGAAGTGTTTTAAATTTTGATCAAGCCACCCAGATTTTGGGATGGCAGCCAACCATTTTCTTTTATGAAGGACTCAAACAAGTGGTGGAATGGTATAAAGCTAAGTAGCTATGGTTAAGAAAAACATCTGGGTGGTAGTTCCAGCTTTCAACGAAGGAAAATATTTAAAGACCTTTTTACTCAAATTGAAGCGCTTTAATCCTCAATTTATTGTGGTGGATGATGGTTCTCGAGATAATACTATTTCTATCGCTCAAAAATACGCACAGTACGCGCTCCGCCACCGCGTTAATTTGGGCAAAGGGGCAGCGCTGAGAACTGGCTGCGATTTTGCTTTCTCTGACTTACAAGCTGACGCCGTGGTAGTCATGGACGGCGATGATCAGCATGATCCAGCTGACTTATCATTATTCACCCGTGCCTTGGAAGCTGGATCAGACGTTGTCTTCGGAATTCGTGAGGAATCTGAAGGTATGCCGTGGCTCAAATTAAAGCTCAATCGGCTGAGTTCCTTCATTACTTCCATTTTGTTTGGGGCATATATTCTTGATATACCTTCAGGCTACAAAGCCTTTACCAAAAAAGCTTATCCCCAAATCCAGTGGCAAGCCACCAACTATGCTGTTGAGCTAGAGATCACTGCTCGAACTATAAAACAGCGGCTCCCATATACTACCGTTTGCATAAAAACCATCTATCATGATATGAATAAAGGATTCTCTATTTTGAATCTGTTTGATATGGTTTTGTACTTATTAAAACTGAAGTTGGCTCTATGACTCTTTTTCAAATCTTCGCCTTATTATTTGGCTTATGGATGATTTATGTGATTTCGATTCACGCCAAAAAACAAGTTTTATCACAAGTGGAATTTTGGTTTTGGGTGAGTCTGTGGTCATTGTTTATTGTGATTGCTCTTTTCCCAGCCTTATTGCTGGGAATCTCAAACCAACTGTATTTTTCTCGCGTCTTTGACCTGCTGGTTGTGGGGGCGCTAACGGTGCTCTCGATTATGATCTTTGTGAGTTATTTTGGCCATAAAGAAACGCAACTTAAATTAAATGAGTTGATTAAAGAAACGGCGCTCAAAGAGGGACGAAAACAAATTGAGTCAAAGAAAGTCAAAGATGGTGAGTAATAAACCCACTTTCTTCATTATCACTCCTTCTTACAATCAAGGTCATTTTATCAAGCAGACACTAGAAAGCCTTTTAAATCAGAAAGGTGTTTTAATCAAAAGCCTGGTGATGGATGGTGGCTCAAGTGATAAAACTGTTTCGTATTTAAAAAAATTTGGTAAAAAGATTGAGTGGATATCTAAAAAAGATCGTGGTCAGTCTGACGCCTTGAATCAAGGTTTTAAGAGAGTCCTAAAATCAGTTGCAACCAAAGACCGGTCTAAAACATATGTCAGCTATTTGAATTCAGATGATTATTTATTACCTAACTCACTAAAGGTAGTGGCTGATACCTTTGCTGCCAATCCTCAGGCGACTTGGCTGATGGGTGACTGTTTAATTGTTAATCAGGATGGTGAAAGAATTCAGGAGCCGATTCGCCTCTATAAGAAGTTATGGCGCCAATTCTTAAGCTGGAACACTTTATTGATTCTCAATCCAATTCCTCAGCCTGCCGTCTTTTGGAAACTTTCTCATTTGTCCAAAATCGGCCTTTTTAATGACCGGCTTCACTACACCATGGACTATGAGTACTGGTTGCGATCTTGGCAAGAAGCTGGACCGCCCTTGCTCCTTTCGCAACCCTTATCAGCTTTTAGAATCCATGGAGGGGCCAAGAGCACTTCTGGCTTCGCCTCACAATTTGCAGAACAGTATCAAGTCGCTTCCCAGCTGACACAGAATAAGTTGTTATTATCACTGCAAAAACTCCACAACCAGCTGATAATTTTCTGCTATAATTTTGTGAAGTAATTTTATGAAAACTCCATTGAACCCCAAATTTTGGCACCATAAGCAAGTATTAGTGACTGGGGGAACTGGTTTTGTGGGCACACATTTACTTGAGTTACTCAAACCCTTAAAGGCCAAGCAGATCTTGGCTCCATCGTCACTGGAAGCAGACTTTAGAGATCCCCAGATTTGCGCCAAATGGGTTGCTAAGTGCGATATTGTCATTCACTTAGCGGCAAACGTGGGTGGAATAGGTTACAACCAAGCTTACCCCGGTACCCTTTTTTATGACAATTTGTTGATGGGCGTTCATTTAATGGAAGAGGCACGAAAAGCAAACGTTAAGAAATTTGTGGCGATTGGGACTATTTGTGCTTACCCTAAACACACCCCAGTTCCGTTTAAAGAAAGTGAGCTGTGGAACGGCTATCCTGAAGAAACTAATGCCCCATATGGGTTAGCCAAAAAAATGATGCTCGTTCAGGCTCAAGCATATCGGAAACAATATGGCTTTAATGCCATCTATTTATTGCCGGTTAATATGTATGGACCAGGTGATAACTTCAATCCTAATTCATCGCATGTAATTCCAGCTTTAATTAAAAAATTCTTAGAAGCACAAGAGACTAACCAACCAGAGGTGGTGGTTTGGGGAACTGGTAAGGCCACGCGTGAATTCTTATTTGTGGAAGATTGCGCTCTAGCAATTTTACTAGCTACTGAAAAATATGATCAGGGTGAACCAGTGAACATCGGCGCTGGTTTTGAAATCTCTATTCAAGAGTTAGCCCAATTAATTAAAAAAATTACTGGTTATGAAGGTCAAATTATTTGGGATACCAGCAAACCAGATGGCCAACCACGGCGCATGCTAAATACACAATTAGCGGATAGTAGCTTTGGATTTAAAGCCCAAGTGACATTTGAGACAGGATTAGAAAAAACCATCAATTGGTATAAAAAGACCATGTCGGCGAAGGCTTCGTGAAAGATCGTTTACCACTCATTTCACTGGTCATTCCACTTTTTAATGAAGCAGAATCCATACCGTTGCTTTTTAAAGCTTTAAATAAACTTCATGCCAAACTACCCACCATCTCTGAAGTTATTTTTGTTGATGACGGTAGTCAGGATCAAACTCAGGATTTAGTCAACGCAACTCCGCTGGTTTTCCCCAAAAAGCTGATTCAACTCTCAAGAAATTTTGGCCATCAAGCAGCTTTGTTAGCTGGCTTAGAACACGCCAAAGGCGAGATTGTCGTGACTCTAGATGGTGATTTACAACACCCACCTTCATTAATTCCTGAAATGCTCAAACAGCACCAAAAAGGGATTGATATCGTTTTTACGATGAGACAAGATGACGCTAGTATTCCTAATATTAAGAAAGCATTATCTAGAGGTTTTTACTGGGTTATGGATCATTTATCTGCCACCCAAATTCGCCATAATGCTTCTGATTTTAGATCCATGAATCGAATGGCTCTCCAAGCTGTTTTGAACATGCCTGAACGTCGTAAATTCTTACGTGGCATGGTGGGGTGGGTCGGCTTTTGCAGTATTATTCTGCCTTTTAAAGTCGGTCAACGGGCGAGTGGAGAAAGTAAATACACGATCAGTAAGATGTTGCGTTTGGCTTTTGATGGCTTAACTTCTTTCTCAACTATGCCGCTCTACTTTTCAGCCGTCGTTGGATTCTTACTAAGTATCTTGACCTTACTTTATGGTATTTATGTTCTCTATGTTAGTTTTATTTTGAATGCCGTCGTGGCCGGATGGAGCTCAGTCATTTTAGTCACTTTAGTAATTGGGAGTGTTTTGAGTTTCCTGTTAGCGATTTTGGGAGTCTATGTAGCCGCCATTTATGATGAAGTTAAAAATCGACCAGTCTATATCATTACAAATACTAACCCTTAAACACTATGAAAAAAAATATTATCTGGGTCCATAGTCACTTTCTTTTTTGGATGGGCGGCACTAAGTTTATTTATGAAGTTGCCAAAGAGATTAACAGTCGTAAGTCAGGCTCCAAAAAACTCAACCAATCCACCTATAACTTAGTGGTTGTCGTTGAAGATGTCAGTGATTTAGCTAAAAAACAATATCAAGAGCTAGGTGTAGAATTAATTTCGTTAGACAGTTGGACTTCCACTAACCCACTTTATTGGTTATTTTTACCATGGTTTATCCACCGTCGAGCTCAACAATTATCTCACTTACTCCAGCAAAGAAAATTCAAGAACTCAGAGACCACTTTAATATCAAGTATGTTTCCCATGAATGCCGTAGCCAATCAACTTGGCTTGAGACATCTTCAGTTATGTTATGAACCATTTGCCTTCTTTTATGACCAAGATTTTATAAAAACTTTTCCTTGGTTAAAAAAGCTCTTTATCCAGTTGATTGCTGCTCTGTATCACAACCTGGATCGCCATGCCACCAAAAAAGCTGATGTTGTCCTAACGCTTAATAGCGTGACTCAAGCCACAATTGCGGAAACTTATCAACGAGAATCGGTGCTAGTTTATGCTGGGGTGGATGCTCAACGCTTTAAACCCTATGTGCCGGAGGCGTTAAAACTGAAATACCATCAACGCTCCGTTGCGATTCATAGTACTGATTATTCACCAGTGAAAGGGACCGATCGTGTAATTAAAGCCATGAAGTTGGTTGTTAAACAAGTTCCTAACTCTGTCTTACTAATCACTTCCACTATCAAAAACCCTGAAGCTGAAGCCAAACTCCAAGCCCAAGCTCAACGATTGGGAATTTCTAACCATGTTAAATTCCTAGGTTTTTTACCCATACTGGAACTGCCTCATTACTACTCATTAGCTCAGGTCTTAGTTCAGGGTTCCAATAGTGCTAAGTCAGGAACTACGTCAATGGCCTTACCAGTCAAGGAAGCCATGTGCTGTGAAACGCCAGCCATTCGACCCAATCTGGGTGGTGAAGACGTGGTAGATGGCGTAACTGGGTTCTTAGTTGATCCAGCTGAGACAAAGATACTCGCCCAAAAAATGGCCCTGCTGCTCAGCCAGCCAAAGTTGAGTAAAAAGATGGGTAAAGCCGCCCGGAAAAGCATTGCCGACGCCTACACCTGGAAAAAGACCACCAACAGGCTTCTTAAGCATCTCTAGCTTCTGGGACTTTTAAGAACTGAGAGTTTAAAGGCTTGACCCTTGACTCAAGGATTGCTAACCTGATACAAAATAACCAGTTGTTTTGACTTTATTCGAATACACTACCTGCTATGACTTCAGAAATAAAACTTATTAAATCTACCTTTCAACATGAGGCAAAAACTAAGAAAGCCCTCAAGAACTTCATCACCTCAGCCAAGATTTTAAGCTTTAGTGATCAATGTCAACTTTTTGAAAAAAACTTTGCTAAGTATCAAGGTCGAAAAGAGTGTGTTTTTGTCAATAGTGGCAGTTCGGCTAATTTAGCTATGATTCAAGCTTTGCTCAACTTAGGTCGCTTGAAAAAAGGCGATAAAGTTGGTTTTTCCTCCTTAACTTGGTCAACTAATGCTATGCCTCTAATTCAATTGGGTTTGGAACCCATTCCCGTTGATGTCGAGCTGGATACCTTAAATGTCTCCAGTCGAACATTAAAAAATGTGCTTGAGAAAACATCTCTCAAAGGCTTCTTCATTACCAACTTATTAGGTTTTTGCGATGACTTAGAAGTGATTGAAAAGTTGTGTCAAAAAGAGAAGATACTACTGATTGAAGACAACTGTGAATCATTAGGGACTGTTTATCAAGGTCGCAAGTTGGGTAACTTTAGTTTGATGAGTAGTTTTTCTTTTTATGTTGGTCACCATATGTCAACTATCGAGGGCGGCGCTGTCTGCACTGACGACGAAGAGTTAGCGACAATGTTGCGAATTGTTAGAGCTCATGGTTGGGACCGGAACTTAGCCTTAGAACAGCAGCAGAAAATTCGAGATCGCCATCGAGTAAACTCAACCTTTTATTCTCGTTATACTTTTTATGATCTGGGTTATAACTTACGCCCCACTGAAATAGCTGGTTTTCTGGGTAATAACCAACTTCAATACCTCGATGAAATTACTCAGCGCCGTAATAAAATCTTTTTAGAAATTGCTCCACAACTGTATAGCCAAACGGCAAAATACTATCCACTGCGTTATGACCATATTGAGTTTGAGTCAAACTTCGCTATCCCGGTGGTTTGTCGGGAACAAGAGCTGAGAGATAAGCTGGTGATGGCTTGTGATGGTAAAGTTGAGATTAGACCCATAGTCGGTGGCGATATGACCCAGCAACCTTTTTTTGATCTTCATGTCAAAGGGTATAAACATTTTGTAAAGAACTCTAACTCTAAATTAATCCACCAGCAAGGTTTGTATTTTGGCAATAATCCAGAATTGACGGCTCAAGAAATCAAAACTATTGTCAAGATTTTCAAAGTCAATTAGGACTAGTCGTAAACTAGGTAGCTTCGTATGATTGTAGATATGCGAAGTTGGTTTGAGCAATTAAAAAACTCCAAAGGTTTACAGCAATCAGTCATCACTATAGGTGGTAATTTTTTATCAACGGGTATCTCTGCATTAGCCATGATTATTATCTCTAGGTTGTTGGGGCCGCTCTCTTTTGGTCAGTTTAGTATTGGCTTTGCGATTGTCCAAATCCTGTCCCGACTCAATGACTCTGGCTTCAATGCGACCATCCTTAAGTTTGCGGGTAGCTCACTTGATAGAGGTGCTATTACCGAAATTGTCTTAGTGACTTTTAAGTACAAGTTAATAATTTCGGTGATTTTAATTGGCGGGGGATTATTGCTGGTTCAGCCCTTAGCACAGATTTTAGATTTTAGTCCTTGGTTAATCTTAATTTCCCTCCTCTTTAGTTTAGCCAGTACTTGGTACGAACACTTATTAACCACCCTCCAAGCTCTACACCGCTTTACCCAAGCTGTGTTAAGTAATACTATTCAAGCCAGTTTTAAGCTGATAGGCATCGGTTTGCTGTGGTTAGTAGGCGCTACCGGTGTTCTCCCAATTTATAGTTGGTACATGCTAGCACCGCTAATGGCTGTGTTTTCGTTTAGATTATTACTACCTACTTGGTTTCATTTTTCTAGACAGGATTTCTTTTCAGCCCGACCACCAAGCGGTTTATTAAGCATGGCTCGCCATTCAGCAGTGGGTTTTATTGCCGCCGGATTAATTGAAAATGTTGATCTACTGTTTGTGCAGCGCTCACTAAATACCTATGAAGTCGGATTACTAAGTGGAGTTTCTCGGATTGCTATGATGCTAACCTTAATCGCATATTCCTTAGGTAATGTGTTATATCCTCGAGTGGCTCGCTATAAATCAAAAACTGATATCCAGTCATACCTCAAAAAAGCATTTTTGGTAATGCTTGTTAGTGCTGGCGGATTTTTGGCTTTCCTGCCCTTTGGGCAATTAGTCATACTAGCTACGATTGGCCCAGCATATCTCTCCGGATACTTCATTTTATTAATTTTAATGGCTGGAGCTTTTTTAACCTTAGCCACGATCCCTTTTTTGGCTCTTTTCTATACCTTTAAAGCTGACTGGTATTTCTCGTTGAGCGGGGTGCTCCAGTTGATAATTGTGATAGCTGGTAATTGGTTGCTAGTGCCTGAATTTGGGCTAGTCATGGCTGCCTGGACCAAACTAGCGGCTCGACTTTGCCTGTTTGTCTTTACTGTGGGGTTGGCCTTGTGGTTGTATCATCGAAGATATCACGAAAAAACCCTTGCCTATGAAACTTAAAATTTTAATTGGTGGTTTTTGGGTGGCTATCTATTTAGCTTTAAGTTGTCTCAATCCTTTTTCAGATCACCATTTTCTCTATAACCTAGAACCATATCCTGATGGTTTATTTTATGTGGTGCCAGCAGTTCGTTGGGCCCGTGATTTAAGTTTCTCGATGACGTATGACAATACGACTGCGGTTCGACCTTCAGTTTTACCCTTATACTCACTAGTTTTGGGCATTGGCTACCAGCTGGTTACTCAGCCTGCCTTTTTTTATGCCGTTAATGTCGGCTTGGGGGTCTTAACTATTTTAGGTCTCTGGCGACTTTTACTACACTTAAAAGTCAGTCATCTGGGAATGTTTTTGGGGTTAGGAGTTTATTTGGTTCACTTTATAGTCGTTTGGCTACCTAGTGTGCCAATGGCAGAGAATCTAGGCTTAGCGCTGTTTGTTTGGGGCATAGTGGCGTTAGCACACTATATAACTGAGGCCACATTCAAAAAACTTTTTCTAACAATAATAACCATCAGTAGTTTAGTTTTCATCAAATACACTTTTATCTTGCCTGTGGCAGTCCTGAGCAGTTTCTTATTATTTATGATTTGGCAAAAAAAACTCTATTTCCACCTAATCTTAGCTCTTGTGTCTTGGACTAGCCTAGGTACCCTCTTTATTCTTTATCAAGTAGGTATTGGCTTTAATCCTTTGGGGATTTTCACGACCTTTGGTCAGGAGTCTAGTGTGATTGCCAAAACTACTTTTTACTCGGGTTCATACCTAGTATCAAATAGCTTTGCCTACTTAAAAGTCTTAGCAGGCGGAACTACCTCATTTCTATGGCTTCAACAACCATTTACAAATGGTTTATTGGTTTTAGTTGCCGGTTATGGTTATCTAAAGCGATTCCGCGCTTTGACTTCGTTTTCATTATTCTCCATTGTCTTACTACTAGTCTTTATAAGCCAACTGCCAGTCCTGTTAATTTTTTATGTGGTCGATGCTCGATACCTGATTCTGAGTTTGCCTTTAATCGTTATTGGCGTGGCACTATCTTTAGACAACTTTAGTCACCGCTGGTTAACGGCCGGCGTGGTATTGGGAAGTTGTTTGTTTCTGGGTTTTCAAGAACGGAGTTTAGTCAAGAGTGTCCTAGCCGCCAATTGGTTGGGACGCTCTGAAGCGTGGCAGTACAGAGCTATTCAAGTGGCGGACATCGCATTAAAAGATGAGCCAGGGTCATATTTGATCACAGCCTTACCACCATTTTTAGCTGAGATGTATAGCCAGGGCAACTATATCTTATTACCGCTCTCACCAAGTCAAGAGTTTCTAGAAAAAGGCCAAAATGTTTGGCCTAAGCTGGCCAACCCCGATGATCTCTTTTCGGAATATCAACGATTGCTCAGCCAAGGGAACAAACTGTACGTTACCAATGCTTACCTAAGTGCTGAAGCCGAATTTACTCTTGATATGGAGACCATTCGCCAGAACTTCAAATTAGAATTACTTCAAACTGGCTGTGAAGAAACCTGCAATATCTATAGCCTCAAGACATTAACCTCAAATTATTAAGTAACGCCACTATTTATTTTCGGCGACTAAAACTTCTTTAATACATGTTCGAAGATCAGCTCGGGATTGAAAGTCTCTACGTGGCCAATGAAGCTCCAAAAACTCAGGATCTGCTTCATAACAAGAGTCTTTTACTTTTGCATAGTTAAAAACTTCTGCCTCAAAGGCTTCAATGTCGAGATCTGCATAACCCTTAGCGTAATACAGAACTGCTGGTGGACGATCGGTTAAGCTTGATCGATACTCTGCAATTTGATCATTTGTAATAATGTTGGGAATGAAAAATCGTGAACATGATTTTCGCTCAGAATAGAGATACAAGCTACTAATTCCCCAACCATAAACACCCTGGATACAATCCTCTGGTTGAGTACCCTGTTTAATCTTCGCATATAATGATAATAAATTTGGGTTCTCTAGATTTTGCCATGAATAGACATAGTGACGGAAACTAAAGCTTTCGATCTGGCCGATTAAGGTCTGCGGATATAACTTGCCTGGAGTAATAAAAACCAGAAGTAAAATGACGAAAATTGCAGCTCTGGATAGAGCGTTGGTCATCATAGATGGGAGTCTCAAGATATGCTTGGCAAAAGCGGCTAAACCGTTACTCAACAACAAACAAAATACTGCCACCACTAAATGTGTGGCAAAAATCATGGCAATATCGTATTTGTTCCCATACCGGTTTTGAGCAATGTAGCCCAGCCAAGCACCGAACCAGTACCAGACCAAAACGCCGTAGCCGTAAATGTCTTGAGGTACTTTGAATTTTACCAGCCAATTCTTTTGGCGATCTTTAGTCACATTCATTCTTTGACTTTGCACCAGTGTTAACCAACTCAAACCAACCGCAAAACCTATTAAAATTACAATTGAATAATTCAAAGCTATAAAGCGATAGACCGGGAACTGTAGAGCAGGATAGGCATGACCCAATTGATAATCAAGATCAGTAATCTTAAAAGCGGCTGATTTACTGATCAAAACTTCTTGGTAGGCTTTCACGGAATTAGTTGCTACCAAGTAGCCAACAGTCAGTAGTAACATAACTCCTAGACCAGCCGCAGTAGCCAAGATGGCTTTAACAAAATACCGCCAACTAATCAGACTAGCCTTAAGATAGAGCGGAACCATGGCAAATAGGGTAAAAGCAAAAACCTCCTTCATTTGGCCGGCTAAGGCAAAAGCCAAACTAGCCAAGAAGGCTTTAACTGTTAATTTTTGATGGCCTAATAAAACATATAATCCAATCAATACAAAAAAGGTGCCATTTATTTCTGAAGGTAAAAACATTGACTGAACAGTCGGTGTAAAGTAGAGCAGACAGCCGGCTGCGTAGAGTATCAAACTGGCAAACCAGGGAAAAACTCGATTCAGAACTTTCCAATATAGCCAGCAGGTGCCAACTTGTAATAACAGATTTAGGATTTGAAACCAAGCCATAGACTGATTAAACGTTCCCCAAATAGTCGTCATAAAAAGCAGGGCAGGTGGCTCAATTGCCCAATAATCTGAATATGGCATCCCCAGGTGGTTTAAAGGCGCCACGGCCGGTAGTAACCAGGCATTAAAGTCATTAGTAAAAAGGGGATTAGCTAGCTGGACATAACTATTTAGTAAGAGAAAGCCCGCCGTCAATCCCATCACAAACAGACTTAGGAATCTTGCAAATGTAGGCTTAAGGGTGAATGGCATTAAACGATTCTACAGCCTATCGCTTAAATAAGTCAGCTAGGAATTTTAACTTTTTATACCCACTTCTCAGACATTATTCAGCCGGATTTGAAAACTCAGATTGTCCAAGATAACTTCCCATGTATACTTATGAAATGAAAATTCCCGTCCTGCTTTTAGCATACAACCGTCCCGATTTGCTGCGACAGCAACTTGATTTCCTTCTCACCACTATTCTGTGCCAACAAATATATATTTCAATTGATGGACCGAAGAAGAATCCTCAAGATAAAGCAAAAAATAGCACCATTAAAAAGCTAATCTCTGACTATCGGAGTCAGTATCCTAAAATTATTTTCAGCCAATTTTCAGGACAAAATCTGGGTTGCCAAAAAGGCGTTGAGAAAGGTATCGACTGGTTCTTTAGTCAGGTGAAAGCCGGAATTGTGCTTGAAGATGATTGCCAGCCTCACCCTGACTTTTTCCCGTATTGCAAAAATTTATTGAAAAAATATCAGGATGATGAGCGAGTTGGAATGATCTCTGGTACTAATCCCTTAGTTGATAGCCACATACCAGAAAGTTACTTTTTCTCTCGTCAAAGTATCGTCTGGGGTTGGGCATCTTGGAGTCGGGCTTGGCAAGACTACCATCAAACCAAAGACCACGCTCCCCAATTACTAACCCAGCCCAACATTGAAAAAGTGGTTTTGAGCTCTACCAGTCCAGCTCATCTAAAAATCATCAAGAAAGTGGCTGAAGGAAAAATTGATACGTGGGACTACATTTGGTATTTAACAAATATTCTGCAGTCTCGTTACTGCATTATCCCCACCCAGAATTTAGTGTCCAATCTCGGTTTTTCTGCGGATGCCACACACACCAAAATCAGGACCACCCAAGCCGCTTTACCCACTCACGCTTTGGCTTTTCCCTTACGGCATCCCAGTAATTTACTTGTTAACTTAGAGTTTGAGGCAGGCTACTTAAAAATGATTAAACGCTGGCGACTATTGCTGAGTATTTTTAAAGCTTACCTCGGGTTTTAAATTTAGTTTCCAAAATTAGTGCCCAAAAACTACTTAATGTAATTACGTAAATAAAGAGTGGAACCATGACCATCACTAGTCGCGTTAATGATTCGCCGATTAGATGCCACGACTTATACGTAAA
>Ga0163154_10003438_pt1 | contig 21947 bp, 17 predicted proteins | sample OliLakLV19MP9P1_FD_148649 | JGI IMG/M metagenome (GOLD analysis project Ga0163154, IMG submission 148649) | Freshwater microbial mat bacterial communities from Lake Vanda, McMurdo Dry Valleys, Antarctica - Oligotrophic Lake LV.19.MP9.P1 | ecosystem: Environmental > Aquatic > Freshwater > Lake >... | reverse complement strand
GTCGAAAATATCAGCACAAAAACGATGATTGTGCCGTTTCCGCGCTTCACTTATGATGAGGCGATGGCGCGATATGGCTCCGATAAACCGGATATTCGCTTCGGCTTGGAACTGAAAGACTTGAGCGAAATCGTCCGCGAAACCGAGTTTGTTGTTTTTAATACGGCACTCGATGGCGGCGGGCAGGTCAAGGCAGTGCGCTATCCCGGCGGGGCTTCATTGTCGCGCAAAGACGTTGATAATCTTGGTGAGTTCTGCAAAGAGTTCGGGGCGAAAGGTTTGGCGACAATCCAAGTGACGGAACCGAATCCGGCGGGCGTGAAGTCGGCGATTACGAAATTCCTCAGTGAAACGCAGATGCAGGCGGTTCTCGATATAACCGAAGCCGAAGCAGGCGACTTGATCTGCATTATCGCCGACCCGAAGAAATCCGTTGTCGCGAATGTGCTGTCCCGACTGCGGCTTGAGATCGGGCGGCGGTGCGGGCTTCGTACTCCCGATGTGCTGGCGTTCGCGTTTGTGGTGGACTTTCCGCTCGTTCAGTGGGACGAGGAGGCGGGGCGTTGGGACGCGGAGCATCATCCGTTCACCATGCCATACGAAGAGCATCTGCCGTATTTCGACACCGATCCGGCAAAGATTCGCGCTCAGTGCTATGACCTTGTCTGTAATGGGCAGGAGTCGGGTTCGGGCAGTATTCGTATTCATCGCCCCGACATTCAGGCGCAAGTGTTTACGCTGTTGGGCATTTCGGCAGAGCGTCAGCAGGAACGGTTCGGGCATATTCTCGAAGCGTTCGCGTTCGGTGCGCCGCCGCACGGAGGCTTTGCGACAGGCATTGACCGCCTGATCATGAATCTTCTCGACGAGCCGAATATCCGCGAAGTTATGGCGTTCCCGAAAATGGGGCTTGGCTATGATCCGCTGATGGACGCGCCTTCAACCATAGACGACTCACAAATGCAGGAACTCGGCTTGCGCGTCGTCGAAACGAAGAAATAAGCCCTCACCGAAGCACGGCGCGGCATGGAAACCATACAGCGAAATGAATTTCTCTGCTGGGAGCCTTCGGCTGTGCCGTGCTTCGCACTTTCCCCATGTGCAAGGTGTGCGGTTCCATCAGAGGTTATGCCATAATGGAGTTGCAGTCTCAAAAATGTTCGCGTCTGAAAGACGATTGCCTTTTCCTGCTGGGTGTTTTCAACACTCGGAACACTGAGTAAGTCCATGAGCAACGAACCTCAAACCGAAGAACAGAATAAAATTTTTGCCATCCTGAAACAATGGGCGATTCATGGCTTATGGTATCAGATACTCTGTTCCATCGTTGCCTTGATTTTGTTCTTTCCCATTTTCTATCATGTCGCGCTTCATTTTGGAAAAGGAGCTTTAGTGGGAGCCATCATTGGCTGCACTGTCGGTCTAACAGTGGGACAATTCACAACATGGGTCGCCAGAAAACATTTTCTTTGCCGTCTCACGAAGGAAGAACGAGAACTTATCTACACTCTGTCTGCTGAGAAAGCCGCGAGTTATGGCAGTGTCATCAAATCTTTTCGCCGCACGCTGAGAAAAATACCTTCACCTAATGAACTTCTCCGTGCATCATCGCCAACCCCTGACGATGGTACGTTGCTCCGTGCCGCAACGCCGAGCCATGACATCCCTCAAGAAGAATTGTTACGTGCCTCCTATACCTCCGAACCATAACCATTTCATAATGGAACTGAAAACCTTCCAAATGCGATGAGTGCGAAGCACGGCACGGCGGAACGCCCCCAGCAGAGAAATTCATTTCGCTGTGTTTTGTGTTTCCATCGGAACATTCCATATTGAATATGGAATGTTCTTCTTTGCGTATGGAAGGTTCCATATTTATTATAGAACGTTCTATACGTCGAACAGAAGGCTCCATATAGCAAAAAGAATATTCTAAAGAAGGAATAAAACGCTCCGTTCGCGAAAGAGAAGAGTATATTCACCGAAAGGAACCTTGTATTCATGCCCTCCAACGAAGACTATATCGATCCCAACGACGCGGTATTTATCGCGTGGTCAGCCAACTTCTTCACCGTTCTCAACACCAACATCGCCGCCGTCGGGCTTGTCGCGGGCGATGTGACGCCAGTATCGAATGCCCGCGATCTCTTCTCCGTCGCGTATACTGATCAGGTCGCCAAAGAAGCCGCCGCAACCGCCGCCGTTGCCCTCAAGCGCACACGCCGCACCACCTACGTTCCCCAACTTCGCGCCCTCGTCAAGCGCATTCAGGCGCACCCCGGCATGACCGATTCCCTGCGCGGACAGCTCGGTGTCACCGTTCCCAAGCGCACCCGCACCCGGCGCGGCGTCGGCTCCGAAGTTCCCGGCGTGGTATTGGAACCCAAGCCCGGTCAGGTCATTATCCATTTTGGCGACAATCCCGGCAACGAGCAGACCAACGGCAAACCTGCATGGGCGGCGGGCTGCAACATCTATCGCAAGTTCCCCGAAGACTTCGATTTCGTTCTCATCGCCTTCGATACCGCCTCGCCTTATGTGGATACCATCAAAGGCGCGGCGCGGGATGTCTCCTATAAAGTCGCTTATCGCGGCATTCGCGCATCGGATGAGGGCGCACGCTCACCGGAGCAGACCATCGCGGCAGGCGGCTAAAGCGTCTCGTTGACAGGAGCAGCAAAGGAGAAAAATCATGTCGGCAGAAGAAATTCATCGAATGACGCTGGAGGAGTTCGAGATATGGGAGCGGCAGCAAGATACGCGCTATGAATATATTGACGGCATCATTTACAATATGGCGGGCGCAGCCTATATTCATAATCAGATTGCTGGAAATCTCATTGGGCAGTTCTATATTCATGGGCAAAAGACAGGATGCAGCCCGAAGCCGAGCGATATGGGTGTGCGCCTCAGTGACCGCAATGTGTATCCCGATGTCGTTGTCAACTGCGGCAAACCGGAATTTCACGGTGACCGCAAGGATATTCTCACTAATCCTATTCTCATTGTCGAAGTGCTATCCGCCTCAACGGAGAAAAAAGATCGCGGCTTCAAATTGCTGCAATATCAGCGAATTGCTTCTCTCCAAGTGTATCTGATGGTCTGGCAGGATAAGCCGATAGTCGAATGCTATCTGCGTCAAGATCAACAGCATTGGACGTATACCGCTTATGTGGGAATGGAAACGATTGTGCCTCTGGAGTGTTTACAATGCGAACTCAAACTCAGCGATATTTATCAGTGGGTAGATTTTGACGCGGCAGAAGATGAACAATGAGAAGTAACGCATTTCTCCTCTCATTCGTTTTTCTTTGAGAAGGAGAGGAACAAAACGATGAAATTGAGCAGAGTGGTATTGGGGTGGATTCTGATATGTGTGAGTATCGGTGCAGGGGCGCAGGCACAGGACATAGCCCCGGAAAAATATCGGTTGCAGTTGGAGACGGGATATGTTACGCAGGGCGCAAATCGCGTGCAGGTTCCCAACAATTTGAGCGGCACGCGATTCGGCTTGAACAGTCTGATCGGTGATGGCGGCTCCGCTTATTTTCGGGCAAACTTGCTGACGACTCCGCAGGCGAAATGGGGATGGCGTGCTGTCTATGCCCCTCTGACTTTGAGCGGAACTGGAACCCTCAGCCAAACGACAGCGTTCGATGGCACAAACTTTGCGGCAAACACTCCTACTCGCGGCTCCTATCAATTCAACTCCTATCGCGTCAGTTATTGGAAACGGTTTCATCAGGATGCACGCTCCACATGGCGAGCCGGGATAACCCTGAAAATCCGTGATGCCCGAATCTCACTACGGCAGGGCAATACCGTTGAATCCAAATACGATCTCGGTTTTGTTCCACTGCTGCACATCAGCGGCGAGTACAAAATCACGCCGCGTTGGACATTTCTGTTGGATTTTGACGGTTTAGCAGGAGGACCCGGACGAGCATTCGATCTTGGCTTGCAGATTGCCTACGATGTAGACAAAAACTGGATGCTGTTCGGCGGCTATCGCACACTGGAAGGTGGAGCAGATGTTGACTCGGTGTATAATTTTGCGTGGCTAAATTATGCCTCTGTTGGCGTTGGCTATCGGTTTCGTTAAATGCTGGTGAAAAGGAGATTTCTCATGTTGAAGACACGTGCAGTTCTTTCCGCTCTCTGGGTTTTGGGGACATTGTGCCTCGGCAATCCCTCGTCGCACGCGCAGATGTATTCGCAAATGGTGGTGTTCGGCGACAGCCTTTCGGATACAGGCAATCTGTTCGCCGTGACCAGTGGACTGTTTCCACCAACATCACAGTATCATCAGGGTCGCTACTCCAATGGGCTGCTTTGGGTGGAAAATCTCGCGCCACGGTTGGGGTTGTCCTATAATCAGAATACGAATTTTGCGCTTGCGGGTGCTGGGAGCGGGACGAATCATGTTTCGCCCTTTCTTCCCGGAATGCAGCAGCAAATAACGTCATTTACAACCTCGCATCCGGTTGCCGATCCGAACGCGCTTTATGTCGTGTGGGGCGGGGCAAACGATTACTTGGCGATTGGAAATACCAGTCCGACTGCTCCCTCGGAGAATATCGGAACCGCGATCTCGAATTTGGCGGCGGCAGGAGCGAGAAATTTCCTTGTTCCCAACCTGCCTGATTTGGGGATGCTGCCCGCAACGCGCAATACTCCCGAAGGCGTTGTCGCGAGTGCATTGTCGCGGCAGCACAATCTCAATCTCGCCGCGAAACTCGACCTATTGCGCGGTCAGTTGCCACAAACGGATATTGCTCTGTTCAATACAGCAGCATTGTTCGATACGGCGATTGCAAACCCTGCGCTTTATGGATTTACCAACGTCATGGACAGCGCGTTGCTGACCGGAGCGGCAGACCCAAGCACTTATCTGTTCTGGGACGATGTTCATCCTTCGGCACGCGGTCACCAACTGATCGCGCAGTTCGCTTTTGCAGCATTGGTTCCTGAACCGGGCGTTTCGGCATTGATGATGGGTGTGCTGGCATTGGGTGGCATTTGTGTGCAAAGAAAAACAAAGAGGAAGGAAAATTATGCCGACACAACCGAGTAAGGGACTCGCGATAAAATAAATCTTCCAGTCCGCGAGGGTGGACTTCGCGCCTTTGTAGCAGTGACTTTAGTCGCCCGATGAGAGTGGAAGAATTATTTTTTCGTAAATCCCTTACGTTTATCTTGTGCCAGATGCGGGCGTGCTGCGCTTCTCCGATCCCGACAATCCTGCGAATGATCACGATCATCACTTCGTAAACAACGAGGTAAGGTTTGTACAGGTTCCGAGCGAGGGCGGCATGATGGGGAGAAAAGGGATTGACCACGCTGACAAAACGCTCCTGCTCCGTCAGAAACTGTGCCAATGCCAGATTGTAGGAACCCGTCGCTTCCATGCAGTAATGCACCGAAGCGTCGGCAACAAGGGTCTCGACCCAGCGCAAGAGTTTGGCGTGTCCGGCGTCGGTGTTGTCGAAGACCTTGTGCTTCTCTTTGCCATTTTCGGGCAAAAGACAGGCATCGAAGGTAAGTTTTGAGATGTCCAAGCCAATAAAAATCGTTTTCCTCATGGTTCCGTTGCACGCTTCCTTGTAAATGCGGGGTCATGCAGAGAATGTCTGCGCCCCAAGAGACTGTTCGAGGTCAAAGGAACCGACTGCCGGGACGCATGACTTCGGAACGAGTTGAAACACTCAAGGACGCTTCCGCGCTTGTTCCGGCAGTGGCTTTTGAATGGGAAGAACCCACTCAAAGTGTAACATACAAGGACGCTTGGCGGCACGCCATTTCAGACGGGGGTTTAAAACCCCCACGCTGGCGAATGTACGGAGTTTAAGCGATTTCTCTATGAGGGTCGGGCGTTCGAATCGCTCTGGGCGCATCAAGAAAGCCGCCTCATCTTTTGAGAGTGCGGCTATTCTTTTAGGTAAACTGTACAATCCCGCCTAAAATGTCTCGATAACAAGTGATGCTTGCGAAAGTTAAAGCGAAGATGTCCAACGCGAAAGCGGGCATTGAAAATACCCAGTATAATGTCCTCTGGACGCAAATCCGTGCCGCGTTTAAGCGATTTGTCTGCAAGACTGAGCGAGGACGTTTTGCGCTATTTGGGTTGACTGTCTGGCGCAGGCTACGAACCTGCCAATTTCTTGGTTATCCAATTAACCGCACGTGCCTGAATCGCTTCCGGCAGATCATGACCACCGTTATACCAAGCCACTTCTTTCGGGTCTTGCGCCGAATTGTGCAACAACATCGCGGCGGGTTGGACGATCACGACGTCTTTTTTCCCATTTTGGAACAAAATCGGACGCCCTGCCAAGTGCGACACGAACAGGCTGGGACAAACTGTAAAGACCGATTCGCGCTGCGCGGGCGGCTGAACCTGCGCCACCACAAGAAACGGATCGCCGCCGACACACAGCGAAAACGCACTGACGCGATTATCCACCGCCCCCAAAATGACGCCCGTAATCGCACCCATGCTGTAGCCTAATGCGCCGATCCGCGCCGGATTGATGTCCTCCCGTGCTGTGAGCCAATCGAGAACGCCGCGATAGTTGCGAACGCCTTCCCGAACGGCAACCTCGATCACCTTTTTGCTCCAATAACTTTTGCTCTGCGTCTGCGATTTGCCGTGTTCCGGTGCATCTAATGCCAGAACTGCTGCGCCATTTTTGAGCAGTTTGTCACGAAACATCTTCAAGGCGATCTCTTTGTTATTGGTCAAGCCGTGCATCACCAGAACGCAGGGATAGATGCCTTCGGCTTTCGGACGGAAAAAGACGCCCTCAACGGGTTTGCCCGACGGTCCTGTAAAAGTGAGGTTGATCTGCATGGCAGTATCACTCTCCTGCGGCTCTTCCTTGACCTCAGTTTCGCCTTGAGGATACTCATAAGCGGATTGGAGTTTGTTCCATTCCGGCGTCGGCAGATTTTTGAGTGCCGCCAGCGAGGTATTTGTCGCCTGTTTCGCGACGCCTTTTGCCCGGCGCGTCACTTGTTTGCCCGTGCGCTTGACCGTCTTTGTTACTTTCTTCGTCAAGGTCTGAACGGCTTTTTTTGCCTTTTGCTGTATCGGCGGGTCGGCTTGAACTGTGCCAGTCGAAAATATCAGAACGGCACAGATGCCGAAAGTGGAAACGAGTTTGCTGTGCATCGAACTCTCCTCAAGATTATTTTATGGGAGACGGACAATTGCAGGGCGTTGTTCCCCTGATAGGCAGGGTCGAAGTTTCTCTCTAAGGGACTCGCGATAAAATAAATCTTCCACTCTCATCGGGCGACTAAAGTCACTGCTACAAAGGCGCGAAGTCCACCCTCGCGGACTGGAAGATTTATTTTGTCGCGAGTCCCTAAAGTGTTGGACACATCACGTTTTAAGCGTCGTGGCAGTCATAGTGGCGGCGCAGACTTCTGTTGGATAATAGGGGTGAGCGAACACACCGTGGAACTGAGACGGTTTCCGCAGGAACTTCGATTCGAAAAACGTGGCGCGGCGGCAGCCCGGAAGTCGCCGCCGCCAAAAGGAGCATCCAAACATGACTGACTTGAATATCGAATTCAAACTCGACCACATCCATTGTCACGACGAGGGCGATGGTCCCGGCAATGCCGAACCGTATCTCTGGACAGTGTTTTTCAAGGTTGACGGCGACACGCTGGTTATCAATTCTAATGGACCGGTTGCGCCGTTTCTGCAAGGCGCACCGACGGTGATCGGCACGCCCGGCAATTTCGGCAATCTTGGCACAACCGATGTGGACGAGGACGACGACGTGGCGATTCCCTCCATTATCGGTGAGTATCGCACGATCATGAAGCCGATTCCGCTGACAACGCCCTTTCTCGGCACATCGGAGATTGGCGGCTTGATCGGTTGCGTCGTCGTATTAATGGAGGAAGACAATACGCCCGGCTCCGCTATTGCTCGCGGTCACGAAGCCCTAGATCGAAATGTCCGTGATAAACTGGCGCAGTTCCTCGGCACACTCAGCATCAGTAAAACCGAGCCGTCCGAAGAAGACATTGCCGCGCTTTCGAAGCAAATAGGCGATGCCGTCCGCAGTGCCATTGGCGACGGCGTGAATGTATTTGATTGGATTGGCGGCTTCGGCAACATGGACGATCAGATTGGCAGTGCTGTGTTCCGTTTCTCCCACAAAGACTTGGAGGCATCGGGCGGTGCAAATATCCCGTTCAGTCGCCGGTGGGACAACGAAGGCGATTGGGAACTGTTCGGGCATATCAAGGCGACTCCGATTCCTCGTAAACCTGATTGCTGCGAGGAACTCAAGCGGAAAATCGCCCAAATGGAACGCGCCCTCGGCGAACACCAAAAACGCTTGGAGAGATTGGAGCGTAGTCGCATGACCGATCAGAAGTCGCAGACCGTCGCCAGCTCCCGATATCTCGGCTAATCTTCTCCCTGCCCCCGCAATTGCCCTTCCTGAACTCAACTTCAGGAGGGGCAATCTTTCGTCAGGCTGTATCTTGTCTGCCGAAAACAAACACCCTGTCAAAACTTATGATTAGGCTGTCTTTCAACCGCATAAGTGTTGCTTGGCGTTTTATTGCACCAAACTCTGTCGTCGTTTAGCTTCTTGCTTGCACCACTGATCCAGCCTGCAAAGTGGACACTCGCTATCATACTTCGGTGCATAATAATGAGTAGACTCTGAAATTTCTTCTGGTTCCCACTCGCATTCTTCTGGTTTCTCTGCGCTTGGAACACAAACATTGAAATCTTGTAATCGCGGATCGTCAAAAGTAAAGATTGTGGTTCTGCACATCGAACATTTTGCTTTTGTTGCCTGTTCCTCATCCCAATGAAAATCACTGTAGCAGTAGCGGTGACCGTTAGCACATATTACGGTATAGTTCGCCAAATCAGGGACAAGCCGCCTATTCTCCTCGTGGCAGAGCGGCTTTCTCTTTGTCAGTGAGATAAGTGAGAATAACAGCGTGCATCGGATCGAGCCGAACGCGCCGTACGACCTCGCCATTGCAGCGTTTCATTGCGCCGCCGAGATCGATCTCTGCCGCCGCGTTTTCGTTGGAATTGACATAGACCATGCCGTTATAGAACGCCCGCCGCCACACAAACGCCCCGCTCGCACTGCTTTTGGAACCCACTTCATCGAGCGGCACATTCGCCCGAATCTGATGACGCTCCTGCATCGCCGGACCAAGCAGCACATTGAAATAAGCAGACTTCGCCGCGACAATCTGCTTCAACACTCCCAAACTATACCCTGCATCGCGCCGAAGGAACGGCACCACGGGCATCGGCTGAAACACAAACTGCCCCTGCTTATGCGAAACGAGCAGGTAACTCGCCAACCCGAATTCAAGGTCTGCATCCGTCGTATAAGAGTAGGCGGCAATAAATATCTGTCCGACGCGCCCCATCCGATCCGCCGCTTGGAGCTGCATCTCCCACTGCTTTTCAGGTAGCGGCTGATTCGACCAATACGGATACAACCAACCTTCCGCCCAAGCCCCGTCAATATAGGGCGCGTATAAGTCCCACAACCGACCCGCCAAATCGGGGCGTTCATTGCCCGCTGGCTGTGCGGGTGTCCTGATCGGCGACAACGCATCGAAACCGAGACACGACGGAACCATAAAAAATCGCCGTTCCGCCCGCGCCGCCTGAAGCCAATCAAACGTGGCGACTGCGCGATCCGCCGGACTCTTGTATTTTTCAAGCGGCTCATCCACAAACGTATTGCCGATGGGAAGTTCTGCTGCAACGACGCCTTGCGCCCCATATTTCTGTACCAGACCCAACGCCTGATCCCGAAAATGCCGCGCCCACGCTTTGCTGCCGAAATCCATCCAATGCGCTCCGGTGTCGGGATGCAAAACTTCGCTTTCGTCGGGCTTGCGAAGTATCCACTCTTTCATCGGGGTTTGCTGCCAGCCACCGACACTGCCGCGATGGCTGCCTTCATAGAGCGTGGACGCATAAACAAACAGCAAGGGAGTGAGGAGAGAATTGATTTTGACCATTGCGGGGAACATTTCGGGCGTGACAGTTCCGGCGTCCAGCGCGACGACATCGGTATTGCGAGCAAGCCATTCCCGGTTTTCGGTGCCGAGGCGAATGCCTTTTGCCGCTGATTCCTCGAACAGAGGGCTTTTATCGCCCAATCCCATCGTAAACACGCCGCCTATCCGAATCGGATTGTCGGGACGGAGGCGCGTCAGAATCACTTGCTGGTTAGTATTGCCCTTCGGTGTCTCTATTGTTTGGAGCGGCGGCGGATTCTGCATCGTCAACAGTGCCAACGCCGTAAAAATCAGTCCCATCGGTTCAAACTCCTTGCTTCCAAAACTCGCTTGCTTTTCGCTTTATGTGCATTGTACCCTGAGAACAAAGAGAAAACTTCGGGCGGCGTGTATCGAGCGTGTTGAGGGCATTGCAGGGATTTTAGGGCGAATGCTCTGCTCTGTGTTCCGGGGAATTCATTCCCCGGCAAACGCATTGTGGCGGGTTGCCCTAAAATTGATTCGCACCTCATGTTGAGGGCATTGCAGGGATTTTAGGATCAAGTATCTTCCTACACTCTGTCAGATGTTGCCCCGATAACAATACAGTTTTATTATACAAAAACGCATTGCCGTCACATTCTCAACGGCATCTTTATATGTCACACGAGCGAAAGCATAGTCAAGATTGCCATGAGCAAAATCTTGCTCAACCACATTACCACAACAGAAACAAGTGCGAGTTTGCAAACCTAACACTTTTTCTTTACGCTCTAATACAATAAAAATGGGCGACGCGCAGAGGCAAACGCCTGACTGCCTGCCGTCCATTTTTGCCACACGGAAGCCGCCGTTTCGCTCCGCAGCAAACTTTTTCGTACGGTATCCGTTCCACACGCTAAATCGAACATTCGCGCCCGATTTCCGACAAAAAGCGGTTTTTCAGGAAACGTCCGACGTATGGCAGCAACAATCTCGAAATTGAGGCGCGTGACGTTGTTGGGGTTTGGCGTTGTCCAAGCGAAGTCGACTCCGGTGCTTTCCTCTGTGGGATTTGTACGCCACGTCGCAGGACTGACCGCAACATTCGGCATATTGGAAGAGCGCAACGCCGAATGCAGTGCCGTATTGTCCAACCCCGGCAGTCCCACACGCTCGAACGGTTTGGTGGTTCCCGCGCCGATGTCCAGCCCTGCTTCTCCTGCAATGCCTGTTGCCGCCAGAAAAAAGGGCGTGGTCGAGTAGGGAACATTGGGACTCGTTGCTGTCCATCTCAAACCCGTTTCCGCCCATGGCATTTCCCGTTTCCATCCCCGCATCGAAATCACTGTCAGGCGACACCGCTTGCCGCCTTTGAGCCAGCCTTTGCCGTTGATCATGCGTGCCAGTTCGCCGACGGTCAAACCGTGCCGATACGGGATTGGGTACTTGCCGATAAAGGAGCGAAATGCCGCGCTCGGCAGATTCCCTTCCAGTGTCACGCCGCCCAGCGGATTCGGGCGATCCAATACGAAAAACGGAATGTTATTTTCTGCTGCCGCCTCCATGCAGAGTCCCAATGTGCTGATATAGGTATACGAGCGTACTCCCACATCTTGAATATCATAGACCAAAGCCGTGACGCCTTTGAGCATCGTTTTGGTGGGTTTGCGGGTGCTGCCATAGAGAGAATAGATCGGCAATTTGGTGACGGCATCGCGGCTATTGCCGACTTGCCTGCCCGCCAAAACACGCCCCTTCAATCCATGTTCCGGCGCAAAAAGGGAAACAAGCGTCACGCGATTTGCCTTCGCCAATACGTCGATGGTGGTGATGCCATCGGAGGCAATGCCCGTTTGATTGGTGATCAGCCCCACACGCTTGTTCGATAGCGGAGCAAAATTCTGCACGCGCAAAACGTCAATGCCCGTTTGCACTGTGGGAACTTGAGCGGCGGTATCTCGCCGGACGCAACAAAGAATGAATGCCAAAAGCCAAAATCGCGGTTTCATAGCATTGATCTTACCTCAACAGAAACCTGATTCAATCGTCAATGGGGATTTCGAATGGCTGTGATATCTCCTCTGTTTTGATGTAAGGGACTCGCGATGAGAGTAGACCTCTTGCAAGAGTCGGGTACAAGAACGTACCCGACTCAAAAACAGCCGTCCTGCGGACGAAATTCCCCTGCCCTTCGAGTGCGAAGCACGGCACGGCGGAACGAGACCTGCACGAGAAATAAATTGTTGCTGTACTCTTGCAAGAGGTCGGCTCGGCACGAGTGGAGCGATACTGCGGAAACAAAACTCGCTCGCTTCACGTCAGGCGAATATATGGAAACCACACTCACAGCAGACAACGAGGAGACCGTCGCGCCAACGGGAGCGAAGCCGCATCGCCACGCCGTTCTCATTGTCAACGCCAAATCGCGGCAGGGCAAAGCGGGCTTCGAGACCGCGAAACAGACCCTCAGTGAGATGGGCGTCACGCTCAGACAGGCGTATGATTTGACCGATCCCTCCCGCTTATCCCAAACCGTCGAAACCTCCTTGCGCGAAGGAGCCGACCTGCTCGTTATCGGCGGAGGTGATGGCAGCTTCCGTACCGTCGCGAACCGCATCGCTAACACCGACGCGACACTCGGCATTCTTCCGCTTGGAACCGTCAACGATTTTGCGCGAAATCTCGGCATCGAGCCGACGATCCCCGAAGCGTGCCGCGTCATTGCCGAGGGTTACACTACGCAGGTCGATCTCTGCCGTGCCAACGACAAGCATTTTCTGATTACCGCAAGCATCGGATATTCCGCCGACGCGCAAGCCTTTCTCACGTCCGACTTGAAGAGGCGTTTTGGTCCGTTCGGCTATCTTATTGCGGGTATCAAGGCGATTCGTGCCATCAAGCCGTTCGCCGTGACTGTCAAGCACGCGGGCGGAACCGAAACCTTGCAGAGCGTTCAGGCGGGCGTCATCGGCGGGCATTATTGGATGGGCGGGGCGGTTGAAATTCCGGGTATCAGCATCGAGGGCGGCAAACTGGCATTTTATTCCGTCGCGCCGCAGTCGGGCTGGGAGATGCTGCGGCTGTATCGCGCTCTCAAACGGCGGCAATTCTATCGCACTCCGGGCTTGCGGGCGTTCCGGTGTGAAGAAGTGACTCTCGAAACCCCGTTGCCGCTGAAGGCGGTTCTTGACGGCGACATAGACTGCGAAACCCCGCTAAGTCTCAGTGTTGCGGCGAACGCGCTTCGGGTGTGCGTGCCGAAACCTGAGCAGATGCTTTCCTGACAAGATATTCCGTTCAGATTCCTCTCTCTCGCGGCAGGTATACTAACGCCATGAAACTCATTGTGGGATTGGGCAATCCGGGCGCGGAATATGAGGGAACGCGGCACAACGTCGGGTTCGAGGCGATCAACCTGTTGGCGGCGCGGCACGGGATCGCGGTGAGCAAGCGGAATTATCGCGCCGTATACGGTGAAGGCACAATTTCAGGAGAAAGAATTCTCCTTATTCGCCCGATGACGTTTATGAACTTGTCGGGCGAGTCCGTTGGGGCAATCTGCCGCTTCTACAAAATTCCCGCCGAAGATGTCTTTGTAATTTATGACGATATTGCCCTCGCTGTCGGCAAACTGCGGCTGCGGTTTCAAGGTTCAGCGGGCGGACATAACGGCATGGCAAATCTCATCCAGCATCTCGGAACGCAGGAGATTCCGCGCATTCGAATCGGGGTCGGCGGCGTGGATGGAGCGAGGATGATCAATCATGTTTTGGGCAAGTTTCGCCCCGACGAACGCCCTGTCATTGCAGAAACGTGCGAGCGAGCGTGCGATGCCGTCGAATACGCACTTGCGAATACATTTGTCAACGCAATGAATCAATTCAACGGGTAGAGGGCGGCGCATTGAGAATCGCTATAACTCCCCTGCCCAAAGCCCGCCATCGCGCCGTCGGAACATCGGGAAATTTGCCTGTGTAGGCAGGTGTATAGACCGTCGCTCCATAAGGATACTTGCCTGTCGGCGGGTCTTCAACCACGACAAGATTCTCATCAACGCGAATATCTGCGTCCGGCGAAACCACAATCGGCTGCTCATAAGCCAGACTATAGGGTTGACTGGCGTTCTTTGTGGTGAACATCACCGACGATTCCAGCGGCGCAGTGTCTGCAAAGGGCAGCAGCGGTGCATTCAACCTCTCCCGACTCGCAACGCGGCGGCTGACCGTCTGCATCTTTCCCTCCTCAAGCACGGTGAACGTAAACGACGGTGACTGCAAAAGTCGGGCGGCAAGGGCAGAGGACTCTCTCACTCGTGAAAGCGGCGTTCCATTGACGCACAGCAGTTGAGACGCAAACGGCAGCCCGGCAAATGCGGCAGCTGTCTCGCTGTAGACCATGATGACATCTTGAGAGAGTACATTGATACCCAGTTGCCGCCACAAGCTTGTTAGGCGTAGCCACGGGGTCTGTATCGGCTTCAAGTGCAGTTTGAGTGCAGGGAAATCGAAGAGGAAGCGAGTTTGGTGCAGCACGTCCATGCCCAAAATATCATATTGATTTTGATCGGTCTCTTTGTTGTCATCGCTGAGACTCACAGTGAGATAGGGAAGGGCGAACTGCCCGACCTGCACCAGCCGCATTAGGGAAAATTTGGCAGGAACTGTACCGGCGATGAAACGCGCCTCATGGCGTTCTGTCTGCCGGAGCGGGTGCATTGCCTTGGCTACTCCTCTACCGAAGAAACTGAGGGGGCTTCCGGTATCAATGATCGCTTTCACTCTTTGGTTATCCAATCGAATCACCGTTTTATAATTGGCGTCTTCGCCTTCTTCCAGTTCAAGCGTGGAGGTTGGTGCGGGGTTGCCGGACAGGGCGAGATAGGAGGTCATCTGCGCCTTCGAGAGATTGCCGCCCTTCCAGAAGGTCAGCCGTTTGGTCTGCAAATCGAACCCGACAGCATACTCCCGCATCTGTTCCAATCCCAACAGCCCCGCATAGGGCAGCGACTTCGACATCATTCCTTTGGGGAGAAAAGAAGAAGAAACGTCGTTCCAGCGAAGCCCACCGATTTGGACAGTGAGGGAACCCGGATTAGCATACTCTTCCGTTCCGCTTTCCGGCGGACTCAATCGGTACAAAGCAGCGTCTTCGGGACGGAGAGCGACCTCCCACGCGCCAGTATCCACAACGAGACGCACCGCTTTGCCATTGATCGTCGCCTTGACAATGACATCGGTTCCCACGAGATCGAACGGCACGACAGTAGGCTTCACTTCCTCGGCGGACAGGCACGGTGCCAGCAACAGCAGAACAAGACAGAATATGAACTTCATTGCGGGCGTTCTCCTTCGGCGGCAGTATTCGCGATCACTCGCCTTTGTTCCTGCTTGTCTCTCCTCTCACCTTGCCTGTTTCGTTTCGCACAATTCAGCCGCGTCTTCGCAGAAACCATTCCAAACTCAGCAACACCAAAATTACGGTAAAGACCCAGCCTGACTGCAACGCATCACGGCGCAGCGGGCGGGTTTGCGTGGCGCGTTCGAGGGTTTTGAGTTTGGTGGTCAGAGACGATAAATCGTCGGGTTTGAGGACTTCACCGCCGCCCGCTTCGGCGATTTGGCGCATCACTATTGGATCGGCGGAACTCCCGACACGCTCCACAATCGGAGGCAGGACGCTGTACAGAACCGTCGCCGTTTCGGGTTTGCTGTCGCGGGTTTGGGTTGCAGCAGCGAGATAGTCGCCCGCGTTTCCTGCCGTGATTCGCGCCCTATAGGTCACGGTTCCGGCGTCGGTTTTGCCCTGCGAGAGCGTAAGCGTTGCGGCATTACCCTGCTCGTTTTGGACAGTCAGCGTCGGCGGGATTGGGGCGTTTGCGCCGCGTTGTGTCAGAATAAACTCGACTTCTTCGTTCGGAGCATAGTTCGGGCGCGACGCGGCAAGCGTGAGATTTTGACCCGGTAGAAAGTCGGAGCCGCTTGCCAGATACCGAATCGTCTGCGCCCAAAATTCCGGGAAGACATTGGCATATTGCGCGAGTTCCGGCGGCAGCATTGCCCACCGCCAAAGCCCGTCGCCCGCCACCGCCATGACCTTCCCCTGCCCGACCCTCTGCCACGCCAACAGTGCCATTTCACTCTCGTTCTCGCTGTTGGTTGTGCCGCCTTCGGTTCGCGCCAAAACGGTTGCCATCGCCTTTTCGCCACTGACCTTTGCTGACGTGATGAGCAGCGGCAGTTTCTGCACTATCGTACCCGCGTCCTCTTTGCTCGGCTGCACAAAGCCGGGATACGCCTTGCCCGCGTCCGTCAATTGGGCGCGGGTGGCTTCGATTTGCTCCGGCGTATACGAGAATGGTTCGAGTTCGCGCAGTGCTTCGGTTTTTTCATCGGCTCGTCCGCGCAGTAACACCAAATTGCCGCCGCGTTCCGTAATCCAGCGTTTGAGATTGGCGGTTGCGGTTGGGTCGAAAAACGCCTCATATCCTTTCCCGATAATCAGAACATCATAACGGGCAAACTCTTCGAGGGTTTGCGGGACTTTGATCGCCTCTGCGGTTTCCGCGCCGCTTTGGGCAATGGGTCTGCCGTCCATCAGCAGGTAAACCGCGTCCAATTGGAGCGTCGGGTCGGAGCGCAACGCCTGTGCCGTGAATTTGGCGTCCCACGACGGCTCGCCTTCCAATAACAGCACGCGGGTTTTGGCGTCCAGAACGCTGAGGGCAATCGTCGCCTGATTATTGCGTGTATCCGCTTCGTTTGCAACAGGAGACAGGCGTATTCTGTACCGATAAAAGCCTTTGCTCGTTTCCGTCACCGTAAAATTCACCCGTGACCTGCCGCGTTTGAGTGCAGTGGTTTGGGTTTGCGCGGCTTGTCCTTCTCGCGTCAGGGTTGCAGTTGCCGTTTGTGCCGTGATGCCGTCGCTCTGAATTTCCGCGCTGATCTCGACGGGTTGATTGGGAGAGGCAAACACTTGTGGGCGCGTGGCAGTGACTTGAATATCGGGTTCGGCAAACTCGCGTCCAAGGGTTAGTGTGAACACCGGCAGACCGTTGGCGCGGCATTGGCGGGCGGCAGAAATCGGATCGGCATTGCCAGTTTCGCCGCCATCGGAAATCAGCACGACGCCTCCGAAGGTTTGCGCCGGAGTGTTGTCTCCACTTGCGGGCGGCTTGCTCAGTGCGGACGCCGTAAGAAGCGCATTAGCAATATGGGAAGCGTCGCCGTTTGCTTGAGAAATGACAGAGAGTTGTTCAACAGTACGCGGTTGTGTCTGTTTCGCAAACGTGAAGCACTTGAGGTCATAGTTCGCGGACAGCGTTTTGACCAGTGCGGCATTGCCCATAACGCTCACTTTTGCCGCAAACCAACGAGTCATCTGCCCCACATCTTTGGTATTCATACTACGCGAACTGTCAAGGAGAATCGCAAGCGGAGCGCGTATCGGGCGTCGGATTTGCGAAGTCAAAATAGGATTGAGAAGCAATGCCGACAACAGCATCAATGTTAGCAAACGCAGGATATTCGGCGCGAATGTCCTGCCCTGCTGCCTCTGCCGTATCGCCATTCTTACTGACAGACTCAGCACGATCCCCATAATAATCAGCGTGAGGAGTGTCGGGAATGGCGGCGCGAATTGCAGGGTCATGGCGGGCTACTTTGTGGAAATAAAATGCTCATTGACGCCCGGAGAAAGGTTTATCATCTGCTGTTGATAGTGCAAAATTCCTGTCGTATATTCCGGCAAGACGATGCGGCAGAAAAGATCATTTCCTTGATATTCATATTCGGCCTCAATGACTCCTTTGGGATGCGGCATCGAAACCTTCATCTGACTCAATGCCCCTAAATGTGGTTCTACCTCTACGCCCGCAAAACCAAAACCGAACGGGCGAATGCCAGCGATTGCCGTACAGGCGTGATAAAGGGGATGTGCGCCCCATGCGTGGCAGTCTGAACGGGTTGGTTCCGGCATTTCGATTGTGGTTTTCAGTCCATTATTCTGCAAATCCCTCCAGAGAGCAAGCCGATTGAATATCTGACCGGCTTCACACACTGCCTGAAACGCCTCAAAGAGATAGTGCGAAAAGTAGATTGTGGCGCGTGAAAGATCAGTGTCCGTAAGGAGGTTGCGGGCAGATTTTGCATATCGCTCTACTTTGGCTCCATAGGCAAGGATAGCGAAACATTGGGTATGCTCCGAGTAGCGGGTTTGTGTCAAATCATCTGCATATAGTCCGCGTTGTTCGTTCCAAAAGACTTTATTCACGCTTCCTGTCAGCGTTTTTTGGTAGACGCGCATTCGCTTTGCCATCTCCATTTCATTGACAAGTCGCTCCAACCTCTCCGCCATACTCAATGTATAAATCAACTGCCAGTTGAGCGTGCCGGAGACAGTATCCCCATCGGGCGGGACTCCGTCTTTCCACTCTGGAACCCAATCGAGCGTATTCCAGCCGGGCAGCGAATGGAATAGTCCGTCCTCTTTGATGTTGGCAAGATGAGTGTCAATGACGCGCCGTACTGTTGGCATCATCTCGCGCACAAAGGGCAGATCGTCCACCCACATCGCATAGTCATAGACCATTCCCACAAACCACAGCGAAAACGGCGGAATACACTGATCCACGCGAGACGGATAGCGCGATTGAGTCAGTCCGGTGTGCATCAGCGAGGCGGCGAACATTTCCAACGCCTTACGCGGCAGTCGCGGATCGCCACTCAAAACATAAGTCACAAGTGCCTGTATCCGAGTGTCGCCGATATACTGCAACTGCTCGAAAAACGGGCAGTCCATGTACGTCTCATGGGCGCACATCTGCCACGTTCGCACCGCAAGCGGAAAGATCGCATCGAATGGCGTTGGCTCTTTGGTCTCCCATTTCGCGATATTCTCGAACGGATAGCGCGTCTCGACGAGGTGAATATCATGCAGAACAAGCGGCTCATGCGCGGCTCCGATAAGCAGTTCGATATATCGCCCGCACTGCCACCACAGCGGAGTGTAGTGCCGTCGTTCGCCGCCTTCAGGGAGAAATGCGTCTCCTGTTCCGTCTTTGAGGCTCCACACATTGACGAAGTATTTGCCTTCTATCTCATCGCGATGCCCCTTTTTCGTCGTGCGTGGATTTTGATATAATGCTTCCTGCCAATGGATACGTACCCGCGATTCCATACCGCCGGACACGAGCAGCACAGGATACGCACAGTAATAGTTTTCGAGATCAATAATGACGCGGCGCATCGTGTGCGCGGGAATGACATAATCGGCGTCCTCTTCGCGCTTCCACCAGTTTTGGAAGGCAATTCGCTCGGCTTCGAGATTGTCGGCTTCGCGAATAGGAATGTCGCCGGTTTTCTCACTTTCAACTTGAGAGATATGCCGAATGGTTCCGGGTCGGCACGGCTTTTCCATCATCGGCGGAAGGGTTGCGGGCGTGAGAAGGTGGGTCGGCGGTCTGTCATTGCGCTTGTTTGTGGAGGCGTATTCACCAATATAAGGGCTTTTCCACTCGAATTCACGCTCTTGTTTGCCCGTCTCGAAACCCCAATCAAATGCACTGCCGACAATATGCACATTCGCGCCCGTTCCCCATGCCATATCGGGATCATAAAAGCGATACCCCATAAGAGATTTGCAGTCCCATGCGGCAATTCCCGTTGCGAGTTTGTCCTGCCATTCGGGAGCGTCGGGGCAGAGCAGGAAACCCGGCTCGACGGACATTTGAGCATAGGGCGCGAACTCTTTGCCCAACGCCCAAACCTGCGCGACAAGGACATTTTCGCCTTGTTGGAATGGCAGATCATACGTCTCGAAATACCACACATCTTTGCATCCGCGCTCACTGCCGCGCCCGATTTGCGCGCCGTTGAGAAACAGAACATACCGCTCGTCCGCCGTCACATGAACTCGCACCGTTTCGGCGTTCTCGCTTGCAAACCGACAGCGAAACGCAACTGTGAACGGGGGACGAGTTCGCATCGGGCTTATCCACCGACACGCCCACATTCCCCGCTTTGTCCACGACAGAATATCGGTCTGCTTCTCAAACGGATTGCTCGGTATGATCACGCGCATCGCAAACTGTCCTCACAAATAAGAAACACGGAGAACACGGAGAAAAACCAATGCAATGATCCACAAAATCACACGAATAGAACACGAAAACAATACAAAAATCTCAAAGCAAATTCTTGAATTTGTCCCTGTGTTCCCTGTGTTCCCTGTGGTTCTCTTGTTTTTCTCCGTGTCCTCCGTGTTCTCCGTGGTTCACTGTGTTATCTTTTGGCTTTCAATGTCAGAGTGCGGTCAACGCCTTCGAGTTCGATGGAGACGTTATTTCCGTTGACCGTGACCGATTTGACTCCGGTTGCTCCCGCCGGAACATTGACAAGAAACGCGCCATACCCGATAGTTTGGCTTGCTCCCGCCGAAATCCAGCGGTAGGTTGGTGTCTTGAACAAACTGCCTTGGGTGACCGCTTCTCGGCGCGAGTATGCCCACGGCGTTGTGCCAAACTCGATGCCCCGTGTCACCGCTTTTTTATACCACGGCGCACCATCGCGGAATTTGTTCTCTTCCCAAATCGCGCACCAAGGATAATCTTGACGTTTCCAGACATAGCCGCACAGCAGATTTTTCTTCACATTGACGACGGTGAACCAGCCCCATTCGTTTTCCGGCGAGATTTTGGTTGTCGTGAAATCGGACGAACTGCTCCCAACAGGCCACGCCCGCATATCCACATCGCTGCCGTCTTTGTCCACTCCTGTGGGCCACTCGAAAGTCGCGCCGCGTTTCAAGCGTTCGCCCTTGCTGAACTCCATCGGGAAGACCATACTCTCCTTGCCGCCAATATCGAAAAACGTTTCGCCCTCTTTGAGAAACGGCGGTCCAAAGGTCGGATGCTGTTGCCAGCCAAACGGACGATCAAACGCGGTCTTGTTTTTGACCGTCTCCGTAATCCACATGAGCGAGTCATTGCCGAGCGTGATTGTGCGCGATACGTCCATTTGTGCCTTGGGCAAGGTCGTTTTGTAGGTGATGCTGTTCGCAGTTCTCCTGACGGGTTTCCATTCCACTGTGGGGGCTTCGCCATGCACCGGTACGCCCGCTTTTGTCTCGGCAGGGGACGGACCGCCAAAGAAATCCACGCAGATATTGTGTCCGATGATGCCGCTCAGTAACGGCGCACCCGGAGCCGCCCCGAATCGCTTGTCACTGGGTTTCCAATTTTGGGGATCGATGCCCTGCCATGGTGGGAGCCAGAGCGGGTTGACATTGGCGTTTTTGCCGCCTGTCAGTGTCATGGAGGCGATATGCCCGCCGCCGGGCAGAACGACCACCTTGAACTTTTTGTTGCCAATCGTCCAAGCAGGGCGTCCGGCATAGGTTTGGGCGTGCGCGGAGAGTGCGGGCGTAGCGAGGAGTGCCAACGTCGCGCCGAGAAACAGATTCTGTGTGTTCATAATTTCTTCCTCAACAATGAGATAACTTGCACGGCACGTTTCGACGTGGGCGCGGCATTTCCCTGCCTCTTTTAGGGCACAATTCTATTTGAGAGATTTTCTCTCAACATAAGAAGAAATCATATTTAGGGCGCGGCGAGAATATCGGAAAGCAGAATGACTTGCAAACCGAAAATACGCCTAAAGCCCGGATCATTGGTCAGAAACAAGGTGACGTTCTGTTCCAGAGCGGAGGCGGAATGTAGAGCGTCTGGTGTCCGCAAGCCGGGAATGTTTGCACGTAGGTGGTAACGGTGATGGCAAAGTAAGCCTTGACTTCTAACAAACTCACCTCTCGCACCGGAGGTTGAAAACCCCCGTCTGGAAAAAACAAGCGTCTTTCAGACGCACCAACTCGAATTGACTCCCCTCTCCTCCGAACTTGTTCGGGTATCAGGAGAGGGGTTGGGGGTGAGGTAAAGACGCTTGTACTTTCTTGCCGGGTACTTT
>Ga0163154_10003437_pt1 | contig 21952 bp, 7 predicted proteins | sample OliLakLV19MP9P1_FD_148649 | JGI IMG/M metagenome (GOLD analysis project Ga0163154, IMG submission 148649) | Freshwater microbial mat bacterial communities from Lake Vanda, McMurdo Dry Valleys, Antarctica - Oligotrophic Lake LV.19.MP9.P1 | ecosystem: Environmental > Aquatic > Freshwater > Lake >... | reverse complement strand
CAGCGGCAGCCCGCCCCGCACCAATGCCGTGCCCGTAGGGCACGGCATTTGCCCGCGGGCTGCCGCTGCGCAGCGACGGTCGACCCGCCGCGACTCTCATTCACCTCCGGGCAACCCCGACCCACCTCCCGACCGTTCGCAACACCAACACCAACACCAACACCAACACCAACACCAACACCAACACCAACACCAACACCAACACCAACACCAACACCAACACCAACACCAACTGCGACGACGCAGAGATGCCGAACTCGTTTGCATTGGAAAGGCAGGAGCGCAACCTCACCGTAGGTGGGCTTCGTATCCGACGGGCGAATGCCGCAACGGATCGCGAGTTCGTGAGGCATCCGCCCGATTCGAGCGCGTGCGCGGCTCCAGCTATGCAACTACGAGGTTCAGCGACGTCTCACACGCGCTCCGTCGGCGACCTGCTCGCTCGGAAACACGATCACCTCGGACCCGGGAGCAGGCCCACGCAGGACCTCGACCTGTGCGCCGTCGCGCAGACCCAGCGCGACCTCGACAAAACGCGCGCGCTCGGCGTCGAGCACATACACCCCAAAGCCCTGCGCGGTCCGAACCAAAGCGGCCTCGGGCAGCAACACCGCGTCGTCGACTCGCGCGACCAGCACCTCGACCTGCACGCGAAACCCGTCGCCCAGCGAGAACGACTGAGCGAACTCCGGCGCGCGTGGATCGACCAGGTCCAGCACGACGTCGACACGCTGCTCCTCGACACCCAGCGCGGACACCTTCGTGCGCGCGAGCGGCTCGACGCGCCGCACACGCAGGCCAAATGCATCTCCACCGCCCCAGCCGACCGCGCGCGCTTCCATGCCCGGGGTCATCCGCACGGCGTCCGTCGTCAGGTAATCCGCCACGACTTCCAGCTGCCGCACGTCGGCGAGCTCCAAGAGCGCCTCGCCCATGCGCACGGGGCCCTCGCTCTCGCGACGCACGGCGAGCACCCGCCCGTCGATGGGCGCCATGAGCACGACCGCGTCGTCCGGTCTCGCAACCGCTTCGGTGCCGTTGCCAGCGCCGTTGCTGATCGCGAGCATCGCCGTCGCATCGAGCGCCGCGGTCACATCGAGAGCGGCGCGTGCGACGACGAGCTCGGCCTCGGCCACGGCAATGGCTGCGCGCGCCGACGCGACCTCACCGCCGTGGAAGAGCACCAGGCGGCGCGCGTCGGCGATCGCCTGCGCGCTGATGGCCTCGCCGCCACGTTGCAGCCGGCCGACGTCTTCTTCCGCAGCCCCCAGCAGCGCCCGCGCAGCGCTCTCTCGCTCGCGTGCCGCGGCGACGCCCGCGACGCCGGCCGCGACGCGGGCCTCTGCCAGCACGCGCGAGCGTTCGTCCAGGAGCGCCGCCGCGAGCGGCGCGACCCGCGCCAGGACCGTGACGCCTGCGCTCACCTCGTCACCCGCCTTCAGCAGGACCCGGTGCAGGTACCCGTCCAGGGGCGCAGTCACGACGTGCCGTGCCTCGACGCGCGTCTGCCCTTGCTCGCGCAGGCTGACGGCGATCGGTCCGCGCGTCACCGCGGCCGTCTCGACCGTGACCGGGACGTCGCGGACGGCGGTCCAGACGAGCGCGGCGAGGACGCTCGCGCCGATTGCAAAGGCGAGGCCACGTCGTACAGCGCGATTCACGAGCGCTCCTTCAGGACTTCCACGAGGTCGATCCTATCCAATCCACGCCGGCAGAGCAGCCCCGATACGACCGCTGCGACGATCAACACCAGCGCCGTGATGGCATACGTGGACGCCTCGATCGACAGCGGCATGCGGAGCATCTCGCTCTGCGCGCGGCGCAGCGTCACCCATGCGAGGCCAGCCCCGAGCACGCACCCGACGGGGATCCCGAGCGCAGCGAGCAGCCACGTCTCGCCCAGGAAGATCGTCGCGACCTCGCCGCGCCGATAACCCAGCACACGCATCGACGCGAGCTCACGCCCGCGCTCCGCCAGCGTCACCCGCGCGTCGTTGTAGACGACCCCGGACACCAGCACCGTCGCGAACAGCACGAGGAAGAAGGCCATGAAGCCCATGCTCTCGGCCATCGTCTCGCGGAAGCGGCGCAGCGCATCGGTCCGCGCGCTCGCAGCGATGACGAGCGGCGCCTCGCGCAGCGCCACTTCCAGCTCGCGTTGTCGGGCGGGGTCGACCAAGAGGTGCGCGCCCGAGACTCGCGGCCCCTCGCCCATCGCGCGCGCCAGTTCGCTCGAGTCCATGCGCGCGCCATTGCCGACGAACGACGAGTACACAGCGGTCACGTCCGCGGAGAACACCGGCCGACGCTCCTCGAGGACCTCGATGACGACTCGCTCGCCGAGACCCACGCCCAGCGCCTCCGCGAGCCCATCGGAGAGCGCCAGGCCGCTCGGCGGGACGTCGCGCACGCGGCCCTCGACGTCGATCGGCGGGCGCAGCGTGGCGCCGGGCGACACTCCCTCGACCGCGATTCTCCGCTGGCGCGTCCCGGCGCGGATGCGCGCATCGATGACGCGGAAGGGCTCTGCGCGGCGCACTCCTGGCAGCCGTGTGAGCTCGTCCACGGCCTCCATTCCGCGCGGCGCGCCGAGCGTGACGGTCATGTCTTCGCGTTGGGCGCTCTGGAACTGCAGCTCCAACGCGTGCTCGATCGAGTCCGACATCGCGAGGCCCGACAGGAGCAGCGCGCCGCCGCTGGCCGTGCCGAAGACGCTCGCCAATGCGCGCAATGGCTTACGCTCGATGTTGCGCAGCACACTCCTTGTCGTGACCGAGAGACGCGTCGTGACCGCCAAAGGCGGGCTGACTGGGCAATGCGTCGTGTGCCCGCCGCCGATGAACGCGCCAAGGCGCTCGACTACGGTCCGCTTGAACGTGGCCGGCGCCGGCGGCCGCATCGCCTCGGCCGGCGCCATACGGACCGCGCGCCGCACTGCGCCCGCCGCGCCGAGGAGCGCCGCGCCGAGCGCGACGCCGACGGCGGCCAGCACGAGGCTCGGTTCGATGACGTGCGCGAGCCGCGGAAAGCGGAAGTACGGTCGATAGAGGTCGACCATCGCCCCCCCCATCGCGCGCCCGGCGACGAGCCCGCCCAGCGCCGCGACGAACGCAACGAGCACCACCAGCTTGCCGTAATGCACCCCGAGCTCGAGGTCCCTGCGCCCGAACGCCTTCATCACCGCGATCTCTCCGCGTTGCTGCGTGACCATGCGCGCGAGCACCACCGCGAACAAAAACGTCGCCACACCCAAGAAGATCGACGGCAGCATCCGCCCCATCGATTGGAGCTGCTTCAGCTCGTTTGCGACGAACCAGTGCGAAGCCTGGTCCGCACGCGGGATCGCGCCGAGCCCGCCGTATGGCGCCAAGATCCGATCGACGTCCGCGAGCACCGCACGCGGCTCGGTGCCGCGCGCCAGCGTGAACACGACGTCGTTGAACGCGCCTTCCATTCCAAACGACGCGGCGACGAGCGCGCGCCGCGCGAAGAGCACGCCGAACAGCTCGTCGTCGGGCACGATCGAGCCCGGCGCCATTGCGTAGACGTATTCGGGCGACAGCACCTCGCCGACGACCCGCAGGACGAGCTCACGCTCGTTCACGACCACGGTCAACGAGTCTCCGGGCGAGAGTCCGTGTGCGTGGGCGAACGCATCGGACAGCGCGACCTCGTCCGTGCGGCCGGGCTCCGGGAGCCGACCTCGCAGGAGGTGCAGCTCGACGAGGTGCGGTCGGTCGTCGTCGGGCAGCGACACGAAGCGCCCGGTGATGAGGCCATCACGCGCAGCGCCACCGGTGCCACCTACGGCCCCTGCGCCACCGGTTCCTCGGACCGCAGGGTCCACCTGGATCTTCACGTCGGCCACGACACGAGTGTCCAAGGCTGCGATGCCGGGCACGAGCGCGAGCTCGTCCTCGACGTGCTGGGGCGCGCGCTCGAGGTGCACGAACACCTCGGCGAAGCGCTGGGCCGAGTACGCATCCGTCATCGCGCGCTGCAACGAGTCCAGCGCGCTCTGCATCGTGACGAGCGTCGCGATGCCGCTGGCGACGACCGCTGCGATCGCGAAGAGCTGCGCGCGCAGCTTGACGAGGTCGCGCAACAGCTTGCGGTCGAGCATCCCGATCATCAGCGCGCCCTCTGCTATCTCCCGATGACAGCTCGCGCCAATGCGCTATGCACACGGGTGGACGGCTCCATTTCGATTGCCGGCGGTCGCATCGGGGACGACCGCGTGACCGCCGCGCCGTGCGCGCTGGAGGAGCTCGAGGGACGACCGGCGCAGCATTGCGCGAGCGCGCGGATCGAGTCGGTGCTGACCGTCGGCCGTGCCCGCCGAGTCGTCCTCCGCCGCGCGCGCGGCCCATGATCCGGACGTCCCCCTCCCTCAATACGGGTGAACTCTACAAACACAAGCATCTAAAGGACCTCGACGAACTCCGCGACGACGTGCACGAGGCCCTCGTCCTCAGCCATCATCACGATCGGCTCGAAGGCGGGGTTTTGCGGCTCGAGAATGACACGGAGATGGCGCCAAACCCCTTCGTCGGGATGTCCTTTCTCGCTCTTGTAGCGCTTGACCGTGAAGCGCTCGCCGGTCTCGGGGTCGGTTTCGTCGCGCAGAGCGACGAGCACGACGCGCCCTTGACGTGAGCCCGTCACTGGCCCCTGGAACAGGCAGTGCGATCCGTCGGGAATCAGCGGCTCCATCGACTTACCGACGACCTCGGCGACGAACATGCCGGGCCGGAGCTTCCGGCGAGAATCGATGGCAACCCAGTCCCACTGGCCCTCCTCGATAGAGTGCGGCTCTCCGAAGGCACCGGCGGCAGCCTTCAACGGAACGAGTGGCACGCAGGTCCGATAGCGATCGGCGGGGGCGGGCTTCACGATCCGGAGTCTTGGACGAGAGTTCGCCTGCGGCTCGGCTCCCGCGCGCTCGAACCAAGTCTGATCCGCTGTCAATGCAGTCCTCAGCGGCGCTGCTCCGAGATAGCCGGCGAGCTTGCGGAAGTGCCGTGTCATCGCCTCGGGGTCGTCTAACTCGACCGCCGAGATCTCTATCACTTCCCAGCCGTGGTTGCGCAGCCACGAGCGGATCCGCTGGTCGTGCTCGCGCGTCTTTGGGTTGCCGTGAAGGTGGGCGCTCAAGCCATCGAGGTAGATGCAAATGCCTTCATCCGGGCCGTGGTCCGCGGTCCGGAAGATCACATCCGGAGTCGTCGTGCCGATCGAGCGATCCAGCCGCACCTGCTCCCCGCGGGTGCCCTCCTCGAAGCCTGCTGCGCGGAGCAAGTGCCGCAGCCTCCGCTCCTTCTCGTTGACTGGGTGACTTCCTTCCTGCGGCGCCGCCGATGTTTGATGGGCCGGGATCTCGTGGGCGAGGATGAGGGTTCGACCCCACGAGTCGAGGCATTCGAACGCGAGTTTGCGATCCAGGTACTTGTGATAGAAGCCATTGCGGAAGGTCTGCAAGCAGTCGACACACGACGACATGCAGGCCGACGGGCACTTCTCAACGACGTCGCGCCCCGCGACCACGACTTCCTCGAACCGCTCGCACAACTGATCGAGCAGTCCTGATCCGCCCGGCATCGGATCCCATAGGAGCGCGTCGACCTCGTCCCGGTCGACATGGCCGACGACGAGGACTTGCAAGTCCTCCATGTGCATGTCGAGCACCTGCGTGGCCGCGAAACGCAGCGTCCTCGAGACGCTGTACGCCATCGAGTGGTCAGCACACGCCGGCAGAGAGAGGGCGTCGGCTACGACATCCGCGTAGAAGCCGACCGGATGCACCTTACGTCCGCAGCGCTCGAGGTGGCCCTCGCCAAACTTGCGCCGCTGTTCGTCGGAGGAGAGCGGAGACACGCTCTGCCCGCAGACCGTGCACACGGGGTAGCCGAACCGATCGGGCCTCGTGAGCCGCTCGATGGCGCTGCTCGCACCCACGTTCACAAGTCGCAAGCCAACGCCGCGCCGATGGTGGAGCGCCTGCGCCCCCCACTTGTACGCTCGGCCGCCGTTGTGCTGGTCGCGCTCCAGACCATAGACCGCGACACCCATCTGAAAGCGCAGCTCCTCCTCGTCGGAGATGTGAGACTGGTGAACGAGGTCCACATCGCACACCGCGATCGCCTGGAGCACCGTGGAACCGAGCGCCGACGGTGTCGCGCCGACATTGGTGGGCTTCACGGCTTGGCGCTCGGTCGAGACCTCGAAATTCGGCATCTCGATACGCTGCTCGTCCACGTCCCGATGGAATCGGCGCGCAACGAAGCGGTTGCCGTTCGCGTAGATGAGGTTGCCGGGCACGTACTCGCGCAGCGCCACGCTCGGCGGCCGTGGCAGTGCGAACTCCATCGCTCCGGTTCGCCAGAACGGGATCTCCGCGGTCCCGAGAATCGAGCCGACCTCGAGGCCGTAACCGGGCAAGAAGCCCTCCGCCGCCAGGACACCGAAGGTGTTGACGTCGTCGTAGCCTTCGGCCTCGCGGCGCTGGCGCCGCGCCGTCCCCTTGAAGCGCTTCACGACACCATCGCAGCGACGAAAAAGCGCGTCGTCCTCTGGCTCGAGCGTCCCCTGCTGCTCGCGCAGCCGGTTCAGACGCGTGATCTGCGCCAGCGCCCAACGCAGTCGTCCGGTGAGTCGCGCGACCACCTCCTGGAGCCCGGCCACGAAGCTCTCGATGTGGCCGCGCAGGATGTCCGTGTGCACGACGGCCGCGTCCTCGATCGGCCAGCCCTGTGAGAAGGCGCCCTCGACGTAGCCGACAAGATCGTCGACGTTGAGCGCGACCAGATCCCCTAACGGCGTGAAGTCGAATGGCTGGCTTCGAATCAAGCCGGCCTCGAACAGATAGGCCGAGACCTGATTGGGAAGACACGACTTCAACGTGTCCTCGATCGCTCGGCGGGTGACTTCTGAGCGCCCCGGGTCTCGGAGGTACTGATGGAGCCGCGTCAACGTCGATGCGTGCACGTGTTTGGCCACCATCAGCTCGTTGCGCAGGTTGAAGGCGGGCGGATCGACCCGCCCAGCGAGGAGCTTCAATGGATCCGCGAAGTAGGCGCGGTCGTGCGAGACCGGCCGACAATACGTGAGGTTCACCGCCATGCGGTGCCTTCGTCCTGCTCGTCCCGCTCGCTGCCAGTAGTTCGCAGGCAAGGGCGGAACGTTGCGCATCAACACGGAGTCGAGCTGCCCGATGTCCACGCCGAGCTCGAGGGTCGGCGTGCAGACAAACGTATTCACCGCGTCCGACTCACCCTTGAACAGGTTCTCCAGTCGCTCGCGCTCATCGTGCGGAACCATCGCCGTGTGCTCTTCGGGTCGGAGCATCGCGTAGCCCTGATCGAGCACGGCCAAGTCGTAGTTGTCCGGGTCCTCGCGGACAAACTCCAGCTCGCCGTCGCAGCGCCACGCCGGGCACTTCTGGCGCGGCGTCCGTCTCGTGGTGCGTCGGCGGCAACCCTTGCAGCGCCAGACGCCGTGATTCTCTTGCAGCCTCAGCCGATCCGCATCGACCTGGAAGACTGCGCTGACGATGGGCAGCGGGTTGCCCTTCGAGCCCTTGAGGCGCACGGATGTGAGCAGCCCCTTCTTGGTGAGTAGCGCGAACAGCTCTTCGAGGAAGTGCTCGACGTGATCCGACGGCACGCCCCACTTTTTGGCGATCTGCCGGATCGTCGTGTCGCCTCGGTCACTCAACCATTGTGTGACGAGCTCCGGCTTCTCGTTCGGTTCACGACGCAGCTTGGTGCCGCATGGTCCGCCGACCTGGGGGAGATAACCCTGCTGGACCTCGAGGTCGCCATCCATCCAATACTTGGTGTAGATCTCCCACTCGGGGTCGTGGAGGACACGCTTGCGGCGCAAATAATCGAGCAGGGTCGCCACTCCGTCGCGTAGATCATCGGCCGGCATACCGAGTTTGTGCGCCTCGGCTTGAATCCACGGCCACGACGCTTCGAGGCCCTCGTACTCGATCTTCATCCGGCCCCATGGCTCGAGACCGATGGCTTGGCGCGAGGACAGCGTCACTTCGCGGAGCACTTGGATACGAAGGAACTTCCGACGCTGCTTCTCGTGCTCGCCTCCGGAGCCTTCGCGCCGCGCGACTTGCCAGACTTCCGGGATCAGCGCTCGGGAAAGCGAGTCGTCCCTGGCGAGCACCCCGTCGATGGCGAGCGCCACGTCTCCGATGGACTTGACGCCATCGCGCAGGGCCTCTGCCATCAACGCACGGAGGCGGAATCGCCGCGCGTGGTCCTTCATCCATCCGGCTTGGAATGCAGCGTCCTGGCGGTTGTCGCAGAACACGAGCAACCGTGGGCGCTCCGCGTGCTGCACCATGTCCTGCGCGAGCACGTGGACATCTGCGACGTTCGTAGCACGCACGGGCCGCGCGGCTTCGCGGTAGCGCGTGCCCATGCGCCTGCCTGTCGTGCCGCACGACAGGCAGCTCGACAACACACCGGGGTTGTCCTTTTTTTGCCGCACTGCGTAGAGCACGAGGCGGGCTCCCGATTGACCACAGTGCAAGCAGCGAGTGCCGGGTTCGCGGTGTGCCGCTCCACAACCGCGGCAGAAGTGCATTGCTGCCGTGCGGTCATGGTCGTCCATGTCGTGGTCATCGCTGCCGCCGACGATGCGATCGGCAAGGACAACCCGACAGCCGCCGCGCGACTCCTCGAGCGGTAGCCAGAATCCGGTGTCGCCAGAAGCCTGTCCGCCTCCGGGCTGTTTGCCGGAGAACTCGAAGTCCTCCAGAAACGCGATGTAGTAGTGCTGACCGCAGGTCGAGCAGGTTGTCACCGGGAAGTGGGCATGCTGAGCTCCGTCCTGCGCGGAAGCAATTTCGTCCTCGGCGGCCAGCCACAACTTCGGACCGCTCCCGCCCTCGGGGAAGCTCACGACCGCGCCGCTGATCCCCCGGATGAAGCCGTGCACCACGGGGCGCAGGAGCGGACGCCCGTCCCTGCGGGCCGCGGCGCCGAGGGTGAGCCAGCAGAGGACCTCGGCCTCGGTGACCGTGCGGTCCACGCACTGAGAGAGCGCCACGGCCAGCTCGTCCAGGCGACGAGGTGCGACGAGCAGCTCGCTGAGCAGGTAGACGAGCTCGCTCTTCGAGAGGGCCGCGTGGAGCTGCTCGGGCCAGTCACCCGTCGGCAGGTTCTCGCCGGACAGGTCTCGGTACACCGCTCGTACTGAGCTGCCGTCGGGATTCGTTTCCTCGACGGCCTGGACGCAGGCGTTCAATAGGTTGGCCGTATCCTTCTTTGGCGCGCCCGAGAGTTTGCGACCACTCGCCCACACCTCGGGCTCGTACGCCTCCCCTACGGTCGTGACGCCCTCTCTCGGAACGCCAAAAAAGCGTGACGCGAAGTTCCGCGCTGCGTCCGGGTCGCGTGCGTCCGCGATCGTGGCCGAAGTGGCCACGCAGACTGTGTCCTGTGCACCGCGCCCGCAGTAGCTCCGCAGCCGGCGGATGAGGCACGCAGTCTCGGCGCCCTGTGCGCCTGTGAACGTGTGGGCCTCGTCGAATACGAGGAAGTCGAGGCGCGCGTCTCGGAACAGCTCGACGTCGCGCTGGCGCGTCAGGAGGAGCTCGAGCTGCTTCACGTTGGTGAGCAGGATGCGCGGCTGCTTTCCGGGGGTGCGCATGATCTCGCGCGAGCAGACCTCCTCAGGCGGGTAGACCGTCTCGCTGCGCTGCTCCTGGCGCACCTTCTGGGCGGCAGCCTCGTAGTCGGCACGCGAGGAGCCGACCGGGAGTCGAATGCCCGCGACCTCGGCGTCCAGCTCGGGTGTCTTTCCGACGTACATCCCAAACGAGATGCGCGTCCCAGCGAGGAGAGAGCGGAGGCGCTGGAGTTGGTCCTCGGCCAGCGCGTTCATCGGGTAGACGATGACCGCGCTGATGCCCGCCGACGCCTCCGCGTCACGCAGCTCGAGGCACTTGCTGACGACGGGGTACAGGAAGCACTCGGACTTGCCCGAGCCCGTGCCCGTCGAGACCAGCGTCGTGTGACCGGATCGGATCGAGCGAATCGCGTCCTCCTGGTGCCCGTACACGTGCGTGATCGCGGCCGGGATGCGCTGGCGCATGTGTGGGTGGAACACACCCTCGCGCACGAGGGTGTCGACGCTCGCTCCTTGGCGGAACGGCCGCGACAAGCTGATGTACGGCCCCTTGAGCAGCGGCGAGTCGCGGGTCTCGTCGAGCGAGAGCAACGTGCGCATCTGCGCCAGCAGCCGTTCGTCCGCAAACGGGTAGGCCGTGAGTTGGTAGCGCAGGAAGCTGCGCACGACCTTCTCGGTGTAGACGATTGGGTTCAGTGCCATGGGATGCAACCAGCGAGTTGGTTCACTGCGAGTCGTCGCAGCGTCTAGTGCTCGTCGATCGCCTGGACGATCTCGCCCCGCACGAACTCAGCTCGGGCCAACAATCAGGCCACTTCATCGCGAAGGCTGGGCACATTACTCGTTCTTGGGCGCGCTCTTGCCCCAGATCGTGAGCCGGAGCTCTTCGCCGAACAGCTCGTACCTTGGCTGTCTCCCGGAGTGCGCCTCGCTCGCCTTCAGAATCTGCCGCACTCCTTCTCCGCGCGACTCCAAGAAGGCGCGGCCCGTTCGTTCGCTGCGGGTCTTGGCGAGGAAGCTGACGAGCAACTGGTTCCTCGTGAACACGCGGTACGGCATGGTTTCAACCGTGAGGGAGTTCGGTAGCGCTCCCGGGCTATAAAGTTCCAAGCGATCAGAGAAGAGGAAGAGCCGAATCTTCGAGCCTGCGATGGAGTAGTCACGGTGCGCGACCGCATTGACAATTGCCTCGTACACAGGATCGAGATCGAACTGCGGAAAGTCCTCGCGCCCGGCGTTCTTACGTGCTGGCCGAAGCATAAAACGCTTGACGAAGCGCACTGCCGCGTCGATCTGATCGCCAGCACGGCCATGGATCTGCTCAACGTGCACCAAGTCATCGGAGGTCAGCCGTTCGCCTCGATAGCATGCCGCCTCGATGTACGCCGAAGGCAAGAAGCTCTGCGGGTCAACCCCGAACGTGAGCAGGCCCGCGACGGTTGGCCGATCGAAGCCGCCGTCGTCGGTGACGGTCACGCGCGTGTTGCGCAGGAGGTCCGGCCAGGGAATCGCGGGCGAGGATCCGAAGTAGTTCGTGATCTTGGTTCGGTCCAGGTCCTCGCTCGAGGCTCCGTGGACTGGTTGCTCATCGAAGACGTAGGCTCGACCTCGCTGCTGCAGCAGCCTGGCCAGCTCCTCGGGACGTAGGTCGCGCTTCGTCGAGCCCACACGCAGGTAGTAGCGTCCGCCGGAGGTCCGGTGAACGTAGAGCCCGCGCTTGATCTCGACCACGAGCACCAAGGCGTGAGTTGCGTCGATGCGTGGTAGCAGCATTCTACGGATGATCGGGCGAAGCGGCGGCTCGCAGTTGTGAGTCGAGATGTTGACAACCCATTGCTCGACGAAATCCGCATGGCCGTCGGGAACGCCGCGTACGACCCCATGGTCGTCGACTCCGAGGAGCACGACCCCACCCTCCGAGTTCGCGAGAGCGACGAACTCGGCCGCGAGGCTCTCGGGGTTCGGAGACGACACGGCGTCGCCCTGCACCCGCACCTCCTTGAATTCGACGCGCGAGTCTTCGCCAACCCGAAGCTGATCGAGGATCTGTTCCTTGGTATCAAACATGGATCTCCAGAGGCTCAGTAGCCGTACCTTTCGCGCCGCAGCCGGAAGGCTTCTCTAAAGGTTGATCGCCCGACGACAGCAGAAGGCTGAGTACCGCTGTGCTCCGCTGGCCGACGGAGCCTGTCGAAATTGGCGTGAACTCGCCGCTGTGGGAGCGCACGCGCAACTCGACAGCGTCTTCCGGTATGAAGCGCTCGAACTCGTCGAGACGCAGTCGCTCGCCACGCTCCAACGAGTTGAAGAAGTTTCTGGTCAGGAGAGTGCCTCCGGTGGGATCGAGCGCCGCGACGACCTTCGACTGCGTAGCGTCGATGGCTCGTCCAGTCGACGCGACATAATCTACGTCTTCCCTCCAAGCCGCGGCAAGCTCAGCCAGCCTGTCAGCAAGCGATCCGCCCGGCGCGAAGACGTGGTCGACGATCGTGGTCCAATCTCGCTCTTGGAGGCCCGCGCCGGAAAACCATTCCTCGCGACGCGACTCGAAATCCTTGCGGTCGCGGAACGGAAGCACATTCAGGCGAACGTCAGCATCGAGCTCCTCGAGTCTGCCTGCTTGTTGACGACGAAGTCCGAGACGCTGCTCGTGCACGAGAACGAGTGCGCTGCGAGCGGACTTCATATCACTCGCGACGCGCTCGAGCTCGCCCGTTGCCGATTCGAGATCCTTGACCTCGCGCTCTAGTAGCACGCGCTGTTGCAAGAGTTTCGCGTGCTGTGTGAAGTCAACACCCCGCTGCTGCATCTCCTTACGCAGCGCTTCGTACTGTTCGCGGGCCGCGTCATAGGCGCCCTGCCATCGTTCAGTGCGCTCGGCACGAAGAGCGGCGTTGAGTTCGTCCAATCGGTTGGCCTCTGCTCCGAGTGCAAGGGCCGTCGCTTCCAATTGGCGCGCGACCCGATCCCTCACCATCGCCAGCCAGCTCTGCGGGCTCGCCGAACCAGGCAGATTTGGAAGGCGTTTCGCATCGTACCGTATCGCCTCGGCCTGGGTGCGGAGCGAATCTCTTTGGGTGTCCAGACCCTGAAGCACCGAATCGAGCCAGTTGCGCTCCTGCTCCACGGCCTGATACCGGACGAGGACGTCCTTCTGACCCTCACGCTCGAGGAAGGCGATCTGATCCAGAACCTTCTGCAGCTCGGTCTTGCGTCCCGGCAGAGTCGTCAGATGCTTCTTCAGACGGGATCGTCTCGCCTGGAGCTCGACGAGCTTTTCTCGCGCGCGGTCGCGCGCGGCCTCCACATCAGCAAGCTCTCGCGGATCGATCAACGCATCGAGTTCCGTCCGCTGGGATGCCGGATCCTTTGCGATGCGTGCGATTTGTCGCTGCGAGAGGATGCGGGGAACAACGAGACTGCGCACGTCGAAGGGCGTCACTTCGGAGGTGGTTGAGTTCGGGTCGCGGACGAGCTCGACGCCGCCGCGGTTACGACGGATCCGGTAGTTGCGCTCGGCAACGACGAGATCGAGCTCGATCTCGTACTCGGGCAGGTGCGTCCCGGGTGTTTCGCCGAAGTCCCTCTGCTTCTTGGCCCGCAGGACTCTTTCGACAGTCGCGCGGATCTCGTCACCGCCGTCGCCGTTGAATTCCTCTTTGCGGTCGCGATCGAGCGCGTGACGCAAATACTCGACTAGTGTGGACTTGCCGGAGCCCCGCCCACCGACGAGCGTAGTCAAGCAGGGGCTGAGCGGGACCTTGATTTCATCGAAGAAGTCCGTGTTCCGGACCGTGATGCGTTCGATGCGTGGATACTGCTGGCCGGGCGGTCCGGTGGCCATACGTCGCAAGCGAGACTCCGGGTCGAGCAGAGCTAACCGGATGCCTTCGACGTCGGGCACCTCCATCTTGAGCCAGGAGTACTTGCTGCCGATCGACGCGTAGCCATCGGGATCCGAGCACTCGACGAGCGCCCAGTGCCGTTGTTCGCGGTAGCGAGCGCGCTGGCCATCGGTAAGACCTTCCCAGTCCTCCCCGCGCCGGGCAGCCGCCCAACGCACGAGGAGATCGCGGAACGCTTGAGGAAGGTGCTCGAACGGGCGGGATGTCTGAAACCCGTGCCAGTCCCGGCGCGTGATCACGCGTTCCCGAAGGTGCCCCTTCATCTCGTCCCAGAGGGCAGTGTCGACGATCAGCCCTGATGTAGGCCCGGGTGCGCCACCGATAACTTCGCGCGAGATACCCTGGGGATTCTCGGCGTGCGCAGGCAGCACGATAAACTCGAGGTGGCGGTCACCTGAAGGCGGCCGGCAGTACTCGTAGAGCCTCTTCAGGAACTCGTCCACGGACTGTCCCGTCGCCCGCGGCGTGCCACGTTTCGGATCGAAACGATCCGACGGGCCGAAGACGTGGCCAATGGCCTTGTCGATCACGTCCGGGTCGGTGTCCGCGGAAAAGACGACGAGGAAGTGGATCGGTCGCTCGCCCCCGACCGAGAACTCGACGCCGGGCAAGATGGCGGGCATCGCTAGCCCCTGGCCAATCGCCTGCTGGCGCAACGCGTCGAACTGCAGCTTCAGGTACCGGAACCCGTCGATGCTGTTGTGATCCGTGAGCGCGACAAGGTCGATACCCTCCCCGTTCGCCGCTGCACGGCACGCGGTAACGAACCGCTCGGCGATCTCCGCGAGACGCCGCGGCTTCTCCTTCTTCCAGGTCTCGATCGCCGCCCTGAGGTCTTCCCCGAAGCGCTTCTCGCCGTCGAACGGCGTGTGCACATGCAGGTCGCAGCGCAACCAGCGCGCGCCCGGCACTCGAGTTGCTACGGTCGTCATTGTGGTAGTTCGGTACCCCGGCCCATGCGTTCGCGCGGCACAAGTTGGGGATTGCACGAAGTCGGCTCGGAGCTTCGCCTGGGGCGCCTAGCGTACGGACGTCGAGGGGTCATCAGAACAGGTATCCCTGGGCGGTCGGGGTCGGTGCAGGCTGCGCGGCAGCAGGGCGGGCTTGCTGCATGGCGACCCTGCCACAATCGGACTCGGCAACCGCAAGCAGATCACGGTGGCCCTCTTCGCCAAGGAGGTTGCGGGCGTGGAGGTGGCACTCGCGCCAGGATTCCTCGGGGGATTGGGCGAGTTGCCAGTCGTAGAAGCGGGGGCCGAGGCGGCTGGCGACGGGTTGGGAATCCTTCGCGCGGTCGTCGTGGCCGAGGCCGTAGTCGGCGAGACGCAGGGTCTCGGGGAGCATCCAGCCTTCGCCGGCGTTCTGGGTGAGGAAGGCCTCGATGCCGCGGTCGCGGTCGCCGCCGCAGGATTCGATTTTCTGCTGGAGGTCGTGGAAGGCGACCAGTGTGAGGACGGTGTGGCGCAGCTCGGGGTCCTTCTCCTTGTCGACCCGCCAGAAATCCTTCGGGTCGCCATCAACCTGGCCAAGGGGAAGATCGCATCCCAGGAAAACCTGTCGCAGGTCATCGAGCCCGATTCCGAAGGCGAAGGCCGCGAGGGCATCGAGAATGCTCCGCGTCCGCAGTGCATCCGATTGAGTAGCGCACCAGAGCGTCTTCCAGGGCCGAGTTATGTTTGTCCGTTCTTGCAGGAACAGCGGCGCGAACCGCGTTCCGCAAAGCGCACGGCCGCGTGCCACGGGGGTCAGCGTGCGCAGACCACGTGAGCGAGGCCAGGGACAGTCCCAGAGGAAGAAGCTGTTGAGGTTCGTGCCGATTAGGCGCTGGCGGAGGACCCAGTCAAAGACCAGCGATCCGGACACTCCAAGACACGCCAGATGCCCGGCGAGATCCCTGTCGATGGTGAGCAGGCCGATAGAGTTCCCGCATGGAGCGCGGTCGATCAGGCCGGCGATGAACGTGCGTTCGTTCGTTGCATTCGAGAGCGCGCGAAAGCCGAGTGCGTACGCCGGCTTGTCCGCGGGTAGGTTCGCACACCCGAGGAGGAACTGTGGAATAATTGGCTGAACCGCGTCTGCGTGTCGCGTCCACTTCGCACGGTGGCCAGCGCCGCCCTCGTATCGTGCGGCATTGGTCCAGAGGTGGTAGATCATCACTCCCTGAACGAGCGGCAGCGCTAGGTCCTCGACACCCTCCTCGCGGATCCACGCGTCCGCCTCGCGTGAGAGTAGGATGCCAGCGGGGATGTCGGCGCGGGGGATGGGGAGCGTGTCGTAGGGCGGTTGGGCGCAGCGGAGTTCGCTGGCGGGGAGAGGCTCGACGCCCAGTTCGGACCACAGCTCGGCGATCGGTCGCCAGTCGCCTTTGAGCCAGCGGCTGTACTCGTCGGGGCGGTAGCCCTGCTCTTCCCACTTCGTGCGCGGGGGGAAGAGCTTGGAGTCGCTCGTCATGTTGAAGTCGCCCTGCGCGTACTTGATGCCCCAGCCATCGGGGCCCTCGTCGCCCAGGAGCACGGAGTTCGCGTAGATCTTTTCGAGGATCTCGAGGTCGCGCTTCGACTGGATCTCGAGGATCGCCTTCGAGCGCGGACTGAACTGATCGACCTGCGCGCGCGTGTAGGGCGTGGCGAGCGACTCGGCGCGCTCCCAGTCTTCGAGCTTGCGGCGCATGAAGGCGGTCTGGATCGCCTCGGTCGAGCCGCCCTTCTCGATGACGATCGGGTTGAACTTGAACCGGCTGTCGATCTCGAAGACTTTGTCCCGGTTCTCGAAGCCGAAGAGCCACTCCCAGCGGCAGCGATCGAGGAACAGCGCGCGCAGGCCGCCCGTGCCGTGGTCGGAGTAGAGGCCCGACGGGACGATAAAGCCCAGGCGGCCGCCCTTGCGCAGGAGCGCGTGCGCTTGCTCGAGGAAGAGCTTGTAGGTGTAGGCCTTGCCCTCTCCTCGATGCTGGTACGGATGCTCCGCGTCGGTGAAGCCGCGACACTTGCTTCGGATCTCGCGCCAGCGATTGTGCAGGAAAGCATTCTCGTTACCGCGTTCGATCGAGAAGCGCTCGCCGTTGCCCTCGGCGAGATCAGGATCCCCGAAAGGACGCGCTGCGAGCTTCATCCAGTTGGAATCGCAGGCAAAGCCGGCGGTGTAATCGAGCCACTTCCGCTCGAAATGTACGCCGAGCGTCGCTGCACCACCCGCGTTGGGCGATGAGTCGGCGAAGTACTCTCGCTGTTTGCCGAGTGCCTCTTGCTTGCCGTAGGATCGGTAGAGTGGATCGATGTCGGAGAAAAATTCTTTCGAGTTCGGTTGGAGCGTTTCCCACGGCGGATTGCCGAGGATCGCGTCGAAGCCTGACCCGGACTCGCGGAACACATCCGGGAACTCGAGCTCCCAGTGCAGGAATCGCTTGCGTGCGGCGACAGCGTCAGTGACCGCGAGCGTCGCCTCCGGCGGGGCGGCGAAGGTGCTCGGCAGCGGCGCGTGGTCGATCTCGTCCGTCGGCCAGAACCAGCACGCGCACCACAGGTCCATCGCCGATTTCAGCGCGCGATACTCGCTGCTGCCTTGAAACTCCTCGCGGTAGAGCCGCGCGCGCTCGTCCGTGTCCTGCACTGCGAGCTCGTGCATCCGCGCCAGCGTGCCGCGTGCCTTGGCCAGCGCGTCCGCGGGCGTGCCGCTCGGCGGAGCATAGAGGCGCATCTGCCCGCGCAATGTGTCGCCGAGATCGGTCGCGAGGTCCTTGGCGAAGGCCTTGATCGCCTTCGTGCGCACCTCCTTCCCGAAGTGCACGCCGTTTGTGTGGTTCTTGTCCCCACCCTCGCGGTTCTTCCAGGCCATCACCGGGTAGTGCTGGAACTGGTCGAACCACGCGCCGACGAGGCCGTTGCCGCACTTGATCTTGTGGTCGAGGAACGAAAACGGGAGCGACTTGTCCATCGTCTCGATCCACAGCGCCAGCCGACACAGCTCGACCGCGAGTGGGTCGAGGTCGACGCCGTAGATACAGCGCTCGACGACGTGGCGGCGCAGGATCGCCTTGAGGCGCGGCTCGAAGTGCGCGTCCTCGGGGCGGCACGGCGCGAGCTCGTCCGCGAGCCGTTCCCCGGGGACGACGTTCACGGTGGGCGGACCCTCGAGCAGGCGCACGATCCCGCGCTCGCCGTCCGATGAGATGCGGCCGTGGTAATGCAGCGACACATAGAGCGCGTCGGTCAGGAAGCGCAGCGCAGCGACCGGGAAGGTGCCCGAGCCGCAGGCGGGGTCGCACACCTTCAGCCCGAGGATCTCCTCTGGCTTCTTGGGCTTCCATTGCGCCGCCGGCGCGAGGCGATCGGGCTTGCCGTCGACGCCGATCGGCGTCTCGAACGCGAGCGGACGCAGCGTGCGCATCACGGTCGGCACCGCAAGGCCGGGGCGCGTGTAGAACGTGCCCGAGCCCTTGCGCGTGCCGCCCCAACGCACGAGGTAGCGCTCGCCGGGGAGAATGACCTTGGTGACGATCTGGCGGGCTTTCTTGCCGATCGCGTTCTGGTGCGTGAGCGCCTTCTCGGGCGTCAGCTTGCCCTTGGGCTTCTTGACGAGCTTGCCAATCTCGACGGCGCGGCGAGCCCAGGCCTCGGCGCGCGTGCGCGTCGTGTGGCGCTGGTCGTGGTCTTCCTCCTCGTCCGCGGGCTCGGCATCCGACTCGGCGGGTTCTTCTTCGTCGGTCAACTCTGCCTGCCCGGGCTCCGCTTCGACTTCGTCGGAGTCCGCCTCCGCTTCGTCGTCGCTGCTCGTGTCCTGCATCTTCTCGAGCAGGTTGGCGAGAGCCTTGTCATCCATCGCCTCGAGGCGCGAGAGCGGCAGCGCCGGCTGGTTGCCCACGGCGAGGAAGATGATCGGGTCGCCGGCCGGCGCGGTTTTCAGCTCGAAGTCGAGTAAGCCCTCGTAGAGGATGCCGATGTACTCACTCGAGAGGTCCGAGAAGTCGACAGGCGAGGGCACCCAGGTGCTCGCGCGACCTTGACGGAGCTTCACCCGTGTCCGCGTGATGCGCTCGATCAGCGTTCGGACGTCCTTGTCCGAGAAGAGCTCGCGGTCGAAGCAGGCGTTCTCGAAGACGTGCAGCGCGCGCGTCAGGTCGTCAGTCGAACCGTCTGGGGCCGGCGGGGGCGCGGGCGCGAACAGCTCGCCGCCGTAGGCCGGCACGGGCAGGTTCGGGTGGTGCGAACCGGTGGAGACGAGCTTGAACAACGCGAGCACGCGCGGCCAAGCGTTCCACGAGCGCGCGAGACGGTTGCCGCCGCGCGCGGCGATCTTCTCGAGCTCTTCGAGCAGGCCACCGAGGCCGTAGGAGCCGTGGTAGATCGTATTGTCGCGCGGGAGCAGCTCGCGCGACTCGGCGAAGAGCACGACCACCATGCGCATGACGACGCGGCAGGCGGCGCGGTAGATCTCCGCCGGGTCGACATCGGCGCAATGCTCGTCGAGCGCCTCGTTGTGCGCTTGCACCAGCAGCTCGACGGCCTCACGCACGCGCTCGCCGAGCACGGCGGAGAGCTCCGCCTGGCCCTTGCGGCTGTCCTGGATCGCTTGGAGCAGAGGCGACGGCGCGTCCTTGGCCTTGTTCGCCCACAACGCGGGTGAGAGCAGCGTGCGCAGCGCGGTGACCTGCGGCGACAGCTCGCCCTCCCCGAACCACAGGTCGACGTCCCACTCCGCATGGGCGTCGAAGTCCAGGCCGGCGAAGATCAGGCGCCACTGGCGACCGTTGGTCAACAGCGCGAGCCGCTCGTTCCCGGCGCGCAGCCACTGCACCACCTGGCTCGCAGCCTTGCGCCCACGTCCGATGCCGATGCGCGGCTCATCGTCGTAGAAGACTGGCAAGAGCCCGCCATGGAGCGCGCTCCAGAGCTGGCGCGGCTTGATGGCCTCGCCTGTGACCGAGGTGCGTGCCCACTCTGCGCCGATCTGCGAGCCACGCAACCAGATGCCGTTGTCGCCCGTGAAGTTGCAGACCTTCGTCAGCACGAAGGTCATGAACTGCGGCACGTCAGCGCGGCCGTCGAGGATCGTGCTGGCGAGGCGTCGCAGCTCGCGTTCATCGAACGACGGCAGCGGCGGAGGCACATACTCAGCGAGGCGGCGCAGGCGCGGCGGGTCCAGGAGCAGGCCGCCGTGGCGCAGGCGATCCCAGCCGAGGAGCGGGTCCTCCGTCACTTTGCACCCCCCGGCGGTTTGGACTTGGATTCGGATTTATGGATGTCGTCCATATCAGATATGGACTTGTCCATATATATGGACGTCCGGAGATAATGGGAGCCCTTATTCGCGCCGCGGAGCTTAAGCGCGCCGCTGCTGACGAGGCGAGCGAGGACCGATCGGGCTTGGAGGGCCGTGAGGCGGCACAGCTCGGCCACCTCGCGGCGGGTGATTCGACCAACCTTTTCTACGTACTGCAGGACCATCTGCTCCTGCTGGAGCGGCTCGAAGCCCCGTTGCCGGACGTAGGCAGCCTTGTCCCCAAGGCGCCGATAGGTGGACGCTGACAGGTGATACGTACGCCCCTTGCGCTCGCCGCGCGCCTCGACCAGTCCCGCCTCGATGAGTCGCTGGAAGCAGCCCCGCGCCTCGGCTTCGGGCTTTTGCAGCAAGCGAGCGCCTTGGCTCCCCGTCAGGCGGCGATCACGCCGCAGACCGTCGAGGAGCAAGAGCTCATCCAGACCGAGGGGCCGATCCGCGCGCGCCTCCTCCGTGACGAGGCGGACGAAGTCCAGGCTGGCCTCGCCACCGAAAAGGATCAACGTCACCCCGACCTCGGTGCTGCGCTCGTAGGAAGGCGCGGGCCGCCCAAGGCGTAACTGCTCGAGGAAGATGGCGTCGATGCCGCGGGCGGTGCGCTCGACGATCCCCGCGCGTTTGAAGGCGTCGGCCAGCAGCGGGTTGCGCGGGCGTGGCTGCGTGACGAGCAGGTTGTCGATCCGCACTCCCTCGGGGAAGCCGCCGGGGTTGGAGATCTCGAGGTGGTCGTCGTGCCATTGCACGTGCAGTGCGCCCTGCCGCCCGTAGTCGCGGTGGACCATGGCGTTCGCCAAGGCCTCGCGGAAGGCGCGCTCGGAGTAGTCGGGGACGCCGACGCGAAACAGGCCGACGAGGAGCTCTTGCTCGCGGTTGCGCGCTCGGAAGCGGGTCTCGAGATCTTCGACGGCGCGCAGCAGCGGCCAGCGTAGGAAGTCGTTCGTCTCGACGGCTGTTCGATGCAGGACCTGGAAGGCAACCTCATGCGTAGGCAAGTGGCGTCGCAGAGCTTCCTCGTGACCGAACAGCAAGAGGCCCAGGACGCGGATCGAGCGGCCATCGGTGCGCTCGTCGACGGCGCCGAGCGCTTTGGCTAGGTCGAGATCGGAGAGCTCAATGAGGGCCTGATCGCTGCGGCCACGGTTCTCGCGGATACTGCGGCGGAAGCGCTCGAACTCGAGCGGATCCAGGTCCGACCACTGTGCGCTCGCAACGGTCGTCGCCGTCAGGTCGAGGGAGCCGCGATCGGACTGCCGCGACTGCATCTCGTGGTAGTGGAAAGGTACACACGCCGGTCGCCCGTCGCCGCCCAGCGCGCGTCGCACGTACTTTCCGTCGCTCGTACCGATGGGAGTGCTCGACGCGCCGACCTCGATGACGAGGATGTCGGAACCGTTCAAGGCCACGATTTCGGCTCGTATGGACAGAGAAGGCCTCGTCCTGTTGGCGACCAGGGACTGCACCCGCTGGAGGTCGGTGATGCCGGCCTCGTGCCGTGGCCTGGCACCGCTGACCCGGCCGTCGTCCTCGACGCCGACGAGCAGCCAGCCCACGTCCGGCCCCACACGGTTCGCAAGGCACACGACGGCCTCGACGAGCTCCGCATCGCTCAGCCGTTGGCTCGCCTCACCCTTGAACTCGACGGCGAGCGACTCCATTCCTGCGATCAGGCCCGTCAGTTGATCCGGAGTCATGCCGCGCCTCCCGGGAGACGAATCTCGACCGCAACGGGGAAGACCTGGGCGTCGCCGGACAGCTTGTGGCGCTTCGGCAAGAGGTGCACGAGGATGCGCTTGCGCTCGCGGTCGAGCTGGTCGCGGACCTCTTCGTAGTGTCGACGGCGGCGGACGATCTCGGACTGCTTGTCGGCGATCACGTCGTCCAGCTTGGTGACATCCTCGAAGAGCAGGCCCTGTTGGCGGTCGCGTTGGAGCTGGACGATCTCGCGTTCCAACTTGGCGAGGGTGTTGTCTGCGATCAGCGCCGAAACTTCGCCGTGGCGGCTCTTGTAGCGCTCGTCTTCTTGGCGACGGGCTTGGTCGTGTGACTGGACAAGTGCAACACGCAGCCGTTCGGTCAGTTGGCGCGCATGGTCGCCGAGCGCCTTGCGCAGCTCGGGCTCGACG
>Ga0163154_10003434_pt1 | contig 21969 bp, 32 predicted proteins | sample OliLakLV19MP9P1_FD_148649 | JGI IMG/M metagenome (GOLD analysis project Ga0163154, IMG submission 148649) | Freshwater microbial mat bacterial communities from Lake Vanda, McMurdo Dry Valleys, Antarctica - Oligotrophic Lake LV.19.MP9.P1 | ecosystem: Environmental > Aquatic > Freshwater > Lake >... | reverse complement strand
TCCGTCTTTTGATCTGGACAGATTCTTACTAGACGCTGAAAATAGAAAAGCCGAACTTGCGCGAGAAACTAGGGCTGCAACTAATCTAGAAAAAGCTGCAGACGTATCCTTCGCTGATTGGAACCGGGGCGCGGACCTCGGCGATTTTCACAAGGACTTTGTTGTTCAGCAACGGGCGGTGCGTAAGTGGCGGGAGCAAAATCTGGCCAATCTTCGCAGTCAAAACCAAGAAGCTTTGAACTGGGCTCGCTCGGGCGGTTATAACCTAGGCAATGAACTCGAACTTAGACAGTTTGCAAGACAAGCTGCTGGGCGTAGAGACGCTTTACAAGGCAACAGGAAACTAAACTTAATAGATTAAATTATGTCACAAAAATTAGAAAAGTTTCTAGAAGAAGCTAAAAAAGATCTACAAAAGAATAAGTACGGCATTGGCGGCATGATCGGTGGTATCTTCGGCGCCGGGCAAGCAGGTAAAGGCGAAAGAGGCGCTCGCGACGCCATGTCTGAAGCCCTAGGCTTGATGTCAAAAGTTAATGTGCCTACCATTGAAGAACAGCAAATTAAGCTTCAAATGCTTAAGGAAGCCGGTCTTTTAACTCCAGAAATGGAAGCGGCAGTACAACAAGATCCCGCAATGCTAGCTTTGATTACGGAAGACTCGCGTTTTAAAGACGCTCAATTGCAAGGGATGCAAAGTCTTGAAGCCCGCTCTAGGCAGGGCTTAGGCGCCGAAGATCGCGCCGCTTTAAATTCCGTTAGGGCTGGTTCGGCTCAGCAAGAAAGAGGCTCAAGAGACGCAATCTTGCAAAATATGGCTTCTCGTGGTATGGCCGGTTCTGGACAAGAATTGGCTGCGCAGTTAGCAAATTCTCAAGCTAGTGCCCAAAACGCCTCCCAACAAGGCGATGCTATTGCAGCACAGGCTTCTAGAAATGCACTACAAGCTATTACAGACCGTTCAAGTATTGCTAATCAAGCTCGCGGCGCAGACCTTCAAGCCAATTCAGCTAATGCCAATGTTAAAAATGCCGTGCAGAATTTTAACACACAACTACAATCTGGTCAAGTTCAACGAAATACCGGCCTTCGTAACAATGCACAGAGTGCAAATTTAGCTAACAAGCAGCGCGTACAAGACAGCAATGTTGATCTTGCCAACCAACAAGAAATGCACAACAAAGCTCTGTACCAACAAAAGTTTGAGAATGATCTTGCAAAAGCTGGGGGTATGGTTAACCAGTTAAATAAAAAAGGTGCTATGGACAGTGCGCAAGGCTATTCTCGTGCTGGGCGTTCTGCTGCCATAGGCAAATCTGCTGACGAAAGCGGCCAGCAGGTTCTCCAATGGGCTGCTATGTCCGACGAGAACGTTAAAAAGAACGTAACCGATGCTTCCGGCAAGCTTGAAACATTCTTAAATGAAATCAAGAGGGAGCTTGCTAAGAATAAGCACTTTGAAGGCGGGGCTGTAGATCCTGCTGCACTTGAGTCCATGATGCAAAATGCGAAGTTTACTCCTGTTGCACAAGGCCAAGATGCCAGTAAAACTGGCGGGATGGCAATGGCGCCCGATAAGCTGCCAGACACTGTTGGACAAACAAAAAGCTCCGGATCAAGTCCTGACCCTGCGGCCATTCTTAAAATGCTTTTTCAAGGCGGCGGAGGTGCCGGCCAAGCCCAATCGACAGCTGCGGAATCCCCAGCTGCGGAAGCCCAATCGGCAGCTGCGGAAGCCGCCTTTAGCGCTACGGGTCCTAAGAGAATGCAAGCTGCTCAATATAAAGGCGTAACCTCTGCGGCTAATCCCTTTGGCGTCCGTGCTTACGCAGACGGGGGCTTGGTACAGGGCGAAGAGATACAGCCCGGAGACCACGAAGATAATGATATTATCCCTGCCGCGCTTTCTGCAGGCGAAATTGTTATTCCTAAATCTGCCGTAAAAGGCGGGCGTCTTGGTATTGATGATTTCCTAGACAGTGCTATAGGCAAAGAATACGAATACAAAGAGCCAGAAAAACCTATGCGCGGCAAAGGTAAGCACGTTTCTCCTATGGCTCAGTCCTTAGAGAAAAGTGAACTGGGCCGTCAAATGGTTATCGACACTCCCGAAGGCAAAGCTATTGATTACGGTAAAGGCTTTGGCACGCTTCTTGCAAGCCAAGCATTACTTAAAGAGAAAATTGACGAGATTGAAAAGAAGATGAAAGATAAAAACCGTGGCTAATCTTTCTTACGAAGAGCTACTTAAATCCTTTGCCGATAGAAAAGCTAAACTTAATGTGGACCAAGTTGGCGCGGAATTGGACAACAATGCACAAAGTGCAATGCAGGCCAATCTTGCCGAGCCTCAGTCTGCCTTGCCAATGGAGCAACTTCCTGCAGCTTTTAATCCCAAATCTGCAATACCCTATGAAGGTCTTTCAGACGCTCTTGACTCTCGCAAAGTACAAAGGTTGCCTGCCGTAGAAAACAGCGATGCTCGGGATGTTCTCTCTGCTTATGCTAAATCAGCAAAGCCTGAGATGGTTTCTACAGAAGCTCAAAATACAGAGGAGTCTTCGCCCCAAGTTCTTACTCCTCAACTAGAAGACGAAGAGCTTAGAGGAGCGCAAAAAACTGACGCCCTTATCAATATGCTATTTGGAAGTAGTGCCGCTGGAGATAAGCTTATTGAAGCCGTATCTAATGGACAGATTAAAGCAGGTCCGGCTGCTGCAAGCGAAAATCCTCTTACTGACAGGTTACTACAACGTCGGTCTGCCTCTAAAGATCTATTAAACCAAAAGCAAAAAAGAGAAGAGCAAGATCCTAAAAGCGCTAAATCTAAAGATCTTCGATCTTTGCTACAAAAGCAAAGCGGCAGTGCTATTTCTGAAAACCTTTCTTATCATGATCTAACTCAAACTTCCCTCGGCAGCACTTTAATTAATAATGAGACGCGTAATCGCGCTATTGAAGCTCGGCTTGAAGGCGCAGAGAGAACGGCAGCGTTGCGTCAAGTTCTTACTCCCTACCAAGAAGAAGCCTTAAAAATTAAAAACAGGCAAGTTGATTCTAGCGAACTTCGCCGTCTTGATCAAGCCAAGAAGCTTGCCAGCGGCGGAGGCCCGGCTATTAATCAAGCCCGTGTTCGTATTACCGGCGCAGATAACATGTTCGATACTGTCGGTATAGATCCCAACAGCGATGAAAAAGCCATTGAAGCAATACTCCCTTCAGTTCTTAACAAGATTAAGAGAACTCAAGTTGTAGAAATGGCAATGGAACTTAACAAACAGTTAACGACCTCCGGGACTCCCGCGCAGGCCACCCTTGAAAAGCTTGTACCTCACAACGTTCAGATGGACGAAACCAAGTTTAAAGATTATGTTACTAGCAAGATGAACGATGCTAACCAAGATGACTTTATTAAACAGGCCTTAAAGATTGCAGCACGCACTGGGCGAAGTGCCAAAGAGACCGTAAAAGGTCACGTGCGTAAATCTCTTTCTGGCCTGAGCGATCTTCGCAAAAGCTACCCGCAACAATACGAAGAAATAATGCGGAATAATAAACTTAATCCAGCAGACGATGTATTCGGCGGTGCTCCAGAAGCAGCCCAAAAAACTGTCTCTAAGGGCCAGTTGACCGCTTACAGTAAGCAGCACAACGTTTCAGAAGAAGCAGCTCGTAAATTGCTAGCAGGGGCCGGTTATAATGTCGAATAAAATTGACGGTTTGCCAAGTCCAGAAGAGCTAGAATCGCTTCAAATGGGCGAGGAAGAGGATATTGCCTCCCTCCCCGCTCCAAGCGAACCTAGTGCTGATAAGTCGTCAAAAAGCTCTTCTGAGTATCTTGGCGAAGTAGCAGAGGGGCTGTCCTATGGCGTAGGCCAGGGCGCTACTATGGGCTTCTCTGACGAGATTGCTGGCGGCATTGGTGCAGCGGGCTCTCTTATTACCGGCCAAAACCCTGAAGGCAAGTATACTGAATACCGGGATGTTCTTCGTAAACTACAAGACCAAGCTGCCGAGCGGTCCCCTTACTCTTACGTAGCCGGGCAAGTAGCCGGAGGCGCCGCTGTTCCTCTGGGTGCAGGCCGTATTGCCTCCGCCGGCCTTAAAACTGCCCTGCAGAGCCCTGCAGCACTGGGCGCCATTATGGGCGCAGGAACTTCAGAAAATCTTGAGAACACCCCTAGCGATGCCGTACTGGGCGCAGCCCTTGGTAAAGCTGGCTCTCTAGTAGGTCCTAAACTGGGCGCTGCTATGGGCAGCGGTGTTAGTGCAATGGAACTTACAAAAGAAGATCCAGACTTTGCTAAAGTCGTGGGCGCCCCTCTTCTGGGCTACGGGCTTGGCAAAGCCAATAAAGCTCAGGGCACTGCCTATTCTACAGGCAACAAGCAACTAGACGATATTTTAAACCCTTCAAATTTTAAAGCCGTAAAAAATGCTAAAGAGATAGGCTCTGACCCTCGCAAACTGTACGACGATGCTGTGCTTAATCAAGCGCTTAAAGGCGACGTAGACAGCGCTGCTGCAGAAAGCGCTGCTAATCTTAGAAGCCGGGATAAAGGCATCTCCGAGCAATTTGGAACTAAACTAGAAGAAAATTCTAGTACTCGCGTTGACGTAGCAGACGACACTGCTAAAGCCATAAAAGAACTTAACGATCTTAGAGATCTAAGCCCGGAACTAGCTAAAGACCGCGATTCCCTTTTAAATAGGATGGTTGAGCTACAAAAAGGCCAAAGAAGCACGTCTTCTCAATACAAGTACGAACGCGACCTTAACGTAAATACCCTTAGCGAAAAAGAACGCGTAATCAACTCTCTAATGAAAAAGCAGAGAGAGTTAGAAGCTACTGGTAAAGTAGTAGGCGCGGTTGAAGAACAAGATGGCATTGCTAGTTTGCGATCTTTAGATCCTACCAAGCAGAGCAACGAACAAAAAGCCATTACTTCTTTAGAAAAAAGACGTGCAGAACTTCTTACTAGAAACGAAGGCGCCGCCGATTTTGGGTCTCTTGATGATATGACTGCAGAGGAGCTTGGCGCTAAATTCCCTACCAAGGCTATTTCAGGGGACATCAATGGAAGGCCTATAACGCTTGCTCGTGCCTATGAACCAGGCGACGTTAAAGAAAACGTCCTAGCTAAAGCCTTTACAGAAGAAGCCCCCTTTACTCCTGTTCGCCGTCGTGTCGTAGGAGAGCTTGAATCCTTTACACCTACAGACCGTACTAAGGACGTAACTCAGTTATCTCCTAGAGACCTTAAAAACCTTGAGCTAGAATTTCAAAGCTTGGGCCAGAACGCTATTGGTAGAGGCTTGAGCCGGGACTTCAAAGAAACGGCTAACCCTGTTAAAGACGTATTAAACCAATACAACCAATCTCTTAATAAGAAGCTCAATACCGCCGTACCTGACATTGCCAAGCTAAACAATGCTATGCGTGCAGACAGAAGCTACAAAGAAGGTGTGTTGGGCATAGAGAACGATATGACGCCCGGCGAGCAAGCTTCTACGCTTTCTACTTATATTCGGAATAAGGCTGAGTCTCTTGGTAGAGGCGCACAAGGGTTTGAATCTCAACAAGCTGGCGCTAAGCTAGACCTAGCTAAAATATCCGGCAGCGAAGAGGCTGGTGCTTATATTGATCGCCTTCTTGCTAAACCTATCCAAGACTACAGTACTGCCAATAAGGTTATTGGTGCCGGACAAATGCCCGAAGTTGGCTTAGCTGGCGCTATGCGCCAAAGAGCCCGTGCTGCCTTTGCTCCCAAAACTATTTCCGTTTTAGGGCACCTTGCAAAAAATATCAACTCTTCGCAAGCCGCTGTTAGCCGCTTTGCCGGCAACATCACTCCCGACGTTATTAAAAAAGGCCTCAGCTTGGGTATTAAAATATCCGAGCAAATAAACAAGATTGCAATGGAAAAAGATCCTGTTCGCAAGAACGCTTTGATCTTTGGTGCATCTCAGAGCCCTAAACATTGGGAAGAGATTCAAAGTCTAAAAACCGCTAGTGAGCAAAAGGAAGAGCCCTAATGGACGAGAAAAGGATACTAGACAAGCTGGAGCAGCTAGATAACAAGCTGGGTAAGATTGAGCTTATATTAGATCGCAATACTTATTCTCTTGAGATACACGAAAAGCGCACGACTATTAGCGAACAGCGCCTTGCTCATATTGAACAGCACGTATATCTAGTAACCGCTATGGGCAAGCTAGCCCTTTTTCTTGCTGGCTTTTCTGGTTTTATTCTCACTCTGCTTGAGATTAAAAAAGCCTTCGGACGTTAACTTTCTATCGAGCAATTCGATGAGAGAGTTTTCCCTGTCAGTATCTACGCGCTTATAGTCCTCAAACTGATCTAGTTGATTAGTATTCTTAGTATAGGCTAAAGCGTCCTGGTTGCGGTAATTGTTATCCCGATAGATCTCTTGGATTTCAGCTACGCTTTTAATAAGCTTTTTTGGATTTGAGAAGTCGGCTGAGTAGAACTCACGACTAAACTGATCTAGATACGCCTTCTCTTCCTCAGAGAGGGTCTGGACGTAATCAAAGTCCATAAGATCCCTAATCACTTTGCGGTTGTTTGTTTTTTCTAAATGGTAGTATCTCTTGGTCGTCACTTGCTTTGTTTTTTTCTTTGGCTTCTTTGACACTGAGTCGTCCTATTTTTCCACTATGTCTAATAGCAAAGTAGTTGCGTTTTTCGTCTGTGGTTCTAAAGAAATATCTTAACATGGCTATGAAAGTTTTTGGAGGCAGGATCATCCTAAACTTCTTAGGTGTCGTTAGCATGTAGTTTTTGTACTGCTGATACACTACTGCCCAATGCATACGTTTTTTGGATAATCTGCCTACAGCCCGCACGTTAAAGCGCCTGACATACTTTTGAAAGTGTATGCGTTCCCACTTATCAAAGGGATACTTTCTGCGCCTATCTGGGGCGCCGGCAGCTTTTAGTAATTCACTTACCGAGGGCTCGCGAAACGCCATATACTACCGCCGTAGTTACTGCTATGCCAAGACTGAAGAAGCCGAAGTTGAGCAGGAACTTGTTGTTGTTCTGTTCGGCTACTTGTTTGGATAGGTTATCAATTTCTTTGTTACGCAGGTCTAGCCGCTGTTCAAGAAGGTTATCTTTGTTCTTGTATTCGCCATTGAGAGTTCTTAGTAGCTCCTTAGACTTATCGCAATAGTCTAGTTCCTCAAGCTTTAGGCGAACCTCTTTTTCTTTGCGGGGAGCGAATAGATAGCCGGCCTGAGGAGCAGCTTGACCTTTGTCCAAGTACACTACGTCTTGAGCAAGAGCCGTCTGCGTCAATAGGATGAATAGGAGGAGGTGTTTCACTTCTTATCCTTCCAGTATTTTTCTACTTCTGCGGGAGTTAGGTCTTTGGCTGAAGAGGCTTGGCGTTTAAACGCCTCGTCATTCTCTTTAACTACCTTTTCGCCAGCAGCAATAGCTTCTTCCAAAACTTGTTGCTTGGACTCTAGCTTTGCATCTTGTACAAGAATGCCGGAGGCTATGTTCTTAGCTTCCGCATTGATTGCTTTGCGGCGCTGGATCATAAACAATATGCCAAGTATTGTTGTGAGCCCCGCTAGGATGTAACTGACTACGCTTTTAATTTTTTCCATTGAATGCCTCAAACATTTCTTGCATACCAATAACAGGTCCAACCATAACCGATGAGAAACTAACGTGGCTGTTAACTCCAAGTACTGTGTCGTTGACTAGTAAGGGACCGCCGCTACTACCCTGGAAGGTATGGCCCACTCCTCGGATGTAAAAGAAGCTGTTGCCGCCAATCTCGTAGTTGGCACACATCACCCTAGCTTGGCCCTGAGGAAAGCCGCAAGTTAGCCCTTGCTTGCTATTGATCAAGGCGCCTTCCCAATCTACCTTCTTAACTTCAAAGTCGCTGAAGTCTCCGTACAGAATCGCAATGTCGTGCACTCCATACGCAAAGGCTACGGCAGCGTCACGATTTACTGAGTCGTTAGTGTCCGCGATTGAATACCCACCAACCTGTACTACAGCCTGCTTTGAAACGCAATGTGCTGCTGTAAGCATGTATTGGTCGGAGATAACAGTGCCCGAACAGACAAAGCCGCTGTAGCGCTTTAAACGAACAATAGCCCCAAAAGCTTTTGGCTTAGCGCTATACGTTGCTTTTGGGTAGGCGTCCATGCCTACATATTCAAAAGGTAAAATCATTAGCTTTTCGGGAAGCGTTACGGCGGAGTACAGTAAAGCTAGGAATAGAACTAATAGACCTACATTTTTATTTTTCATAGCTTGAAGTTTCTAAGACGTTCGTCGGGGAGAGGCATGTCTGTATTACGCAGTTCGTTGGTAATAAACACAATCTCGTCATTAAACTTACGAGCAGTTGCGTCTTCAGCGTCTAGCCAAAGCTCATGTGCAATCAAAGCGTGAAACGCTGCAAGATCAAGGCCTGCACGCTTGGCGATGTGGGCATCGGTCTTATCGATATAACGCACGATAGTTTTAAGGAGGCTTAGCATATTGTTGATCTGACCGGGACCGGCAGAACCTGATGCGGGGTGCGCCATGAGGATACTACGATCAACAGCTAAACGCTTCACGCCGTACTGATGAATAACAAACGCCATGCTAGCGCACATTTGTGTACATACGGTATATACAGGAGCGTTACTAGCTTCCATAGCAGAAATAACCATAGCGCCGTCAAGCACGCTGCCGCCAGGGCTATTAAGCAATAGGTATACGGGTTCCTTGGAACCTTGCATTGTACGCAAGGCTTTTACAACAAGGCCCGCCGAACTTGGATCTACCGGCCCCATAAGAGTAATCGTGCGCGCCGCGTTGAGGGTTAGCTTCGTAACACGTTTCTCAACCTTACCCGCTTCGGGATAAGGGGCAGGACTGTCATTGACAATAACGGGAGTACTAAGAATCTGTTTAATTTCTTCTTTAGTGGTTTGGGGTTTAATTAGGAATACGGCGGCAGCACAAGCTACAACTACTAGCAGGACTTTCATTTACTTACTTCTTTCTCTTCAGAGTGGGGTTTTGTAATAGTATCACGCTTACGCGCCCAGTATAAACTACCGAGGGCGGCAAGTGCAGCGGAGTATTCTACTCCACCAAACTCGCCAAACTTTAATACGCCAGGAATATCCAAGCCGGAGACTAGCAACTTAGACGTTGCAATAATGAAGCCGTAGATAAGCAAAGATAGCGTGACGCTTTCCTTGCCAGTCTTTGGGTCTTTGATATAAAAATTCATTCGGCTTTTTTCCTTTTCTTCTTTTTAGGCTCAAACATTTCTTCAACTTGCTTAAGGGCTTTTTTATTGTAGGCTTCGTTTACTTCAGCTTTTTTGTGTCTTTCGTGGGCGCGCTCAGAGGCTTCGTTCGAAGTCTTCATGGCATGGCATAGGGTACAAAGAACTTGGTATCCGTCTTCTCCGCAGAGGAGGCGCTCAATGAAACTGTCGAAGCCGTCCCACCCGGTCAACTTTACTACGGGGTCCTTATGGTCCAAGTTGGTATTTTTACGCCTAAACTCTCCAGCGCAGATATTGCACCTATAGGTACCATAAGAGATGCGGGCTTTTTTCATAGCCTCGGACCTAGCTGGCCACCTATAGGAGGCACGTCTTAATGATTTCTGAGCAAAGGCTTTAACTCGGGGGTCCAAATATCATCCTAAATACAGTGATAGCAGCCAAACTGAGTATTAGAGAAACGGCAGCGCAACGCATATACATACTAGACGGGCCTTTTCTACTTTTCTTTCGGCCTTGAATTAGTCTTAGCTTCTTTTTCAAAATTAAACCCTTCTTTAGTTATTAGCTCTTTGATCCGTATAAGTAGCGCATCTACCTCCACTTTGCTGTGCTTGTCCATGTCAAAGCGTAGGATGTAGTCGTATAGGTTATTCATGCTTAATGCGTCTTTCTAGGAAGGATAGGAAAAAAATAATCACAAGATAACCGATAGTTAGTGGGAGCATCTCCGCGCCAAATCCAAGCCCGCAGCCAACCCCTATTGCGGAGGCAATCCAGACAATTGCGGCGGTTGTAAGGCCCGAAACTGAGTTTCCGCTATGCATAATGGCGCCGGCTCCTAGGAAGCCTACGCCTGTAATGATTTGAGGGACAATGCGGCTTAATTCAAGATCAGCCATCTTGGCGATAACCATAAACAAGGCGCTCCCCATACAGATTAATGTATTGGTTTTAAGTCCAATAGACTTGTGCTTAATATGCCGCTCTAGGCCTATTAGCAAACCACAAATAAAGGCATACAGAAGACCGTCCATAATCTAAGTATGGCACAGCTATTGCAGATTAGGCAAGTTTATTTTCAGGTTTATTAAAATACTTTAGAAGGCGCGGAACTAATAGCTATTTTGAAGCAGTGCCTATCGACAGTGTTTATGAGGTAGCCTACGGCTTGAAGGGGTTTAGTAAAGGAGGTGCTGGCGAAGGCGGGAACGGGGGTGTATTTACGAGAGGCTTGTATGCACATGTGATCTAGGTGAAGCTGCAGCTTGAACATTTTAGAGGCCCTCTTTGCCAACAATGTCGGTATAGCCATAAAAGGAGACAATGCTGGCAATTTGCTTGTCTAGTTCTTCCGAAGCACCAAATTCTTTTTGATACATATAGCACACGGCTAAGACGGGGATGTCGCTCATAATGGATAGATTGGTTATAAGAGAATTGATATCTCGGTCGCTATTCTGAGCTACGTAATATCGCATCGTCGGATAGAAGAACTTGTACAAATCTACGCGTATCTTCAAAACGCAATACCCCACGTTTGTTTTAAACAGTTTACGACGTTCTGACCAATAGCGGGCTTCATCCTGACGCTTAGATCCATGGCTAATCTTGTTGTCAAATAAATAGACCACACTTCGTGAAGATCTCGGAAATGCATTAGCTTGAACATAATTATTGAAGCCTATATTTAATTGAATCTAATAGGTATAGTGTGACTAGTCCGAGCAGCTTTGTAACAATTATAAAAACTACAACGGGCAGCAAGGGAAGAACAATCAGGCCGACAAAGAAATGCTTCATAGCCCACAGATTCCCCCTACACATTCGTTTTCAATTTCCTCGAAGACTTGTCCTTCTTGAGCAAGAGCTTCTTGAAGATCCACTCTTGTTAAAGGTTGGCCGTCTCTGCAACCGTCGGGGTAGCAAGTAAAACCCCGCAGACGCTTTGCATATTTCAAAAGCGTAGCGGAATACTCAACGAGTGTCTGTTCGTTGTTTTTATCTGATCCCCAAGCAGGAAGATTACAGGTAGATGAAATAGCCATGTCAACGTAGTTTTGTACGTCCGCTTGTAGTTTAACTCTTTGTTTAAAGCTGATGTCCGAGGAGTCTTTGATATGTTCTAAAGGCACGCCGGCTTCAAGTAACCGCTTAACGGCTCCGTCAACTACATATTGATGCAACCACTTGCCGTCCTTAAAGTACCGGCGTTTGTAAGCTTTGCAGAATAGAGGCTCTACGCCTGTAGTTGTTTCCGCAAGAATGCCAATTGAGCCGTTGGGCGCAATGGCGCGGACGCCCTTAGGTATAGCGACATTCAAGCTCTTGGCCGACATAAAACAAGTTGCATCGGACTCTTGTTCATAGATGCTGAGCCATTTGTGTAGCTCGGGCGTAACTTCGTATTCGGAACTGCGGAGCAAGAGCCACTCGTGAATACCACCAATCCCAAGACCAATGCGATTATTCTTGCTGCCTACCTCTTTAATTTTGTCGGTAGGGACGTCACTATAAACACCGCCGCACATTAGGAACTTAGTTCCGTAATGAGCCACGTGCCGTAGATCTTTAGTATTTTTTACACGGTTGATCCAAATCGTACCGAGGTTGCATTTGTCACTGTCGTCTTCGGATACCACTTCGGTACAAGCATTACGCAAAGACTCATTGTCTTTTCTAAAGTTGAAACTCATCCCAGGTTCTGCGGTACTGAAGGCTTGCAGGCAGTTTTTATCCCATATGTCCCGAGCTTGCTGGTGCTTGGGATGTTCTGGGTTTTCAATGGCAATAAAGAACTCTGTGTTATAAATTGCCGAGATGTTGGTAAGTTCCATGTCGAGCGGGAAAGTTAGATCTTTTTTCTTTAATGCGCGCAGTTCTTGCGAGTGATCCTTTAGCTTTAAGAACTTGTAGATGTCGGTGTGGTCCCACTGTAGCCCTGCCCAAATGGCGCTGCGGCGGGTTCCGCCTTGCATAATAAAGCGCCCCGATTCATTGATCATGCGCATCAGGGCAATAGGGCCAGTAGACAGGCCGCCTTTGCCTTTAATGATTGCGCCTTCGGGACGCAGCTCACTATAATCAAAACCAATGCCGCCGCCAGACATGAGAGCCGCTGTAGCTTTATACATAGACTCTGCCCAGTTCTCGGAACTGTCGGAAGCTTTGAATAAGTAGCAGTTGTTTACGTTATGCTTGGGTTTGCCTGCGGAGGCTAGATACCTGCCGCCAGGGATAAACTTACGGCTGTACATAATGTTAAAGATATGTTCTTGTTCTTCTTTAGAAAGCAGTTGCCCACATACTGAAGTGACTACGCGCTTACATGTGTCTTCCCAAGTCTCTTGTTGATCAAGGGAATACTTTTGCATAAACACGTCGTAACTGAACTTGTTGGAGAACACATCAAATTGACTCATGTTTAGACTTTGCCTTCTTTGTTCATAAACGTATCAATAGCAACTACCATAGCAAGCATCTCAGACAAGGCCACTTGGCGCTTGACTTCGTCGATACCTACGATAACAAAACCTTTAACGTCACTAGTGCGAATAGTAACTTCGCCTTGTTCTTCTGCGTCTACAATTGAAACAACTAGATTTTTATTCACGAATAACTCTCCTATGATAGCACTGATTACAAACTTCCATGCTACGCGGACCCATACTTACAATGCTTATATTACCTCTAAGGCACTCGGGACACTTTGTGTCCTGCTCAAAGGGTACTATTTCATCTTGTACTATTTCTTCCAGGTCTTCAAGTCTTTTGTGGTCCTTGCTGAGCCCGGAGATATCTTTTTTCAAATGGCGTATAATGGATTTGAGCGTCCTATTCTCTTCTCTAAGAAGCTCTAGTTCGGACTTGTGGTTGTTCTTTCTTGCCTTGCCTTTGGTCTTAGGCTTTTTGACCGTCGCTGCTTCCAAAACCTTGCGTGCCACGTTCTGTTTCTCCGAGTTGATCAACAATGTTTACGTTTATCTTAGGTATAGGCAATACAAGCAACTGGGCTGCCCGCTCGCCTACCTTATAGTAGTTTTCGTCGGGGTGGTACATACGCACCAGAAGAGGGCCTCGGTAGGAACTTTCCACTACACCAACGGCGTTTGCTAGAATAGCCGGCCTGTTGGAGATACTACTGCGGGCAAAGATAAATCCGGCATAGCCGGGAGGAATGGCAATGGCAACGCCCATGTCGTATTCAACATACTTTTCTGTAACGGTAACGCTAGCTACGGTAAGGTCCATAGCAGCATCGTCCGACCTAGTGTAGGAAGGGGCGATGGAATTGTCGTACAGAAGCTTTACAGAGATTGCTACCTTACTAAAAGCAACAGCGACTTCGGGCGTGTCGGTATATAGCATATGCGTTTTTATTCCTGTTCCCATTCATTAGCGCCCGCGCCGGGAGCCATACCAAACTCTTCGATAATAGTAAGTACAGACTCTGCTAGCTTATCGTCCGAAGGGTAGACATAAGAATTATCTGACGTCACACGCCGGCTGCGTATAAAAAATCTTTCAAGTTCATCTAGCAAATGGGAGCGTTTCATACTGTGCCCTTTAAAGACTTGCGCTTCTCTTTCGAAAGAAGGTTGGCTTTGCTGCGCACTTCTGCACCACATGACTTACAAGTAAGGCGTTGAAACTTGCCCGTGCTCGTATAGGTATGGCCGTTGCGCACAAAGTTCTTGCTGCCACAAGCGCAGACGGTATTTAGTGTGTCTGTATATAGGTTGGGGTTAAAGGAGTTATCAAAGGGTTGAAGCTTTAGGTACAACTCTTCTGTAGCTTCTACGTCGGCTTTATTGTACATCTCCATCTCCCTCCAGGCGGCCTTATTGCCTTTAAGACATTCTTTCCAAAGCTCAAAGCCCGCAAACTTCTTGTGGGCGGATTTCTTCTTCTTACACAATACCTTTGAGAGATGCTCAAGCTTGTTGGAAGTCATGCCAAACTTTCTTCGAGCAATCAGTAATGTATCAATTTGTTTGTAGCTAGAGGGGGGCTTCATGCCGTGCGTGATGAACCGTGCATTGATCTTCTTAATGTCAAAGGACTTGACGTTTTGGCCAATCACAATGTCGGCCTTATCAAGCAGCTTCCAGATTTCTTCAAGAAGGGGCTTGTCATTCGTAATATCTTTTGCGTTGCGTTGGTCTTTGTAATGCAGTTTCTTTTCGTCTTTGAACTTAGCTGCGAAAGATAGAAGATGCCAATCTTGAATAATCTGGTTCAATCCAATGTTTTGATCAAAGATACCCCAAGTATAGGATATAATGGGCGAGGTTTCAATATCAATTGTAAGAATGCGTACTTTGTTATTTTTCATTTCTTCTCCAAAAGTTTAACGGCTTTCCTAATCAACTTTTCCTGCATTACAATATAAGCAGCAGCATAAGCAGCCGCATTCGACACAGTGCCTAAAAGTGTGCCGGTAGCAGCATAGCCCTCGGCAGCGCAGCTAGAGTCGGCGGCGCAGCCGGTGATGGTGGCGCAGCCGGTGATGGTGGCGCAGCCGGTGATGGTGGCACCATAACCCGCAGCACGCGCCGCAGCGTCATCAACGCCCGCAACGCGAGCAGCAAAATCAGCGGCAATAGCGGCAAGATCAGCGCCAGCCCCAGCAAAACCCGCAGCATTGCCGGCAGCGTGCTTGACCGCAGCGCGGGCGGCGTGGGCAGCAACATAAGCTGCCTTACGATTAGCCTGAGTATTTGCTTTTAATACTTTTTTAGCTGCAGTAATAGCAAGTCTAGGCCGGTCGTCATTAGGAAACTTTTCTTCAAAAATATGCAAAACTTTTTCGGCGCTATAGATTGCAAATTGTTTACACTGTTTTGGAGTCATTAGCTTCGTGTATAGCCATGTCGCCCATCCGGAGTTAACTTTGTTAACCTTTAATAAGGTCTTAAGCAGGTCAGGGGAACCATGGTTAATAAACCATTTATAGCCGTCACGACAAGGCTTAAGTTTTTTGATCTTTGCTTTAGTAATTTTCATATTATTTCCTTATTTACTAACTTATACGAAAAAAATCACACAGGACCTGTACAATTGTACGTCTCGTGTCTAAAATCTTTACGGCTTTCCTAATGAGTTTTTCCTGCATTGCAATAGTGTTCTCGTCGGTGTGGACGCGTTCGGCGGCGGCGCAAGCATTCTCAACCAAGCGTATAATATTACCGTTGCTTCCAGGATTACGCGGATTCGAGGAAGCTGCACCGGCAGCAAAAGAAACGTTCGAATTAATACAGGCAAGATAATAAAAAGCCTTCGCGGTGAACGCTGCAGAATGTTGCTTGGACCTATCAAGGTCTCTTGCAACAGTGTAAGCTGTTCCCAGTTCGTAGTCGAGAGTATGTACGGCTTCGGCAGCCCGGGCGGCATTATCGGTTGCCCAATCTAAAACATACAGTGTAAATTCGTGTTGTTGTTTTGGAGACATTAGTTGTACATACAGCCAGGCAGCCCAAAAAAAACTAACTTTATTAACGTCTAGTAGCGTCTTGAGCAGATCTTCGGAACCGTGCGCAAGATACCACTTGTAACCTTTATCACAAGGGTTAAATTTCTTAATTTGCTCTTTAGTGATTTTCATACTGTTTCCAAAATGTCAACAGCCCGTTTAATTAAATCTTCCTGCACGACTATGGAATGCGCACCAGCCGCAAGCTTGGCAGCTTTAACAGTTTCTCTAGTCCAGCACGTAGCGAGGTAGTAGCGATTTAAAACTTCTACGGCGGCATAGGCAGCATAGGCAGCATGGCCTGCAGGAGAATGGGCGTTGCAAGCTTGAAAGTATGTGGCGTCTCTGGTAGCCTCCGTGTTCAATTCTAATGCCTTTTTAGCAGCTTCAATAGCTTTGCCGGGTCTTTTGTCGTTAGGATATTTGTCTTCGAATATATTTAAGACCCTCTCCGCTGCGTAGATTGCAAATTGTTTTTGCTGTGTGTGGGTCATTAGTTTAGTATACAGCCATGAGCACCACTCGTCATTAACCAAATTAGCTTTTAACAAAGTTTCAAGAAGGTCGGAGGTGCCGTTGTCGAGATACCATTTATATCCATCATCGCACGGGTTTAGTGCTTTAATCTGCTCTTTGGAGATATTCATTTTTCCTCCAAAAGTTTAACGGCTTTCCTAATCAGCTTTTCCTGCATTACAATCCTATCACCAACAGCAGAGTGGGCAGCATAAGCAGAAGCAGCAGCATTAGCAGCATTAGCATAAGCAGCAGTAGCAGCGGCACCAACACCAGCAGCACCAGCATAAGCAGCGCGAGCAGCATAAACAGCACCAACGCCAGCGACAACGGCAGCATTAGCAGCATCGCGAGCGTTATAAGCGGCGCGGCGAGCGCCGTCACGATTAGCCGGAGTATTTGATTTTAATACTCTTTTAGCCGCAGCAATGGCTTTTCGTGGCCTTTTATCGTCAGGAAATCTTGCTTCGAAAATCGGAAGTACTTCTTCAGCAGCATAGATTGCAAATTGTTTACGCTGTTTTTCACTCATTAGTCTGGCGTATAGCCATGACGCCCAATCTGGCCTAATTTTGTTAACATCTAATAAGGTCTTAAGCAGGTCGGGGGAGCCGTGGTCGAGATACCATTGATAGCCCTCAGCGCAGGGATTTAGTGCTTTAATCTGCTCTTTAGTGATTTCCGCTTTCATCTTAGGCGAAGCACCGCCAAGGGCTTCCGCAACCGTTAAAAACAACACTAGCGCAAGTTTAGACTTCAAAATGATATTCAATTAAGCGCCCTTGCCCTTAACAATCTCTTCAGCTTTAGTGTAAATCTCTTCAAAAGTCTTTTCGTAGTAGCTAAGCGTGACTAACAGGGCTCTAATAAGAACGGTCTTGTTAGAATGCCTATAGAGCATGTGCTTGCAGGTAGCAATAGTAATCAAGATAGCTTTCAAATCTTCAACAGAGCTTTTAGCTTGTCTGTACTGAGTTAGATCATGAACCATTGGTTTTCCTTAATAGATATGCACCGGGGTAAAATTCCGTTTGCTTGAAGAATTCTTTTACGAAACGTTTCTTGTTTACGCGAGACAGACCTTTTCCAAAATCGTTGAAAAATAAGATACTATCCCCGTCGTTTAGAAGAAACACACTATGGCCAATCTCACTGTCTTTCTCATCGGTAATGAAATAATCTAAGATCGCAGCGTTGCCGCTTTCTAACCACGTCAAAAGCTCGCGACCTTTAAGGTGCATACGATATTGAACCTTGAGGTACTTTTTACAACGGTTCCTGAGAACCGCCAGTACTTTAGAAACCATAGTACCCTCTCCAGGGTTTCCGGCCTGTCGGTAGACATACGGTATATGTGCGCCAGTAATAGTTTTATTGCCTGCCCATTTAAGAGCATTGATAATACTAATAGCGACGCAGATACCTTCTTTGCTTTGCTTGCCTAGATAGTTTATTCCTTTATGGCGTGCCATTTATCCAAATCCAATACTTTGATGCTGTCCGTTGTGTCTGTACAAAAGCCTTGGTATCTTTCATTGTACCACTTCCCCGTCAAAGTGACACTAAATTTATCGGCCTCAAATCGTTCAGGTACAAAGGACACGTCTGTAAAATTAGGATGTCGAATGCGCCAGTGGTGCTTTATACACTCGTAGATGTCTGTATTAGATAACTCCAAGCGTTACCTCTAATTCTTTGCTAATAATATCTTTAGACTTTGCCCAATCAATAAAAGACATTATAATAAGAATCTGTTGTATTTCCGCCTTGGAGTAGTTATAGAAGGTCAACTCTTTGAACGGGTTAAACTCTTTGATATCAGTTAAAGTTTTTGTATTTACGACGAGCTGCTTCACGTTGAACCTCCTCAAGCACTTTTTGAATAGCCTCGGCGGGAATAATATCTTCGATTACAGGGAAGCAATTAGGGCAACTAACGGCGTTACCAAAGTCAATAGTGTCTTTGGTTGTCTTGCATATATCGCAGGGTTTAGAGTACATAAGTGGCATACCCTTCTTCGGTGGAGTAGTGTACTGCTCGGACGTTTCTGGTGCGTAGAAAAGCTTCGCACCACTTGCAAGGCTTGCTCATGCCCAGAGTGTTGTTACGGGTCTGACGGAATACGTAAATATCCGCGCCAGTTGCGTCGCTGGCCGAAAGAACGGCTGCCACTTCGGCGTGGATGTGTTTATACGGGCTGGGCGAAGCCGGGTGGGTCTTATATTTGTTGAAGCCGGTGCCTACAACACGGTTCTTCTTTACCAGGGCGGCGCCAACCCGATAGGTGTGATGATCGCCATATTCTGCCATTTTTTTCGCCACAGTGAAAAACTTAAGCTTCATCTATAAACAGTAACATCCAAGCGATCCTAGCGCAAGAAGCATTTTTAACTACTGATTATTGCTAATCATTTAATGGCTGTCTGCCAGATTAGTAGCGATCATGGGCTCTGCCCTAAGCGGCACCGCCAGCTTTACCGTATTCTCCATAGAGTCGCGCACAATGTCTTTGACTTCGGCAATACAGGACTCGTGGGCGTGTACTATAATCTGGTCGTGGATGGCGAGGATTACAGTAGCTTTCAGGTTCTTCTCTTTGATCTTGCGGGCAATAGCCAGCATGGCCCTATTGACGATATGGGCGGCGAGCCCTTGGATGGGAAAGTTCTTACTGTTGTTCAGTTTGTTCTTAACCTGCCAATAGACTTCCTCTAAGCCCTTGGATTTAGCCCAGGCTTTGTTTGTAATCTTACTGCCATACTTATTGTACATCATATTGGCATAGTCCAAGTGACGCTCGCGGCCATAGGCGGTGCGCACTACGCCGGTCTTAAGGGCTTGTTGGTCGCAGTTTTCCATGTAAGCTTTAAGGTTGGGGTATGCGTTCAAGTACTGGTCAATCTGGTCTTGGGCGTCTTGATAGCGCGTTCCCATTAGCCCTGCAATACGGCCTGCGCCAGCGCCATAAACTGCCGCCAAAGCGAAGGCCTTTACAGCCTTCCTCTTTTCGGGGTATTTCTTACCTAGGAAGTTGCCGTCCTTCTTGAAGGTAGAGGCGTCTCGAATGTTAAAGACATCGCGAGCAATGGCACTGTAGAAGTCCTCGCCGGTTTTAAATACGCTCTGTAGGGCAGCTTCGTTGCTTACTACGCTAAAGCAGCGTGGCTCTAGGGACTCGTAGTCGGCGTCGGCTAGGTAATGCTTGGGCAAGGATACAAAGCCCTTGCGAATAGCGTTTGTGTATTTCTTTACTAGGTCTGAAAGTTTACTGTCTTCGTCTTTAACGCTTGGCAGGTTCTGAAGGTTCAAGCCTGTCATAGATGCCCGGCCAGACGTAGTACCAAACATAAGGTAGCTGGGGTATACAATGCCGTCGGTGTGGCGTTCTAGGGCGCCATTGATATAGGTACCAAGAAGTTTCTGAAGTTTTTTATAGTCAATGATCTTTTTCGCAAACTCGTGGTCGGTAGCTAACTCTTCAATGGTGCTTGCATCAATCTTGGGCTTGCCCGTCTCCGTCGTTTCTTCTACCGGGATGCCGAGCTTATCAAAGAACAGCCAGGCTAGGTGATCATTGCTGGCGAGGTTAAACACCCACTTTGTTTCTTCTTTCTCGCAGAAGAAGTTATAGCAATCCTCGTAGTGAGTGCTAAGAGGGTCAACCGGGAAAGTGTCTTTAGTGTACCCGTAGCGTTCCATTAGTTGCCGGCCGAGAACAGAGCGCGGCGTAATCTTAAGTTTCTTTTCTAGTATAGTTTTTTCAAACTCTTGAACGTAATCGAATAGTTCAAGTTGAATGCTCTCTTCAAGCTCGGAGATATCCTTCTTGATGTCGGCTTGGATCTTTTCGAAGTGCTTTACGTCAATAGGAAATCCATGACGTCTCATTGGTATGACAACTTCTTTATACAAAGGCATCGTCTCTTCTTGGTAGAACAGCGATGTCAGTTCTTTGCTGGCAAGAATGCGCGGTTCAAACTGTTTGAATAGGAGAAAGGTGAGCATGGCGTCCCAAGCGCCGTACTTGCCTAGGATGGCAGTGTCGGCCTTATACATCTCCATATCCTCTTTAGTGGTCTTTCCTCCGTTGGATTTAATGGAGTCATGCAACTCTTTCTGCGCCAAGTCTGCCCAAGGACCTAAGTACTTAACCGAAACTTCTTTGAGGCCGAACGGACGTTCCTCGTCCAACAGGTGCTTGGACAAGATCGTATCGTGATATAGCTTATCCGTTAGGGCCAGCTTTATATTGTTCTCAATGACAAGCACATCATAGATGCCGTTGTGCATAATCAGTTTCGTGTTATCTGTAAGACTCTTAATAAAAGCGTGAAGCTCCACGTTGCTGATCAACACGTCTCCCGTCGCGCTGCGGACAGGAAGATAGAAAGCTTCTGCTTCGCTAAAGCAAAAGCTAATACCCCACAACAAGGCCTTGCGCTCAGAGATACTATTGGTCTCAGTATCAAAGGCCATGTGTTGCGGCGCTTCTTCTTTCACGAATTGTAGAAGGGCGGGCAAGTCGGCTTTGTCCAGCATCGTTACTTCAAACTCAGGTTTCATTTAAAATCCAGACTTCTGTTTTTCTTTGGCTTTTCTTTCTTTGACTTCGGCTAACAGAACTTCTTCTTCTTCCGTCATTGAACGAACGTTGCCGGACAAGCCATCCCAGGCTAGCTCAACAGAGAACAGGGGTCCCATACGATTTTTTACGCAATTGATAGTGAGGAATTTATCGTCCTCAGCCTTCTTAGGATTGTATCCAGGACGGGACATGCCCAACATGACTGAGACGGACTGTGAGATTGCGCCAGAACCTTTTGCCGAATGGTACGAGGTAATTTCTTCGCTGGGGTCTCCGGAGACTTTACTAGGTTGAAATAAGGATAGGGCGCAAAGATTGTAAGTAGTAGCAATCTCCCGCATCTTCTGTGCAACAAAAGCACTAGACTGCGTGGGATCGGCGATGTCGGTGATAACTAGTTCGTTATAGTCAGTTACGATAAAGCGCACTTTTTCTCCAGTACTCTCTTCCACAAACTTAATCGTATCACAAATGTCGTCTACTGTCTGCCCTGTCTTAAAGCAGAAGTGTACGTTCTTGTACTTAGTCTTGATTACTTCAAGCACTTTGTTTTGAAAGGCTGTGTCGCCGGACTTGAATTTATCGTAGATGTCCGCAGAAGGCATACGGAACTCTTTTTGTACAAGGCGAGTGAACACTAGGGCATGGAACATATCGTAGGAGAAGAATATAGACTTGTGGCCCAACTCACTCATGTTTTTCAACATTTGCAATACGATACTGGTTTTGCCTGCGCCGGGGGGCGCAACAATGCCGGCACTCATACCGATAGTCATGCGAAGGTTTTCGTCTAGCTGCTCAATGCCCGTCTTAATAGTAAGCTCGTCAATGTTTACAGCGAAGTCTTTGAATAGACTGAAGGCATCTTCAATGCGCATTACAGGCTCAGCGGACGTTTCCGTATCAAAGCGCCACTTCTCGCAGTACCCCTTTAACCAATCGTTGGTCTTAGGGCTGTACTGTCCTCCCTGCCACTTGTCAGAGAATACCGTTTTCTCGATAATGTTCTCAAAGAGTTCGGTTTTGTCAAAAGGTGCGGCTTCAAACAGCTCGGCTTGTTGCTCGATTACAGATTTACAAAAGTGATAGGTCTGAGACTTGTCGTAGCCCAACCCTCTAC
>Ga0163154_10003432_pt1 | contig 21971 bp, 10 predicted proteins | sample OliLakLV19MP9P1_FD_148649 | JGI IMG/M metagenome (GOLD analysis project Ga0163154, IMG submission 148649) | Freshwater microbial mat bacterial communities from Lake Vanda, McMurdo Dry Valleys, Antarctica - Oligotrophic Lake LV.19.MP9.P1 | ecosystem: Environmental > Aquatic > Freshwater > Lake >... | reverse complement strand
GCACCGGGCCCCCGCCCGCCCTCGCGCGCATCGGCTACACGCCCGAGCGCTGGCGAAGGCAAGTGCTGGCCGTCGGCTCCGACTACTACCGCGCCATCGGCACCGCCGAAGCGCTAGTCGAGAAAGCCGCCGAGATCGGCCAGAAGTGGCTGCGCGGCGTCGTTTTCGCGCGGTGCTTGAAGAAAGCGTCGGGCTGATCGCAGGTACAGGCCGGGCTGCTCATGGCTTGGGGAGTGCCGCGCATGCGGGCCGTTGCGACTCCTTATCATCGAAGCTGCAAGGTCAAGCTCATCCCGTGGCGCGCCAGCGTCGGCTGTCCCGCATTCAGGCCTCCCGCAGTGCCTCAGCTTCGCACTACTCCCGCCAGCGCTCTGCGCTCCAGCCTTTCTTGACTCCGATTTTTTCGACTGTCCCGTGTTTGTTCACTGACAGCCTTCACCCATTGGGTGAGTAAGCTACGGGCGGATTGCACGGTTCTGGCCGCTGGCCGCTGGCCGCTGGCCGCGCATGGCTGGGTTGCAACTCGTTGGAATAGAACACCTATTCCCCCGGCCTGGCGGCGTAGCCGCCAGCCGTTCAAGCCGGCGCGCGAAATGCCGCGCAAGCTTGCCGGCTTTCACCCTCATTGCGCTTATGCCCTATTCCGGCCTGCAAGCACAGCTTGCAGGCGTTCAAGCCGGCGCGCGGCATGCCGCGCAAGCTTGCCGGCTTTCACCCCATAACCGCCCACTCTACGCCGTCCAACTCAGGTTTCTAGTCACTCCCAGTTCAGTCTTGACAAATCATGCGAAGACTTTTGTGTGTTTGGTTTCGGTTCGTCCGGCTTAGGATAATCGCGGTTTCTTTCGGTGCACCACACTAGCGAGTGCGCAGGTCGCCTGCCCGTGGCATTGTTCGGCAGTTTCGTGACGCTCGGTGCTCGATTATGAGGGGTAGTTGCAATGTTTGAAGTCGAGCCCGCGCCAGCGCGTCAGGAACGGTCACCTATCCCGCTGTCGGACATCGATTTCGCGCTCTCCGCGCAGCTGGTGGTTGCCTGGGCCGGTGAGTTGGGCGAAGACAAGCGTCTGGGATGGTGGAAGACCGACCTGATCTCGGAGTACGGCGGCGAAGACCTATTCAAGCGTCTCCTCCCAAAAACTTGGGAATGGGCAGTTCTACAGGGCGCTCGCGAGGCCGCGCGGCGGACTGATGCTGAACTGCGCAGCCGTGAAAGCGATGCGGACCGCATCGTGTCTCTGTACAGCCTCGGCTTCGAGCTCGACGAACGCATTGACGAGCGGCTGCAGGATCTCAAACGCTCAGGTCTGAAGCCCGAAGAGGCGTTGCCCGCCCTCTCCGAAGCCATGACGCGCGCCTGGAACAAACAGCAGTTCCAGGACTGGGTCCAAACTTGTGGCGAGGTCAAGTCCGAGGCCGCCCCCGCCGGGCGCCGCCTCAAAGGCGGCCCGCCGGCAGGACTGGACCAGACGGTCCTGCAACTCGTGGGGGCGTTAGCGCCTCTGGGCGACTCCTACCCGATGCCGCACTTTCGGAAGACGGCATGAGCGAGCGCCCGCGCGAGGTCACGCAGGCTCACGGTCGGCTGCTGAAATGCACGCTGGAGACCGATGCCTCGCGTGCCTACTGGGCGCACAGCTCGTCAGGCGACAACGCCACCGCCAAGCGCGCGTTCGATGAGTACTGGTTCGGCGCGCGTAGTTTGATGCGCGTCGAAGAGTTGATGAGCAATATGCGGGTGCGCTTCGAGGCGTTTCCCAGCGCGCTCGACACCCTGCGACGCTGGCCGGGCATGTCCCCCGATGCTCGGCGTTTGATCTGCCACTGGCACCTGCAGCTCACCGATCCCCTCTATCGCGGGTTCACGACTGACTACCTGGCGCAGCGCCTTGAGGGCGCTCGCGCCGAAATCACCCAAGACATCGTCGTCGGATGGGTACAGCAACAGGCCGGCGATCGCTGGTCGATGGCAACGCGCATCCAATATGCGAGCAAGTTGCTGTCCGCAGCCTTCGCTGCAGGCTTTTTGACCACCAGGCGCGACCCCAGGCCGATTTCGCTGCCGCGCGTCCCGGACGACGCGCTGGAGTACCTCATGTACCTGCTGCGCGAGGTGGAGATTGCGGGCTCCCTGGTGGACAACCCGTACCTCGCATCGGTCGGCCTCAAGGGCGCCGCGCTCGCTGAGCGACTGCGGCGTCTGCCGGGAATGTTGTTCAGACGCCAAGGCGATCTGCTTGACTTCGGCTGGCACTATCCGGACTTGCGCGCCTGGGCGGATGCGAACTTCGACCCCGTCGAGATGCGCTTCGCCGGCGGCATGCGATGACCCTGCCGCTGTTCTCGCACTCGGCCCTGAAGGAGGCGTTTGCGGCGCTCCGGCGGGATTTGATTCAGGACGATGGTCCGCGCATCAGCACCATGCGTAACTACCGCTTTGCGATCGTGCAATACCTGCCAACCGAAGAGTTCGCGCTGCGCGCAGAGGTGCAAAGGCTGAGTGCGGATCTGATGGCCAACGGCTGGATGGTCCTGACGATCGATCTGCACAGGCTGCTCCTGGATCGCTTGCGGGCGCAGGGCGAGGTGTGGAAGGAGAGCGTGGCCCGGACCGAGCTCAGTGTCGCGCGCATAGCGCCTGAGCGTGGTCTCAACTACCTCAAGTCGAAGCTGACGCCGCTCATTGAGGGGCCTACCGGAATCGCTGCCGACTGCAGCCGGATCATCTGCGACTACGCGGACAAGCATCCCGACAATGTCGATCGCACCGTGGCGTTGATCGGCCGTGCAGGTGCGCTCTATCCGTTCTTCCGATCCTCCGCGTTGTTGCGCCACCTCGACGGCGGAACACGAAACGTCCCGGCTGTTTTGCTCTACCCAGGCGAGCGCCGCGGAGCGACCGGGCTGTCATTCATGGGCATGCTCAACCCCGATAACGATTACCGACCCCGGATCTATCCGTGAGGGCCCAATGCTGATTCGCGAACTGTTCCTGTCGGATGTCACCCGCGACATCCCGCCGGTGGTCTACTTTCATGAGCAGAGCCCAGAAAAGCTCGCCACGGAAGTGTCGGAATACATCATTACGGGCGGCTGGCCGGATGGTCACCCGAACCACAATCGCGTCCCGAGCGGCATCCACGAGCAGTACGTTCGCCTGCTGACCAACATCGCGAGCGAACTCGACAAACCGGGAGGTCCTGAACTGCCCGCGGTGTGGATCTCCGGCTTCTACGGCTCGGGTAAATCCAGCTTTGCCAAGATGCTCGGCTTGGCCTTGGACGGTGTCGCGCTGCCGGGCGGAGCCTCGCTGACCGACGCCTGGCTCAAACGCGATACCTCGCCCAAGTCGGGCGAGCTGCGCGACGCTTGGCGCGTCTTGCGCCAAAAAGTCGAGCCGATTGCGGTGGTCTTCGACATCGGCGGCGTGGCGCGCGACAACGAACACATCCATGCCGCGGCCATGCGGCAAGTCCAGCTTCGCCTTGGCTATTGCAGCACCGAGCCATTGGTGGCCGATTTCGAATTGCGGCTGGAGCGCGACGGCGAATGGGCGCGTTTCGAGCGCGCCGCTCGCGATGTCCTCGGCCAGCCATGGGCAGCCGTCAAGGACAAGGCGCTCGCCGAGGAGCAGTTCTCGCTGGTGATGTCGGTGATGTACCCCGAACGCTACACCGACCCGATGAGTTGGTTCATGAGCCGCGGTGGGACGCACACCGGATCGATCTCTCCGGACGAGGCGGTAAATGCGATCCGCGACATGCTCAAGCTGCGACGGCCGGGCGCAACGCTGTTCCTGGTTATCGACGAAGTCTCGCAATATGTGCTCAGCCAGAGCGATCGGGTGGAACGCTTGCGCGCTTTCACCGAGTCGCTCGGCGCCCGGATGCGTGGCCAGGCATGGCTGTTCGCGCTCGGTCAGCAGAAGCTCGAAGAGGACGCGGGCGACTCGTTTTTGATCAAGACCAAGGATCGATTCCCGCCGAAACTGCGGGTCCACCTCGCGACCACCAACATCCGGGATGTCGTCCACAAGCGCCTGCTTCAGAAGACTCCGCAGGCCGAGTCCCAGCTCCGCGGGCTGTTCGACCAGTATCGACCGGACCTGAAGCTGTTTGCCTTCGGCTGTGACTCCTCGACGCCGGACGAATTCATCGAGGTCTATCCCTTGCTGCCGGGACAGATCGATCTGATCCTGCAGATCACCAGCGCCTTACGCATCCACTCGGCGCGAGCGCAGGGAGACGATCAGGCGATCCGTGGCCTGCTGCAGTTGCTCGGAGAGCTGTTCCGGGACCAGAAGCTCGCAGACATGCCGGTCGGGTCTCTGGTCACCCTGGACCAGATCTACGAGGTGCAGCACACCGCGCTGGATTCGGATGTACAGGCATCCATGGCACGCGTGCTCAGCCAATGTGCGAACGACACCGATGGATTGCTCGTACGCGCGGCCAAGGCCGTGGCGCTGCTAGAGCTGATCCAGGACATCCACAAGACCGACGCAAAACTGGTCGCGCAATGTCTCTACGACCGCGTTGATCGGGGCAACCAGGTCACGCAGGTGACCGAGGCGCTGGAGGAGCTACGCAGGCGCAATCTGCTCGGCTTTTCTGAAAAGGAGGGCTACAAGATTCAGTCCTCCGCGGGCGAGGAATGGGAGCGCGAGCGCCGCGACATCAACGTGGCTCGCGAGGCAGTCAGCGAGATCGTTCAGGAAGGTCTGACCTGGCTGCTGGCGACACCCGATCTGCCGCGCCTGCAAGGCCGGCCGTTCCCGTGGGCCGGCCGGTTCTCGGACGGGCGCAGCGCCGACGACTTGGTACTCAAGGACCCGCGCGAGGATGCCGTCGTGCTGGTCGATTTCCGCTTCCTTGCGGGGGACGAGCGTATCGAGAGCACCTGGGTGCGCCGCAGCGCCGAGACCGCATTGTTCGACCGCATCGTCTGGGTGGCGGGGGAAACCGAGCAGGTCGATCACCTGGCGCGCGAACTCGCGAAGTCGCGCGGCATGGTCAAGAAGCTCAAGCCACGCCGCGAGTCGCTCAATCCGGCGCGCAAGCTTCTGCTTCAGCAGGAGGAAAACCGCGTCGAGGACCAGGAAAAACTGGTACGCGAGGCGATCGCCAGCGCCTGGATGGCCGGCAAAATGTACTTCCGCGGCCGCAGCATTGCCCCGCTCGACCAGGGCGCAGCGTTCGCGGTCGCGGTCAATGCCGCAGCAATCCGCGTGCTGCCGGATCTGTTCCCACACTTCATCCCGACACAGGTGCAGCCGGCGGAACTCATGCAACTGGTCGAACTGGAGCTGTCGGGGCCGTCGCCGACCTTCGTGAGCCTGGGGATTCTCGAACTGGATGCCGGACGCTTTGCGCCCGTGTGCAGCGGCGTTGTACCCAAGCGCATTCAGGAACAGATCGAGGCCGATGGCGGTCTGGGCGGAACCACGCTCCTTGCTCTGTTCGGCGGGCCGCCGTACGGCTACACCGCCAACATCGTGAAAGCCTGTGTCGCCGGGCTGCTGCGCGCCAGCAAAGTGCGCCTGCAGCCTGAGGGCGGCAACGAGATCACCGCGATTCGCGACGCCGGCGTGCGCGATGTGTTCGACAAGGACCGCGTATTTCGGCGCGCGACGATCTTCCCCGCAGGCGAGGACGACATCGGCTTTCAGGCACGCGCGCGCATCTGCAAGTTTTTCGAAGAGCGCCTCGGTCATCGCATGGACCGCGAGGACCACGCCATCGCCGATGCTGTAGCGCTGCACTTCCCGGCGCTCGCGCAGAAACTGCGCACCGTCTACGCCGGCCTGAATCGGCTGCCCGGAGCGCCGCGCGGCCCGGAGATTTTGCACAAGCTCGAAGAAGCGCTGGAGCAGTGCGTGCGCACCTGCCGCCAGACCAAGCCGACCGTGAAGCTGCTCAAGAAAAACCTGGATGTGCTGCGCGACGGTGTACAGATACTGCAGACCTATGAGGCAGAACTGACTGCCGACGCGGTACGCGCCGTGACCCTGGCCAACAGCGTGCTGAGCTTTCAGGCCACCCAACTCGTCGAAGCGGACGCCTCTACGAGCGAGCTGAAGTCGGCTGCAGAACGCGTGACCGCGCAACTCGCCTGCGAGCGGCCTTGGCGCGATATTGTCGCTATCGACGCCGATCTAGCCGCGCTGCGAAGCGCCTACGCAGCGGAGCGCCAGCGCCTGATCGACTGGCAGGAGCTGCAGGCCGAGCAGGCGCGCAAGCGCGTTCGTGGCCGCGATGGCTTCAGTACGCTCACCGCCGAACAGTCGCATAGCGTTCTGCGGCCTCTGGGCGTCGCCGTCACCAATACCTCCGCCGATGCCGTATCTCCGCCCCTGGCCTCACTGAAGGACCCATTCGCGCTGAAACTGCGCCGCGCCGAGGAAGCCGCTGACGACACGCTTGACGACATCCTCAGTGAAGGCAGCAAGCCCATGGTCACGCGCGTCGACTTGCATCTGCGCAATCGCGAGCTCACGACAGAGGCCGACGTCGAGGCCCTGATCACCGACCTCAGGCAACGGCTGTTGGAACAAATCCGCGCTGGCGCGCGTATTCGCATCGTGTGAGAAAACCATGATCGCGCGAATGCATCTGAAAGGCTTCAAGAGTTTCCTACGAGCTGAGGCTAATTTGGGCCCGTTGACCTTGATCGTGGGAACGAACGCGTCAGGCAAGAGCAATATTCGGGAAGCGCTTCGAGTCGTTCATGGCATCGGTCTTGGATATCCGATCGCCGACGTTCTTGGCGAAAAGTACGGCCCCGGTGGAATCTTGCAATGGCGAGGAATCCGAGGAGGCGCAAAAGAAGCCGCGTTCGAAAACGGCGGAAGCTTTGCAATCAAAGTCGCGCTCCGAGCTCCTGGAAACTCAAGCCACAAGGACCAGCTACTGACCTACGGCGTTCGCGTTGATGTGTCGAACCTCAAGTCTGGACCGCGCATCGTGCAAGACGCGCCGTACCAAGGACGCGACCGCCTTGCCAATGAAGCTGCGCGCAATTACGCGCGCATTCGGGCGCTGTGCGATGAAGACGTCGGACGTCTGGAGCAGCGAATTGGCGAGGCGCTGGAGGAATCGCGATGACCATGCTAGCCGACGCCAAATCGCATCTGTCGACGACCATTCGCACGCTGCGCACCTATCTGATCGGCGACGCCGCACGGCCCGAAAGCAAAGGAGCGCTGCAGGACGCCGTAGAGTCGACCTATCGACTCAGTGCGGCCGCGCGCTACGCGGGCCTCGACGAGGCAACCAAGGTTCGCCGCGGGCGCCTGGAGGCCTGGATCGACGAGCAGTTGCGAACACAGGCCGGACAATCGGGTCCGCGTGTACGCACACGGGAAGACTTCCGGCGCGAGGTTGAAAAGCAGGCTGCCTACACGCTGTTGAATCGCTTGGTCGTGCTGCGGCTGATGGAAGCAGCGGGCTTGAGCCAACCTGCCGTGCTGACCAGTGGTTGGGAGAGCCGGGCCTACAAAGACTATCGAGGGCTGGCGCAAGCGCTGGTTCGCGGGGACGAGAGCGAGGGCTACGCTTTTTTGCTGCAGATGGTCTTTGAGGAACTCGCGCTAGAACTGCCGGGAATCTTTGGGTCCGCCGGCATTGCCGACCTGGTGCCCATTTCTACAGCAAACTTGCGTCGCGTCGTCGAAGCGCTGGACGACCCGCGTTTGACCAGTTGCTGGACCGATGACATGACCCTGGGTTGGGTCTATCAGTACTGGAATGACCCCGAGCGCGAGTCGCTCGACGCCATGCTCAATGCGGGCGGCAAGCTGCAAGCGCATGAGATCGCCAGCAAGACGCAGATGTTCACCGAGCGCTACATGGTCGACTGGCTGTTGCAGAACAGCCTGGGGCCGATGTGGCTGGCCATGTGCCGGAAGCAGGGCTGGACGCCGGAGGTGGAGGCCGACGGCACCTTGCAGCGGCTGGAAGATCGCCGCATTGACTGGCGCGCGCGGCGCGATGCCGGAGCCGTGTCGCTGACCGAGCTGATGCCACTGCACACGCAGGCCGAACGCCGCTGGGCCTACTACCTGCCGCAAGCCATCCCCGACGACGCCGTCGCGCACGCCCCGGGGAGCGTGCGCGATCTCAAGATCATCGATCCCGCGGTAGGGTCCGGGCATTTCCTGGTGGTGGCGCTGGATCTGCTGGTCGCGCTGTATCGGGAAGAGGCGCGTCACCGGGAAGCCGCCGTAGGTCAGAGTGGCCGCGCAGCGGCCTACTTGACGGGCGAACCGGACGGCGAACCGAGTCAAGTAGCTCGCAACGCGAGCAACATGACCTACCTCCCCGAGGACTGGACCGACCGCGCCATCATTGAGCGCATCCTCAGCCACAATCTGCACGGCATCGATCTCGATCCGCGCGCGGTGCAGATCGCCGCCGCCGCGCTGTGGCTGAAAGCACGCCAGATCGCCCCCGACGCCAAACCCGAGCGCCTCAACCTGGTGGCCTCCAATCTGCGTCTGGCCAGCCTGCCCGATAGCGATCCGGCCCTGGTGGAACTGCGCCGCGAGATCGAGCGCGATACCGGCATTCCCGGCGACCTGACCGACACCCTGATCCACGCGCTACGCGGTGCCGACCATCTGGGCAGCCTGCTGAAGATCGACCATGCCGTCGAAGCAGCGCTGAATCGGCTGGAATGGGCCGATGCGAGCGTGCCGCACGTGCCCAGCCAGGTGGACTTATTCAAAACGCCATCCCCGCGCCAGCAAGCCTTGCTGCTGCGCACCGCAGCCCGCCAGACCCTGCTCGACCGCCTGGAAGCCTTCCTCGCCCGCCACACGCGCGGCGACGACCTTGGCCTGCGCCTGCGCGGCGAACAACTCGCCGCCGGCGTGCGCTTTGTGCGCCTGCTGCGCGAGGGCAGCTACGACCTGGTGGTGGCGAATCCGCCGTATCAGGGCACTTCAAAGATGTCCAACGCCAAATACATCGAGCGGCACTATCCGCTAGGCAAGGCTGATCTGTATGCGGCCTTCCTGCTGCGTGGGCTGGAGCTGGCACGCGCGGGTGGCGTGTCGGCGATGCTGACGATGCGGAATTGGATGTTTATCAAGCAGTTTTCGGGGATGCGGGAGCGACTACTGGGTCAGTTCGATCTGCGCGCACTGGGCGACTTTGATCGTGGAGCGTTCGAGGATATTCCAGACGAGGTCGTCAGTGTCGCGGCCAGTGTTTTTCGAAAGTCCGCGCATCTCCGTGAAAGTTCAGCCATGTGTCCCACTTCCCGGGAGGATCGCTCGCGCGATAGCGGGCGAACGCAGCGAAAGCGCGCCGCCATTCTCTGCCACGTGGGCCGCCACACCTTCGACCCGGCCGCACTGAAGGTCGTACCGGAGTGGCCGCTGGTGTATTGGTGGTCTGTGCCCGAATTTGATTTGTACGCTAGGTACCCAACTTTCGAGTCGCTCGGTGGTGCCGTGCAAGGAATCTCCACCGCCAACAATGCGCGTTTCATTCGATTTCCGTGGGAGATATTAAACCGATCCATATTCGTTAGTTCAAAAACTTGCTCACGAGCATTAATATCGAGCGGGTGGGTTCCGTACATTAAAGGCGCCGCAGGCATAGCGTGGATTGAACCGCTTTCCTTCGCCCTCGAATGGAAATCACATGCCGTCGCTATTCAAGAGCAGCGTGGTTCGGCTTGGCGGAACAATGATGCATATTTTAAGCTGGGCGTTAGTTTTCCGAGGGTAGGGAGTGCTTTTTCCGCACGGATGCACAGATTTGCATCTGTATTTGATGCGGAAGGCCCAACGCTCTTAGGGGTCAGTTTCGCGGATGGTGTCACAATGTTGAATTCTGAGCGCGCAAAAACCCTAATGGGGGGGCTGAACCCGACAATTCACTTTACACAGGGAGACGTTTCGCGGTTGCCCGTGATGCCAATTAGGCAGTCGGCGGATATCATGACTCGCTTAGAACACGAATTTTTGACGCACGAATCCCACCGCGAACCCTCCGTCGAATTCAAACACGCCGGCGCCTCACCCTGGCGTCACGCCCAAGCCTGGGCGCAACTCGCCGTCGACCGCCCCGCAGGCGCGCCGCTGCCAAACTACCAGCCTGAATACGATCCCGAGCCACCGAGCGATCACCTGAGCTACGCGCTCGGCGTCGCGCTCGGCCGCTTCGGTGCAAACGGCGAGGGCATCCTAGATCCGGCCAAGAACGACCTCGGGCGCGCTCTGTCAGCCGGCATCCTCTTCCTCGACGGCACCCTGGAAGGCGACGACGCCCGCGACAGCCTGGGCCATGCCGCAGCGGCGCCACTGCACGCCGCTTGGGCAGAACACGGCCCGGCCATCGCCCCGCGCAAGACGCTGCGCGAGTGGCTGGCGCGCGATTTCTTCAGAGACGTGCACAAGCCCATGTACGAGAACCGGCCAATTCACTGGCCGCTGTCCTCTGCCGGCAAGACCTTTGTTGCCTGGATCAATATCCATCGCTTCGATGCGCAGACGCTGCGCTTGCTGCTGGCCGATCATCTGGAACCGCTGCGGCGGCGTCTGGACGGTGAACTGAACGATTTGCGCAGCGCGCGCGACGGCGGCGGCGACAAGAAGAAGGCGCGTGACGCCGACCGCCGCCACGATCAAATGCTCGCCGCGCGCGACGAGTTGCACGACTTCCTCAAAGCCGTCGAGCAATGCGCCGACCGCGGCCCGCCACCCACGGATGCGCGCTGCCCGCCGCGCGAGCAGGACGCGCGCTACAACCCAAACCTCGATGACGGCGTAATGGTCAATTCCGCCGCACTGTGGCCGCTACTCGACCCGCAGTGGAAAGACCCGAAGAAGTGGTGGAAGGAACTGACGACCGCGCAGGGGAGGAAGGACTACGACTGGTCGCACCTCGCCATGCGCTACTGGCCAAGCCGCGTCGATGGCAAATGCCAGTCAGATCCTTCGCTAGGCGTCGCCCACGGCTGCTTCTGGCGCTACCACCCCGCCCGCGCCTGGGCCTGGGAACTGCGCCTGCAAGACGAGATCGGCCCGGACTTCCGTATCAGCGAAGCGCCCTACCGCCCCGGCGGCCGCGATCTCGATGACCCCGGCGATTTCTATCATCGCCCGATCTGGCTGCTCGAACATCCGTCCCAAGCACTGGCGGCTGTCGAGAAGGAAGCACTGCGTCGCATGGGCCGCGGCAGCAAGCGCAAGCCGGTCCCGCAGATGCGAATTCTGGAGGCTGGACTCTGGTCCGCAATCCCGGACGAGGTGTGGGAAATGGAGCTGCGTATCGCCGAGAAGCAGTGCGAGGATTTCCGATTGCGCTCGCCTGACGAGGGCAATGCACGCGGCGCTTTCGAGGCCGCCAATGCCGGCAAGGTCGAAGCGCGTGCGCAGCTCCTCGCCGGGCTAGCTCCGCTGGTATTGGCGCTCCAAGACGAGCCTGACGACGCCGATGCCGAGGACGCCAGCGCCGAAACTGAGGCGAACGAGGATGACGAGTGAGCGCGGTCAGCGACTTCGGCGGCCCCGTCTCGGCCGCACTCGAAGCCGACTTGCGCACCTGGGTGCGCAGGCAGGGTGTGATCGTCTGGCTGGATCTCGAAGATCAATACTCGGCGTTCGTCGATCGTCTTGTGGCAGCGCGCCACGCAGGCATGCTGCCGTACGAAGTCCGTGCCTACCGCGGGAGCCATCTGGCGCTGATGTTGTCGCTGGACGGAATCGCCGCTGGCGCCGAAAAGATTCCCTTGGTGATCCACCTGCCTGGATTCAACGAAGACTCGGTGCGCGATACGCCGGTTTTCGAATGGTATGCGGCCGGTGTGCGCTACCGGAAGGCACTCGACACCCTGGTGACCGAGGCCGCTGCGGGTCGCGTGCGCCCGGAGCAGATTGCGGCGCTAAAGCAGCAACCTGGACTGCGCCTTGAAGGTGCGGATGCCTGGCTGTCCGCGCAGATCGACGACATCGCAGATGGCTTGAGCGCACAACTGCGAATGATGAAACCGACCGCGGTTTTCGATGATCTGCTGGCCGGTGGATTCGTCTCGACGCGCATCGGACAGGCGCAAGACGAGGACGCGCTGTGGGAGCGGTTTGCAGCCTGGATCGGGCTGCCTGCCACTTGGCGCGACACCACGTTGCCACCCTCACGCCCACGCGCCGAGGATGTGGCATTTGCGGCGGCGAGCTGGGCGCTGTGTGTTGAATATGTCCATGACCTCAAGCGCTTGCCAATCAGCGCCTTACTCGCAGGCGCACGCGAGCTGCCCGCAGGTGTGGTCGAGTTCTGCCGCGGCATTGCCGTGCACCTGCGCGAGCGCCACCCGAACTTCTACAAGCGTACCGCCGACGAAACCGAGGCCTTGCTGGTCGACGAGATCGGGGCGGCGAAGGCGGAGGATCTGGGCAAGGTGGATACCTTTCGCTTCGAGGAAGACAAGGTTCTCAAGGCCGCGCTCGCGGCCCTGGATGGCGGCAGTTGGGATAGCGCCGCCGAGTGGGCCGAGCGGCGCGTTCATGCAAAGGCGGGCGCCGCCTCGTTCTGGCTGCTCGACGATCCGACACGGCAATCCGCATGGCAGCTCATTGATGACGCCGCGCGTCTGGGTCAAGCCATCGTTTGTGCGGGTGCTGGACTGGTCGCCAAGGGCAGCCTGGAGGCTGCAATGGAGGCCTACGTCGAGCGCGGCGCTGCGGTCGATCAAGCGCATCGCCATCTGGAGCAGCGGCGGGTGGCCTTGTTGTATCCAGAACTGCCCGAGTTCGAGATCTTGCGCGCGCGGCTGCACGCCATGCGCGTCGTCTGGCGCCAATGGGCGGATGCATGGGCGCGTGACTTCAACGCGCTGTGTCGCGCGCATGGCTTCCTTCCATCGGCATCCCATCAGCAGCGCGGACTGTTCGACGAGGTCGTCAAACCCCTGACGCAGGAAGGCATCACGGCGTACTTCGTGATCGATGCATTTCGCTTCGAGATGGGTGAGGAGCTCTACCGCCAACTGGTCGAAACGCCGTCGACGGCGGTGCATCTGAAAGCACGCCTCGCGGAGTTGCCGAGCGTGACCGAGGTCGGCATGAACGTGCTCGCGCCGGTCGCCAGCCACGGCCGTTTGGCGCCAGCGATCGCGCAAAGCGACGGCCGCAGCAGCGTGCTCGGCTTCGGTACTGGCGAGTTTCGCGTCGCAGATCCAGAGACCCGCAAGCGCGCCATGCAGGACCGCGTCGGCGGCGCCACCTGTCCCTGGTTGCCACTCGAAGACGTGGTCAGCCGTGACGCGGCCTCGCTTAAGCGCAGCATCAATCAGGCGCGCCTGGTGATCGTGCACAGCCAGGAAATCGACAACGCCGGCGAGAAAGGCATCGGGCCGGCCGTATTCGACCACATCATGCAGAAGCTGCGCGCCGCATGGCGCTTGCTGCGCGATGCGGGTGTGAAGCGCTTCGTGTTCACCAGCGATCACGGCTTTCTGCTGGTCGACGAAACCACGGCCACTGCGCTCGCGCACGGGCGCCGCATCGACCCGAAGCGTCGGCACGTGTTCTCTCCCGTCGCTGCCGACCACAGCGGTGAAGTGCGCGTCGCGCTCGCCGACCTCAACTACGATGGCGTCACCGGGCATCTGATGTTCCCCGAGTCGACCGCGATCTTCGACATCGGTCGCCGTCCGATGAGCTTCGTGCACGGCGGCAACAGCCTGCAGGAGCGCGTGATCCCGGTGCTGACGGTGGTGCACCGGGGAGCGGCCGGCGGCAGCACGCTGCAGTACGCGATCGCTGCCGAGGCTAGAGACGATGTCGGCGGCATGCATTGCCTGTCGATCACGCTGTCCGTCGCTGCGCAATTGGGTCTCGATTTTGGCAGTCCCGGCGACATTGAACTGGCGCTGCGCGTGACCGACGTCGAGGGTGTGCAGGTCGAACTGTGTCAGACACGCGGCAAGGCACGCATCCGCGGCAGCACCGTGAAGGCGGCAGTAGGCGAGGCGTTCGAACTCTTTTTCCGGCTATTGGGCTCGACCGACGCGCGCGTGCTGGTCGAGTTGCATCACCCCGGCGCGCTGGCCGACGTGCTGCCGTTTGTACCTAACGCACGCTTTGCGGTTTCCGCGAGCGGCATGGCGGTTGCAGTGCCAGTGGCGGTCGCGCCGAAAGTCGCCAAGGCCGCTTCGAGCTGGCTGGAAGGCCTGCCCGAGGGTGGGGTGCGCCAATTATTTGCGCACCTGGCGACTCATGGTGCCGTCACCGAGAATGAAGCGGCGGCGATGCTCGGCGGACAGCGTGAGCTGCGTCGATTCGCGCTGCAGTTCGAGACTTACGCGCAACAAGCGCCGTTCGCCGCGCGCATTGATGTGGTGGCCGGCGTGAAACGCTACATACGGGAAGCGAGCAACGGATGAGCACACTGACCCGGCGAGACGTCGAGCACATCTTCGAGAATCTGCGCAAGGGACTGGTGCCCGAACGCGGTATCGATAACTTTGCCGTGGGCATCGAAAAACAGCGCGGCGAGGTGCAGCGCCAGCTGGATCTGGCGCAGAACGGCGAAGGCACGATCAAATTCCTGCGCGGCGGCTACGGTTGCGGCAAGACCTTCATGGCGCGCCTGACCCTGCTCGATGCGCAAGCCCATGGATTTGCGACCAGCTTCGTTGTGGTCTCCGACAACGATCTCAAGTTCCACCGCTTCGACGACGTCTACCGTAAGGTCATGACCGAGCTCGGCACGTCCTCCTGCGCCCGCGGCGCGCTCGGAGACATCCTCGATCGTTGGATCGGAAAGGTCGAAGAGAGCCTGATCGCAACGGGTGCAGACGACACTGCCGCCGACTTCGACCAGAAGGTCCGACGGCGTCTAGACGAGGATCTAACGTCGCTGACCGGCGGGCAGGCACCGCAGGACTTCGTGCGCGTCATCCAGACCATCTTCGACCTCAAGCAACGCGGAGAGATTGCTGAAGCGGGCTCGCTGATCTCGTGGCTGTGCGGCAGCGGCAATGTCGCCGGGGCCGCGAAACGCGCTGCGGGGATCAAGGGCGATATCGGCAGTCGCGACGCATTGGACTACCTGCGCGGCGTGCTCGAAATCGTCAAGGCGGCCGGATACAAGGGCCTCGTGATCGTCATTGATGAGGCCGAGACCATCCTGCGCATGCGCTCGGACTCGCGCCACAAATCGCTGAACGGCATCCGCCAGATCGCCGACGCAGCCAGCTCCTACCATGGTTTGTTGTGGGTCTTTACCGGCACGCCGGAGTTCTTCGATACGCGGCATGGCGTTGCCGGGCTCGCACCCTTGCACGACCGTATTCGCTTTCTCAAACAGGGCCGCTTCGCGAGCCTGCGACAGGCCCAGCTTGAGCTGACCCCGTTCGATACCGAGCGACTGCGTGCGGTGGCACTGCGATTGCGTGAGCTATTCCCGACTGCCGACCGCGCGCTGCTCGAACGCAAGGTCAGCGCAGTCTTCATTGATCGTCTCGTGGCGCAGGTGACCGCCGGATTCAAGGGCGATGTCGGCGTGGTGCCGCGCCAGTTCCTGCGCGAATTTGTCACCCAGATGGATCTCGTCGAAGAGCATGCCGACTACGACCCGACCACCGAGTACGGGTTCAAGCCCGACAAGCTGCCCGCCGACGTCCTCAGCATCGAGGAACAACAGGTGCTGACTGGCGAGCCGCTGGCGGCCTTGGACGACAACGCCGATGAGCTGATCCCGCAGGAAGATGTCTGGTGAGCGTCTTCGCCCGATTCGCGCCGCGCCTGCAACAGGCGATCGTGTCGCGCCTCGGGTGGTCGAGCTTGCGCCCGGTACAGGAAGCCGCTGGCGACGCGCTGCTGGCTGGCGAAAACGCGGTGATCCTCGCGCCGACCGCCGGCGGCAAGACCGAAGCGTCGATGTTTCCGCTGCTGTCCCACCTGGTCGACGATGGCCCCATCGGTGTCGGCGCCATCTACATCGCACCGATCAAGGCCCTGCTGAATAACCAGTCCGACCGCCTGGGGCTGTACACCGAGATGGTCGGGCTACGTCGATTCGTGTGGCACGGCGACACCACGACCAACACACGGCGGCAGTTCCTCAAGGAGCCGGCCGAGTTGCTGATGACGACGCCGGAGTCGCTGGAGGTGATGCTGGTCTCCCAGCGCATCGACCAGCAGCAGCTGTTCGGCGACCTTCGAATCGTGGTGATCGACGAGGTGCATGCGCTCGCCGGCACCGATCGCGGCGCGCACCTGATGAGCGTCATTGAGCGCTTGTCGCGGGTCACGAAACACGACCTGCAGCGCGTGGGGCTGAGCGCAACCATCGGCAATCCTGCTGCCATTCTCGACTGGCTTCAGGGCTCGTCGAAGCGCGCGCGTCGCATCGTCGATCCACCGAAGAAGCCAGGTCGCCGCCAGCTCCTGGTCGTGCACCGTCCCGATCTCAACGCGTTATCGCGCAGCGCCGCGCAAATGGCGCAGGGCCAGAAAAGCCTGTTCTTCTGCCAGTCGCGCTCGAGCACCGAGGCCGTCGCCGAAAACATGCGCCGCGTCGGCATCGCGGTGTTTGTGCATCACAGTGCGGTATCGCGCGAAGAGCGTGTCCTGGCCGAGGAGCGTTTTCAGCACGGCACCGACGCCTGCATCGTGTGCACGTCCACGCTTGAGCTGGGGATCGATGTGGGCGACCTGGACCGGGTGATGCAAGCCGAGGCGCCGGACACCGTCAGCTCGTTCCTGCAGCGAATGGGGCGCACCGGGCGACGCGAGGGACAAGCCGCAAACACAACCTTCTTCTGCGAATCGACCGAGGGCGTGGTACAGGCCATCGCGCTCATCGAGCTCGCCAAGGCCGGCTGGGTCGAGTCGGTAAACCTAGATCGCCGCTGCTGGGCTGTGCTGATCCACCAGTTGCTGGTGATGGCGCTCGCGAGCGATGGCATTGGCGACGAGGACGCATGGGCGCACCTGTCGCGCGTGCCAGACTTCAGCGGGATCGCACGCGAAGAGTTCGACCGTCTGCTGAACTGGATGCTCGCGGACGGATCGCTCCGCCGGGCGTCAGGTCAACTCGTACTCGGGCCGAAGGCCGAGAAACAGTTCGGCCGCAAGAACTTCATGGAACTGTTCGCGGTTTTCTGCAGCCCGCAGTCCTACACCGTCCAGACGCTCGCAGAGCAGCCCGTGGGCACACTCAGCCAAGCCTTCGTCGATCGCCTGGTGGAGGGCGTAAGCACCTTTCTGCTGGCTGGCCGCGGCTGGGTGGTGATCCGCATCCAGCACAACGACCGTCGCATCATCGTCGAGCCCGCACCCCGCGGCCGACAGCCGACCTGGGGCGGATTCCTCCCGCAGTTCCTCGGCCACGAGCTGTGCCAGCAGATCTTGAGCGTACTGACCAGCGATGAAGCCTACGGCTACCTCGACGCTTCTGCCGTCGAAGTACTCAACGCCCGCCGTGCCGAGATGCGCGAATTCCTGGCCCCCGAGCACGGCGGCATCGAAATCGCCGACGACGAGATCCGCTGGTGGACCTTCGCCGGCGGTCGCATCAACGCCACCTTGCGCTACGCGCTGAATATGATCGACGCCGACTGGAAGGTGATCCCGGACAACTTCGTGATCAAAGTTCGTGGCGAGAACCTCAATCGGGCACGCTTCGACGCGGCCCTGACGCAGCTGCAAGCGCCCGCCTTCTGGGAGCACGACCAACTCTGGTCAGACATCACCGATTCCCTGCCCGACTATCGACTCAGCAAGTTCCAGAGCTTGATGCCGGCCTGGGTGGTGCGGGAGGTAGTGGCGGAGTATTTGGTGGATGTCGTGGGTGCCATTCGGTGGGCAATCGGGCCACACGGTGGTTCGAACGCACGCAAGCACAGCTTGCGGGCCGCCAGAACCGTTCGATCTGCCGCGTAGCGGACTCACCCAATGGGTGAACTGATCAAAGTTCTGAAAAGTCAAAAGAATCATCGCGTTACGGCTGATAGGAAGCGGTCAACTGAGGTTTCTAGGTGCGTAGGGAACCTAGAAACCTCAGCAGAGCGGCAAATCTGAGGCTCTGATCGCGGCATTGACGACTGCGCAATTTTTTCAACAAACCTCCACGCCTGATCCACATTTGGCGGGCAGACTGGGTGGCAACCAGTCAAACAGGAGTCCGGATATGGGTGCAGAAACACGGCACATCGCGCAGCGCAGCAGTCTTACCTTGGCCTTCGTGGTCGGAGTGCTGTTGGCCGGTAGTCTCGGATCACAGCCGGCGCAGGGTGGGGGCCGCGACGAACAGCCGCCCCGCAAGCCGCCGAAGGAGGCGTTGGGTGCCTGCGCCGGACATAGCGCAGGCCAAGCCTGCAGTTTCACCGGCAGGCGCGGCGCAATGGAAGGCACCTGTTTTGCGCCAGCCGACAGGCCCCTGGCCTGTCGACCAGCGAACGCACCAGAAGGCAAGCTGGGCGGACACCGACCCGAGCATTAGAATGCCGGGCTCGAGAATCGCCAGTCCGAGCCAAGCTGCGGCCCCGCAGCAACACTCGCCGATGTACCTGCGATCGAGAGCTTGATCGCGGCCCCGGCGCGGGCACTCGGCAAAGACCAGTAGCCGACATCGAAGCTGCGCTGCGTGGCGCCTTCGGTGTTGACCGCCAGTTGATCGACGACCGCAGCTACTTCGTGATCAATGGCAACGTGGGAAACTGGCGCGCTGATCGCCGGCAACGCCGAAAGTCCGGTTCGTGCTTGTCCATGGACGAATAGATGGGCGAATTGTGCCTGTGCTCGGCACAGTTGTTCGCGCGATGTATGATCCCATTAGCGGTTCCTGTGACCTGCTCACGACGGCTATTGCGCGGCGTTTCGGTGCGTGTGCTCAAACTCAATCAAGGTGCAAGCGATGGATACAACGGGTAAACAGAAGTTGCAGTCGAACCGGGCCGGGTACGGCCTGCCACTGATCCTGATGGCGATGTTCTCCGCCCCGCTCGCCGCGCAAACCCCGCCCACCGTGCTTGCCGATAGCTACGGCGTCAATGTCAATGGCTTTTTGTCTGCTTCGGCGGCCAGCGGCCTTTTGGCCAACGACACTGGCTTCAATGCCAGCACGCACCGCCTGGAATCCTATGACACGGTTAGCCAGTACGGTGCAGTGGTTTTGGTGGCCGCTGACGGCTCTTTCAGCTACGACCCGCCACCCGGATTCAAAGGCGTCGACAGCTTTGCCTACAGCGTGCGCAATGCCTTCGGTGCCAATCGCGCGGTGGTTAGCATTGATGTCAGCGGCGAAACGGTGTGGTTCGTCGACGACAGTGTGGCCGCCGGTGGTGATGGCACCTTCAATGCGCCTTTCAATAACTTGGCCAGTCTCAACGGTAGCAGTGGCGCAGGCGACGCTGATGCTGCAGGCGATACCATTTTTGTTTACGCCGGCACTTATAGCGTCGAATTCGATGTTGAGGCCGGTCAAACGCTAATGGGTCATAGTGAAGGTCTCGATTTAGTTGGGACCGGTAATGACATTAGCGCCTCTACGGCACCTATCTTAAACAACAGCGGCACTTTCCCGATTGTCGAATTGTTCGGCGCGGGCGCAACGGTACGCGGCTTTGTCATCAATAATTCCAATAGTTATGCCATTCAAGGGGCGAGCGTTTCAAACTTCACGCTTGCCAATATCGATATCAATGCCAGCGCAACCGCCACCGGTGGGATATTGCTTAACGGCGTGTCGGGGATCAACGCCGTCAATGATGTTGATATCAGCGGTGCGATCCCAGCCAGCAATTCAGCACTGCTATTACTGAGTAACTCGGGCACCATTAATTTTGTCGGTAGCTCGGTGAGCAGCTTTACTGGCGGCTATGTGCTGAATGTCAACGGAAATAGCGGCAGCATTTTGCTCGACAGCACCAGTGACTTGACCAGCACCAATACCCGCGGCCTGACTATTCAGACGCAGACAGCTACTGGCGTCGTCACATTGGCCGGTGTTGATCTGGATGGTGGTATGGCGAGTGAACCCTTGATTCGTTTGCTCAACAACGACGTCAACTCCACCGTCAATTTTGAAGAGGGCGTCTTGGCTGATGCGACTGCGGTAAACGCACAAGCACTCAACGCAAACGGCGGTAAACTCAAGATTGCGGGGACAAACAGCGTCTTAACCGCAACCGATGGCGCCGTAATTGAGTTGCAAGGCGCTGAACTGACCCAAAATGCAACATTTGCCAGTTTGTCCTCAACCAGCAGCAATGTACATGGTATCTCAATCGCCAGCCCCATCGGCAACAATGACATCATTGTAACCGGCACAACCACCATCATCACCCCGACGACCGAAGCCATCCGTGTCACGAGCCCGGGCGCAAGCGGGTTCATGTTGCAGATGGCACGCCTCACGTCGACGGGGGGCACGGTGGGTATTCAAGTCAGCAATGCTCGCGTGGATGTCACCGACAGCGCCAGCACGCTCACCACCAGCGCTGGCCCCGCAGTGCTTTGCACGACGGGGACAACCAATTTGGCGCTGGCAACGTTGACCGCTGCAGGCGGTGCTAACGGCGTCTCGTTTGATGCGTGCAGCGGAACCGTAACGGCCACAGGCGGTACGCTCAATTCGACGGCCGGTGTCGGCAATGCCATCGTCAACATCGTGAATTCCTCTGGCACCAACGCCGTAAACATCAGCTATGGCGGCAACCTCAACAAGACCACCTCTGGCGCTGCGGTGAATATCGTCGGGCTAAGTGGAGCAGGTGCGGCGACCTTCAATGGCACGGTAACAGGCACCAATGCCAGCGGTGGCGTCTTCATTACCAACACCTCACGCCCGGTAACTTTCACCACGCTGAGTTTGGGGACTGGTGTCGCTCGCTTCGCCACGACCCCGGCCACGCTTGCAGGCAACACCGGCGCGGTTGATCTTGGTGTGTTGAGCAGTTACACCAACAACGTTGGAGCCCTGAACATCAACTACCTCAATGCCAGTCCCGGCCTCGTGACCACTGACCCCGGCAGCATCTTGGATGCCACGGGCGCAGTGGCGGCGCTGACCGTCAGCCACTCCATCCAGCAACCGCTGAACCTGAGTTTCGCCAGCATCGCCAGCACCGGCGCCGGCACCCACGCGGTCAATATCATCCGCAGCACTGGCAGTATCACGGTGTCGGGGCTGACTAACATCGGCGCCAAGACCACCGCCGGCATTCAAATCACCAATACCAACAACCTCAATGCCAGTTTCCAGGAAGTGGACATCAGCGGGGCGGCAGACGGTGTGCGACTTTCCAACAACACCGGCAGCTTTACGATCCTCGGTGACGGTGACTTTCTAAACGTCGGCACCAATGGCGCAGGCGGGACATTCACCAATCTGACCGATAACGCCTTTGATCTCAACGGGGTGGCCAATTTCCGGGCCACCGACCTCACCATTAATGGCACTGGCGGCCACGGTGTGACCGGTACCGGCGTCAACGGAACGACCATCTTCTCGAACGTCGATATGACCAATATCGGCAACGCCAATGATGAGCATGTCTACAATTTCCAGCAGGGCGCAGTATCCGGGGCACAGGTGACTGGTACGCTCAACATCAACAACAGCCTGATCACCAACTTCACGGAAACCGGCCTGTACTTGGAGAATTTCGCCGGTGCGCTGATCTTGCGGTTTACGGACAACGTCCTCACGAACAACATCACCACCACCGCGTGCAGCGGCGGCAACTGCGATGGTCACGGCATCTTACTGCGTGCCGACGGCACATCGACCATCACCGCCCTCATCGAGAACAATAACTTCAACCAAATTGACGGCATCGGTATTACCGCCAATCCTGAAGGCAACACGAACGCCCGCATGGATTTGACCATCAATCAGAATACCTTCGCAGCGAATACGTATGCTGGCCCAAGCAACACCAACAATGGTGAAATCGGCATCAGCTTGCGGAATCAACAAGGCGACAGCGACCTGTATTTCATCGTCAATAACAAT
>Ga0163154_10003425_pt1 | contig 22007 bp, 21 predicted proteins | sample OliLakLV19MP9P1_FD_148649 | JGI IMG/M metagenome (GOLD analysis project Ga0163154, IMG submission 148649) | Freshwater microbial mat bacterial communities from Lake Vanda, McMurdo Dry Valleys, Antarctica - Oligotrophic Lake LV.19.MP9.P1 | ecosystem: Environmental > Aquatic > Freshwater > Lake >... | reverse complement strand
CCACTCCCCACTCCCCACTCCCTCTGCTTCCCCTTTTATCCTTTAGCCCTTATCCTTTCCACAAAGTACTTTCCACGAAGTCATCCAGTCCAAAATCGCCTCATTCACCTGCTCTGGACACTCGTCGTGGGGACAGTGACCTGCATTTTCTAGTTCGATCAACCGCAAGTTGGGATTGTACTCGCCATACTGACTCGGACGGGCAAACTGTTTGGGAATCATGCGGTCTTGCTGTCCCCAAATGAGCAGCATCGGTACCGTAAGGGTCGGCAACACAGTTTTAATGTGAGGACTGTAGCGAGAATCGGTGATGGCTCTGAAAATGGCGGCGAACGCCTGTGCGGAACCCCGATCTTGGGGTGGCTCTGCCAGAATATCAATGAGTTCGTCGGTAATGGCATCGGATTGGGCGTAGGCGATCGCTGCCCAGGTACGCACAAACTTTGGTCGCCGCACCAACGGAAACATCGCTCTGAGCAACAGCGGCGAGAGAATCAAACGTTTGAGCCTGCCCACCAACGGGCGTAACGGTTTTGGCAACGCCTCTTCTTCCATCGACAGATCGGGCAGGCTGATCATCACGAAGCCTGCGACCATTTCGGGATGAGCCGCTGCGATCGCCATGCAGACCAGAGAGCCGATCGAATTCCCCACCAGCACCACAGGCGTTTGGATAAAGGTCTGCCAAAATTCGTAGACCTGCTCCACCCAAAGATCCGTTCGGTAAGAAGCAACCGCTTTTTCGGAGGCACCAAAGCCCAGCAGGTCGATCGCATAAACCGTGTGATGCTCTGCCAGGTCTGCTAAGTTATTGCGCCAGTGCCCGATCGAGGCTCCAAACCCATGCAGCAAGATTAGCGGTGTCGCGCTTCCTTCCTTTGCTGCCCGTATATAGGTATAGCGAGTCTGCCAGCCACGCCAAACCCAATCACGCTGGTTGCCGACCCGTTGCCGCCAATGCAAGGAAGTTGTCATCGCTTCAGTTCACAATCGGTTATAAAGACCTTCTTTATTCTAGTGGTTGGGCGCGAGCGCACGCTGCAAGAGCCACCAGCAGCAATCTAGCAATAGGTGTTTCGTGCTCTAAGCTGCAAGTTTCGCCTTCTAAGCTCGATGTTCCAAGCAAAAAGGTCGGTGTTCCGTGTTCAAAGCGCAATCGCTGAAGCTTTAAGATACAAGCTTTGAGCTTTGAGCACGATCGTTGCCACTTGAAACAGCAACGTTCCTATCTAAAGTGCCATTGTTCTAGTTTGAAACAGCAGGCTTCTTGTTTGAGATGTGATCGTTCCACCTTTGAACAACACGTTCCAAGCTTTGAACACGATCGTTCCCATTAAAAGCAGCACTGTTCTCATCTAAAGTGCGATCGTTCCACCTTGAAACAGCAAGTTTTGAGCTTTGAGCACGATCGTTGCAGCTTGAGGCGCGATTGTTCGAGTTCAGCGGTGCAACTGCCGAGTTCTAAGCAGCGCTTTTACCAGCCAGCCGCAAATTACACCGCAAGAAACCGGTAGTGGCAAGACTACGGCTTGCAGAGAATAGACCTATACTCGCCGTTAGGAGCTATTCCCTGTGCCTCACCGCTTCAATGCCCCTGCTGTGAAGGCAGAAGGTCGGCTGAACGTAATGATGATGACAACCATGAGCGAACCAAAGGCTGGCATAACTGAGGCTGAGCGCCGGGCGGCGATCGCTCACCGTGCTCTCAATGCGGATGACAAATTTTTCTACGCGGTCAAGACGACTGGCATTTATTGCCGCCCAACCTATGCCTCGCGGCAGCCAAAACGAGAGCACGTCCGCTTTTTTGATGATTGGGCAGCGGCAGAAGCGGCTGGCTTTCGTCCCTGCAAGCGCTGTAGCCCGCGATCGACCCCTCCGCAGCAGCAACAGGCTGAGATCATTGCCGCCGTGTGCCAACACATTGAGGCAGCAGACACGCCCCTGTCACTAGACGCGATGGCACAAATAGCGGGGCTGAGCGCATACCATTTCCATCACGTTTTCAAAGCGATCGTGGGCGTTACTCCCAGGCAGTACGCAACCGCCCAACGAGCCAAGCGAGTGCGCCAGCACTTACAGGAGGAGAATACTGTGACTCAAGCGATTTACAACGCTGGCTTTGAAACTAGCAGCACCTTTTACGAGCAATCAACGTCTCTACTGGGCATGACTCCATCGCAATATCAGCAAGGCGCGATCGGCGTTGCGATTCGCTACACGGTACAACCCTGCTGGCTGGGTTGGGTGCTGGTGGCGGCAACACCAAAAGGCATCTGCGCGATCGCCTTTGGCGATACCGTTGCGGCGCTGACCACACAGCTCCAGGCTGATTTTCCCAAGGCTCAGTTCTGCGAGGGCGATCGGGCGTTTGAGGGTTGGGTTAAGCAGGTGCTGCACTTGCTTGAGGCTCCCCAACAGGCAGTTGACCTACCCCTGGATATTCAGGGTACTGCCTTCCAGCAACAAGTGTGGCAAGCACTGCGGACGATCGCACCCGGTACCACCGTCAGCTATGGCGATGTCGCAAAGAGCATTGGCAAACCCCAGGCAGTGCGGGCAGTGGCAAATGCCTGTGCCAACAACCACATCGCTGTGGCGATTCCCTGCCATCGAGTTGTGGGCAGCGACGGTAGCTTGAGAGGCTATCGGTGGGGGCGCGATCGCAAACAGGCGCTCCTGACAAAGGAAGCCGTGCTCTAGCCGATCGCTCATTCAGGACGCAGCAACATCTCCGGCATTTGCTGCAAAATGCGCTCAAATGTCGTTGTGTTGTTCAAGCCGCGAGTGAGCACCAGTGCGCCTTGAATTTGCACGATCGCGTCTTCGGCACGGTGACGGGCAGTCGTGGGCGTGATGCCTGCCTCCAGCAATACGGCTGCTAAACCATCAATCCAGAGATTGAGCGCTTGTTGCACCCGTCCCTGAAAGAGTGCGTGTGCCTCACCAATGCTCAGCAGCGCCAGCAGACAGTCTTGCTGCCCATGCTGGTAAAACGCATCCACATTTTGGTTCATGGCACGGATGCGATCGATCGGTGGGCTATCACTCCGCAGCGGGGCTAGCAACTGCTCCTGCAACGCCTGGGTGATGTAGTCCAGCACAACTGTCGCCATCTCTTCTTTGCCGTTTGGAAAGTAGTGATACAAGCTGGCTCTTTTTAACTGAGTTGCTTCAGAAAATCGGGTAATACTTGCACCCTCATAGCCATATTGCTGAAAAACAGCCATCAGTTTAGGCACCACTTCCGCCTTGGACATTCATGTACCTTCAAAAAAGAGTTGCCTGCTTACTTGACAGTATACCAAACGTTCGGTACCTTGGTTTTATACCGAACGTTTGGTATAAATGATGTTAATAGACTGGAGTACGCAAGCGCTAGCTATAAGCACAACCTTAATTTCGGGGAGAACTCATTGAAGGCGTGTAGCCACAGATTTAAACCTGGATGGTGAATGAGCGGTGCCAACGGTGAGCGGGAAAACAATGCTCAATGGTCATCAGTGAGATAATTGCGCCCACTAACAATAATCGAAAACAAGACTCGAAAACTAAGATGAATGCGACTCGAATCTTCTCCAGTGCTGACTTTCTCCAACCGAGCGATGGTGAACCTGTACGATCGGTAGTGACAGAATCTGTCCATGCCACTGTTGTTGCCTGGTACGTTAAACCCGGTCAAGCTATTGGTGCTCATCTCCATCCTCACGGACAAGATACCTGGACGATTTTAGCTGGTGAAGGAGCTTACGTTTTGGACGACGCTGGTACGACCACCGCGATCGCTGCTGGTGATGTCGTTGTGGCGCCGATCGGCTGTGTGCATGGAGTGCTGAACACGGGGGAGCTGCCACTCGTGTTTATTTCGGTTGTGTCCACTGATGCTGGCTACCAGCCTGTCCCACTCACTCATGGGATGCAGGCAGTGGACGTAGCTCAGGTCTAGCGATTTGGGAGTTTTGCGATCGGCAGTTGTAGCCCTGGCATCAGCTTAGCCAAATAGGGTTCAAACCGCTTCAAGGCTTCCAGCGTCTTAAATTTGCCTGTCTCAGACATGGCATCAAACGCGGTGGTGATGACGTAGAGGGTCGAGCCATCAAACGCGACATAGCCAAGGTGCTGTTCGTGAATACTGCTCTTCTTCATACCTGCAAAGCCGTAGCGCAGTCCGGTCAATTTGCCGATCGTGACTTGAGTGGGTGGCTGAGCGGTGAAGGTAATGCTGTCACCGTATGCTGGCTCGCGATCGTTTTTGAAGGTGGCATAATAGTCGTCAACCCAGGCTTTGAGGGCAGTCATCATCCGACTGCGGTATTGGGGATCGGCATAGTTGGCGTTCGCCGGAATGCCTGCGTCCGTCAGTTTTTTTCTCAAATCAGCCCGACTGCTGAGCAGAAACGTGCCTATCTCCACTGTGCCAACCAATGTTTCTCGATCGTACACGCAGAGTAAGGGACTCTTGGATTTGCTATTACACGGAGCAACACGCCACGGGTCAGGCATTTTGGCAGTCCCCAGTGCTCGCGTCCAGATATTGACTTCGCGGAGATTAGCAGGCAACGTCGGTTTTGGTGGCTCCGGTGTTGGTGACTCAGCCGCGATCGCCCGGTCAGCGAGGCACTGATTGCCGACCAGCATCACGGCAATGGTAGCGATCGTGACTCGACAAGCAACTCGTAGAGTTTCAAGCGGCAAGCTCATCATGACTAGGTGATTCAAAGTAGAAAGATCGGCATCAAGATCATACGTCGCTTTTTTGAGCAGATCAGGAGAAAGGGGAAGGTGAGGAGCGGGGAATGAGAGTTTTGAGTTTTGTTCGCGAAGCGTCTCCGTAGCTTTGGCTTCCCGAAGGGTAGGAGATATTTTGAGTTTTGAGTTAGTTTTCCACTGACCACTAACCACTGACTCCTGCCTCACACCGTCTAAACCTTACTTTCTACAGTCCCGCGCATGGCAACTTTACGGCTTTCAAAGACTTGCAGAATGCCGTTCGTGATGGTTTCAACCACTGTGCGATCGCACGCAGCTAAGAACGCTTCTGCCGTCCGCGTCCCTTTGAAAAACTCTTTGGCGTGGACGAGCAGACGACGTGCCTCCGAAAACCCAATGGATTTGATCATATAGGTCGCGACGGGTGAATTTTTGATGTCATAGGAAGAGGCTTGCCCGCGTCCTTTTTCCACCAGGCTTAACACATCTTCCTCTACGTCATTTTCGGGTGGAACCGTCATCAGTATTTGCGGCAAAAAGTTTTCGAGCTGCGCGATCGCCCGTCCGTGCGACGAGAGTTCGCCCATCATGGTTGCCAGGGGAATATCTTGCCCCAGTCGCTGCGAGAGCGCTTCGATGACCGCGATCGACAGCAGTTTGCTGCCCAGGTAGAGTCGTGCTACCTCCAGGTTGCGCTGTGTGCGCTCAATGAGCTGTTGATACGCCTCCACAGGTGGCTCTGACTGAAACGTCTGAAACACCAGCTCAGGCTTCAGAAAATACATAAAACCTTCCATCTTTTGTAGCGACGTGCGATAGCCGCTGACGGTGTAAGAGTTTGCATGCGTCAGGTCGTGATTGGTTTCGGGCAATAGGTTCCAGGTATTGTCCAGAAAGTCAGCCGCAGATGGATAGGCGAAGTTCTCAACATCTCGATTTGCCAAGCGTACCGATCGCCGCACACTATGACACACCTGCTCCTCTTGCCAACCAAAGCCCATCCTCGCATTGGTCTCTTGCAACCGCGCATGGAGACGATCGCTGGGACTCAAGCCTTCAGAATGGCTGCGAAACGGAATGGTTGCCTCAATGCAGGCAACAACCTGAGCAATCTGTTCTGCTGCCAGCGAGTGCTCCAACAATTTAGCCGCAATCAACGCGCTCAGAAATTCATTCTGCCCAGCGGCGGGCTTCAGCACTTCCTCTGGCATAAAGCCAAACAACTGCGCCACCATTGCAAACATGGAATCGTCGGGTAGCTCGGCGCGACCGCGAATAACCAACTGTCCCGTGATTTCTTTGACGAAGGCAGAAATATAGCCGCTGATGTTAACGCTCACGCCTTGATCAACCTGCACGTACACCAGGTCGTGAAACAACGCCGCCAGCACTTCGATCGCGTCTCCCGATTCGCCCACCTCAAAAATATGCTCAGGCGTGTGGAAGAAGCGCCACGGACCTGTCATCGTTTGAATCACTAAGGCGGCTGTTTTACCCAGCCGATCGGGATCAGCATTGCCCCCTAACTGCTCCACTGCCCAATGTAGCTTTGCCAGACAGCGTTCTTGATCCTGTCCCGATTCCCAATCCCGTTCAAGCGCCATAGGGGTTTCTCCACTTGGATTGAGCACGATGCACGAGTTGTTTGCATAGTATCAGGAACGCCTTTAGGAAAGGGCAATTCTTGATGCTGTTAACATTCCACATCTACACCGTTAAATATCTACCCTGTCAAACATCACACCTGGCGGTCACACTCGTTTAGGAGCGGTTAGCCATTAGCCCATGGGCGATCGCGCCTAGTCTGGCTCATGTTCGTCTAATCTGCCATCTGCATAGGGTAAGAGTGCCCCAAGCGCCAGGTAAACTCGCAGGAAGGCGGCTCTCTTTCCACGTTAGCAGAATCGCAGGTTCCTACCATTCAGTCGATGCTGCACAGGTAGTAGAGCCATAAATCTGCATTAGCTACTAGCTCAGAGGCACCTGTTAACGCCAAACCACTTTTCCAGGCATAGACAGTGGCATTGTTAAAGTGCGCGTTTAATTGGCTGAGCTGTTCTTCCGGTCGCACGTAGTAAGTCTGCAAGCAAAAATTATGTGATTCATCCCTCACCACCACATGAGCAGATGCCTGCAACTGTTTAAGGGTCAGAGAACGATTGAAGCATCGTAACAACCCCAACATCACTAAATTAACGTATGTCTTAAATGGGTTAACGCTGAGCTGTTTTCTGGCATCAAAGGCGTGCTCAAGTCCCTGAAGATTATGGCTTGAGAAAAAGAAATAGCCGCCAGGCTTGCCAACCCGACACACTTCTTGAAACACCTTGAGCCGATCGACATGAGAAACGTAATCAATGCCATTAAAGCTAAACAAAATCAAATCAAACGAATTGTCCCGAAACTGACTCAGATCCCTAGCATCACACACTGCAAACAACGCTTGAGAAGAGGCGGCAAAGCGTTGTTTGCAGGCTGCAATCATTGCCGCAGAGTAGTCGATGCCCGTATAGTCAGCAACGATCGCAGCAAAATGCTTGGTTGTGCGACCGCCACCAACGCCAATATCTAGCATTTTCATGCCAGGTAAGCGATCGTGCAGAAGATCGAAGACAGTCTTTTCCGCAGGCTGTAGCGCGCCCAATTGGGCATAATGCTGCACGATGCGGGCAGTCGTGTAGGCGTTCTGGTTGCGATCGCCAGCCATACTCATGTTGCCTGAAGGATGGATTTGCTACAGCTTGAGAGAAACCGGGTTTCTGGGCGTTACCTCAATGGTCACCAAAAGTGCTTACGAAGAAACCCGGTTTCTGGGTCAGCCGTCAGCCAACGAGGTGTTGCTGCACCACAGACACGATCGCGTCCGTCCAGTGAGTCACCAGCTCGGTCGTCGCCGCTTCAACCATGACGCGGATAACGGGTTCAGTGCCAGAGGCGCGGACGAGAATCCGTCCCTGGTCGCCCATCGCAGTTTCTGCCTGCGCGATCGCCTGCTGGAGTGGTTCGCAGTCTTGCCAATTGAGTCGTCGATCGCGGTCTTCTACCCGCACATTTTGCAACCGTTGCGGATAGGTTTGGAAGCTTTGATCTACCAGTTCGGCTAAGGACACCCCTGATTGCTGCACCAACGTAGCCAGATGAAGCGCAGTCAACAGCCCATCGCCGCTGACGCTGTAATGGCTACAAAGGATGTGTCCTGACTGTTCGCCGCCTAGTGCATAGCCATGCCGCACCATTTCCGCATGGACGTATTGATCGCCGACAGCCGCACGAATCAGCTTGCCACCCTGGTTTTCCCAGGCACGCTCAAAGCCCAAATTGGACATGACGGTTGCGACGATCGTGTCTCCTGGTAACTGGTGTGACTGCCGTAATGCCTGCCCCCAAAGATACAGAATGTAGTCACCATCGACGATACGACCCTTCGCATCGACCGCTAAGACACGATCGGCATCGCCATCAAACGCAAACCCAATGTCAGCCTTGTGTGCCTGAACCGCCACTTGCAGTGCTGCTAGATGGGTTGAACCACAGTTGACATTGATGCGATCGCCATCGGGCTGATCATGCAGGGAAATGACGGTCGCGCCCAGCGCTCGAAACGCCTGTGGTGCCAGATGTACAGCAGCTCCCCATGCCAAATCCAAAACGACTCGTAGTCCTTGCAGCGGTAGATTCGCCGTGTTTTTCAGTAATGGCTGCTGAATCGAAGTCAGGTAGTCGCCAAGCAGCTCGGAGCGGTAATAGTGTTGCCCACAGCAAGCGTTAGCAGCAACCTCGATCGTGGCAAGACCGCGCAGCGCTGCTTCAATTTGCTCTTGCAATGCCAGCGACAGCTTGCTGCCACTCGCGCCAAAAAACTTGATGCCGTTATCTTCGGGCGGGTTGTGGCTGGCAGAAATCATCACGCCCCCGATCGCGCCCGATGTGCTGGTCAGATGAGCCACCGCAGGGGTAGGACAAAGCCCCAAATTCCAAACATTCAGACCCGCAGCATTCAACCCGGCAGAAAGCGCCATCGTCAGCATATTACCGGAGTGGCGCGAATCTTGCCCAATGATCACGGGAGCGGCGCTAGCAGCGTGCGATCGCAGGATATGCCCCGCCCAAAACCCGATTTGTAGCGCTAACGGTGCCGTCAGAAAGTCTCCAGCGCGACCGCGAATGCCATCCGTCCCAAACAGACGACTGGCTGGAAGCGCGAGACCACCCCACCCAGAGCCAGCGCTGGCTAGATTAGCCCCACGATCGTGCCCTGAAAACGGTGCGGCTAATCGCTCAGGTGGCGACGACGGCTGCAATGGCGCAAAGCTAACACTATCGGACGCTTGCGTCCTCACTGGAGATTGAACCATACCCTATACAACTCCACACAACACACTCACAGTGGAGGATAACATTTTCTTTAGAAAGGCGATTGTTACCACACCACTAAACGAAGCGTCCACTCAGGAAGCCACTATAGTCGGCTACTTTTGGGATCTACACGCCCAGCGCTTCCAGTAACAACTGCATTGCTTCCCAGGTCAACCCTTGCTGAATGTAGTGAGGGTGGTTGGGATCGTAAGGACTCTGGAGGCGATCGATCGATTGAATAACAGCATTCTCAGCCAGCACTGGTAAATCCGGATCAAACGCAGTCGATCGCACCAGAGAACTAGAAAAGCCTCGAAAGATTATCACCTGATCAATCTCACCATCCACCGCGACGGTGACAAGCAACACCTCTTGGGGTCGTTGTTCGGTATAGCGCTCCAAACGCTGCCCTGCTGCTGTCGCTTGAGCCATTTTACTTACTGCCCTGTCGCCGATCGCCCTTGTCTACCCAAACGAACCACAACAAAGTAGCCCAGGTAGAGCACATAAATCCCTAGACCGACCAGGGCGAGAAAGCCTAAGAAAAACGGTCTGGTTGTGGGGTGAAGCAGTTCTCTAAACGCCCAGGGTGGTTCCAGCCAGAGGCGGCATAACGGCTCTTTGAGCAACGCATCCGTACCCAGCAGGGCACAGCGCAAGACGGGAAGTTGGGCGATCGCGCCGAGACCGCAATACAGTGACACAGCCCAGCGCCACGAAACAAAGCCCCATTTCAACCGACTAGAAGGCTGTTCAGCAATTTCTTCGTTCAAATCTGCCCAAAACCAGAGGGCAATTGGAATTAAGATCCGTGCCAACCAGCCAGCCAAAAACCCAACCGGTAACGCCCCAATCAACAAGTACACCGTGATTACCAGCAAGCTCGAAACGCGCCAGTAGATCATCAGCAGACTCCGTATTGCATCGGCTTTGGCAACCAACGACCAGAGCAAAAGCGCCAGCGGAATCAACACTATAAACAGAACCGCCAAACGGTAATCTGTCCAGACGAGCGATGGCAACCAGGAAGGGGACGGCATAAGGAGAATATTTCTACGTCAAAAATGTTAAACATTAAAATTGACGAGTAGCTACATCGCCACTAGGCGCTTCAGCTACTCGTCAACATATCTTACACTTACAGGCATTGCAGAATGCTAAGGCGTTAGCGCTCGGAGGCAGCAGGCGTTAGTCGTCGTAGATCCGACATTCAGCCGCTTCAGGATTGTCGTCGCAGTAAATTTCAAGTGAGTTTTTCTTGGGCTTCGACTCGCGCTGATGGGCTGCCTCAGATTGCAGTTCTTCCACGGCATCCCAGGCTGCGGCACACTCAGGGGAGGTGCTGCCATTCACATCACATGCAGCGCGGGCTTGCTGCAACTCGTCTTGGATTTTTTCTTGAATATCGCTCATGGATTGTTCGCTACTAATCATTCTTATCGAGTATGGGGTCAGCGCTGGTTCGTGACTGATTCGTAAGTTACAGTCGTTTGCCTGCACATTAACATCGTGTCGATCGCCCGATTGATGTACGCTTACATCCATCGCCTCAGTCATCTCTGTTTGGGTAGTGCAGAGAGCGATCGCGCCCAGGAGAAGCCAAATCGTTGAAGATTTTCCGTTAACCTCAAGGGAGAAGAGACTGACGGGCAGGGCTCCACCTTTACTTATCGTAACGCTAACACGACCTTACCAGATCCGTAGCGTGGCTGGGGAAGCTTGAGAATTGTTGAGGCGGTTCTAATAATTGCCCATAATCGTCAAATGATCGAAACATTTCCAGCTACGCTGGTGATCATCCTTTGCTTAAAGGAGGAACGCATGACAGGAGGAGACATCGCCAATTCAATGCAGTGGGTCAGTGCGCTATCCACGCGTCCATCGTTAGAAGCTGCCGTGGATGATGTGGTGCAAAAGGCACAAGCGGCGCTACGCGGTGCCCCTGATGTTGGCTTTGTGTTTATTGCCGCTGCCTTTGCCAGTGAATATTCCCGCTTGATGCCGCTGCTACGCGAGCGTTTACCCGCCATACCGCTCATTGGTTGCGGTGGCAATGGTGTTGTTGGGACGAATGGTAACGCCCAACCGCAAGAAGTAGAGGGTGAGCCGGCGATCGCGCTGACGTTGGCAACCTTGCCAGGTGTCACCGTGCGCTCGTTCCACCTCACCGCTGAGCAACTGCCCGATTTGGACAGTTCGCCTGATGCGTGGGTTGAGCTAATTGATGTCCCTATTGACGACGAGCCGCAGTTCGTTTTGTTGGCTGACCAGTCCTTTTCTAAAATTAACGACCTGCTACAGGGTCTCGATTTTGCGTATCCCGGCTCGATTAAGGTTGGCGGTGTCGCCAGTGCCGCATCAAATAACGGTGGTGGCGGCTTATTCTGCGACTACCGACTGCAACGTGAAGGCGTGGTTGGTCTGGCGCTGAGCGGCAACGTTGTTGTGGAGACGATCGTCGCGCAGGGCTGCCGACCGATCGGGCAACCGTACTGGGTGACAGAGGGTGAGCGAAACATTCTCTTAGGGCTAGAAGAGCAGGAAGACTCAAACCCTGTGCCGCATGGGGGCGGCTCACGAGTATCGCAAAAGCGCACTCCTTTGGAGGTGTTGCAGGATCTCATTCAAACTCTAGATGAAGAAGATCGGATGCTGGCGCAAAATGCGCTTTTCGTGGGTGTAGCGCAGAATGAGTTCAAGCAAGAGCTAGAGCAGGGAGACTTTTTGATTCGGTATTTGTTGGGGGTCGATCCCAGAGTGGGCGCGATCGCCATTGGCGATCGCATTCGTCCTGGGCAACGCATTCAGTTTCATCTACGCGATGCCGAAACGTCAGCCGAAGACCTAGAAATGCTGCTAGAACGCTATCAGCAAACCAAACCAACCGCAACGATCGGGGCACTCATGTTTGCCTGCGTGGGACGAGGTGAGCGACTGTACGACGAACCCAATTTCGATTCTCAGCTTTTCAGCCGCTACTTTCCGCACGTCCCGTTGAGTGGGTTCTTTTGTAGTGGCGAAATTGGTCCCGTTGGCAGCAGTACGTTTCTGCATGGGTACACATCCGTGTTTGGCATTGTGCGTCAGCCCCAACTGTAAAGCTTCAGCCTTTTTGCTCTTAGCTTTTAGCCTTTCGCCTTCTTCCTCGGAGATGTTTTCCCATTGGCTATTGTCCGCGTGCGTGAACATGTTAATCCGCTCAGCAAAAAATATCAGACTCCCATCAATCCACCCGATTGGGAGAGGCTTTATCAGGCGCTCGATCGACCCCTCCATCTTGACATCGGCTGCGGCAAAGGTCGCTTTCTGTTACAAATGGCGCAGGTGCAGCCAGCTTGGAATTTTTTAGGGTTAGAAATTCGGGAACCGCTGGTTGATCAGGCAAATGGTTGGAAGACAGAGTTGGGCTTGACCAACGTGCATTACCTGTTCTGCAATGCCAACAATTCTCTACAGCCATTGTTGCGATCGCTGCCCGTGGGACGACTCCAGCAAGTGACCATTCAGTTTCCCGATCCGTGGTTCAAGCGCAAACATCAAAAGCGACGAGTGGTGCAGCCAGAATTGATTGAAGAGTTGGCAAGCGCATTGGCTCACGGTGGCACTGTCTTCGTTCAATCGGATGTGGAAGAGGTTGCTGTGGAGATGCGCGATCGCCTCGCTTCCCATCCCGCCTTTACCTGTAAGCACAACGGCTGGCTAACCTCCAATCCTCTTCCCATTCCCACCGAACGCGAAACTTCAACGTTGGAGCGGGGAGAAGCAGTATATCGATCGGTGTTTGTTAGGGAACAGTTATTGGTGGTTGGTGGTTAGAAGGGCAAACGCTAACTCCTTACTTTTACCTTTTGCCTTCATCCCCTCACACCCACGACGGCAGCAGCATCCGCAGTCGAAACTCCAGGGGTGACAGGGGCAGCCCTAGATAGATCGGTAACCAGAAGATGAATGCCAACACGATGAGTACGATCGCCACCATACCGATCGTGCGTAGGTTTGGTTGTTTGCTGTAAAGCCAACGATCGACCAACCAGGCGCTCGCCATCGCCGCAAACACTGACGCACCCATGTAGTGATACAAAAATGTACACCGCGTTACTTTTACCCAAGGCAGCAAGTTGGCAGCATAGTTTACGCCCAGAAAGAGTGCTAACCAGAGTTCGGTGGCGTTCAGGACAGGACGGCGATCGTACTGTCCTTCAGCCGTTAGCACCGTCAGCCAGCGAACAAGCTGTTGCATTAGAACGATCAACACCAGCACGATCGCCAGTGTTGATAGCCACCAGAGCAGCGGATTGCCGATCGCGTGAACGTCATAGATTACCGTGTTGCCAGGTCGCACAGCCGGATCGGTAGACAAGAGCGGACCACCCTGAGCTTCCACTTTGTAGTAGTACGCTACCGGGCGCAGCATCAAAATCCAGCTATACCAGTCAGCACAGTAAGGATGCACCTTGGGACCATTCGGCACCCGCTCGTGATACTCCAAAATTTGCTTTTGCAGTGCCCAAAAGCCAGCCGTCGTGTTGAACTTGAGATGGGGAATCCAGATCAGGCGATAAAACACGGCTGGCACAATGCCCAGATTTAAAGCAATTTGCCACGGCGCTAACTGAGTCAACCGTTGTAGGGGGCTGTGTGCCGTACGATCGACTTGTTCAGTTTCCATCGCATCGGTCAGCAGCAACCCAGAACGGTGTGGGAAACGCGCCTGAAACCAGTGGAGCAACCAAGCGACAACCCACAGTCCATAGGCACCGAAGAGAAACCACAGTCCATTCCATTTAATTGATGCGGAAGCACCAAAAAAAATGCCTGAACCGATTAAGTAGAGGCTGCGTTGGGTCGATCGCCCCTCCAGTGCCAACAACAGCAACCATAGCCCCAGCAAGCCAAAAATGACCAGGTAAACATTATTCAGTGCGTAGCGCGACTCCACCAGAAACAAGCCATCCAGCGCGGCAAACAGCCCAGACAGGAAGGCATAACTGCGGCGATGGCTCAACTGATACGCAATGCCTGCCACTACTAGCGGAATGAACGAACCCGTCAATGCATTCAGCCAGCGATAACTCCATGTGCTGTACTCAGCACCCGCAAGGCTGTTAACCGTCTCGCGACCGATCGGTAACTGATTGCCAAGCCAAATGCCGATCGCAATCAAATACTTGCTCAGCGGCGGATGCCCGTCAAACAGTGGAGTTTGGGTCAAGTAATCGTGGGCAAATTTGACGTAGTACACTTCGTCAAAAACCAGGCTATTGAATCGCCCCAACCCCCAAAAGCGCAGTGCCAAGGACAGCACCAGCAGTCCCACCATACCAAGCTTGAACCAGGAGGCAGACGCACCCGATGGCTTGTTAAACAAGGTCATAACTCACCAGCCCTTCCGTATGCGTTTCTACTTTCGCATAGGGAGCAACGTCAACCATAGACCCTGAGTGGCAAAGTTTAGCGGTCAGCCGTCAGCCCTCATTCTTTTGCCCTCTGCTGCCTCTAGACCCGATCGCATCTCGTGTAGAATAAACCAGACGATCAGATGAACGATCGCACCCCGAACCCTGCCATGACCACCGAAAAACGACTGGATACCATCGACCACCGCCTCGAAATCATCACTGAACAGATCGGCAGACTCACTGAGAGTACGACCGAATTCAGAGCCGACATGGCAGAAATCAAAGAAACAATTAAAGCAAACAGCGCTCAGATTGCTCAAGTCAGCGTTCAACTAGCTGAAGTCGGTGTCCAAATTAGCCAGGTCAACACTCAGATTAGCCACTTAACGGATGGCATGACCGAATTTAGAGCTGACATGGCAGAAATCAAAGAGACGATCAGGGAGCAGTCTAAAATCAGCCAGCAGCAGGCTGAAAGTGTGGCGCGACTGTCTCGCATTGTGGAACAGTTGTTGGAACCAAAGGGTGTATGAGGCGATCGCTCACCATCCCCATCACTTACGGTTTTGACCTTAAAGCATGAAGCCTACAGCTATTGTGCTACTTTCGGGTGGACTGGATTCAGCAACTGCGGCGGCTCAGGCGATCGCCGATGGTTATACCGTTACTGCTCTCTCGCTCAATTATGGGCAACGCCACGTACGCGAGCTGCTAGCCGCCAAACAAATTGCTGCCCATTTAGGCATCCAAGAGCACTTCGTCATGGCTGTCAATTTAGCGCAGTGGGGCGGTTCAGCGCTGACCGATGATACTGTCGCGATGCCGCTAGAGGGCATACAGTCGGACGTGATTCCCATCACTTACGTGCCGGGGCGCAATACTGTGTTTATTGCGATCGCCCTTTCGCTGGCAGAAGCCAAAAACGCAGCCGCTGTCTATCTTGGCATCAACGCGGTGGACTACTCCGGCTACCCCGATTGCCGACCTGATTATCTAGAGGCGTATCAATATCTCGCGACGCTATCTTCCAAAGCGGGGCTTGAGGGCAAAGCACCCCGACTCGTTGCTCCACTGGTGATGGACAGTAAAGCAGAGATTGTGCGCCGCGCTCTAGAACTGGGCGTGCCGATCGCCCAAACCTGGTCTTGCTATCAGGGAGAGGTAGCACCGTGTGGCTTATGTGATTCGTGTCGGATTCGCGATCGTGCCCTGATTGAAGCGGGGCAGGCTGATCTGGCAACGTCGATCGGACAAGCACTTTATACTTAGTCTCTTTAAACATTCAGACCTCCGATTTCTCTAAGAAATCGGAGGTCTTTGAGTGGCAGTTAGCTATTCTTCCTCGCCACCGCCATCATCCTCACCGCCTTCGTCGTAACTTGCTTCAGCGTCGCCGTAATCTTCCTCAGATCCTTCTTCAGCGTCATCCTCTTCAGGTTCCTCTTCTGCCGCCTCAGAGCCTTCTTCGTAGCTGTCTTCTATTTCCTCAGAGTCCTCTTCTGCTTCAGATTCGTCCTCTTCAGACTCCTCTTCTTCAGACTCTTCTTCGTCCTCGTCCTCAGCGTCTTCTTCGTAGCTGTCCTCTACTTCCTCAGAATCCTCTTCTGCTTCAGATTCGTCCTCTTCACCACCATCATCATCCTCTTCAGACTCTTCCTCGTAGCTATCTTCTGTCTCTTCAGATTCTTCAGAGGTTTCCTCGTAACTGTACTCAGTTTCTTCAGATGTCTCTTCAGACGTTTCTTCGTAGGTATACTCGGTTTCTTCAGAGGTTTCTATTAGCGTAAATTCCTCATATTCGTCTTCGTATTCAGCGAAGTATAGCGAATCTATGTCTTCATACTCTGAAAGGGCGATAAAGCTGCCGTTGACGAAGACCGATTGTTCCCCATATTCAACGGTGTAGTCGCTGTCATACTCTGTTGTGCGACCTGCTCCAGCAGACTGCATGGCATGAGCGATCGCGGCGGTTGCGCCACTAAACAACGAAGACCGTTCGCCTTGAATATCCTGGCTTAGATCGACATCGGCGTTAGCCACATGCCGAATCGCCCACAAGTCACCGTTTAAGTCAGGGTTGGTCATGTAGTCGTAGGGGATATAGCAGTAGCCACGATCGCCCCAGCCTTCACCCCAGGAATTGCGGACGATGAACACTTTGTCGGCATCAGAATAGCCCACACAAAGCATGGCATGTCCACCATCATGCTGCTCACTGTCTGAATCAGGCATAGGCACCAGACCCTTTGAGCCAGCCTTTTGAAACGATGAGAAGAGATCTAAGCCAAAGGTGAAGGGATAACCGTCAGCCAAGCATTGCCGCATGGTATCGAGATCAACCTTCACCCGGTAGGCATCTTCGATTAAAAAGTTAGTGGCTTCGGTATAGGCATTTTCATGGGGCGGTTCAAAAATGCGGTGTAAATCAAACGGCCAGGTCGTTTCAGCACAAGTGCCATATTTTTTCAGCACCTTGACACAACTCCGGAGATAGGTGCCTTCATCAGCATCGGGCGCACCATCCAGGTCACGCGCATTGTAATAAATGAAGAGACGGCTCACATCGTGTGTAGACCCTTTGACGCGCTTTGCCAGGTATTCGTACGCGCCTGCCATCGCATTGGCAGTACAGCTATTGGAGTTGCCCTGATTTTCAACCGGAGTCATGTAGGGGCGCAAATCGACTTTTGAAGGTAAATCGTCGGTCGATCGGCTAGATTTATATGTTTTATCGTTAGGATTTTTTTTGTCGGGACGATAACTTCCCAATTTAATCTGTCCACCATCGGGTGTTTTGACGACAGTTGCTTTGCGAACGTGACGAAAGTTCTTGGTTGGCATTGAGAGACCTCTGAGCGGGGAAAGAGCGATGTGCTCATTCATACAGACTTCCCCAGATCAGAACTGGGCTAACTGCAATTAAAAGACTGGCGTTTCACAATTGAGGATGATCACCCGTGCAACACCTGCTACTGCATCCGATCGATCGTGCGGTACTGAATCGCCTCAGCCACATGGTGTGTTTGCAGGTTCGCGTCACCAGACAGATCGGCGATCGTTCGTGCCACTTTGAGGATGCGAGCATCAAGTGTTACAAGAGCTTTCTGAGTGCTTCACGTGTCAACTGGCAGTCACGCAATATCTGCGCCAACAAACCGGGACCGAGTGTTTCGCCAGAATGAACTGGGACAACAGTTGCTCGACCATCATCATGTAGTAGAAAGTGGTGGCTACCGCGCACCCTGGCGACCGCAAACCCTGTTTTCCGAGGCGCTGCAATCACTTCACGCCCTGTCAAGCTAGGCAATTTGGTCAGACTTCAACTGAAATTCGCTGCACACCTACAAAATCTAGAGGTTCTATGAGGTTGCCCTCAACGTCCAAACAAAGCTCGATCGCTTCCCGAATGCGATCCATCAGTTCATCTAAGGATTTTGCTTGTGTGTGACATCCCGGAAGGCTGGGTACAGAGGCAACAAAATAGCCCTCGGAGTCGCGCTCGATAATCACATTGAACTCTTTGCTCATAGTCAGTCAACCTACTGCATCCTATCTATTGTGCGGTACTGAACCGCCTCAGCCACATGGTGGGTTTGCAGATGCTCATCACCAGAAAGATCGGCGATCGTCCGTGCCACTTTAAGAATGCGATCGCTCGCCCGTACCGATAAACCCAGTTTACGAATGGCAGCTTCCAGCAAGTTACGCGTTGCATCATCCAGCGCGCACCATTGTTTGAGATGACGGCTTTGCATTTCAGCATTGCAGCGCAAAGGGGTTTCTGTAAAACGCGTATGGGCGCGATCGCGAGCTAACTGGACGCGATCGCGCACTGATGCCGATTCTTCGCCCTTCGGCTGTTGGGTAATTTCTTCTGGCTTCAGACGATTCACCGCCACTTGCAGATCAATGCGATCCATCAACGGTCCTGATAGCCGCGCCCAATATTGTTCTCTGGCTCTAGGAGTGCAGGTACAGGGTTGTACCGTGTCCGCGAAGTAGCCGCAGGGACAGGGATTTGCGCTGGCAACTAACGTAAACTGCGCCGGAAACGTCACCGATTGCCGCGTTCGAGAGATGCTCACAAATCCGTCCTCTAGAGGCTGGCGCAGAAACTCCAGCACATCGCGTTTAAATTCTGTGAGTTCATCCAAAAAAAGTACGCCCCTGTGCGACAGGGAAATTTCACCCGGTCGGGGAAAACTCCCGCCGCCCACTAACGATGGACCCGATGCGGAATGATGAGGACTCCGAAACGGGCGAGTCGCAACCAACGACCCTTTGTTCTTGAGCAAGCCAGCAACGGAGTGAATTTGCGTGACTTCCAGCGCTTCCTCAAAAGACAGGGGCGGCAAAATGCCAGGAAGCCTTCGCGCCAGCATGGTTTTACCGCTTCCAGGTGGACCGACAAAAATTAAATTGTGACCACCTGCTGCGGCAATTTCCAACGCACGACGGGCGTGGGCTTGTCCTTTAACATCCTTCAAATCAGGACCAGTAAACTTTGCTTGTTCTAGCTCTTCCAGTCCATTTACTTGAGTGGGAATATACTGGTCGGCAGCGCACAGAAAGTTGCCGACTTCAGAGAGATGTTTGAAGCCGAAGACGGACAAGCCCTTGACAACAGCAGCTTCACGAGCGTTATCAGCAGGCACAACTAGCCCAGAAATGCCGAGGCGTTTGGCGGCAGCCGCGATCGCCAGCACTCCCGCCACTGGACGCAAACTCCCATCCAGCGATACTTCACCCAGGAAAAGATAGTCGTCTAGCAAATCTGTGTTTACTTGCTCTGATGCTGCCAAAATGCCAACACCGATCGGCAAGTCAAAACTCGGACCTTCCTTCCGCAGATCCGCTGGAGTCAGGTTGACCACCACTTTGCGCATAGGAAAGGTGTAACCCGCATTCTTCAGCGCTGCCCGTACCCGCTCTTTCGACTCCTGCACTTCCTGCGAGGGAAGCCCAACGACGACAATACCGGGTAGTCCGCCAGCAATATCAACCTCGACACCAACCTTCACCGCGTCGATTCCGACCAGTGATGCACTCCAAACTCTGGCAAGCATAGCCACCCTTAACTGTTCTGCTCATGCTTAGAGTGCCCTTAACGTGGCATTAAAAAACAGTCTTGCTAGTAGTGAGTCTTCAATATAAAAGAACTGATGCCAGCGATCGGGCATGAAACCCATCAGGAGTGCGTATGACCTTGCTGGCTTGGCTTAGTGTGCCCAGATAGCCGCACAATTAGCCTGATCTCAGAGATGCTTATTTTTAAGTATGCAAAGCTGGTTAAAAGTCTGGCTTTTATATTAAAGTCTACAGACATTCAATCCTTACTCATCCCCAGTATTGTTGCCTCAATTGGTTGGAAAAAGCAATAAACTAACTTTGAGCAAGCCCAGTATCACTTGGGGCATCAATACCAACTTTGTTCAACAAAGGGCGTACTAACTCATTGTACTTACTAGCCATGCTACCTAAGTCAAGCTTTGCAGATTCTTGCTCTGCGATTATTGGATAAGTGGAGTAAATAAGTTGAACAAACTCTTCCCAATTTTTATCCCACGAACTTTCAATTACAAAATCAATAATCTCTTTTTCTTCGCTACTAAGCTTTTTTAAACCAAACAACTTTTGTAAAAAATACCGAATAGAGCTTAAAGGTTTGGGAGAGGCGAATTCTTTTTCATTGTTGGATTTTGGTGGATCTAACTTTCCCTTCTTTATTTCCCATCTTATATTTGTCATTTGTTTTCCACACAGAATAGCAGATTTCCAATCTGCTAAGAAAACCATTAACTTTAACCTATCTGATGACAGTGATTGTTTGTCCGGATACTTATATCTCATATAAGAGATAACATTGGATAGTCTTGCCATGCTAATATCCTCCCATAAGCGCGATAGTCGGTTTAGGTTCAAAAGGTTTTGACCTTTCTAGCAATCTTGCTAACCTATCGCATTCTTCTCCGCTCATCAAATTTTCCAGTTCCTTGATATTCAGTCCGCTTGGATTCGTACTTTCAAAAACAATAACCCCAGCAAGATTGCTGTTAAAGTCGTTAATTCTAAATCCTGCATAAGCGCGAGCTTGCATAGTTCGTTGCTTGGCTATTTTCTTCGGAATCCCAAGATGCCTTTCAACTTGATTGAAATATTCATCGTGTTGACTTTCTGGGTCTGGAAAATCATCACAAAACATTTTCCCTTCGTTTAATACAGCACCTAAAACGCCTTGGTCTTCAGGGTATACTTTTCTACCAGGTCGCTGAAATTTAGGGTTTTGAGCCTGTCGTGTAATCAAGATAAAAAGCCCACCAGCTTCGTCATTCTCTGATTCGCTTTCTCTATATCGAAAAACGCTTATTCTTTCGCTAACGCCGAGACGAAGAACTCGATTTGACAAAACCCAAAGTTCGTCAGGTAGAATTTCGGAGTAAGATTGCTTGTCCTGCTCCATCCTTCTGTTTGTCTCCTTTAGCTCACTTGTAGATCTCTGTTTTCTCCATGACGCAAATCCTCCAATAACGCTTAGAACGCAAGATACACTAAAATACTTTCCGTAATCAGAAGCATAGAGCCACTTCCAGTCACCCTCAGATTTGCCCGCTAACACTCCAGAAAGAGCAAATCCTATAGTTCCGATCGTTAAAACAAGGTTAGCCCAATTGTCTTCAAGCCAAGACCCCAAGTGTCCAAATAAAACTTTGATACTCAATGCTTTTCATCCTTCACAGAACAAACAGTAAACATAGTACTTCAGGCAAAAAATACGCCTATTGGCATATTATTTCACTTACGGTTTTTCGTTTTCTTCTTGTTCCGCTCCAGGGTTTTTAACCTCCTATATTTATAGTGCGAGATTTTTACAATAACAATCATCTTAAAACCTGTCATCCGCAAAACTGAGGACTTTACAATCAATAAATACAATCAAATCCCGCCCGGTTTTTTGTAGTTCTATAATTTCTGCTTTGCATCAACGATCCGTAACATTCGAGGTAGGCGCTGAATTTTTGATGCTTTATTGCTTTGCTGTTTATAAAGACGAAACCAAGAACTTTCAATATTAATATACCATCACGGAAAAGAAATATAAAAATAAATCTTTTTGGAAACCGTCAATAACGTGAAACTGCTGCGCAGCAAACGTTACAACGATTCGGCTATAATAACTGGATATTATGCCCGCCCGCTACGGCAATTTTGAGGGCACGACGGGCATGGGCTTGCCTTTTGACATCTTTGAGTCCGGGTTCAGTGCATTGAGCCTGTTTTAGCTCTTCCAGCCCATTCACTTGAGTAGGGATGTACTGCTCTGAGGCACAAAGAAAATTACCGACTTCAGAGAGATGTTTGAAGCCGAAGACGGACAAGCCTTTGACAACAGCGGCTTCACGGGCATTGTCAGCCGGTACAACAAGCCCAAAGATGCCAAGACGTTTGGCAGCGGTTGCGATCGCATCACTGCTTTGGGCGGCAACAACACAATCTTTGGTGGTGCCGAAAACGACACCATCGTGGTTGGCTTGGGGAGAAACC
>Ga0163154_10003418_pt1 | contig 22050 bp, 34 predicted proteins | sample OliLakLV19MP9P1_FD_148649 | JGI IMG/M metagenome (GOLD analysis project Ga0163154, IMG submission 148649) | Freshwater microbial mat bacterial communities from Lake Vanda, McMurdo Dry Valleys, Antarctica - Oligotrophic Lake LV.19.MP9.P1 | ecosystem: Environmental > Aquatic > Freshwater > Lake >... | reverse complement strand
ATACGCCGATACGCCGCTCAGCTGCGGGCTCAGAAGCGCTTCGCGGCCAAGTTCTACAAGAGCGACGCCGATAATGGCGCCTCCGAGCGGCGTATCGGCGTATCGGCGCAGCACCTTCGGAATTTTGGCGCCTGCGATGCGCTTTGGAAGGCTGTCCACTTTGCGCTTTTTGGCCATGGGATTCTTCTCTTGATGGGAGACAAAGCACGATGGGCGGTCATGTTCCCAAATGAGTGCAGCTGTCGGCATCTTCCTCTGAAGAGCCAACCTTTGCTGGTCATGACCACTCTCTTGACACGGCGGACCGTTGTCCTGCGTACGAAAGGTCATTGGGGGAGCGTAGCCCTGGTGTGGCTGGAGGCAATGACCGCTTGGGGCCATCGACACGCCATTCCGCAACGTGTCGAACGGCTGGCGCGCTCCAATCCGCCCAGTGACGCCCTGCTCGCCAGATCGGCGCGACTTCGCCGGAAGTTGTCGTTCGAAATCACACGGCCTTGAGCTTTCGAAGCTCAGCCGCCCGCGCTCATCAGCAAGCGATGGATCGTCAGCACGCTGGGGGGCGCGTTCGGATCGCCTGGTTGCCATGACACTGAATGACCCCCAGCGGTCAACGAGCACGTCATGTTCGCGGGCTCGGCATAGTTGATGTTGGCGAAGCCTGCCGTTTGAAGATGCCGGTGAATGTCGGCGAAGAACGTGTCATCAGGGCCCAAGTCAGTCTCTGTTCGCGCGGCGCTGGCCGTCGGCTTCCGCCAACGTATGACGTGGTGGTCGGACCTGAGAGTGACGCCGCCGCCACCCCCGGTGACGCCACCGCCGCAAGAGGCAGTTACGTCGCCTTCTTCGGTCGGCGCGTGGCTACTAAGGTCGCTGGTTTGTGAAGTTGCGGCGGGCGCCGTGCTCGCCTTAGGCGCACCGTCACTAGGCTGCCCGCAAGATACGACAACGAGGCAAGTCGCTAGAAACGTGTTTCGAATGACCGACATCGCGAGCTCCTTGGCCAAAAGCTTGAGCCCATTCGAATGTCTGTTTCAAACACAATCGCTCTTTCGCGCCCGCAGTTGCTGAACGGGTAACTCTTGCCGATTCCAGAGCTGACGTGCATGGCCTATTGGCAGGTAAACGAGCCCGTGATCTGGACCCGCCCTCCCCCTAGAACGGTCGCAGTTCCAGCAAATGTACCTCCAGCCGCCGACACCTCGCCTGTGTTCTGCGCGAGCACATAGGAGCGACCGCCGAGATTGGCTGAGAGCACCGCGTTCGTGAATGGTCCGTCCTGAACTTGGCTGACCATGCCGACATAATCCGGGGGCGGGCGCGTATCGCTGGGGGACAAAAGGGCGCCGGCGTTCAGCGTGTACAAAGTCCTGCTGATCGAGCACGAGCCGCCACGCAGGACGTGCTGAGCGTCGGCGACCGTCACCGTGACCGTCGCTGTCCCATCGCAAAACGCGTTCAAGACGCCTGGCGCGCCGGCGGTGAAGGGACCGCATGTGTTATCGGATAGCGTGGCCGATGGGGCGACGCCTGACGGATTGCGCTGCGCTTCCTCGCTTCCGCAGGCGACTAAAGCCAGCACAAACATCCCAACGCAGAACGAACGAACAGCGCGCATCGCGTAACCTCCTGATCGAGACACACTAGTCTTTTCCTCGCCGCATGGCACGTCTCATGGCCACACCTTACTCGGTCGTCTCTGCGCTAGCCCCATACAGCGCCTACGCTTCAGCCGATCACGACAATCATCAATAAACGGATACACGCTGCTTCTCGGCTACCGATACTCGCGTGCTGACGGCGAACGTCGGCTTGGGGGTCTGCCGCGAGTGAGCAGCGGCGGGCTTCACCTCCGTGTTGCGCTAGATGAAGGGCGCCGCGACGGCGCCACTACTGAGATGTGGTTTTGCACCCGGAGTCTTTGTTCGGCGTCGCTAATGACCCGCCGCGCTTGTTCGTTCGGAACGATCTGATCGCCCTCCTGTGGCGAGGCGGCAGGTTCAGTGGACCTAACCCAGCCCTCGTTCGATCCGGCGATATCGAGATTGAACCTACCCGGGACATGTCTGCGTTCGTCCATCTGAGAATGGCTTGGTGCATTGGGGGACTGCCCGGTTTGCGCTGCTACGAGGTCAGCGGACAATGAAACCAAAACCAAGGTAGCGAAAGCAACCGCGCAGCGGGCGGTCATAGCCACAATGCGCCGTTCGAGCTGTTCGTGCATCTCCGACTCCACAGTCCGGTCATTGTCGACCCGATAGGTCTAAGGTAATCGCGCTTTCGCACTGCTGCCGTGACAGAAGTCACGATGCGTAAGCAGTGGTCGTCGGACGCCGCATGGTGATTCTCCGCGACCAGCTAAGCCGCTCTACTCGCGACATTGATCATGATGCAGCAGAGACAGGCGCACCATCGCCGAACGCGGTCATTGCTCAGCCATTAAGGCCAACAGCGCATCGGCTTCGATTTCAGCGGCGCTCAGATTGTTGTCGGCGAGCGCGGCGTCGAGCGCATCGATATGAGGCTGCGCCCGCGCTTGCCCGTTGTGGCGTCCGACCCACGCGGGAAGCTCGGCGTGTATGCGGCGAATTTTGGCAGGAAGTCTCTCCATAATGTTGGCGATGACCGGCCCTTCGACGAGCGCTTCCCCACTTAGGAACTTGCGATAGGCCGCGATGGCGTCAGGGCTCTCCGCCGCTCGACGAAATCCATTGTCGGCAGGGCCGACGCCCCAGCCGAAAACGTTGACCAGGACAGCCCCATGATTGAACAGACGCGCGAGATACGTCTCCATGCTCATGCCAGACCCTGTGGGAGCCCCGCCCAAAGCGATGTTGGCACCTTCAGCCGAAGCCCAAGGGCCATGGCCCGCGCGGGCCGTCTGATCGTAGATTTCTTCAAACATGCCCGGCTGCGGATAAGTCGAGAAACCCGCCCGGCGTCCCTCACCGAAAGCCGTTTCCGCTGGCGAGAAATTGGTGCGCGCCAGGTAGCTCTCGCCGCCCTCCGCCGGCTCAAACTGCCGCCGCGGCATGAACGCCACGTGGGAATATATGCGCGATGATGGTACGCCTGCTGAAGCGATTGCCTCAGACCAGATAGTGATGAAGCGAGCAATTGCGTCCACACGCGCTTGGTCCATTGCGTCGCTTGAAGCGTCGCGCCGAACGCCGAGATTGGCGAGCACGCAATAGCCGAGCGCGCGCCCCGTTTCCAAGTCGCGACCGATCTGGGTCTCCCAACCCACGATCATGCCCGCGAACAAATCCTCGCGACCCGCGAGCCGCAAGCGCTCGAGACCATCGCGCAGCGCGCCGCCAATGACCTGGGCGCCGACACGCCGGACCTCGGCCTCCACGGCAGGGCTGTTGATGCACATTTGCGGCGGCGCGCGAGATGGTTCGGCGCCCCAGTCCAGTCGGCGACCTGTTGAAGGGGGGCCGTCCCAATCGGCGCGCTCGACGTTGTCGGGGTTATCGAAGAGACTGCGACGACGGCTCCAAAACATGGAATCATCGAGGTGAAATCCGACCGCGACGTCGCGTGCAAGCGCAATGTCGAAGGCTGTGCTGATAAGGGCTGCGATCTGCGCGTCGGTTTGATCAAGGGCAAGCGGTCCGAAGACCAAGGCGAGCCTGCGCTCAGCATCGCCGGTCAATCCTATGCGATCGATGAGGTTGGCGGCGAACGCATCTAAGTCTAAGCCAGAAGGCGGCGCGCCGAGCGACGGTGACCCGTCGATAGGCACATGCGTATTGGGCGATCCCGTGAATACCTGAAATGCCAGATATTGGGTTTCAGAACCTGTGACTGCGTGTGAGGCGACCCGCTCTGGCGAACAGGTGGCCGCAAACACGAGGGCGAAAAAGAGGAAGACGGCGCGCACCTGGTTCACCTTCGTACCTCGCATGGGCGCACGGTCGCCCTAGACCTTGTGATGCCGGCAACGTGGGCTTTGGATGCCTCCAGCGCCACACCCTCCGATGACTGCATCGGGCCAGACCCGCGCCAACCACGAATTTCTTCGAGTGACCGGCGCGCTCCAAACCGGCCGATCGCGCTGCCCCACAATTCGGCGCGCTATCGCCGAACACGGACATTGCGAACCCGAGCGTTCCGCGCAAACTCAGGCCCGCGAGGGACCGGATGGGCAAGATCGAAAAGCGAGACCTGGGCGAGGACGGGCGAACCTACATTCGCGTGCACCTTGGGGAGATCAACGTCTTTTGCACAGCGCTCCTGGCAACCTTCAATTCCGCACCGGGCAAAGTGTTTACGTTCGCTCCCGTCGATACCCCGGCAGAGCGATTGTTGGAATTTGAGCACGGCGGACTGCTGCCTGAGAACTTGTCGGGTGCCGGTGCCGTCACTTTGCCCGATGGCAGCACGCTGGTTCCGGTCGTCTCGCTGATCGATGAACAGACCAAGCTTATCAAGGAAACGATGGAAGGCGCGCGCGCGGCCTTTTGCATCGTGGACGACTTCAATCCCCGTTGGAGCGATCAAGCTCCGTACCTCGGGTCGAACGCCTTTGGCGTTGGCGAAGAGGTCTACCACCTGCTGACTAACGACCATGCCGAAGATGATTTCCGCGCCGCCGTGTCTAACGGCAACACGATCTGGCATGGCGTCGCCGCTGTGTGTCGTATTGCGCCGAAGCTGAGTGACGCCCGAGAATCGACGCCTTCCGACCTTCAGGAAAGCGCGGCGTCCGCGCTGCTGATCACTTGCACTGCCTACGATGGCGAGGGCTTCGTTGTATGGCAGCGGACAACCGCTTAGGGCCAGGGACGCTCAAGCCGCCATTTTCTTACGAATGGCTGATCCGATCCAATCCCGTCGCCGGTAATGCTGCGTACACTTCGGCACGCCATCGCCGGAGACCGTCAGTCGCGAGAAGCTCTTTAGGCTCCAGACGGCGCACCAGATGCCACTTACGAGTATCAGGTTCATCAATTGACAACCGATCCGCGACTTCGCGCGGTCGCGCCCGAAGCGCGGGCCACGGGCCGGCGCCGCTTCAGCCGATGATCGCCCGCGCAAGCGAAAGGCCCGACGCCCACGCCGCGTCGACCCGCGCTCCCACCAGCCAATCACCGCACAATCCCAGCCTCTGCCCCGGGTCCCAATAATGGGGTCCAGGCGCAGGCGCATCGACCAATGCGTAACGCCAACGATGCGCGCTTTGATAGAGTGACGCGAGTGGCTGGCCCAAACGCTTGGCAAGGCGCGCGCCGAGCTCAGCTATGACCGTTGCGCCATCGGCTTCAAGCCGCGCCGCCGACCAATCAGCGCGGGCATGAACCACAATACAATCATCGACGTCAGATGATTTGGTTTGCTGTCGCTCTGCACGGCTCGCGATCCAGGCTAAGGCTTCATCGTCATCGACCGGTCCAGACGCCAATCCTCTCGTCGTAGATCTCGGCAACACAAAGAGCCCAGCCCAGCACGGGCGCATGATCGCTTGATCGGCCACTGACGCCGCTGCCGGCGACACGGCGCGCAGCAACTCCGCCGCCTGTGGCGCCGGCGCGCTCACAATCACCGTTCCGAGCGGCTCACTCCAGGCCCGCGCACTGCCCTCCTCAATCAAGAGCCGCCAGCTTTGCGCTCCACCTGCAAGGGCGACCACGCGCGCCTGTGTCCTCACGTGCAGACCATCGGCCATTGCCCGCGCGATCGCACTCATCGACGGCGCTCCTATGAAAGCTGGATCGTCAGCGCTCTGAAGCCCGCGGCGCTGCCAACGAAGCGCTGTCCCCGACGCAACAAGACCTTCCAGCAGCGCCCGCAACTGGGGGTCGCGGGCGCGAATGAACTGTGCGCCGTGGTCGAACAACCATTGCTTTTGCACATCGCCGTCATCAGTCGCGGCAACACGGCGCGTCGCCAAGCGTCCGCCCGGAGATCTGCCTTTGTCGAATAACCGTACCTCAAACTGAGCCTGCTTAAGGTTTCTAGCCGCGGCCAACCCGGCCACACCCGCACCAATGATGGCGATTTTCCGATGCATGCATCTCGGTACGAACTAAAGACAGAGTTGGACCCCCGCCCTGGTCAAACCACGGTCTGGTATGATGGTTCGTGTCCGCTTTGCCGGCGCGAAATCGCCCTCTTGCGCCGCCTCAACACCGAAGACGAAGTACGCTTCTGCAACCTTGATGAGGCGCTTGATAGTACGCTGCCGGCGCCGCGTGCGCACTTGCTCGCGCGCTTTCACGTGCAGGGACCCGATGCGAAGCTGATCGCGGGCGCTGCCGGCTTCGTTGAGATGTGGCGCGCGCTTCCCTTACTTCGCCCGCTCGCCGCTGTCGCCGGAAACCGATTTCTACTCGCGCTTCTTGAGCGGTTCTATCTCGTCTTCCTGAGCTTGCGTCCTCTGCTGCAGCGGCTGATGTTTTGGCTTGAGTCGCGCCACTCCAAAGCGCCCGCCGCCGCGCGCCGCCAAAGCGCGCCATGACAGCGACACGCACTCTCGCCCACGGGCTCGGCGTACTCGGTCTGATACCCTTCGTCGCCCTGGCCGTATTGATCGCCGCAGCGCCAACAGAGACGCCATTGTTGTCGCGTGCGCTGCTCTATTATGGCGCCACCATCCTCGCGTTCCTGGGCGGCGTCTATTGGGGTTTGGCGCTACGGGCAGACGAAAGCGTCTACCCGGCATTCTTGGCGCTGGCCGTCGTCCCGCAACTCATTGGCTTCGGCGCACTGCTCCTGCCGACGCCGTGGGCGCATGTGCTTTTGGCGGCAGCTCTAGTCGGCGTGCTCGTGATCGATGTCGCCTACTGGCGAACGAGCCTTATGCCGCGCTGGCTTTTGTCTTTGCGGGTCATGCTCTCGCTTGTGGCCGCGATCTCAATGTTTGTGGCTGCAGCGGCTTTGAGAGTCCCGAATTAGCGCCAACCGCCCAACCTTCGCGCCAGCCGCAGGCACGTCTCAACAGTCGAGTCAGACTTAGGTTTCCGTGCGTGTGACGATGGCGCCGCTTGCCGCCAACTCGTCCAATAGCGCGAGCGTCGCTCGTCCTGGCGAGTGCGACGGCGCCAGTTTCGCGCGCGTGAAATACTTCAGCAACAAGCCAGGATTGACTTTAGCCAAATCAACCTGCCCCATTGACCAGGCGCTAAACTTTCGCTCACTGATCTCCTCGAACGACAGCAAGCGCACATGCTTATGCCGGTCGTCGCGCACGATGGCGTTATAGAGTTCACACACTTCGTCTCGTCCGCCCTCGAGCAGTTGAATGAAGTCTTCGCCGGACACGCACAACATACCGGTGACGCCGCTCGCTGGGTTATGGCGGCGCGATTGAGCGAGAATGTCGTCGAGCATACTCTCGCGTTTGGCGTCTACAGCTTGGCTACAATAGAGCAATCGTACCAACATCGATGTTCAATCCTTCAAACTAATCAAAGAGAGGAACTCGCGCCGAAGCGTCGGGTCCTTTAAAAATACGCCGCGCATGACGCTATTGATCATCTTGGTCTCATTATCTTTAACCCCGCGCCAATGCATGCAATAATGGTCAGCTTGCATGACGACGGCCAAACCGTCAGGGCGGACCTTGTCGTTCAACAATTCCGCAAGCTGAGCGATCGCCTCTTCCTGGATCTGCGGGCGCGACATCACCCAATCGGTAAGCCGCGCGTATTTCGACAGTCCGATCAAATTGGAATGTTGGTTCGGCATGACGCCAATCCAGACCCGGCCCATGATCGGGCAGAAATGGTGCGAACACGCACTGCGTATCGTGATCGGTCCGACAATCATGAGCTCGTTTAGAGCTTCGACGTTGGGAAATTCGGTTACCTCAGGCGCTGGTGCGTAGCGGCCCTTGAACACTTCCCTCAAATACATTTTCGCCACGCGACGTGCGGTCTCGTGCGTGTTGTGGTCACTGTCCGTGTCGATGACGAGGCTCGTCAAGAGCGACTTGAACTTGTCTTCGACTTCGGCCTGCAGCGCGTCCAACTCACCAGGTTCGACCAGATCGGCAATGCTGTCATTGGCATGGAAGCGACGCTTGGCGCTGACCAAGCGATGTCGAATACGTTCGGATACGGGTCCTGTTTCCGCAGGCTTGCCGCTCGGGGCTTTACTCATCTGCCGACTTGGCCTCCACAGGTTCGCCCGAAGGTTTGATCACGCTTCCGCGCCGTGTCCGACTTCTCACTAACACTTAACTCGACCATTCGGGGCCACATCTCAAACACGTCAACTCCAAGCAGCGCGTTGATGCAGCCCTTTGCTGGAAATGGCTTGGGTTTTCGCAGCACATTACAGAGACGCGTCACAACGTGGAGACCCCGACCGAGGGGGGAGTGCCGGGGTCTCCTGGGCGGCGCTCGCTGGGCATGCGAAATTACGGTCGAGGCTGCAGCGAAGATCATCAATATCGAAACCAAACTGTGCCGGACCGCTGTTGGCGGCGGCGTGGGTCGCGCTCATTGCGCCGGAGCTTCGCCAATGGCGCGCGCGCAGGCGGCAGCCATTCAATTCACACAGCAAAGCGCTACCCCGCATGAGCGGGGTAGCGCGCTGACAAGTTCGCTATGTCAACTTAGCCCTGGGCGGGCATCAACACAGTGTCGATCACGTGGATGACGCCGTTTGACTGCATCAGGTCGGCGGTGCTGACCGTAGAACGACCACCAGCCGCATCGGTGATGATGACATTGGCGCCCGAGAGTGAGGCGGTAAGCGCTTGGCCTTGAACCGTCGTCAGCGTCGCAGTGCCACCGCCGGCATTGATCTGGGAGATGAGATCAGCTGCGCTCAAGCGACCAGCCACAACGTGATAGGTAAGAATTGAGCTGCTGCCGGTCTCGTGGACGCCTTCCTAAGCTAACGCCTCCTGTTCTTCGAATGCAATCGGGCTGAGATAGCCGATCGTCGAATGGCGTCGCCGTGGATTGTAGAAGCACTCGATATAATCGAACACATCGGCTTTGGCATCGTCGCGTGTCCGGTACGTCTTGCGCGCCGTCCGTTCGGTCTTGAGCGACGAGAAGAAGCTCTCCATCGCAGCGTTGTCCCAGCAATTGCCGGCGCGGCTCATCGAGCAGGCGACGCCATGCTCAGCCATCAGCCGCTGGAATTGCTCGCTGGTGTATTGCGATCCGCGATCGGAGTGATGCATTAGCGCGTTCGGTTTGCCACGCCGCCACAGCGCCATCGTCAGCGCCTCGGCGACCAGATCGGCAGTCATCGAAGCTTGCATCGACCAGCCGACGACGCGGCGCGAATAGAGATCGATCACGACCGCCACGTAGAGCCAACCTTCGGCGGTCCAGATGTAGGTGAAGTCGGCGGCCCATTTCTGATTGGGCGCGGTTGCTCCGAAACGGCGATCGAGGATGTTGGGCGCCAACGCGCCGATCATCCGCTCGCCCGTGTCGGACGGCAGCCGTCGGCGGCGCGGGCGGGCGCGAAGCGCCTGAGATCGCATCAAACGCTCAATCCGATGCAGACCGCACGAAAAGCCCTCGGCCAGAACATCGCGCCAGACACGACGGGCGCCGTAGGTGCGGTCGCTCTGCATGAAGCTCGCACGCACCGTCGCGCCGATTACTTCGTCGCTTCTGGCGCGATGGCTCGACGCTCGCGTCAACCACGCGAAGAAGCCGCTCCGCGACACACCGAGCGCGTCGCACATCCAAGCCACGGGCCAAATGCCCCGGTGCTTCGCAATGAAACCAAACATCACGCATGGTCCTTCGCGAAGTAGGCCGCGGCTTTTTTTAGAATGTCGCGTTCGGCTTTGAGCTTGATCACTTCACGGCGCAGCCGCTCGATCTCAGCTTGCTCGGGCTTCATCTGCCCCTGACCAGGAAACGCCTGTTTCGGGTCGGCCTCGAACTCCCTGGCCCACTGGCGCAGCAAATTCTCATGAACGTCCAAATCGCGAGATGCCTGTGCGACCGACACGCCTCGGTCTCTGATCAGTCGCACCGCTTCAAGCTTAAATTCCCGGGAATGTATCCGCCGCTTCTTCTGGGCCATGGCCCACCTCCGATCTCACTAAAACACCTTAACTCGGTGTCCGTGAAACCGGCAGCAGCTCAAATGCCTGCAAGCGTCGCCTGATTGGCTGGCTGCGTCAGCGTCGCAACCGTGCCTTCCGGCAACTTCGCGAACGCTGCGTCCGTCGGCGCAAACACCGTGAACGGCCCCGCACTCGACAAAGTGTCGACTAGGCCAGCCGCCTGGACCGCCGCCACCAAAGTGGTGAAATTTCCAGATGCAACCGCAGCTTCGACGATGTTGGTCTGGGTCGCTGCTTCAGGCACAGCACTTTCAAGGGCGGCTGTTTCGCTGGTCTCCGCCGGTGCGCACGCTACAAGCGACATTGACGTTGCGGCCAGAACGATCATCAGATTTCGGATCATAGTACTCTCCCTGTTGATTGAGCCGAAGTTACGGCCTCGTCGCTGAACTGAATCACCGCAGCGCCGTGCATCGCGCCTATGCTGTTTTGTCCGTCTGTTGACGTTGACCATGTTCTGTCTTTGAGGTTCGACCGCGCGCTCACCAAGAGCGAGCGTGTCAAGGGGCCAATGTGATCAGCGCCCAGCGCACACACTCACGCTTCCTTTTCATCGGCTTCTGGAAATCACCGCATGGTGCGCTTCAAGATTCTTAGACATGGTGTCGTGAACTGTGTGTTGGCTTTAAGTGAAACACTCACTCGTGCTCGCCATCACGGCGACGACCCGAAGAAGATCCAAACACTCCGGGAGTGACTGTCGCTGCGGTGTAAGTGGCAACCGTGATCGCTGCCGCGCCGATCAAGACGATGTGTCCAACAATGCTTGCCGCCACCACCGTGTAGCTTCCAAGCGCCACGCACGAGGCAACGGCCCACATCAACCCAAGCGCCTGAAGGACATAGTGTCTCGTCGAGATATCGGGGATGTGGCGGAGTGGACTCGCTTCAGCGTTAAAGATGTAGTTCCAGGCAAACACGATCAATCGTCTCATATGCATATGCGCATGACGTTGCGCCCCAATCTCTGACTGCGTGACCACATCGATCACAACTCGTTGGTTACGGTGCAAGCGACAGAAACCTACGCTCGATGTTACGGCTACGGGTCACCGTCGGATCAGAAGCGGCGCGGCCGGATGATTAGGCGCCGAAGTAGTTTCTTCGCTTTGCCTCGGCGCACGCACCCGATGGCCTAAGCGCTGATCCGTGGCGCGCTATTCCACGTAACAACCAACGTCGCAGCCCTGCCCTTGGGTTGGCAACCATCAGGAGCCCCTGGCGCTGCCCTTCCCACCACTCGCCAGGGTCTCCGCTTTTCAAAGAGTGAAATCGACTTCATGACGACAGTGCTGATAATGGGCGCCAGCAGCGGGATTGGGCTTGCGACAACCAGCTTGGCGCTCCAGCGCGGGCACTCGGTTGTCGCCTTTGCGAGATCAGCCGGTAGAATTCAAGCTCAGCACGACAAGCTCAGAACATTCGTGGGTGACGCGCGCAAGTCAGATGACGTGCGGCGCGCCATCAGCGGCGCTGACGTCGTCGTCCAAGCGCTCGGCGTTCCAGCAAACGCGCGCATGCTGACGGGTCCGATCGACTTGTTTTCGGCAGCTACCGCGACACTCCTACCGTTGATGAAAGAAGCAGGCGTTCGTCGATTATTAAGCGTGACGGGTTTTGGCGCCGGGGAAAGCAGATCTGCGATTAATTCACTGCAACGGCTCGGATTCGATCTGGTTTTTGGCCGCGCCTATGCCGACAAAGATATCCAGGAACAGTGGATCATCCAGAGCGGCCTCGACTGGACCATCGTTCGGCCGGGCGTCCTCACCAATGGTCGCGGGACGGGACGTTATCGAATCTTGACGCGACCACAGGATTGGAGAAACGGCCTTATCTCACGCTTGGATGTTTCGGACTTCATAGTCAGGCAGCTGACTGAAGACGCATATCTCCACCAAGCGCCTGTTCTTGTGAATTAGGAACAGGAATGAGTTCCGTTTCAGCCACAGCTAACGACGGGCCGGCGAACGGAACGGATCGATGACAAACCTCACAAGCCTGCCTGACGACTACCGCGCCTGGGTATTCGGCGCAGGCGGCGGGATCGGATCAGCGCTCGTCCGCCATTTGAGCGATGACCCGCGCTGCGCTGCAGTTTATGCCGGTGCGCGCGCGCCACTTGCCGGCGAAGGGAAGGTCACCCCCTTCACATTCGCGCTCGAAGACGAAGCCAGCATCGCGGCGTCGGTAGAAGCCGCGCTTGGCGCAGGCACGCCAGATCTTGTCTTGGTCACAACTGGCCTCCTTCACGCGCCGGATATGCCGCCGGAGAAAACGATGCGGTCCTTGAGCGGCGACATTCTGGCGCGCTCTTACGCCGTGAACGCGATCGGTCCAGCCCTCATCGCCAAGCATGTGTTGCCGCTTCTGCCGCGGGATCGGAAATCAGTGTTCGCCGCATTGTCGGCCCGCGTGAGTTCCTTGAGCGACAACCGCTCTGGCGGCTGGCACGCCTATCGCGCCTCGAAAGCCGCGCTCAATATGCTGATCCGCAACTGCGCGATCGAGCTAGCGGTCCGCAACAAGCAAGCCGTTTGCGTCACGCTGCATCCGGGCACGGTGGATACAGTGATGTCAGCCCCGTTTAAGGTTGGCGTGGCGCCGGAAAAACTGTTCACCCCGGCGCAAGCCGCCGCATATCTTCTGAAGGTGATTGACGGGTTGACGCCGTCACAATCGGGTTCGCTGATCGCATGGGATGGGCAGAACATTCCATTCTGAGATTTCACGCCAACGGCCCGGCATGTGTCCGAACAATTCCTCACGCGCTCCAAATCTCGCGACGATTTCTTGCGCCAGGTGAAGGCGCGCGCACACGCCGCACAGGTCTTTTTCGGAAGCCCCCTCTTATCGGGCTTGAACCCGTTCGCGTTCTTACGGGCCATCAGAAATCCAATTCCGTCTGCGCGGGTTGCCTTTGCGTTTTGCGCGACGCTCTATCGACAGCAGACCGACTTAGCGGCTGCGTTCCTTGAGCTGAATCGCGCGTGCGTCTTTGAAATAGACGTCGCCGCGGCGCACGCCGTGCGTCACTCCCCGCACGCGCCGCGGAGCGGCCTCATGATCGACGAGTCGCTCCGGTTAGGCTTTGCCTAACATCATCCCTTAGTTCGCCAACAAATCAAACGTCGGCGAGCGCAAACGCAACCCGCCCGATCATGCCCTGCGGCTTCAGACGACCCTCGGTGGCGAAGAGACAGATACATTCTTCATTGCCTTGGACTACCGGTTGGTGATTGAGATCGCTTTCGGCAGAGGCGAAATCACCCGCCGTGAACACGCCAAGTTCGTCGCGATATGCGCCTTTCAGAACGACACAGTATTCCGCGCCGGAGTGTTCGTGGCGCGCGGTTAGGCCACCTTTGCCAACCGACAAAACGTACACACGATTTTCGGACGCATGAGGCGTATCCACGGCCGCCACCCACACACCAGGCGCAACCCAACGTTTGGCCTCTAGCGGCAATCGCTCGAGCAACGGTCGTGCGTCCATTGCGTCGGGCTCAGACCGTGATTGATCCAGCCGCGCCAGCGTTTGCGCCAGCGCGCCCGACTCAAGTTGTGCTCGCGGCAAGTCAATAAGCGCCGCACCAGACGTCGCCTCAAACGCGCCGACACGATCGCGGCACTCGGCGCACGCCTCAATGTGCGCGCCGACCACGAGGCCGAAGCCCTGATCATGGGTTCCAGCGGCATAGGCGGCGAGAATGTCCGCCGAGGGGTGATGACGTGGCCTCACGAATATTGCTCCCAATGCGCGCGCAGCTTGATGAGCGCAAGCCGAAGCCGTGACTTCACTGTGCCGAGCGGCAAAGAAAGCCGTGTGGCAATTTCGGAATGCGGCCTGTCCTCGAAAAACGACAATCGCACCACCAGCCGCTGCTCTTCAGAAAGCACCGACAAGGCATCCGCGATGCGAGATTCGTCGACCATGCGCGCAGCAGCCGTGTCAGGGGCTTCTTCCTGGCTTTCCTCGACCGGCGGATTGACGCTTCGATAGGCAAGCTCAACTTTTTCTCGGCGCAACCGGTCGATCCAGGCGTTGCGGGCAATTACGAAGACCCATGTCGAAGGCTTCGCCCGGGTCGCGTCATAGGATGCTGCGCGACGCCAAACCGAAATCATCGCTTCCTGCGCCAAATCCTCTGCGGCGGCCCCGCCCGCTCCTAACCGCATGAGGTAGGACTTCACCTTCGGCGCGTAACGACCAAACAGCGCCGCAAACGCCACTCGGTCGCCTGCGCCAATGCGCGCGAGTAAGTCTTCATCACTGAGGTCCGCAAAGCTATCCATTGCGAGCAGCTTCTTGCGCCGTGGCGGCGCAACGACGCGCAGTCTTCTTTCGTCTAACGCAAGCACGCTCATGCATATTCATACGCAGATCCGAGCCAACCAGTTCACCTTGCCCGATTGGCGCGCCATCGTAACACATACAGAGCAAGCCGGACGCCAACCCAGCGAATACGCTAAGCAGTCGCGTCTTGTCCAATGACCTGCTGTCAGACCACGCCTGCTTCAGCGGCGTGCGGCTCACGCAAGTGTTTCAGCATGTACGGCGTATTGAGCGCGCCGAACGCCAACACGATCACCATGTTGCCGAGCTTCCAGTTGGCCCAAACTCCCTCGGCATCTTGCGCACCAAATGTCAGCCCAAACCACTCATAGACGCCCGCCGGCGCGACCGGAATTCCAGCCATCACCATGGGTGCCTCAAAGCCCGGCACAAACGTGCGCCATAAATACTCGTTCCACAGCGCCATTGCGATGAAGAAGCAGCCCCAGCGGATCGCCAGTGTGCGCCAAGCAAAGTCGGGCAGGTCAAAGACTCTTGCGAACAGCGACTTCCAGAGGTTGTCGGCTTCACGTAGATGAAAGCCCTCTCTTGCAACAGAATGCCGATCAGGCCGAAACCGCCAACAATCGCCGAAGACAGCACCATCATCTGCGAGACTGGTTCGCGGACGAGGAGTTGGCGCGCCAGGAAACCAAACATCAGCGTCAGCAGCACACCGGTCGCCCAGAAGAGCGCCGTGTCTTCGTTGATCAGTCCGCCAAACAAGTCGACGCGCCGGAAGACATTGTAGACCAGCACGAAGGCGATCACGGGCACGAAGTCGGCCCACAGTTGGTTCGCCTTGCCGGCTGCAGTCGCCAGGCCGTTTCTCGGTTTGCTGCTATCGATCATAAGCGCTCTTACGCGCACCCTAGTCGCCCGGTTTTGCGGCAGCTCCGACAAACGCCGCGGTCGATAGCAACCGGGAGAATCGCCCTTCTGAAGAGCATGCAAGTGGGCGTGTGATCTGGCGTCGCTGGAGCGGCGTATCCGTCGCATGTCACATTTGCTCAAGGTTGCCGCCGTTATCATGATTGCCGCTCTTGCTTCCGCGTGCGCCACACGCCCGCCCATCCCCACCGAAGCCGCGGACACGGCCTTCCTAGCCGAACGCGATCTTGCAGGAACAAGCGTGGGGCGCGGCGAGTTTAGAACCATCACTGGCGTTCGAAGAGGATTTACCGCTCACCTAAACGGAAGCTGGGACGGCGAGACCTTGGTCCTAGTTGAAGATTTTGAGTTCGACGACGGGGAACGTGATCACAAGACTTGGCGGCTCAGACGCATTGCACCTGGCCGCTATCTGGGAACGCGTGAAGATGTCGTCGGCGACGCCCTGGGGTACCAGGACGGCCGCGCATTCCGCTTGGAATATAACATCGTGCTGCCATCCGAGAACGGACGTGGTCGTCAAGTTCGGTTTCGCGATGTCATGGTATTGGACGGCCGCGGCGACGTGCTCAACGAAGCGACAATAGGATGGTTTGGCGTTCGTGTCGGTTCGGTGTCTTTGCGCATAAGTCCCGCCTATAACACTTTGCCAGCAGCGATGACTGAAGGCGCCGAAAGCGCAGCGACGCCATGACGCTCTTTCGCACCAGGGCTATGTTACGCAACGCTCTGGTGGTCCGCACGTTGGCAAACCTGTTGCCGCCAAGGGTTGTCGATAACGTCGTCGCGCAAAGGCTGGGCTTTCCGAAACGATAGCCGCCGAGCCTGATGAGTAGGCGCAGATAGAAGCTCGAGCAGAACGTGCGCGAACGGCAGATTTGGGCCAATCTTAGCCGCGCCGTCACATCCTTGCGAGCGGCTCGTTCAGGGCACTTCCCTGCCGTTTGATCCCAAGAGCGGCCCTCGTGCGCGTCGCCCCGGAAGCGGGCAACAGCCTCTTATTCAAAGTGCCGCTTGGCAATAGCGCTCCAAATCGCCTCGACGGCGGCCGTTCCGCCTGCAAGAAAGAACCCATGCCAGTGGTCGAGGACATCGAGTTTCTTGCCGGTGTGTTTTTGCGCGCCAAATTTCTGAGTCATGACCGGTCAAGAATAGCCGAGCCAGCGCGGGCCGCTAGTCACCGCCCTTAGCATCGCACTAGATGCGCGAACGTCCGTTGTGACGAGGTTCACCGTGAGGCTGGTGTCGGCTTTTGCCCCGTAGAAGTCCTCCAAAGTCACTTCTATTTTGCGTAGGCACTCTCGTTGGGGCCGCTCTCATCCATCAAAGCATGCACGAGTGCGCCCGCCGCCGCATGCACACGACGCCGGCTAGGATGGTCTATTGATTTCGCAGAAATTCGGACCCGATCGTGCCACCTGCTCCTGTCTATGACGACTGCCTGAAACTCGACCTCGCCGATCCGGCGGTGCGCAAGGCGTTGGACCCGCGCCGGAGCGCAGCCGGCGTGATCCGCTGGGGTTGCGCGGACTCAGACATTGCCGCCACCGGATATGACTGGCGCCATGTCGGGCGACGACTGATCCTCACTGCTGAGATCGGCGGCGTCGCAACAACCCAAACCATCCGCATAACGACAACGCGCCCGCACTTCGGCGGCGTGCGGCTGTGGTTCGTCTGCCCCGAGAGCGGGCGGCGCGCCCGCGTTCTGCTGCTGGCGCCCGACAGACGCCTATGGGCGAGCCGCGCCGCGCTGGGGCTCCCCTACGCGTCGCAGCGCATGGGCGCGCGTGAACGTCGGTTGAGGCGAATGATTGATGTCACCGAGCGCGGCCTACGGCGCAACGCAATGCGGCGCATGTTGAAGCGACGACGGTGACGTTCTCGGCGCCGCCGCGGTCTGGCGCCACTCGCGGGGTGTGAACCTCCCCTACTGTTCTAGTTCTGAGAACCTGATCCGATGGTGGGGGCGTTGTATTGAGCATAGGTCCGACTCCCCGCCGCCGGAGGGCGACGGGGGCGGACCATGCTCTTGCAATCTTCTGACCCGCTTGGAGCCGGACGCCGCAAAGAGCCCCCGACGTCCGAGCGCGGCGGCGGGATCGGTGGCTGCTTCCGAAGCTTGCGTCAGCTTCGCCGGCCGGGGCTCCACCTTACGGTCTCCCCTTCGGATCTGGCCGGTCCCCACGGTATCCGTTCGAGGTTCGCGCCCCGCCGTCTAAGTACCGACAACGCGAACTGATGGAGCTTACGCATGGGGCGGAGCGTGCTGTGTTCAGCATGGTCACCCGCAGCTGGGGGCGTCCGGCGAAGGCGCGCAAAAAGAGACTTGCGCGGCGACCGAAACCCACAGGCTGAGCTCAAATTGGAGGCCAGACTCGCCTTGCGACAATCTGTCCTTCCGCGCTCGACCGCAGCTACTCCGCGGTCCTCGAACGACCATCTGACTGTACCCGCGCTGTACCCGGGCTGCGGCTAGCCCACCCCAAAATCGGCGAAAAACTCAATAGAATCTGGTGGGCGGTGAGGGGATCGAACCCCCGACCCTCTCGGTGTAAACGAGACGCTCTACCGCTGAGCTAACCGCCCTCTTCAGCGCCTTCTGACCGCCCGCGTCATTCCGCGCAAGGGTGCCGTGAGCGCCCCGCCGCAGGAACGGCAAAATCGAGCGTCGAGTTCGTGCCGATCGGTGCCGCAGCCGCTGCACCGGACGATCTTGCGCTGCGGGGCGAACACCTTTTGCGCGATGGTGAAGAAGAGGCTGATGCCGGCGATCATCAACACCACTGAGAACAAGCGTCCCGCGGCCGTGTCGATGGTGATGTCGCCGTAACCCGTCGTCGTCAAAGACGTGACCACGTAATAGATCGCGTCGACAAAGTTGTTCAGCTTCGGATGATCGCCGAGAAACAACGCCTGTGTGATGCCGGCGGCCAGAAAGATAAACACGAACATTGTAACGATCGCGCGTGCGAGGTCCTCGACGTAAGTGTCGTCCCACTTGCCGCGGGCCAGCACGTTCCAAAAGCGCTCGCTGTGAACCACCGTCCACAAGCGCAATATCCGCAGAAAGCCCCAATTGTGCAGCACGGTCGGCAACAACAATGTCGCGAGCACCACGAGATCGACCCAGGTCGTCGGAAACTTCAGCCAGCGGCGAAGCGTGCCAAACGCGAACAACCGTGCGAACAAATCGACCGCGAGAAATACCGCGATCGCGGCGTCCACCATCCAGAACCAATATTGCTCGGCGATGAATTGGCTGCCGATGAAGAAGCCAATGATGAGCAGATCGAGCGCCAGCAGCACACCCTGAAAGCGCACAGCTGTCTGGGTGTGACCAAAGTACAGCGCCCGCACGCGCGAGCGGAGACGGTGGCCGTTCACTCCTGGTTGCTCGTCATGCCAGCAAAGAAGGCGGCCGCTTTCGGGTCTTCGCCTGTCTTCTCGATCGGAACATCGTTACAAAACTTCACCCAGGAGATCCGGCTCTCGGCCCCGTACTGCATCACGATCGGAGCGCCCTCCGGATCGTCCAGCGATCCGATTGTCACGTAGAACCGCGCCTCCGGCAAATTGTAGGTGAACGACAATGGCGTGCCGCAATCACGGCAATAGGCGCGCGTCGCCAGGTTGGAACTTTCAAACACGCCCGGTTCGCCAGCCGTCCATGCGAATGCGCTCTTCGGCGCGCCCGCCAGCGCCGCGAACAGCCCGCCTGTGGCGCGCTGACACATACGACAGTGGCAGACGTGCGAGTTCTCCGGCGCAACATAGAGCGCATAGCGCACCTTGCCGCACTGGCAGCCGCCGCTGGCGACCGGTGTTTTGACTTCACTCATGGCGCCGCTCTACCACCGCTGTTGAACCGAGCAAAGCGACGGGCCAACACGCATGACTGACACCGATCAACCAAAAGCGGCGCTCGCGGGCGTGCGCGTGCTGGACCTCTCCCGCGTGCTCGCCGGCCCGTGGGCAACGCAAATCCTCGGCGATCTCGGCGCCGACGTCATCAAGATCGAAAAGCCGGGCATGGGTGACGATACGCGCGCCTGGGGTCCGCCCTTCGTCGTCGGCGCCGACGGCGCGCAGGGCGACGCCGCCTACTACCTCGCCGCCAATCGCAATAAGCGCTCCGTCACCATCGACTTCGCGCAACCTGAAGGCGCCGCGCTCGTGCGTAAACTCGTTCCGCATTGCCAGATCGTCGTTGAGAATTTCAAAACCGGCGGCTTGAAAAAATATGGCCTCGACTACGCCAACATCGCCGCGCTCAACCCTTCGATCGTTTATTGCTCGATCACCGGCTTCGGCCAAACCGGCCCCTACGCCAAGCGGCCCGGCTACGATTACATCATCCAAGCCATGGGCGGCCTGATGAGCCTCACTGGCGAGCCCGATGGCGAGCCGATGAAAAGCGCCGTCGCCGTCGCCGATCTTTTCACCGGCATGTATGCGGTCACTGCCATTCTCGCCGCCTTGCGCCATGCCGAGCGCACCGGCGAAGGCCAACAGATCGATGCGTCGCTGTTAGACGCTCAGGTCGCGATGCTGGCCAATCTCGGTTCAGGATACCTATTGTCCCGCGAGCAGCCGAAACGTCTCGGCAACCAGCATGCTTCAATCGCGCCCTACCAAGTGCTCGCCACCGCCGACGGCCACATCATTCTCGCGGTTGGCAATGACGGCCAGTTCCGTGATTTTTGCACGACCTCGGGCGTCGCACTCGCGGACGATCCGCGCTTTGCCCACAACGAAAGCCGCGTCAAAAACCGCGAAGCCCTAACTGCAGAACTGGCGACGATCATGAAGGAGCGCACGACACCGGAGTGGGTGGCCGCGCTCGAAGCTGCACAGGTGCCCTGCGGACCTATCAATACGTTGGATCAAGTTTACGCCGATCCGCACGTCATCGCCCGCGGCGCAGTGGAACACGTCGCACGCGCGGACGGCAGCGCCTTCGACCTCGCCGCCAATCCATTGCGCATGAGCGCAACACCCCCAGCCACGCGCGCGCCGCCGCCTCTGCTGGGGCAGGACACGAGCAGCGTGCTTAAGGAACTTCTCGCGACAGGCGACGAGGAACTCGCGCGCCTGCGCAACCAAAATGTAATCTAGCAACAGCACACTCGTCTGACGCAGGGCGTGAAGGAACGGATGCCCCGCGCACATCGTTTGGCCTGCATATTTACAGGAGAACGATATGCGTCTTGCTCTTACAGCCTACGCGTCGGCCGCAGCCCTCATGCTGAGCGCGTGCACCGGCATGACACAAAGCGAACAAGGCGCGCTGAGCGGCGCAGCCATTGGCGGCGTTGCGGGCGCGTTGCTCGGCGACGATGAAGCCGCGCTCGCTGGCGCAGCCGTTGGCGGGGCCGCTGGCTGGTATCTCGGCTGCCGTTCCGAAGGCCGCTGCGGCAACGTCGACAACCGCCGCGAGCGCCGTGACGACCGCACGGGCCGCTACTACTTCTACGACCAGCAATCGGGCCGCTATTTCTACGAGAACGGCGAACCGTACCCGTAACAAGCGCCAACCGCTCATAGAAAACGCCGCGCCTCCATCGGAGACGCGGCGTTTTTGCTAGATGGTCGGGGCAGAGGGATTCGAACTCTCGACATCCAGCTCCCAAAGCTGGCGCTCTACCAGGCTGAGCTATACCCCGGTTGGCCGCCCTGTTGCCACGCGCGGACACGGGCCGCAACGGCGCTAGCTGGGGAAGATGCGATGCCGCACCCGATCCCCCGGCTGGATGCCGAGGGCTTCAGCACGCCCAGCTCGAATTTCGAGGACGCCGCGGGTGACGCCCGTGGCGGGAACCGCGTCGTCTGAAAAGGGGGTGGTGTGATCAGCGATATTCAGGATGCGGCCATCGACGCCGATGAAAATGATGTCGAGAGACAAAGGCGTGTTGCGCATCCAGAAGCTGGCGCGCTCTGGCGCCTGAAAGTGAAACAGCATGCCACGATCGTCTGGGAGGCTTTGGCGATACATGAGGCCATGATTGCGCTCGGCTTCATCGTCAGCGATTTCGACATTCAGCCGAACGGGGCCGCGCGACGTCTCGATCGTCAACTGCTCGGTTTGCGCGTTCGGGCCAACGCTTTCGCCGCTTCTCGTCTCGGTCGCTTGCTGCGCACAGGCGCCGACAAGCAAAACCAAACTCGCAGCGGCGGCGCGGACGGCGTGAATCCAAGACATGGCGATCCCCTGTTGGGGTGTATCTATCACGACAGAACGGGCGGGAAAGTGGCAGGCCCTAGGGGAGTCGAACCCCTCTTTTCAGGTTGAAAACCTGACGTCCTAACCGATAGACGAAGGGCCCACGTGCTCGCCAAGGTCACCCCAGGCGCGCGGGAACGCCGGCATATAAAGGGGCTCGCCCGGGCTGGCAAGGCGGCTTCCACGCCCTTTACCACCTTCTCTGGCCGGGCCGTCGTCTCAACCCGCCGCGGCCAGATCAACGATCTCGACCTCGGCCCTGACGTTGCCGTTCCACTCGTTGCGCTTGAGGCGCACTGCGGCGTGATAAGTGGCGTCACGCTTCATGAGCGCTTCGCCGAGCGGGCTTTTCATGGCGCGGAAGGCGATGCCGCTGATACGCGCCCCGCGTGCGTCTTCGAGCGTGAAGCGCACGTGCTCCTCCTTCACCAGCTTCGCGAAGCAAACGCGCACGTCCGGCAATGCGAACACCGGCTCCGGGTGTCCCTGCCCGAACGGCCCAATCCGCTCTAACGCGTCGAGCAGCGACAAATCCATCGCGCCGATGGCGCC
>Ga0163154_10003417_pt1 | contig 22054 bp, 18 predicted proteins | sample OliLakLV19MP9P1_FD_148649 | JGI IMG/M metagenome (GOLD analysis project Ga0163154, IMG submission 148649) | Freshwater microbial mat bacterial communities from Lake Vanda, McMurdo Dry Valleys, Antarctica - Oligotrophic Lake LV.19.MP9.P1 | ecosystem: Environmental > Aquatic > Freshwater > Lake >... | reverse complement strand
ACATCGCCCACCTGTTTGGCGGCATTCAGGTCTATGAGTATTTGCACGCGGTCAAACCCTTGCCGGTGATGATCACCCCCTACGAGAGTTATAGCCTGTATCTGCGGCGGCAGGTCGAGGCGGGGGCGGGGTGGGGCGCGCGGGCGCAGTGGTTCGCGGCGCGCGAGTACGAACGCTGGATGTTTGCCCCCTATCCCCGCGTGATCGTGTTGACCGACCGCGACCGCGACGAATTGCGCACCCTAGACCCGATGTTGCGGCTCAGCGTCATCCCCAACGGCGTCGATTTGGGGCACTTCATCCCCCCTTACAGCGATAGCCCACGCGAACCCAACACGATCCTGTTCACGGGCAATTTCGGCTATCCGCCCAACCTTGATGCGGCGTTGTTCTTGGCAAACGAGATTTTGCCGCGTGTGCAGTCGCGCATTCCGGCGGCGCGCTTGTGGCTGGTGGGTGCTAATCCCCCGCCCGAACTGTTGGCGCTTGCCGATGACACGATCACCGTCAGCGGGCAGGTGGCGGATATGCGCCCCTACTTCGCGCGGGCGTCGGTGTTTGCCAGCGCGCTCCGCATGGGGGCGGGCATCAAAAATAAGGTGCTAGAGGCAATGGCGATGGGCTGCCCGATGGTGGCAACGCCCCTCAGTTTAGACGGCATCAATGCCAAGCACGGCGACGCGGTGTTGATCAGCGCGCCCGACGCCAAAACCATCGCCGGGGCGATCACGCGCGTATTGGGCGACCCCGACCTCAGCGCCCGCCTTCGCCGCAATGCCCGCTTGCTGATCGAGCGCGAATACAACTGGACGACCATCGCCGGACGTTATGAAACTTTGTATCGCGAGGTGATCGGGTGAGGCTGATCTATCTGGCAAATATCCGCCTGCCGACCGAGCGCGCGCATGGTGTACAGATCGTCCAAAATTGTGAAGCCTTCGCCGCTGCCGGTGCCGATCTCAGTTTATGGATCGCCCGTCGTGCCCCCGCCCCCGAACTGCGCGGCGTCGTTGATGTGTGGGCGCATTATGGCGTTGCGCCTAATTTTCGCATCCGGCGCTTGCCCTGTCTTGACCTGTTGGCATGGGTGCCGGGGCGGACAGATATCTGGGCAAAAATCGCCTTCGGGATCGAGTCGCTCACGTTTGCGCTGGCGGCGCTGGTCGCGGCGTTGTTCACCCCCGCCGACATCTATTACAGCCGCGATCCGCTGGTGCTGGCGCTGTTGGCGATCTTCAAGCCGCGCCGCCGTCTGGCGTATGAGGCGCATATGTTGGCACAAGGGCGCATCGGGCGAGGGCTGCAAGGGTGGGTACTACGCCATGTCGAGCGTGTCTTCACGACTACCCGTCACCTCGCCGATGACTTAATCGCGCGCGGTGCCAACGCCGAACGGGTGCAGGTCGCCCATGATGGCGTGCGGCGGGCACGCTTCGATCCGTTGCCGACCCAAAGCGAGGCGCGGTTGGCGGTCGGCTGGTCGGGCGTGATCGTCGGCTATGTCGGGCGCTTGCAAGCGGTCGGCTTCGACAAAGGTGCCGGCGTGTTGGTCGAAGCGCTTGCGCCGTTGGCGGGCATCTCGTTGGGGCTGGTGGGCGGACCGGACGAGGCGGCGGAAGGCTTGCGGGCGCGCTGGCGGGCAGTGCGCGGCAGTGACGACGGCTTTTTATACGCCGGACAAGTCGCGCCGGAACAGGTACCGATTTATTTGAGCGCGTGCGATATCTGCGCGATTCCCTCTCCCGAAAATACTTTTTTCGCCTATCATTCATCCCCAATGAAACTCTTTGAATACATGGCGGCGGGCAAACCCATCCTCGCGTCTGATTTGCCCGCCTTGCGGGAAGTCGTGCGCGATGGCGAATCGGCGCTGTTGCTGCCCCCCGCCGACGTGGGGGCATGGACGGCGACGATTCTGCGCTTGCTGGCGGATGACGATCTGCGCGGGCGCTTGGCAGCGAACGCCCAAGCGTTGGTGTGGGCGCAGTATACGTGGGACGCGCGGGCGCACAGCATCCTTGCCACCTTAGCGCATCATGACCCCTAATCCCCCCCATATCGGCATCCTTGCCGCTGATCTGAGCGACCGGCACGGGTGGGCGCGCTATAGCCTAAACGTGATCCGCGCCTTGCAAACGGCGGGGGCGCGCGTGACCGTGATCGCGGCGCGGAACAGCCCGCCCATTGCTGATGTGGACGTGTTGCCCATGCTCCCCACCGTCGAGCCGCTGGATCGCGGGATGCTGCTGCGCCAGTTGCACGTCCTTGGGGCTGCGCGCGCTGCCCTGCGGTCTTGTGACGTGATCCACAGCCTGATTGAACCGTATGCGCCGTTGGCGGCTGCCCTCGCCGGGGAGCGCCCGTTGTTCGTCACGGGGCATGGCAGTTATGTCCGCGCCAGCGTGATCCGCCGCCCGCCCGCCCGCACGATCTACGCCGCCGCTTTTCGCCGTGCGCTGATGATCTGCGTCAGCCACTATACTGCCGAGGTGGTCGAAACGGTGATCCCCGGTGCGCGGACTGCCGTCGTCGGCAATGGCGTCGATTTTGAGCGCTTCGCCCCTTTGGAGCGGTTGCCCCACCCGCACCCGACGGTCTTGTGTGTGGGGGTGGTCAAGCCGCGCAAGGGCACCCTCGACTTGGTGCAAGCAATGGCGCTCGTGCGCGAAAGCATCCCCGCTGTCCGCTGCCGGATCGTCGGCTCGCTGGAGACGGATCGCCCGTATGTGGCACAAGTACGGGCGGCGATTCGCGATCTGGGTTTAGACGAGACGGTCGAACTGACGGGCGGCTTGCCCAATGACGCCTTACTGCACGCCTACGCCAGCGCCGATGTTTTCGCCTTGCCGTCGCAAAACATCGACTGGAAATTTGAAGGCTTCGGCTTGGCATTACTGGAGGCGAGCGCTGCCGGTCTGCCGGTGATCGGGTCGCGCGATTGTGGCGCGGCAGATGCTGTGATCGACGGCGTGACGGGCTTGTTGGTCGGGCAAAATGATCCCGTGCTGTTGGCACAAGCGCTCACGACCCTCTTGACCCAACCGGATACCGCCCGCCAAATGGGGTATACCGGACGCGCCCATGCCCGAATGCAGACATGGGACGCGGTGGCGGAGCAGTTGTTGGCGTTGTACGCCGAAACCCCGTGATTGACTCCGCCCGTCGCCTCCTCAGCACCCGTTTCATGCGCGATACGCTGGCGTTGCAAATGGGCAAGATCGTCGCCACCATCCTCAGCTTCATATCGTCGCTATTGGTTTGGCGCTTGCTCGGTCCCGAAGGCAGCGGTGTCTTTGCATGGGCGGCGTCGCTGGTGAGCATGGCGCAACTGCTCGACCTCACCGGCTTGGGCACCAGTACGGGATCGCGCTTGGCGGTCGCCATCGGGGCAAAACAAGACGACGAGGTGCGCGACTTGCTCGCGTTTCACTTGCAGATCAATGTCGTGGTCAATGTGATCCTGATCGCGGGTATGTTCTGGGTCGGCAGAGCGCTGGCAACGACGCTCTACGGTAACCCGACCGTCGGCGATTTGGCGGCGGGCTTGGCGCTTGGGCTGTTGGCGGATGGCGTCTATAACCTGATCTTGACGGCGTTACAGGCGCGCCGTTCGATGCTGTTGATCGCCATCGTCGGGGTGGTCAATCAACTGGTGTTGTCGGTCTGTGTGATCGGCGCGCTGCTGATTCAAGCGGATGCGGCGGCACTGGTGGTGGCGCGCTTGGCATATGCCTATGTGACCTTGGCGTTGGCGCTGATCCTCTATGCGCGGGTACGGGGGCAGGGTGAGAATCCCTTGCCGGGCATCGGCGTGATTTTAAGCCGCATCGGGCGGGTCTCGGCGCGTCCCTATTGGCGCTTTGGGGTGGCGAACGCCGTCGATAAAAATTTAGCAGAGCTGAGCGTGCAGATCCCCATCCAGATCGTCGGCATCATCGGCGGGGAGCGCGCCGTCGGCTTTTTAACACTGGCGATGACGGGCATCACCAATGTCGGCATTTTGACCTCGGCATTGTTTGAAAACCTCAAAACGGTCGTGCCCCAAGCCGTCGGGCGGCGAGATTTTGCCCAGTTGTGGCGGGGCATCCCGCGCGCCATGATCGCGCTGGCGGTCGGCGGGGCGGTGGTCTATGGGGCGCTGGCGTTGGTCGCCCCGTTCGCCATCCCGCCGATTTTGGGTGCCGAGTGGGACGCCGCCATCCCAAGCTTGATCGCGCTCACCCCGTTTGGCGTGATCACGGCGGTGGCGGGCGTCTTGGGTCCTGTCTACCGTGCCCTTGACCTAATGCGCGGGGCGATTTTCGCCAAAAGCGCGAGTTTACTGCTGGTGCTGGTGCCGGGGAGCTTATTGCTGGTGGCGGCAGTCGGCAGCGATCCCGCTTCCCCCGAAGGCACAGCGGCGGTCGGCGGGGCGTTGCTGCTGGATGCCGTCTTTGTGGTCGCGGCGTTGTTGACGGCACGCGCCACTTTGCCCCCGTTGCGGCGCTTAGCACAAGACGCCGCGAACCCTCCATTCGTAAAGGAAGAACCATGACCGATCTCAAAAGTGGGCTGCGGGCGTCGCCCTTGCGCCCGATCTATCTATGGCTGGCGAATCGTTATCGCGGGGTGCGGCGCTTATTCGCCTATCCCGCTACCGCCCGTTTGGGCGTCGTTGATTATGATGTCTATTGGGAAGCGAAAGCCGAGACCACGATGGGCGCGCTGTCCCCATGGCGTCAGCGGCGTGCCGATGTTTTTGTGAACGTGGTCGCCCAAAACGATGCTGTCTTAGATTTGGGCGTGGGCGATGGTGCCCTGCTTGCCTACCTGATCCAGAAGCGCGGCATTCGGGGCTATGGGCTGGATGTGTCGGCAAAGGCGGTTGATTTTTGCCAGTCGCAGGGTTTAAACGTCGCGCTTGGGGATATCAACCGTCCGATTGCCGCTGTCGTGACCGAGGCGTTCCCTGGGGTCGCGTTTGACTGGGTGATCTTGTCCGAGATCATCGAGCATATCCCCGACCCCGAAAGCCTGTTGCTCAGCTTGCGCCCACTCGTCCGCAAAGGGATCATTGTGTCGATTCCCAATACTGGTTTTCATCAACATCGGTTACGCTTACTGATGGGGCGCTTTCCGTTGCAATGGGTGGTCACACCGGGGGAGCATCTGCGCTATTGGACGCGCGCTGATTTTCACTGGTGGGCAAAAGGGCTGGGCTTCAAGATTCAGCGCGAAATCCCCTATGAGGGCACGGGCGTCCTCAAAAATGTGTTGCCGGGTGTGTTTGCTGCTGCGTTTGTGTTTGTCTTGCGGGCTGATTCTAAGGGATAGATCATGTGTGGCATTTTCGGTCATTTTACGGCGACTGGGGCGGACGCGGGGATGGTCGAACGGATGGCGCACACACTGGCACATCGCGGACCCGATGGCTATGGCACCCATAACGAGCAAACCCTATCCTTTGGCGCGGGGCGCTTGGCGATCATCGACCTTGCTGCGCCTGCTGGCCCGCTCTACAGCGAAGATCGCCAGACCATCGTCGTCTTCAATGGCGAGATTTACAACTACCGCGCTTTACGGGCGATCTTAGAGCAGACTGGACACCACTTCGCCACCGCGACCGATACCGAAGTGATCGTGCATGGCTACGAACAGTGGGGCGTCGGCGTGTTGGAGTATCTGGACGGCATGTTCGCCTTCGCCTTGTGGGATGCCGCCCGTGCCGAATTGCTTTTGGCGCGGGATCGCTTGGGCGAAAAACCGCTGTATTATGCCGACATGGGCGCGGGCGAATTCTTGTTCGCGTCAGAAGTCAAAGCGCTGTTTGAACACCCCCATTTGCGGCGTGCCGTCAATACCGCTGTCCTGCCCACGTATCTGGTCTTGGGCTTTGTGGCACCGCCCCAAACGTTGTTCGCGGGGGTGCAAAAACTAGCGCCGGGGGAATATATCCGCGTCGGGCGGGAAGGCATCACCAGCGGGCGCTATTGGCACCCCGCCTATCACACCGAAAACGCGCCCCCTTACCCGCAAAGCGTCGCCCAAGTGCGCGCCACCTTGCAAGGGGCGGTCGAACGGCAGATGATGAGCGATGTGCCGGTGGGGGCGTTTTTGAGCGGAGGCGTGGATTCGTCGGCGATTGTGGCGTTGATGCGCCAGTATAGCCCCTATCCCGTGCGCACGTTCACCGTCGGCTTTGAAGCCGAACCGGGCAGCCCGACCGACCTCAAATTCAATGTTGATGTCCGCTATGCCGCCCAAGCCGCGCAGCACTTCGGCACCGATCATCAGGTGATCACCATCCCCAACGATGAGCGCATCGCGTGGCTGTTGCCCCATTTGATCTATGCGATGGACGAGCCGATCTCCATGCCGACGATCATCCAAACCGCGTTCGTCACGGCGTTGGCGCGCACCCAAGGCGTGCCGGTGTTGCTCAGCGGCGAAGGGGGCGATGAGGTCTTTTTCGGCTATACCCACTATCGAGCGGAACAGACGTTATCACGCTATCTGCGTGTGCCCGCCTTGCTGCGCGATCACCTTTTGAATCCAATTTTCCGGCGCACTGATTCCGCCGCGTTGGGCAAGTTGGCGCACAAAGCCAGCCAAACGACGCCCCAAGCCCGCTATCTGGAATGGTTGCGCCGCATGGAGCATCCGCGCGTGGCGGAACTTTTGCGGTCGGTGACGTCGGCGCAGGACAGCGAGCGCGTTGTGGATGGCATCTTGTCGCCGTATCTGCACGCGCCGGGGGCAGGTTCGTTTATCGAACAGATCGCTTTTGCCGATTTGCGCTTGGTGCTGGCGGAAAACATGAACCTGCGGGTGGACAAGATGAGCATGGCGATGTCGATTGAGGCGCGCGCGCCGTTTCAAGATCGGAGCGTGGTCGAATTGGCGCTAGGGCTGCCAACATCGTACAAACTGGGGGGGGACTTCAAACGTGTCCTCAAAGATGCCGTCCGCGATGTGGTGCCAGAAACGATTTTACGCCGTCCGAAGTGGGGCTTCACCCCGCCCGCGTCGGAATGGATGCGCACGATTTTGCGCCCCTTGATCGAGACCACGCTCACCCGCGAGCGGGTCGAGTCGGTCGGCATCTTCCGATGGGAGACGGTCGAGGCGATCAAGAACGCCCACATCGTTGAACGTAAATACGAGTTATGGTCGTTGTGGACGACCTTCATTTTTCACTTGTGGTACAGCCTGTATATCGATCAAAGCCTGACCCTGAGTGACACTTTCGACGCGGCGCACTTGGTGGAAAAAACAGGGCTACGGGGATAGGCTGTTCAAAATGATCCAAAGGGGGTAAGGCATTTTTACCAAATTTACCAAATTCGCGTGGTTTTTGCGCCTTTTTGTACATGTTAACTAAATATAACTATCTGAAATGTACAAAGTTGCCAACTGTAAAACCCCTTATACCTGATTATGATTGGCAGTGTTTAGGAAATTCAGACAAACGATAGTGCGTTTTTAACTGTTGGTTCGTATTTTGAAGATACTATTTGGTCACAATCACCCATCACACAGGCGCTTTATCTTCTTTTTCAAAATCCCTATCCGCTGTGGGGGGCGTTACAAGTTCATCCATCCTGAGTGTCGAAAGGAGCAAACGCGCCTTTGTCGTGCGCGTTGAATAAAATCACATGAATATTTTAATTATCGGGGGCACGCGCAATGTTGGGCATTACTTGACCAGCGCCCTGCTTGAAGCGGGGCACCGCGTCACTGTTTTCAATCGGGGACGTACCCCCGACGAATTGCGTGCCGAGGTCGAACGCCTCCAAGGGGATCGCACCTTGCGCGCCGATTTAGACAAGGCACTGCGTGGGCGCACCTTTGACGCCGTGATCGACAATGCTATCTATAAGGGTGCCGAGGCAGAAACCATCCTCGAACTTTTGAACGGGCGCACCGGACGCTATATCTTCCTGAGTACCGGGCAAATCTACCTTGTGCGCGAAGGCGCGCCGCGCCCCTCCAAAGAAGCCGATTATGATGGACGCTTGATGCCCGCCCCCAAACTAGAGTCGTATGGTCATCAAGAATGGCTGTATGGCATGGACAAGCGCCGGATTGAGGACGCCATGGTCTCGGCGTGGGAGACGATCAGTTTCCCCTACACCTCGCTCCGCATCCCGATGATCAGCAGTGAGCGGGATCATTTCCATCGCCTCTACAATTACATTCTCCGCCTCAAAGACGAGGGACCGATCCTCGCGCCGGAAACGCCCAACTACCCGCTTCGGCATGTTTATGTCGCGGATGTCGTCAACGCCATCATGCGCTTACTGGATACAGGGCTAGGCATCGGCAAAGCCTATAACATCGCGCAAGAAGAGACGGTCACGCTGGATGAGTATCTGAATCTCGTGGGGGGGTTCTTAGGCGTCCAAGCCGAGATTGTGCGCATCGCTTCTAGCAAACTGGAAGCACAGGGCTTTTTGCCCGATTGCTCCCCGTTTAGTGAACGCTGGATGTCGGAACTGGACAACACGCTGAGCAAAGAAGAATTGGGCATGGTTTATACCCCGCTGCCCGTCTATCTGGAAAAGCTAGTGCGTTTTTATACCCACAATCCCCCACCCAAGACCGCCAGTTATCTACGCCGCCGCGCCGAACTAACGTTCCTCGAATTTTACCGCCAAGAAACTTCGGTCTAGCGGGGCGTCCTCCCAGCAAAAACGCTCACCTCGTGGGGTGAGCGTTTTTGTGGATAGGCTGGGGGGTAGAACGCGCGTCGTTAGGTCGCCGGGGCGGACGATTTTGTCTCGCTAGACTTCGACCCGCTGGTTTTTGACTCCACAGTCGCCTTGGTCTCCGCTTTTTTCTCACTCGCGCTTTTGTCGCCGCCGTTATTGCTGGATTCTTTGCCAGAATCGCTCGACGATGAAGACTCCCCAGACGACGACTCGCCCGAACTCGACGACTCGTCTTTTGACTTTGCCGGCGTCATCATACTCGACTTTGAGGAACTCTTGCTGTCGTTCACGTAGAAACCGGAGCCTTTGAAAATGACGCCGGCTGCTTGCACGACTCGCGTGACCGATTGACCGGTCTGAGGATCAACACTCAAGGCGTCATCGGTGAATTTTTGCCGAAGATCGAATGTCGTACCATCCGCGCGGCGATACGTGTATACAGGCATAACACCATCCCTACCATCGAGAAACTTGAGAAGAATTGTTAGAAGTTACTCTTTATCATACTCGCATCGGTGCCAGAGTGTCTATAGAAATGGGCAAACTCTGACGATCTTTTTATATGCCCGATCAGCCGCTCAGCCCAAGTGACTGTGCCGCCAGGTCACATAAATAGGTGCCGCCCGCCTCTAGCCATGATTGCAAGGCGGGGCTAGTGTCTTTGGATAGTCCCGCATCGGCGTAAATGGTCGATCCCCATTGGTAGTAGCGTCGGGTTTCGCTTGCCCATTCGCTACTCGGTTTCGAGACGATGGTTTGCCCGCCGTTGTAACATGCCATCGCCAACGCGGGATCGCCTTCCGAGTAATCGAGGCAGACATTGAGGAAGTTCGCGCCGCGCATGGCATTGGTGTCGGGATCGATTTGATTTTCGCCCGCCGCGAAATGAAAGGGCATTACTTGGAATAGCCCCTGCGCCCCCGCCGGGCTGGAGACCGTCCAATCGCCGCAGGACTCGATCTGCATGACGGTCGCCAGCAAGTTGGGATCCAAATCATACTGTTGTGCCCAGCGGTTGATCTCCTCATCCCAATGACGGACTTCCTCCGTAAAAAAAGGCGCGATTACGCTAATGCGTTCGCTGACTGTCACGCCCGTCAAATAGGGCAATTGATCGAGGATACGTCCGGTCGCGCCGAGCGTCGCCGCCAGCGCCGTCGGCAGCACGAACACGATCAACAGCATCAAGGCGATCCAGCCCGGTAGAAGGCGCAAGAAAATACGCTTTAGTTGCTTTTTCACCCGGACGGCTCCAGCGAACTACAAATGGGCTGTCCAGTGACGGCATTCAGTTGAATCTTCCACGATGTCTCTATCGCGGCGCGTTCCCATAAGTCGAAATCGACCTCACAGCGCACTTCACGGTTTTCGCTATTCAAGATCAAGATGTAATTTTCGTCACGGTCGCCTTCGCGTTCGCACCCCAAGCAGGTGCCGCCAGAGACGTTGGTGAGGGGCCACGCGATCTCAGAATTTAAGCCCATGCCGTCGCTAGTCGTCGTCCGTTGGGTGACCCATTGGTTGATCGAGAAGCTGCAATAGGCATCATAGATCGGTTCTTCGCGATAAGTGGTTTGGCATTCGCGCCGCTCGCTAAAGGTGCCATCCCCGTTATCGACCCGCCGGACGGCGCATTCTTCGCCATCGGCGACACTGCGGGAACTGCGTTGTTCTTGCCGCCGCGCTACGCTGTAGGCACCGCTCGGCAGTTGATCGCACCATGCCTCGGCGGGGACGACCGAAAACTGCTCGATAGTGATCGTGCGTTCCCACGTATGCCCGCTCACGAGGGCGGCAGATTCGCGTCGCCCAAAGATCAAGAACAGCACGCCGATCACGACCACCGCCACCACCCCGATGATCGCGACAGTGCGCAGACTGAACGGGCTGGTGGGCACCGTGCCGACACCCGCTGCTTTCAAATCACTGTCGATCTGCTCTTGGTCGAGATTGCGCTGGGCTTGCGCTGTAAACGACTCGGTTTCTCGGCGCACTTGTGACGCCAGCGGGCTGACAGCAGTCGCCCCTTCTAAGAGATTGCCGCATTGTTGGCAAAATTTAGAGTCGGCAGCGTTAGGGGTCGAACACGCGGCACAAATCACATCCGCGCCTTTATGGACATACGCCTCGACTTTTTTCTTGTCACTATCGGCGGGAAAACGCCGCGAGCGCGGGTCTTGCGCCGCGCCACAATTGGGGCAAAATTTATGCGTTCGGGCGGGCAAACCGTGCGTGCCGCAAAATTTGCAATCCCACACCATTTCATAGGTGCCAAGCTCTTCAACGCGACTCGGTTGGTCAGACATCACTCAATTCCTTGTGAACCTATCCTTACCCCCTGATCCTACCGCCAAATTGCCATTTTCACAGGCTGTCGTCTGTGGCAACCGCTGCTGAAGGGGAGTGCGCATCGGTAAAATTGCGGGGCATCATCGCGCTTAAGCCCTCGAAGGTGAGCTGATATTGCATCTTCGCCATTTGCGCGGGGGTCAAACTGAGGTCATGGTGCAGCCACCAATTGATCAATCCCACCTGCGCCCCGGCAAAAAATGCAGCGATCACCTCCGTCGGGATCGGCAGGTCATCATTGGCGGGCAACAACGGCTGTACCAGTTCTTCATGAAAGACGCTCGTCAGATACGTCGTCACCCGTTGAATGAACGCTGCCGATCCCTGTTTTCCCAACATAATCCGGTAAAACTCGGCATTTTCGGCGACATGCTGGTAATCTGCCGGGTCACAAGCGATAGCGGCGAACTCCTCTAACGTCGTCACCGCTTGTAAGGCTGCCAGGGGTTTCCTGCCCAATTCACCATAAATTTGTTCCATCGTGGCGAACAACAGATCATCTTTGTCTTTGAAGTGCAGATAAAACGTCGTGCGGCTGACATCGGCGTGGTCGGTGATATCTTGGACGCTTAGGGAACTGTAGCCGTGTTCGAGGATCAGTTCCCGCAGCGAGTTGCCAAGAAGCTTCAATGTCCGCCCGATACGTGGGTCTTGGCGTTTGGTGCGGGGCGCTGGGGGGGCGGTTCTGGCGGGTTTTGCTGGCGATTTTACCGGCATAATAAACACCTGTCATCTATACTACACAGTGTGAAAATTGCTCGTTGACATTTTTTGCGGACAACTTATGCTATATCCTGTACAGTATGTACATAAAACGACAAGTTGTAAAGGTAATCTTCATCATGGAACAACCTGTGATCCCCGGACCGCCCGAAATTCGCGGTATTATCCCTCAACTTCGCCTGTTCAGCGCCCTTCAAAACGACCTGATCGGCATACTAGAGGGCTATTTCGATACTTACGGGGATATCTATGCCTTACGAGTCGGCGGCGAAAGCCAAATTATGCTTAGCCGCCCGGAACACTTGTATGAGCTGTTGGTGGTCAAGGCGGATGACTTCCACAAAGGCTCCGATTACAAAAATACGACGCGCGGCTTGGCGCGTTTTCTCGGCAATGGCTTGTTGACCAGCGATGGCGAGTTTTGGAAGCGCCAGCGCCGTTTGGTCGCACCCTCGCTGCACACCCGTCGAATCGAAAATTATGCGCAGATCATGGTCGATCAAACCACCCGCATGATTGATGGCTGGCAGGGCAAATCAGAAATTCGGGTCGATCCCGAAATGCAACGGGGCACGCTCTCGATTGTGGCGCAAGCGCTGTTTAATGCCGATGTCACCCAAGACTCGGGGCGGGTGGCGGCGGCGTTGCTCGTCTTGCAACATATGATGAACCCGTTTGATATCCTGCCCTCGTGGGTGCCGACGCCCAAGCGTTGGCGCGAACGGAACGCTGTCAGCACCTTGGATGACATTATGTACACCTTGATTCGCGAGCGCCGCGCCGAAAACGAGGACAAAGGCGATCTCTTGTCGATGCTGATCTTGGCGCGCGATGATGACGGCGGGGCGATGGATGACCGCCAAGTGCGCGATGAAGTGGTGACCTTGTTCCTCGCCGGACACGAAACCACCGCCAATGCTATGAATTGGACGTGGGTGCTGTTGGCACAAAACCCGGATGTGGAACGCAAACTGCACGAGGAATTGGATACCGTGTTGGCGGGGCGCACGCCGACTTTAGCCGATTTGAAACAACTGCCCTACACCGAGATGATCGCCAAAGAGGTGCTGCGCTTGTACCCCCCCGCCTATTCCTTTGGGCGGCGGTCGATCCGTGCGACCAGCATCGGTGAGTACCCGATCCCGGAAGGTACCGAGATCACCGTATTTTCCTATCACACCCACCGCGACGGGCGCTATTGGGCGGAGCCTGATCGCTTTATGCCGGAGCGGTTCAGCCCCGACAACGAAGGCACCACCCACAAATACGCCTATATTCCGTTTGGGGGCGGTCCGCGCGTGTGCATCGGCAATAGTTTCGCCCAGATGGAAACGCGCCTGATGTTGGCAACCATCGCCCAACGCTATCAACTGCGCTTGCCTCCCGGTCAAACGACCGTCGGCATGGATCCGCTGATCACGCTGCGTCCGAGCGGGGCAGTGACAATGCGCGTAGAAGCGCGTGCGCAAGTCAAGGCATACGCTTAAACGCACAAGATGACATAGGAAGGCGCGAAGCAAGATAAATCTTCTTCGCGCCTTCCTGTTTGGTGTTTTTTATGCTTTGCCGGATGATTACGGTGCCAACGGTTCCAGCCAATAGGTATTGGCGTCCCCTTCTGCCGTCCAGCCGCTCATGCCGTCCGCCTCCACCCAAAACCATACCAAGCCATCGGCGCAGACCGGATCACTGGTGACGGCAAATTCGGCACCTTCGGGCAAGGTGCCTACTTGGGTGCTGTCCCGCTTCGGTTCGCTGCGCAGGGCATTCGCCCCCAAGCCGGGGATCACCCGCCCGCGTGTTAAGGTGCCAAGACGGGGCGTTAGCGTGCCGGGGCAGTACAGCGGCTCAACATTGCCCGATACCGCCCACAACAAAATCACCTCTTCATCGTTCAGGCTGACCCAACCCGTAGCCGCTGCTCCAGCATCCACTTGCCACCATGCCGTCTCGTCAAGGCAGCGTGTTTCGTCCAATAATTGCACGAACGGGGGCGTGATGATGACATTGCCATTGGGCTGATCGTAAACGGCAATGGCGGTGGGCACCTCAACCAGCGTGCGGATATCCGTCACAAAGATACCCTCTGCTGCCACGCTGAGGACATCACAGTGGATGCTCGCATAGGTCGAACGGGGGTCGGGCGCGCCTTCGGGAACCAGCAGGTAACGATTGTGGAGGCTAAACTCGAAGCCCGTCGGGCTATCGGACAGTTCATAGCCCACATCAACGGGGATCAGGCGCAGCTCGGTGCTGCCATCGGACGATGCCAAGCGCGTCGCCAAGCCACCCGCCGGAAAGCGCACTATCAACGGGCGGGCATCGCCATAAAACCATGCTTCTTCGGCATTAAAGTAATCGAACAGCGCCACCGCGCCCGCTGCGTCCCGCACCAAACGCACTATGCGAGCCGGTTGATGATGCAAATCGCGCAAGGCGGCACCGCTGGGTCCGCCACTGCGCCCAAACACGGGGTACAACTGCCAGTTTTCGAACCGTGCTTCATCCAACGGAAACGTCGTTTGGAGTGCGGTGACGAGTGCCGCGACATCAGGATCAGCGCCGACAATGCCCGCCAGCGTATAAGTGGTATAGGCGGCATCTTCGGTTTGCCCCATAGCGCCTAAGACCATTATCCGCAGATAGTGGCTGAGCGCATGGGTAGGGGAATGCGCCAGGGCTACATCGATATCGTTGAGGGCGGACGCCGAATCACCCGCCAGTCGTCGGGCAAGGGCGCGGCTCAGCATCAGCATCGGGTTTAGCCTGCTATTTTCGAGCGTGGCATAGTGGGCGGCGGCTTCGGCATATTCTCCGGCATTCATCAGCCCAAAGCCCGTCTCCAACGCTGCCACCACCTGAGTCTCATCGGGCATAGGCAGGTAGCCGTCAGCGTAAATCGAGTCGAGGGCAGCCGCCATCAAGAGACTCCGGTCGGCACAGGTGATGTCGGCTGCTGGGCACCTACTGCTGGCGTCAAGTGCCGCCCGCAATTGACACACCGACACCGTAACGCCTTCCGCCACACACGGCACGAATACCGCACAGGTGGCGGCGTAGTCTAGCGGGGCGGCAGCAGCTTGGAGTGCTTGCAGGGCTGACCGTGTGCAAGTGGCTTGGGGGGCGACCCCTTGCGCCGTCACTAGTTGGCTCATCCCCACCAGGATGACTATCAGAACGATCGCAATTAGCTTTCCATGGAACATAAATCCTCTTTGAGATGGCATCATGGCTTACGGGTGCATTTCACTTTAGTGCAAAATATGCTCGTCATGGTACCGGGGGAAATGTGGGGTTTCAAAGGGCGGATATTCGGCGCGGGGACAATGTGAGTTGACAACATTTGACAAGCGCCTAATCCGCCCCACCAACGATCTCCGTTGCGGGCCCCTAACCACAATAGGGCGGGTTTGTTTTTTGTTGCCAACCCCTATCGTCTCATCAACGTAAATGTAGGGGCGGATTAGGCGCTCGTGGAAAAATCCCCAACCCCAAGAGTCGCCGCGCCGAATATCCGCCCGTTTACCTGTTATGAAATCATAGCGATGCACCAAAGTGAAATGCACCCAGGGCTTACAGGCAAGTTGATATCATCATATCCTCATTCTGTGGATTCCTATCTTGAGTTGCAGACCAACGCGATCAAGGTTACGCTCTTGATCATCAATAGGGTCACGCATCGTTTCAGAGTGAGTTCAAGAAAATCATGGGACATATCAATTTAGTCACCGCTATACCGGGCCCAAACAGCATCGCTCTCGCCCAACGCCGCGAAGCCGCCACCGCGCGGGGTGCTGCCAAAGCCTCACAAATCGCCATTGTGCGCGCCGCAGGGGCGCTTGCCTATGACGCCGACGGCAATACCTTGATCGATCTTGCGGGCGGGATCGGATCGTTGGCAGCGGGGCACTGCCCGCCCTCGGTGGTTGCCGCCATTCAGTTGCAGGCACAGCAACTCATCCACTTTTGCGCCATCGTCGGCACCTATGAGCCGTATGTGCGCGTGGCGGAATTGCTGAACGAAGTCACGCCTGGGGACTTCCCCAAAAAGACGGTACTGCTCAACAGTGGCTCCGAAGCCGTCGAAACCGCCGTCAAGATCGCCCGCAGCTACACCGGACGCCCCGCCGTCATCGTCTTTGAAGGGGCATATCATGGGCGCACCAATTTGGCGTTGGCGATGACCAGCAAGTATGGCTTGTTCAAAAAAGGCTTCGGTCCCTTCGCGCCCGAAATCTACCGATTGCCTTTCCCAAATGTCTATCGTCGTCCGTTGGGCATGGATGAGACCATGTACATTGACGACGCCATCGCCCGCCTCGAATACGCCATGACCTCGCAGGTTGATCCCAGTGCGGTGGCGGCAATCGTGGTGGAACCGGTGCAAGGCGAAGGCGGCTTCATTGCGGCACCGCCCCGCTTCCTCGAACGCATCCGCGCCTTGTGCGATCAACACGGCATCGTGATGGTGTGTGATGAAATTCAGTGCGGTTTCGGACGTACCGGGCGCATGTTCGCGGTCGAGCATTACGGCATTGTCCCCGACTTGATCGTGACCGCCAAGTCATTGGCGTCGGGGATGCCACTGGCTGCCGTCACGGGGAAAGCCGAAATCATGGACGCGCCGCATCCGGGCGGCTTGGGGGGTACCTATAGCGGCAACCCGCTGGCGTGTGCCGCTGCCATCGAGACGATAGAGATCATCCGTCAGCCAGAATTTTTGGCACGGGTCGAGGTCTTGGGTGCCAAGATGCGCCAACACCTCAATGCGCTCAATGCCGAGTCGGTGTTGGTCGATGATGTGCGCGGACTCGGCTCGATGATGTTGTTGGAAATCGTCTCCAACCCCCTGACCAAACAGCCCGCGCCCGAACACACCATCGCGGTGATTCAAGAGGCGCTCAAGCGCGGGGTGGTGGCGATGCGGGCGGGTATTTTCAGCAATTGCATCCGCTTCTTGCCGCCGCTGGTGATCACCGACGAGCAATTGGATGAAGGCATGGGCGTGATCGCCGATGCCGTGCGCGCGGTCGAGGATCGGCTACAAGTGGCACAGGTAGCGGGGTAGAGGTTTTAGGGATTAGGTGGACGCGCTTTCATAGGCGCGTCCACCACGTTCGCGTTTACCCTGCCCCTAGCGCGGGCGGGCCACGAACACGATATAAAAATAGGTGGTCGTCGCTTCATCAAAACTCACGCCGATCCCGATTTCGGTCAAATCGTCGTTTAACAGGGCAGATGATGAACTGCTATCCAGCCAATGTGCCATCGTATCGGTACTAGTCTGTGCCCCTGAAATCGAAAACACCTCGATATCATCCCACCGATAGACCGCCCCTACCCGATCCCAAAGGTCGGATGGGAAATCCCCCCGCTCACGGACATAGGCGCTGATCTCGTCGGCAACTGTGACCAGATCGGTATTTATGGTAATAATACTCCCCATTGTTGAGCGGCACCCGCCCTATGCCGAGATGCGAGAGTGCATCCGTCATCGCCACTTCATCCACTGCCGCCGTGTCGGTGAAGGTGGCATAGCCTGTTGAGGTCGCATCAAAATCGGCGTCGCGCAACAGCCCCTCCAGCGTTTCGGTGGAAAGTTCCGCCATCGTGTTATTGACCACGCCTTGAGCGACAGCGCTCCCCGTCTGCGCCAAAATAGCGCTCCAAGCAATAGGGGAAAGGGCTTCTTCGCGACGGGTGGCGTTCAAAAATGCCATCAAAGCCTCTTGTTCCACCGCATCCAATTGGGAATCTTGGGCAACCACTGATGGGGACGGTTGCCGTTATCGAGAAAGAGAACATCATCCCTAATAAAACGATGGTCGTTAAAAAGCGCATCAGTTATCCTCATCTTTTTTATAAACGCTTGATTTTCCACCGCACCTCTTTAAAAGTTTAACGCACGATGGTTATTTTTGTCGTGGCTTTTTTCGCTTTGCGCCGTCATGCTTCCGCGTTTAATCTTTGCCACCCCCGTTATACCCTCAACCCCTGATTCTTGTGAATTAGGCACTATCTCATTCATTACTTTTGCCCCCAAGCCAATAGGGGGTAGTTGCCATCGTTGCAAACTGGTTGTAGACTGAATCAACTTGATGTGATGATCTACGCTTAAAGGTAAATTGTGCCTGATGCAGTCTTGCTGAGCGCGGGTTTAGGAAATATTGCGGAATGTGTCGATCTGGCAGTCGAACACGGGCTGGGGATCGAGGTCATGGCGTTTGCTTACCCGCATATTCTGGATGGCGACTGGCGCGGGACGGTGGCGAAATACCGCCAACTCCTCCAACCTGTTTCGGGGTTGCTGACGTTGCATGGACCCTTCTTGGATATGGCAGCGGGAAGCCCGGATCCACGTATCAATGATGTCGTCAAAACACGCTTTCGGCATTCGTTAGAGATCGCGCATGAACTGGGAGCGCGTATTGTCGTGCTGCACGCCAATTACATCGCCGCCATTCGCACCGACGAATACCGGGCGGGGTGGCAAAAACGGAATCTCGACTTGTGGGGCGATATTGCCCGCACTGCCGAACGGCTAGATGTGACAGTGGCTGTCGAAAACATGTGGGAATTTGACCCCCACCTGATCGGCGATGTCCTTAAAACCCTGAATCATCGGTATATCCGTGCGTGCTTGGATGTCGGGCATACTCATCTGTATTCGGAAGTGCCCTTTGAAACATGGCTGGAAGTGATGGCACCGTATCTCGTCCATGCCCATCTCAACAACAACGATGGCAAGTTCGATAATCACCGCGCACTGGCGCACGGTGTAGTCCAGTACCAGCAAGTTTTGCCGCTGCTCCGGGCGTTGGAATCGCCGCCGTCAATCACGCTGGAGATGGACTCGGTCGCGGATATGGCGGCAAGTCTGCCTTATTTTCATTTGCTGCGCCAACCGTCCGGCGATTGAGCGTCATGAAACCGAAACGCTGTCGAGGGGCAATGAAGGACGCCAATCGGGTCATTGCCCGACTCTTTGGCGTCTTTAGTTGACAGCCCGTCTTTGAGTTCGTATACTTGCGCTTGCATAAACAAAAACAAACTTCTCTCATGCTCACCATCCGCCGCGGGAGGCAGGTATGATTCAGGGCGACAGCTTCCGGCTTATCGTGCGTCGAGGTCCACAGCCGAACCAAAGTTATGATCTTAACAAAGATATCATAACCCTTGGGCGCGATATCACCAATGATATCGTCATCAATGACCCCGAAGCCAGCCGTCACCACATGCGGTTGACGCGCGGTGTCAGCGGTTTTTCGTTAGAAGATTTAGGGTCCACAAATGGCACCTTCGTCAATGGGCAGCGGCTTTCGGGCGCGCGTCCATTGCGTCCGGGGGATATGGTCGGCTTGGGCGAAACCGTGACCTTGCTCTATGAATCGGTCGCCGGGGTACGCCCCTCAGAAGAGGCACCCAGCGCCCCCGGCATGGCACCCGCGCCTAATGTGCGCCCGTCGCCCGCCCCGGTTGCGCCCCAACCGCAGCAACCAGCCTATGTCCAGCCTCAACCGGTAGCACAACCCGATCAACCCCTGTATGGCGGGTATGCGCCCCCACAAAATCAGCCCGTGCAGCCCTATAACCAACCCGCTTATAACATGGGTCCGGCACAAGGCGTCACGCCGCTGGTTGATGTCGGGAGTGAATACGACCCGTATGCGGTCCGCAACGAGAGCGCGCCCAACACCACCCGCCTGATCTTGATCGGCTGTGTGGGACTAAGCTTGTTCTGCTGCTGTTCCAGCGTCTTGGGCTTGGTCTTGGTCGATCAATTTTGTTTGTGGAACCGCATCCCCATCGTGTACGACTTGCTGCGCGCGCTCGGTTATGTGATGGTGTGTTCTTAAAATCAAGGTTCTATGCTTCATAGAAGATCATCAAGATCGAAAAATAACTACACAGTTACCCCTCATGCCCCGACCCCTTCTCCCAGCCGCTACGCTTTTGGAGAAGGGGAGAAACGCGGTAGAAAGTCCCTCGCCCCGCTGCTTCGCTTATGGAGAGGGATTGCCGCTTTGCTTTGGGTGAGGGGTGTGTAGTTACATCGAAAGTTTATGGTAAGGGCGTAACATTATTACACCCTTATTGATTCTAGGAGGCACCACATGACGCAAGGGAAAAAAGCCCCGATCCATTTTGAATTACTCGCCCCGTATAACAAATCGGTTCACCTGCTTGGCAGTTGGAAAGATTGGAAACCCATTGCTATGAAGCTCGACAAGGCAACGGGGGTCTGGCACTGTGATGTCTCCCTTGCTGATGGCGATTACGAGTACAAATTCGAGGTTGTCTCACAGAGCTATTTTGCCGTCGGCGAAACATTGACAGTGGCAGACCCCAAAGCGCTAGAATCAACCCTCGACTCGCACGAGAATTCCATCGTGCGTGTGCGGGGTGGCAAGCGTTTCCTCACAGGCTACGTATGGCAGCATGATCATGTACCCCTACCGCCCAATGAGCAGATCATCATCTATGAGCTGCACATCGGTGATTTTGGGGCGACCGCCAATAGCGCCGGCACCTTCGCCATCCTGATCGAAAAATTGGATTATCTGGCAGATCTCGGCATTAATGCCGTCGAGTTCATGCCCGTGAATGAATTCCCCGGCGTCCATCAATGGGGCTACACCCAACGCAGTTTGTACGGGGTCGAAAACAGCTATGGAAGTCCCGATGAATTATGTCGTTTGGTGGATGAGTGCCACGCGCGCGGGATCCGTGTTATCCATGATGTGGTCTATAACCACATGGAACAAGAAGCCCCGCTGACCAAAATTGACTATACCTATTGGTTTTACCAAGAAAACCCCGATCCGGGGTATCTGCATTTTGGACCCAAGTTCAATTATGAACACAAAGATGACAACTTTGATCGCTTTCCCGCCCGCGATCATGTGATGGGGGCATTACAGCAGTGGTTGCGCTTGTTTCACATGGATGGGTTGCGCTTTGACTTCACGCGCGCCATCAAATACTTTGAACTGTTGAAGTGGTTTACTGACGAGGCAGAAAAATTAGAGGGCTTCAAGCCTTTTTTCACCGTCGCCGAACACATCCCCCAAGACCCCGCGATTGCTGGGGCGGGCGCGCCGATGAACGCCGCGTGGCATGATCATTTTTTCCGGCAACTGGTCGCCACCACCATCGGCGTTCCGTCCGATGACCGCCAGCCCTTCGACACCAACGCCGTTCTCAAAGCGATGGATGGGCGCAATGACGGCTTTCAAAGCACCCGTTGTACGGTCAACTACCTCAGTAATCATGATGAGCCACGCATCATGTATCGCTTGGGGGCGGCTGCCAAGACTTTTGATGAAGCGGCGTTTCGGCGGGCAAAATTAGGGGCGACCTTGCTGTTGACCGCGCCCGGCATCCCGATGATTTGGATGGGGGAAGAATTTGGGCAAGCGACGGATAAATCGTTAGAAACGCGCCCTGTGCAGTGGGATTTGCTTAGCCATGACAATAACCGCAATTTGCGGGAGCATTACAAAGCGTTGATCAGCCTCCACAAAAGTAACCCCGCGCTGTACAGCGATACCTTCGAGACCGTACTTAACGATTCACGGCGGGGCATCATCGGCTTCAAACGGTGGGCAGAGGATGGCAATGTCGTGGTCGTGGTTGCGAATTTAACGCCCAACTTCGGCGGCGAATTCGCGGTGAGCGAAGCCGGATTGTCGGATGGCGCGTGGCATGAATGCGTCTATGGGTTTGATGTTCAGGTGGTCGGCGGGAACCTTGTGGATACGTTGGGGGAAAGCGAAGCAAAGGTGTATCGGCGCGTGCTATAACGCCGGCGCGAGGTCGATGCGCGTGGGGTAATGTGCATACTTTGAGGATGGGCGGACGCGCTGTTAGATTTGTCCGTCTATCCCAAAATCTCGTAGCCACCTTCTTGACGGGCGACTAAGTTCAAGAGATGCGCCCTTTATGGTAATTTTTTAGGACTAACGCATAGTATTCATTCCCCATCAGCATCAAGTGCGTCAAGATAATTGAATTCAGTGACTACTCAGGTATAGAAACAGAATAAAATAAACAGAGAGGCATGAAGACGTGAAGAAAAACAGGAAAATACCCCTCGAAACGTGGATGTAGGGGCGGATTAGGCGCTTGTCAATCGTTCGTTAACATGAAAGTCCACGCGCCGAATATCCGCCCATTTCCCGCCAACGGTCATTTCTCCCTTTATTACCGACCGTTTTTCAGCCTGAGCAGTTACTCCTCTTCCATAATCAGCCTTTAAGCACTTCCCAAAATACGGTCATGTATCCCTAGGT